>ERZ869936.239-NODE-239-length-60052-cov-7.055803_pt1 | contig 60052 bp, 51 predicted proteins | sample MGYA00520876_ERZ869936 | MGnify/ENA primary metagenome ERZ869936 (study PRJEB32218, sample SAMN09650985) | biofilter metagenome | isolation source: enrty point of leading RO module | place: Saudi Arabia: Thuwal, RO plant located on Red Sea | collected 2016-02-17 ... | reverse complement strand
CGGTAATCGTGAAGGCCGGCAGGCTGACGCTTGCCTCGCCGTCGCTGACGCTGATAACGATGCCGGAGTGCGTGCCGACGTCGCCCGCCTGCGGCGTACCCGTCAGGGCGCCGCTCGCAGCGTCGAAACTCGCCCAGGACGGCTGCCCGGCAATGCTGAAGCTCAGGCTGTCACCGTCGGCGTCCGACGCGGTCGGCGTGAAGCCATACGCATTGCCAACCATGACGCTGGCGGCCGGGACGCCGCTGATCGTCGGCGGGGTGTTGGTTGCAACCCCGGCGACGGTAATCGAGAAGGCCGGCAGGCTCGCCGTCGCCTCGCCGTCGGTCACGCTGATGACGATGCCGCTGTCGGTGCCGACGTCGCCCGACGGCGGCACGCCGCTCAGGACGCCCGTCGCGCGGTCGAAGGTCGCCCAGGAAGGCATCCCGGTGATCGAGAAAGTCAGCACGTCGCCGTCGGCATCGCTGGCCTCGGGCTCGAACGAATAGCTGGCGCCGGCGTCGACGGTCGCGGCCGGCGTGCCGCTGATGAGCGGCGCGCTGTTCAAAGACGGCACCTCGCCGGTGCGCAGGATCGTGTTGAGCTCGGCGATCTGCGCGTCGCTGGCGCCGGCGGCGGCCACGAGGCCGGCGTCGAAGTCGGCGCTCGCGTTCGCGGCGGCAATGTTTCGCACCTGCGTCGCGCGCATGCCGGCGGACAGTTGATCGACCTGGCCGTTAAGCGCGTCGAGCGCGGCGGTCGACTGCAGCCAGTTCATAGCGCGCACGCCGACGCGAATGCCGTCCAGCATGTCGGCGGTCAGCAGCAGGTCGGAAAAATCTACGCTCGGCGAACCAGGCATGGCCGTCGACATCGCCGACTCGAGCCGCGCCATCGCGTCGCTACCCTGCACGCGCAGCGAGTTGCCGGCGGCTTCCAGCGATACCTGCGCCAGCGCGAGGCCGAAAACCGCGGACGTCCGGGCGTCGCCACCCGCACCGCCGGCGCCGTCGAGCACGCCATCGGCAAGGTCCGACCCGACGCGGGCGACGACGTCGTCGCCGCTGACGCTGCGGCCTGCGGCCGTCATGGCATCGCGCGTCCGCCGCACGGCCTCGCCGAGGGCTTCGGATGCACGCAGCACCTCGGCGATGTTGCCGCCGTCGATCTGCTGCGTCATGACCTCGGTACCGGCAAGCGTCGACAGGCCGGAGTTGAGGGCGTCGCCGACGATCAGCAGGCCTTCCTGCAGGTTCGCTTCCGTGCGCCCGCCCGGCAGGTCATTCGCCACCTCGATGGCGAAGGTCGTGAAGGGATTGATATTCGCCACGGACTTGGCACCCGGCTTCATAGCCGAACTGCGCAGCGTGAAATCGGGTGCTGCGTTGGTCACGATGTCGGTACCGTCGGTCGCATCGATGCGCAGCGGGTAATAGGAACCGCGCGTCTTAACGGTCACGTCGAAGGCTGCCGTGGCATCGCTGGTCGCCGTAATCAGGTCGGTGCCGTCGGCCGCACGGATGCGAACCGTCGCCGCGACGATCGGACCGTCGCCGACACTGCCGCTGATCTCGTGGTCGGTTTCCTCGACGCCGGAGCCGTCGTCCGGATCTTCCGGCACGTCGACTTCGCCCGGCGGAAGACAGCCGGCCAGCACGAAAAGGGAAAAAGTTACGCTCAGTACGCGCTTAAAATCACGCAGAAAATCGCTCGGGGACATTCATTTGCTCCTGCCAGTGGCAGGCAAACCGAGCGAAAGCCGAGGCGCTAACTGCGCTTACACGGATGCCAAGGGCGGCGTTATGACAAACACCTGGTGCGAACACCGCGTTTCACGGCCTGCACGTCGATCCCGCTGGCAACCCCGCTGCCCTAGGTGTCTTACCCTTAGACCGGTGGCTTTGCGTCCCGACCTTTCGATCGGTTTGCCTTTTTCAGTTTTGGCTAGTTGGTACTCAAGTTTCCGTGGTTGTGCTTACTGCAATGTCGGCAACCCTAACAGAGGCTTTAGAAAAAAAAACCTGTCTCAAAACTGCGACGCGAACTGTGTTCATCGCGAAAAACTCGCGTCAATTTTTCGACGTTTCGCTAGTACGCATTGGTTAAAAAACGCACAATCCGTTGACAGCACTGGCGTTCGGCGATGTCGGCATTTTGCGACCCGGGCGTGCTGCCCTGCTAAGCTCGCGACTGGCCTGCGAGCCCGCGATGCAAACCGAGAAAAAAAATTTTCCTTCGTATCGCCGCGAATGCGGCTGGAATGCGCTGTTGCCCGCGCAACAGCGCGCGCCAGCGCTCGAGGACGATACTTCCTGCGACGTCGCGATCGTCGGCGCTGGCTACACCGGCGTTGCCGCGGCGCGGCGCTGGGCCGCGCTCGCGCCGGGCGACGACGTGCTGCTGCTCGATGCGCACGCGCCGGCTGAAGGCAACCCCGGCCGCAACTCCGGCTTCCTGCTCGAGATCGCGCTCGCGCACGACGCGGACTCGACCGCGGTCGCGCGCATGCGCCGTTGCAATGCGCTGCTCGGCGCAACGATGGCGGACATCGTTGCCGACGTGGCGGCGAGCGGCGTCGACTGCGGGCTCGTACGCCGCGGTACTTACCGCGCCGCGGCCGGCGAACGAGGTCGCCGCGCGCTCGACGGCTATCGGCGTTTCCTCGACGCGCTGGAGCTGCCGGGCGAGGCACTCGATGCGGAAGCGCTCGCCGAGCGCATCGGCACGCGCTTCTACCGTGCCGGCCTGTACTCGCCGCACTGCTGGCTCGCGCAGCCGGCGGCGCTGATCCGCGCGCGGCGGACGCGCCTGCCCGCGAGCGTTCGCTATCACGAGGACCCGCCGGTCCTCGGCGTCGAGCCCGCGGGCAACGGTTTTCTATTGCGCACGCCGCGGGCGCGGGTCCGGGCCCGCCGCGTCGTGCTCGCCAACAACGCCTTCGCGAAGTCGCTGGGCATCGGCCGCGAGCGGCTGGTCGCGATGTACACGTATGCGGGGCTGACCGCGCCGCTGCCGCACGAGCAGCTCCGCCATTGCGGCAGCGACAATGAGTGGGGCCTGCTGCCGGCGCACCGGCTCGGCAGCACGCTGCGGCGCACGGCCGACGGGCGCCTGCTGATCCGCTCGCAGTACGGCTACGAGCGCGAGCGCGACAACGCGCAGGTCGCCGGCCAGCTCGCCGCGGCGCTCGCCCGTCGCTTTCCGGCGCTCCCGCCGTTCGACTTCGCGCACTGCTGGGGCGGCGCGACCGGCTTCACGCGCAACGCGGCGCCGCTGTGGGGCGAGGTCGCGCCGGGCCTGTTCGTCTCCGCCGGGTGCAACGGCGGCGGCGTCGTCAAGGGCACCCTGCTCGGCCGGCTGCTGGCCGAGGAAGCGCATGGCGGCGCGTCGGAAGACGTCGGCGCGCTGTTCGGGCGAGCGAGCTGGATGCCGCCGGAGCCGGCACGCAAGCTGGCGTTCCGGCTGATTGCAGCCTGGGAGCGGCGGCGCGCGGCGCCGGAGGTGTAAGCCGGCGCGGCGATCGTGTAACGTCGCCGCTACAACAAGAAAGGGGGCATCGTGGAGTCAACCGTCAGCGTCGGCGCCTGGTCGCTGCTGCCCGCCAGCGTCGCCATCGTACTCGCGTTCGTCACGCGCAATACCGTGTTCTCGCTCGCCGTCGCCTGCACGCTAGGCGTGCTGGTCGCCGGCGAAGGCCTGATGGGCTTCCCGAACCTGCTGAAGCGCGCGCTCGGCACCGAGAGCTTCTCGTGGATCTTCCTGCTCGAGCTGTTCATCGGCGTCACGATCGCGTTTTTCCAGCGCACCGGCGCGATCCGCAACTTCTCGGCCTGGGTCGAGAGCCTGAACATGACCCGCGTGCGCGTGCAGCTGACCGCCTGGATCATGGGCATGTTCGTGTTCTTCAGCGACTACTTCAGCCCGCTGTTCGTCGGCTCGACGATGCGCACGCTGTCCGACCGCTTCCGCATCTCGCGCGAGAAACTCGCCTACATCGCCGATTCGACCTCCGCGCCGGTCAGCGTGATCGTGCCGATCACCGGCTGGGCCGTGTTCATCGCCGGGCTGCTGATCGGCATGGGGCCGATCGCGAACGACTCGCAGGCGATCGCGGTCTTCATCCGGTCGATCCCGTACAACGTCTACGCGCTGCTCGCCGTGGTCATGGTCGGGCTGATCGCGTCGCGCATCGTGCCCGAGTTCGGCCCGATGCGCACAGCGGAACGACGCGCGCAGGACGAGGGCAAGGTGCTGCGCGACGGCGCGCAGCCGCTGATGAGCCGCGAGCTCACCGACATCGAGCCTTTCGACGGCGTGCGCACGAGCCTGTTCTGGAATTTCGTGCTGCCGGTGCTGGTCGTGATCGGCGTCGCGGTCGGTTCCTTCGTCGTGACGAAGTCGGCGCTGACGATGGAGGCCTTCCTGCTCTCCTCCGTCGTCGCCGCGACGGTGATGCGCGTGCAGGGCATCCCGCTCGCCGACATCATGGAAACGGCGATGAACGGCATCAAGGGCGTCATGCCGGCGATCATCATCCTGGCCTTCGCCTATGCGCTGAACGAGCTGTCCGCGAACCTCGGCACGGCCGACTACATCGTCGCGCAGACCGAGGGCTGGCTGACGCCGGCGCTGCTGCCGGCGCTGACCTTCCTGATCGCCGCGATCATCGCGTTCTCGACCGGCACTTCCTGGGGTACGTTCGCGATCATGATGCCGATCTCGGTACCGATCGCGTTCGCGTTCGCCGACCAGCAGACCGCGCCGGTCGTGTTCGCCACCGTCGCGGCGATCGCCGGCGGCGGCGTGTTCGGGGACCACTGCTCGCCGCTCTCCGACACGTCGATCCTGGCCTCGACCGGCGCGGCCAGCGACCACATCGATCACGTACGCACGCAGATGCCCTACGCGCTGGTCGTCGGCAGCATTAGCCTGGTGATCTACCTCGTGATCGGCGCGACGATCTGAATCCCGCTGCCCGCCGCCGCGCGGAGAATTGCGCGTCCCGCGGTCGTCAGTCGTCGCTGCGCGGCGGCAGCCCCGTGTGCTGCGTCAGGGCGCGGCCGCGCTGCACGCGGCGCTCGTGCGCCTTGCGCGAGTTCTTGCGGCGCGGCGCGTGGTAGCGGACCTCGCCCTTCGGCTGCCGCGCCGGGATCAGCTGCTCGGGGCCCTCGCCAATCAGGTGCGCGAGCTTCATCTCCGTCAGCGCCTCGCGGATCAGCGGCCAGTTGTCCGGGTCGTGGTAGCGGAGCAGCGCCTTGTGCAGCTTGCGCTGGCGCGGGGACTTCGGCGTTTCCACCCCTTCGGTCTTGTAGCCCACTTTCCTGAGCGGGTTCTTGCCGGAGTGGTACATCGCCGTCGCCGTCGCCATCGGCGACGGGTAGAAGGCCTGCACCTGGTCGGCGCGGAAGTTGTTCTTCTTCAGCCACAGCGCGAGGTTGACCATGTCCTCGTCGGTCGTGCCCGGGTGCGCGGCGATGAAGTACGGGATCAGGTACTGCTCCTTGCCGGCCTCCTTCGAGAACTGCTCAAACAGTTCCCTGAAGCGGTCGTAGCTGCCGATGCCCGGCTTCATCATCTTGTCGAGCGGGCCGCGCTCGGTGTGCTCGGGAGCGATCTTCAGGTAACCGCCGACGTGGTGCGTGACCAGCTCCTTGACGTACTCGGGGTCCTCGACGGCGAGGTCGTAGCGCAGGCCCGAGGCGATCAGCACTTTCTTGACGCCCGGCAGCTTGCGGGCCTTGCGGTACAGCTGTGTCAGCGACGAGTGGTCCGTATCCAGGTTCTTGCAGATGCCGGGAAACACGCAGCTCGGCCGGCGGCAGGCGGCCTCGATCTCCTTGCTCTTGCAGGCCAGGCGGTACATGTTCGCCGTCGGCCCGCCGAGGTCGGAGATGACGCCGGTGAAGCCGGGCACCGTGTCGCGGATCTTCTCCACTTCCTCGAGGATCGATTCCTCGGAGCGGCTCTGGATGATGCGGCCCTCGTGCTCGGTGATCGAGCAGAACGTGCAGCCCCCGAAGCAGCCGCGCATGATGTTGACCGAGAAGCGGATCATCTCGTAGGCGGGAATGCGCGCGTCGCCGTAGGCCTTGTGCGGCACGCGCGCGAACGGCATACCGAACACGTAGTCCATTTCTTCCGTCGTCAGCGGCAGCGCCGGCGGGTTGATCCACAGCTCCTGCCGGCCGTGCGCCTGCACCAGCGCGCGGGCATTGCCGGGGTTCGTCTCGAGGTGCAGCACGCGGTTCGCGTGCGCGTACAGCACCGGGTCGTTGCGAACCTTCTCGAACGACGGCAGCCGGATCACGCTGCGGCCGCGGTTCTTCCTGGCGTCTGGCACGAAACGCAGCACGTTGCCGGCCTCGCCCGTTTCCTGCTGCTTCGTCGCGCAGGCCTCGGTCTCCTGCGTGTTGACGTAGGGGCTGACGATCTGGTCGATGCGGCCGGGCCTGTCGATGCGCGTCGAGTCGATCTCCCACCAGCCCTCCGGCGTGTCGTCGCGCAGGAAGGCCGTGCCGCGCACGTCCTTGATCTCGGCCAGCGTCTCGCCGCGCGCGAGGCGGTGCGACAGCTCGACAATCGCGCGCTCGGCGTTGCCGTAGACCAGCATGTCGGCGCCGGCGTCGAGCAGGATCGAGCGGCGCACGCTTCCCTGCCAGTAGTCGTAGTGCGCGATGCGGCGCAGCGACGCCTCGATGCCGCCCAGGATCACCGGCACGCCGTCGAAGGCCTCCTTGCAGCGCTGCGTGTAGACGAGCGTGCAACGATCCGGCCGCTTGCCGCCGACGCCGCCCGGCGTGTACGCGTCGTCGTTGCGTACCTTCCGGTCGGCCGTGTAGCGGTTGATCATCGAGTCCATGTTGCCGGCCGCGACGCCGAAATAGAGGTTCGGGCGGCCCAGCGCCTCGAAGTCGTCCTTCGAGCGCCAGTCGGGCTGCGCGATGATGCCGACGCGGAAGCCCTGCGCCTCGAGCAGCCGGCCGATGATGGCCATGCCGAAGGACGGGTGATCGACGTAGGCGTCGCCCGTGACGATGATGATGTCGCAGGAGTCCCAGCCAAGCTCGTCCATCTCGGCCCGCGACATCGGCAGGAACGGGGCCGTGCCGAAGCACTCGGCCCAGTACTTGTTGTAGTCGTAGAGAGGTGTTGCGCGGACTTGCATGGCGGGTCGGGGGCGGGACGCTGGCGGATCAGGGGGCGCCCATGATACTCGCTCGGGCGGGTCGTCTGCAGGCGCGGCCCCGGGCAGGCAGCCAGGCAGCCGGCGGCCGCGCGCGGCTCCGGCCCTTCAGTACGGGACGGCCGCCACGTCCGTGGCGGGGAAGTCGTCGCCCTTGAACAGCAACGGCTCGCCGCTGACCCGGGCCAGCGCGTAGCCGAAACAGTCGCCGAAATTGAGACCCGCCGAGTGGCGGCCCCTGCCGAAGCGGCGCCAGGCCTCGCGCGCCACGTCGGCCTGCTCCGCGGTCACCGGCTCGACCGAGCACCCGGCCCTGGCGAGGAGCAGATCGAGCTCCCGCCCGCCCGCCTCGCCGTAACGCGACTCGACGACGATGCCGGCCTCGACGACCGTCGCGGCCGAGACGAGCCGGCTCGGGTCCGCCTCGATGGCCTGCGCGAGCCGCGCCGCTTCGGGCTGCATGCCGAGGATCGCGACGAGGGCCGACGTGTCGATGACCACGCTTTCGCCTTCAGCGCGGCACGCCGCGCTCGTCGTAGCCCAGGAGCTCGTCGGCTGAGCGCTCGTCCTCGACCGGCAGCGCCGCGCAGCGCCGGCCGATCTTGAGAATTTCCTCGCTCAGCTGCCGGTGCTGGCGCCGCCGCACGCGCGCCAGCCGCTCGCGCAGCGACTGCAGCACGGCGGCGGTCAGCGTCTCGCCGGTCACCCTGGCCACTTCGCGGGCCAGCCGGTCGGCTTCGGGGTCCTTGATGCTGAGTGCCATATGCTGTTCTAGAAAGGTCGAATACTTTATAGAATACGGCGGCGCGACGGGGCTGTAAACCGCCACGATGGCTCGACCGCAACGGCGTGGCTCCGCCCGTTTCCGCGCGCATGGCGGTGAATGGGGCCACGGCCCGGTGGGCGCGGGAGCTTGCCGCCACGGGATTCGGCGACGCCTTCCTGCGCCGCCGGACGACGCTGATTCGGCGCAGGACTTGTGCCCTGGCGCGCTTGCCGGGGACAGGACCGCGGCGACGAGCCGGCCATCGCGCTCTACTCCGGGCTGGGGGTGCGCGAAGACATCCTGCATTTCGATGTCGCCGTTCGCGGGAAGGACGACACTGGATATAGGGCTGGATAAGGTGCCAGGTATATCTCTCACTGCAGCGCCGTGCCCGATACTGGTCGACCGCAAGCCAATCTCCGCAGCAAGCGATTCCCTGCCTGCCCGGTGATGCGTGAGGTGAATAAACCTGACACCGTTTCTGCTAGGCGTCGGCAAACAGGTCCGGGTTCTCCTCCGCGCCGTGCCGGGTCAGCAGCGACACGATAATCAGCAGCGGCAGGCCGACGCACCAGCCCATGTAGGACGCGGCGATCTCCCAGGGCTCGCCGAGCGCAGCCCAGGCGACCGCCGAACCGCCGCCGCCGAGCATGCTCCAGAACGCGCCGGCCGCGGTCGTGCGCCGCCAGAACAGGAGCCCCAGCATCGGGAAGAACAGCCCGGCCGCGCCGAACGTGTACGCGTACAGGATCAGCTCGAGCACGTTCGGCACCAGGTAGGCCATCGCGATCGCGAGCACGCCGAGCGTAAGCGTCGCCACGCGCGCGACGCGCACCAGCTCGCTCTCGCTCGCCGCTGGATGCAGGTGCTTGCGGTAGACGTCGTTCGTGAAGATCGCGACGGGCCCGATCAGCGCCGAGTCGGCCGAGGACATGACCGCCGCGATGTAGGCCGCGATCACGATGCCGGCGATGCCGGCCGGCAACAGGTTCATGATCACGGTCGGCGTCGCGAGCTCCGCATCGCCTAGATCCGGGAACAGCATGCGCGCGATCATGCCGATCAGCGTCGCGCCGACGGCGAACAGCGGCCACTCGATCGGCACGCCGGTCAGGAAAAACGCGCGCCGCGCGGTCTGCTCGTCGCGCGCGGCGACGATGCGCTGCATCGCCGCGATCGAGATGAACCAGACCGGGAAGATCGCGAAGAACCAGCCGAGCGCCTGCTTCCAGCTCACCGCGGCCCAGTCCACCATCGGCGCGGTCTGCGGCGTCGCCTCGAAGTGCGCGACCATGCCGTCCCAGCCGCCGACCTGGTAGAGCCCGATCGGCACCGCGATGAACACGATGCCGATCATCAGGATCACCATCTGGAACACGTCCGTGTAGATCACGGCCTTCAGCCCGCCGAGGGCCGTGTAGGCGAGGATTATCGTGCCGGACAGCACGACGGCAAAGGTCAGGTCGAGCTCGAGCGTCACCTGCAGCAGCTTGCCGCCGGCGATGACCTGGCCGCCGACGAACGTGAACCAGGCGAGCCCGACGACGATCGCCGCGAGCAGCCCCGTGCGCCGGTCGAAGCGCGCCTCGAACAGGTCGCCGGTGGTGAGTCCCTTCACGCGGTCCGCCCAGCGCTTGACCTTCGGCACCATCAGGAACGAGACCATCACGACCGACAGGCCGGAGATCGCGATCAGCCACGAGCCCGAGATACCGAGCGTAAAGCCGAGCCCGCCCATCGCGATCGAGAAACCGCCGCCGAGGTCGGTCGCGGCGGTCGTCGAGGTCGACTGCAGCAGGTTCATGTTGCGGTCGGCGGCGAGGAAGGACTCGGACGCGCCGCCGCTCTCGCTGCGCGCGACGCGGATGCCGATCCACACGAGGATCGCGAAGTAGATGCCGATCGCCGTGAAATCCAGCCAGTGCAGTGTGTTCATCGTCCGCCCCCCGCGGTCGACTCAGTTGCGTTCTGCGCGCCCGTCGAGTTCCGCGGCGCTGACACCCGGGAAGAACGGCGCCGGATTCGGCGACAGCGCGAGCCAGCGGCGGGCCTCGCTCGGGCGCGCCACGCCCGGGAACTCGCGGCCCAGGTCGAGCAGGTCGAGCACGACCTGGAAGTGCAGGTGCGGCGGCCAGTTGCCGTTCACGGGCGGTCCGCCGACATTGGCAAAAACTTCGCCGGCGTCGAGACGCTGGCCGGCGCGCAGCGTATCGAGACACTCCGGCCCGAGGTGACCGTACAGCGTGAAGAACGCGAGCCCGCCGGCATTGCGGTGTCGCAGGATCACCATCGGCCCGTAGTCCAGCTCGCGCGCGTTGTTCGCGACGATCTCGACGACCGCCGGCAGCGGCGAGTGCACGGGCGTGCCGGCTGCGCAGAACAGGTCTACTCCCAGGTGCACGCTGCGGCGCTCGCCGCCCTCGCCCGCGAAGTGCTCGCTCGAGTACAGCGCCCGCTCCTCGCCCCAGCGCCCGTAGGCGCAACGCGTGCCGGCGCGCGCCATGGCCGCGTCGATCAGTGCGCTGAAGCGCTCGACGGTAAGGCCTTCGAGCGCCTCGCCAAGCGCGCTACTGCCTCGACCGAGGTCCAGCACGAGCGGCGGCCCGTCGACCGCGATGACCGGCTCGGCCTCGAACGCCGGGCTCGCGAGCCAGGCCGCGACGTCCGCCCGCGCGGATTGCACGCGCGTCACGGCGCGACCGGCCTCAGCACGCGCCCGGCTCGCACGGGCGCGAGGCGCCCGTCCTCGCGGGCCACCCGGCCATTGACGACGACGAGGTCGAAGCCGCTCGCAAACTGCAGAGGCTCCGGGTAGGTCGCGTGCGCGCGCACCGCCGCCGGGTCGAAGACCAGCAGGTCCGCGCGCAGGCCCTCGGCGATGCGGCCGCGGTCGGGCAGGCGCAGCACGTCCGCGGCGAACCCTGTCATCTTCGCGACCGCCTGCTCGAGCGACAGCCGCCCGTCGCGCACGACGTAGTCCTCGATGATCTTCGCAAAGGTGCCGTGGCCGCGCGGGTGCGAGCCGGTCGGGCTGCCGTCCGAGCAAATGCCGACCCAGGGGCTGTCGAGCAGCGCGACCTGCAGCGCGTCGTTCATGACGAAGTAGGCCGCGGAGGCGCCGTCCGGGCCGATCACGTCGATCAGCACTTCCTCGAACGGCCGCTCGAGCTCGTTCGAGATCTCGGCCAGCGTGCGGCCAGTCCAGGGCTCGGTGCCGAGCAGCGTCGCCTCCGGGCCGTTGCGCAGCATGACCCGGTTGCGCAGGTAGTCGGCCAGTTCCTCGCGCCGCGTCGCGCGCGCCACGTCGAACTGCTCGCGGGTCTTGGCCCAGTCCGGGAACAGGATCGCGATACTCGTGTAGCTCGCGCTGTACGGGTAGCTGTCGGCCGTAAGCTCGATGCCCTCGGCGCGCGCGGCCTCGATCAGCGCGGTGATCTCGCGTGCCCGCTGCGCGCCCTTGCCGTACACGGACTTCAGGTGCGCGATGTGCACGCGCGCATGCCGGCCCTGGTCGAGCAGCTCCGCGATCGAGGCCTCGAGCGCGTCGTCGTCCTCGTTGCGCATGTGGCTCATGACGATGCGGTCGTGGCGGCCGACGACCTCCGCGAGCGCGACCAGCTCCTCGCGGCCGGCGTACAGCCCCGGCGAGTACTCGAGGCCCGTGCTCATGCCGAACGTGTAGTCGAGGATCTCGTCGAGCGTCTGCCGGAAGCGTTCGAGTTCTTCGGGCTCTGGCCGCGCGCGCCGGCCGATGCCGAGCTGCGTGCGCAGCGTACCGTGGCCGACGAACATCGCGAGGTTGGTGCCGATGCCCCGCTCCGCGACCTCGGCAAGCCAGGCCGCGAGGTCCGGCACCTCGGGGCTGCTGCCGTCCTGACCGAGCGTGATCGTCGTCACGCCCATCGCGAGGAAATTCTCGAAGGCCGGCGTCTCCAGCGGGTCGCCGTGCGCATGCAGGTCGATGAAGCCAGGCGTGACGACGCGCCCGGCGGCGTCGACGACGCGCGCAACGCGCTCATCGTCCACCCGCGGCACGTCCCCGACGAACACGATCGTGTCGCCGACCACGACGACGTCGGCGACCCGCGCCGGCGCGCCGCTGCCGTCCACGACCCGGCCGTTTTCGATCAGCAGGTCGAATGCCGGGTACTCCGGCAGGAACGCCGGCTCGCGCGTGCAGGCCGCCGCCGCGACCAGGCCGGCCAGTGCGAGCAGGCGCATCACGGCGTCGCGTCGCGCCCGTCGTAGCGCGCGAACCAGGCGAGGATGTTGTCGACCTTCGCGATCAGCCGCGACGGCTTGCCGGCGATGCCGTGCGGCGAGCCCGGGATACGTACCATCGTCGCGGGCACGCGCAGGAGTTTCAGCGCCTGGTAGAACTGCTCGGTCTCGGAGATCGGCGTGCGCTGGTCCTCCTCGCCGGTCAGGAGCAGCGTCGGCGTGCGCACGTTGCCGACCAGCGAGAGCGGCGAGCGCTGCCAGTAGTGCTCGTGCTCCTCCCAGGGCATGCCGGGAAACTGGTACTGCGTCTGGTACACGTAGGAGTCGGCGGTCAGCGTCTTCGACACCCAGTTGATCACCGGCTTCGCGATGGCCGCCGCGCGGAAGCGGTCGGTCAGGCCGATCGCGTAGGCGCTGGCGATGCCGCCGGCCGAGCCGCCGGTGATGTACAGGCGCTCCGGGTCGACGAAGCCGCGCGCGATCAGCGCGTCGATGCCGGACATGTGGTCGGCGAAGTCTTCCTGGCTCGAGTACTTGTACTGCAGCAGCAGGCCGAAACGCTCGCCGTAGGAGCTCGAGCCGCGGTGGTTGTCGTAAAACACGACGTAGCCCTCGGCGGCATAGCGCTGGATCTCGGCCGAGAACTGCGGCCCGTAGGCGAGGTGCGGGCCGCCGTGGATCTCGAGGATCAGCGGGTAGCGGCGGGACGGCTCGAAGCCGGGCGGCGTCACGTACCAGCCCTGGATCTCCTCGCCGTCGAAGGACGACTCGTAGACGATCTCGTGCACCTGGCCGAGCGTGCGGTCCGCGAGCAGGTCGTCGTTCAGCGCGGTCAGCACGCGCGTGCCGCGCCGGCCGGTAACGGCGACGTCCGCCGGCCGGTACGGCGTGCCGCGCGTGTAGGCGAGCGTCCCGTTGGCCGCGACCGAGTAGCTGCCGCTCAGGTAGGGACGGCCGAGCGTCGTGCCGCCGAGGTCGTCGGCCAGCGTCTCGATCTCGCCGTCCAGCGTGACCCGCGCGAGCTTGCGCGCCCCGCGGTCGTCGTAACGGAAGTACAGCGAGCGCCCGTTGCCGGCCCAGCGCGGCTCGTCGACCGAGCGATCCAGGTCCGCGGTCAGCGCGCGGTCGTCGCCGCCGTCCGCGTCCATGACGTGCAGCACGGCATTGCGGTAGGGCACGCGCTCCGCGTGCTGGAACAGGTAGGCGACCCGGCGCCCGTCGGGTGCGACGACCGGCGAGTTCTCGCTGCCCGGGCGGCTCGTGTGCTGCCGGAGTTCGCCGTCGACGACGGACACGGACCACAGGTCCGACTCCATCGGCTCGTATTCCCAGTCGGCATGGCGATTCGCCGTGAACCAGACGCGCGCGCCGTCGGCGGACCAGGCGAGCGGCCCCTGGTGGCGGTACTCGCCGTCGGTCAGCTGGCGCGGCGTGCCGCCGTCGGCGGGCAGCACGAACACTTGCTCGTAGGCCGGCTCGACCAGGCCTTCGCCGTCGCGCCGGTACAGCACCGTGTCGATCGTGATGGCGGGCTCCGCCCACTCCGCGCCCTCGGGTTTCGGCGGCGGCTCGGTGAGCGCCCCGGTCTTGTGCTTCACCGGCATCACGAACGCGAGCTGGCGCCCGTCCGGCGACCAGGCGAGATCGGACGGGCTCTCGCGCAGCGTCGCGAGCAAGGCCGTGTCGTCGCCGTCCAGCCAGTGCACGTAGAGGCCGGTGCCGTGTTCGTTCGCGGCGACGTAGGCCAGCCGATCGCCGTCCGGCGACCAGCTCGGCTGCGAGGCGGACACGAGCCCCGAGACCAGCGGCCGCTGGGCGCCGCTGTCGACGTCGATCAGCCACAGGTTGCTGCGCGTCGAGTCGGTCATGATGTCGTTCGAGCGGCGCTCGTAGACGATGCGCTCTCCGTCGGGCGAGAACTGCGGATTGGCCGCGTACTCGAGCTCGAAGACGTCGAGCGACTCGAACGTGCGGAACTCGGCCGCGGCCGCGCAGGGCAAGACCGCCGCGGCCAGCAGCAATATCGGTCGGGACAGTGGATTCATCGGGCCGGCGGACTCCTCGTCAGCGTGTTGTCGTTATGGTCGATCGGACGTCAGCGGGGTGTCGACAGGGCGCGCCATCGTCGGCTCACTGGCGCAGGTAGTCGTCGCTCTTGTCGAGCCAGTCCTCCCGGCGCGGCGCCCAGATGTCGATCTCCTCGACGTCGCCGATACACAGCGCCTCGTGCGGCAGGTTGGCCGGGATCACCAGCACCTGGCCGGGACCGACGTCGATCTCGCGTTCGCCGTCCTTGCCGAGGCGGAAGCGCAGTGTGCCGCTCACGACCTGCGTGACCTGTTCGTTGTGGTGGCTGTGGCGCGGGACGTGAAAGCCGTCCTTGAACCAGATGCGCGCGACGGTCAGGAGTTCGCCGGTGATGATGCGACGCTGCATCATCGGGTTGACCGTTTCGAGCGGAACGGAATCCCAGTCGATCAGTTCGGCGGCGCTCCCCATGCGCGGCTCCCGGATTGCGGAAAGCCGAAAGCCTGACACGCGCCCCGCGCGACGGCAACCGCTCAGTCGGACACGGGCTCGATGACGACGACGAGCGGGTCGTGGTCGGCGGCACGCCACGGCGCGGCCGGGTCGAACAGCGCCGGGTCGCGGCCGAACTCGAGGTTGTAGTCGAGCAGCGGCGCCTCGTCCGCGTTGATGTGCCATTCCTGGACCTGCGTCACCTGCGCCGCGAGCGACGGCGACGCGAGCGCATGGTCGAGTGCGCCCGAGGCACCGTCGAAAACGAACGAGTACGCGCTCGTGCCGATGTCGCGCGCCAGCAGGTTCACGAAACCTGCGCCCTCGAGCGCCCGCACCGGGTCCTCGCGCAGGTAGGCATTGAGATCACCGATGACCAGTGCGTCCGGGTCGCCGCTGCCGGTCGGGTCGCCCGCGAGCCAGTCGGCCAGCGCTGCGGCCGCGCGCGTGCGCGTCCCGTTGCAGTTGCCCTGCCCGTCCGCGCGGTCCGGGTCGCCGTCCTCGTCGCAGTCCGAGCCTTTCGATTTCAGGTGGTTGACCGCGACCGTGAAGCGGCCGCCCGCCGCGGCGAAGGTCTGCGCAAGCACCGGGCGGTTGCGCGCATCGTTGAAGCGCGCGTCGACCGATCCGTCGAGCACGGCATGGCGGCCGACGGGCTCGACGCGACCGGCGCGGTAGATCAGCGCGACGCGGATAGCGTCGTCGCCGAGCGTGCCGGTGTCGACGAAGGCCCAGTCGCCGCCCGCAGCGTTCAGCGCCGCGACCAGGTCGGCGATCGCGCTGCGCGCATTGTTCTCGAGTTCCATCAGGCCGACGATGTCGGCACCCAGCGCGCGGATTGCCGTCGCCGTGCGTGCGCGCTGGCGGTCCAGCTCGGCGGCCGAGTCGGCGCCGCGGCAGCCGTCGGCGCGGGCCGGCCCGCACACCGGCTCGCCGTCGTCCACGGTCGAGAAATAGTTGAGCAGGTTGACGCTCGCGACGACCACGCCGTCGCCGGCGGCCGGCGCCGCCGGCCGCGGATTGCGCGGCACGAAGCGCGGCGGCGCGGTGGGCATCAGCCGCCAGGTCTCGCGGCCGTTCGGCCCGCTGCCGCGGCTGTAGCGCAGCACGCCGACGAGGTCGGCCAGCGCGTCGCGGACTCGAGGCGGGCGCGCGGCCGGCCCGGCCGCGGCCAGGTAGCGCGGCGGCCAGGCGTTCTGCACGATGAGCCCGTCGTCGAGCAGCAGGCTGCGCGCCGCACGCGCCTCGCGGTGGGCCGCGTAGGCCGCGCGATCCGGCAGCGAGACGTTCGTGAACTGGTATTCGCGCGCCTCGGTCGACAGCCCGAGCTCGCCGTAGCGGCCGAGACCGCGCAGGTCCTGCACGTACAGCATCGCCGCTACGCGCACGAGCATGCCCTCGAAGGCCTCGAGGTCCGCGATGAACTCGCCGTCTGCGTTCGTGCCGGTACGCGCCGCCGGCAGCGCGAGCTCGACGGCACGCGGGGCGCGACTGCCCTCCACTGCGACCTCCTGCGCCTTTAACTGCGTCTCGCCGAAGTGCTCGACGACCTCGCCGCGGACCTGCACGACGTCGCCGGTCGCGACGTCGACGATGGAGCCGCCGGGCTCGAATACGAACAGCCCCTCGGATGTCCGCGGGTCCTCGTCCGCCTCGATGGACTGCAGGAAGAAGCCGCCAAGCTTGCTGCTGTCGTCGGCGTCGCCGTCCTGGAAGTCGCCGCTGACGACGCCGCGCACGCTGACGATCTCGCCGGCGAGCCTGCTCGCGTCGCCGGGTCCCTGCACGTCGGCGGGCGACAGGACGCCGGACGGCGGCGCGGTCTCGCCGCAGGCGGCGAGCACTGCGAAGGACAGGACGAGCAGGAAACGCATGGCGGAGCCCTCGGCGAACGGGTGCTCCTTATATCACGTGCGCGGCGACGGTCGGCGTGGTGGCCCGGGGCAAGGCCGCGGAACGGCCGGCAGCGGTCGGCTTAGCGCGAGACCTCGACGAAGCTCGACAGGAATTCGAGCCCGCGGCGCAGCTGGCTGCGCTCCATCGACTGCGGCGAGGCGTCGTGGAAGTCGGCGACGACCCAGCGCACCTCGTGCGCGTCGCAGTAGCCCCAGAGCAGCCGGCCGATGCGGTACACGTCGCTGCGCGTGCCGCAGTGCGGGCAGCTTTTCAGCTCGCGGCGCCGCTCGAGCGGGAAAGCGACGATGTTGTCAGCGGTGGCGATCATCCGGGCTCCCGGTGCGATTGCGCTGCCATCTTCGACGGTTCCGGCGGCGCCGGCTGTGACCTGGCTCTCAGGCGACCGCGCGGGCCGCCCGCGGGATGGCGGAACTGAGACCTGCGTCGCGCCCCGGCGCCCGTGGCAATGCGCGCGCCCCTGCGGTAAAACGGTGCCTTCGACGGGGATACGCGGCATCGACGAGGAGACCCCCATGCACGGACTCAGGCCCATCCTGCTCGCCACCGGCCTGCTCGCGGCGGTCGCCGCCGTGGCCCAGGACGAAATCAGCTACGCGTCAACCGACCTCGGCGGCGGCATTTACATGCTCGAGGGCCAGGGCGGCTTCGCCGGCGGCAACCTCGGACTGCTGACCGGCGACGACGGCGTGGTCCTCATCGACGACGGCCTCGAAGCGCTGTCGGACACCGTGCTCGCCGCCGTAACCGAGGCGGCCGGGGCCCCGGTCGACTTCGTCGTCAATACGCACGTGCACGGCGACCACGTCGGCGGCAACGCGGCGCTGCACGCGCACGGCGCGCGCATCGTGGCGCACGACAACATCCGCAAGCGCATGCTCGCGTCCGACGCTGCCGAAGACGCGCTCCCGGAGCTGACCTTCAGCGACGAGATCAGTTTTCACCTGAATGGCCAGCCCGCGCGCGTGCTGCACGTCTTCAAGGCGCACACCGACGGCGATGCGATCATCCACTTCACGCAGCAGGACGTCATCCACACCGGCGACGTGATGTTCAACGGCATGTTCCCGTTCATCGACCTCGACTCCGGCGGCAGCGTCGACGGCTACATCGACGCGCAGACGCTGATCATCGACCTGGCCGACGAGAACACGAAAATCATCCCCGGCCACGGGCCGCTCGCGAATCGCGCGGATCTCGAGCGCGCTCGCGACATGCTCGTCGACGCGAAGGCACGCGTGCTGGCGCTGATCGACCAGGGCATGGACCGCGACGAGGTGCTGGCCGCGAACCCGCTCGCCGATTACCACGACGACTGGAACTGGGGCTTCATCACGACCGAGCGCATGACGGAGACGCTGTTCCGCGGCCTGACGGAGTAGTGCCGCCGGCGCGCGACGCCGCGCCGGGGATTGGGTAGACTCGGCCCCACAATAATTACGGGGGACGTCACTCATGGGTGAATCCGACGCCGCGCGCCCGGAGCGCGCGGGAGGCATGCTCGCCGCCGTCGAGCGCATCGGCAACAAGCTGCCGGACCCGACGGTCCTGTTCATTGCCCTGCTCGGGATCGTCTGGATCCTGTCCTGGCTACTGTCCTACGTCACGTTCGACGTCGTGGACCCACGCTCCGGCGAACCGCTGGTCGTGATCAACCAGCTCTCGGGCAGCAGCTTGACGACGTTCATGTCCGGGCTCGTGAACAACTTCGTCACGTTCGGCCCGGTCGGCACCGTGCTCGTCGCGATGCTCGGCATCGGCGTCGCCGAGTACTCCGGCTTCATCACGACCGCGATCCGCGCGCTCCTCAACGTCACGCCGAAGGCGCTGCTGACGCCGATGGTGATCCTCGTCGGCATCGTCAGCCACTCGGCCGTCGACGCGGGCTACGTCCTCGTGATCCCGCTTGGCGGCGTGATCTTCTACGCGGCCGGGCGCCACCCGCTCGCCGGCATCGCGGCGGCCTTCGCGGGCGTCTCGGGCGGCTTCTCGGCCAACTTCGTGCCCTCGGCGCTCGATCCGCTGCTGCAGGGCCTGACCCAGGGCGGCGCACGCATCCTCGCCCCGGACATCGCGATCAACACGCTGAACAACTACTTCTTCACGACGGCCTCGTCGCTCCTGATCATCGGGCTCGGCTGGTGGCTGACGGACAAGGTCGTCGAGCCGCGCATCGCGAGCACCCCGGTCGACGGCGACGAGGACGGCCTGCCCGAGGTCCACGACCTGAAGCCGGAGGAACGACGCGGCATGCGCTGGGCGCTGGCCGTCATGGTCCTCGGCCTCGTCGTGCTGGTCGTGACGCTGATCCCCGAAACTTCGCCGTGGCGCGACGCCGAGGGCCGGCTCGCGAGCTTCAGCGCGCCGATCATGCGCTCGATCGTCGCCCTGATCTTCTTCCTGTTCCTGCTGCCCGGCATCGTGTTCGGCTACGTCGCCGGGACCTTCAAGGGCGCGAAGGACATTATCGACGGCATGTCGAAGTCGATGCAGGGCATGGCCTACTACCTGGTCATCATGTTCTTCATCGCGCAGTTCGTGTACGCGTTCAGCGCCTCGAACCTCGGCACGCTGCTGGCGCTCGAAGGCGCCGAGGCGCTCAAGTCGCTGCGCGACTTTCCGTCCGTCCTCGTCATCGGCATCGTTCTGCTGACCGGCTTCGTCAACCTGTTCGTCGGCTCGGCCAGCGGCAAGTGGGGCCTGCTCGCGCCGATCTTCGTGCCGATGCTGATGGAGCTCGGCATTTCCCCCGACCTGACCCAGGCGGCCTATCGCGTCGGCGACTCGAGCACGAACATCATCACGCCGCTGATGCCCTACTTCCCGCTGGTCGTCGTCTACTGCCAGCGCTACGTCAAGGGCACGGGCATCGGCACGCTGGCCGCGATGATGCTGCCCTACTCGATCGTGTTCCTGGTCGCGTGGTCGATCTTCCTGCTGGTCTACTGGGCGCTCGGCATCCCGCTCGGCCTGCAGTCGAGCTATCTCTACCCGCCGGCCTGAGACAGGCCGGCAGAACGAAAAACGGGGCCCGCGGGCCCCGTTTTTCGTGGCGCCGGGACAGCCGGCCTCAGCCCGCCAGCACCTCGCGGACCGCGCGCTCTGCCTGCGTGATGGCCGAGTTCGTATTCGCGGCGACGCCCGCGTCCGAGTTCGCGATGGCGATGCGGCCATACGGCTGGCGGGCCCGGTACCAGGGCGTCGCGCGCTCGTCGGGCCATTCGGGCTCCCAGGTAAGGCCCGTGCTGTACGAATAGCCGTGCGCCCAGCGGTTGACCGTGATCGCGTGCACGTCGCGCTCCGCGTCGAAGCCCGTCGAAGCCAGCGCCTGGTCGAGCTGGTCGCGCACGTGGTGCTCGAAGGTCGCGAACGGCGTCGTCAGCAGGTGCCGCCGGCCGGCGCGCCACTGCTCCGGCCCCTTGATCTCCGGGAAGTGCCGGACGTGGCACATGTGCAGCACCATCGGACCGTCCGGATCGGAACTGAAGCGGTAATCGCCGATCGACACCGGGTAGTCGAGCTCGACCTGCTTGTAGAAGTCGTTCGTGTAATAGACGAAGTCCGTGCCCAGTTCCGCGAACGGCCGCCAGTTCGGCACCAGCACCTTCGTGTACACGAGCGGCACCTTGACGTTGTAGGCCAGGCCCTCTTTCTGTTCGGCCGGCAGCTCCGGGCAGATATAAGGCACCGCGCTGTTGTAGCAGGCCATGATGCAGCGGTCCGCGCGCAGGGTGTGGGTCGTGCCCTGCCGCACGTAGGTCACATCCACGGTGTCGCCCGTACCGCTGTGCTCGACGTGCACCGCCGTACTGTTCAGGCGGATGCGCGCCGACTGCCCGTCGCGGTCGAGCTGCGAGTAGTCGATACGCGCCGTGACGACGTCCTCCATCGTCGATCCGGGCACGGCCTCCGGGATCAGCTTGCGCACCAGCAGGCGCGCGACCGAAGCGTTGCCGTCCGGGAAGTGGAAGATGTAGGGCTCGTCGCCGCGGTGGCCGACGCGCGGCAGCGTGTGCGTGACGCCGGGCATGCCGCCGTCGTAGGACTGCACCGCGGTCGCCGGGATCTCGTCGATGCCGACGCACCAGAAGCTCATGCCCCAGCGCCGATATATCTCGAGCACCTGCTGGTCGACCTGCACGAGATCCTTCAGGAAGTCGTAGTAGCTCATGCGGGAGAGCTTCGCTACCTTCTCGGCGCGCGACAGGCCCGGCAGGTAGTCGCGCTCGTCGGTCCAGACGCGCACGAGGTCGGCGCGCGCCTTGTCGCTCATCGGGCACTGCGCCGCGAACTCCTCCCACGGGATGCTGTTGTAGCCGACGACCAGCCTGTTCTCGTCGAATGACGCGCTGTCGAACTGGATGCTCTTCGCGAGCCGCATGTCCGAGTACAGCGACTGGTCGTAGTAGTCGTAGAAGCGCTGCGTGTGCACGCCGACGTCGACCAGCAGCTCGCGGGCGACCTCGCTGTAGGACGACGGCGTGTCGATCGACTCGGTGCCGCCGTAGCCGATGCGCGTACGGCCGCCGATCTCGAACTCGTTGCGTTTCGCATGCCCGCCGAAGTCGTCATGGTTGTCGAGCACCAGCACGCGTGCTCCCGGGCGCTCGCGCAGGTAGAAGCGCGCGGCCGACAGCCCGCTGATGCCGGCGCCGACGACGACGAGGTCGTAGCGCTCCTCCGGCTTGCCGGGCGCGAACTGCTTGCCGGACACGCGCGCGTGCATTGTTTCCCAGGAGCCGTCGTGGCTGCCGCGCAGGCCGGTCTTCGCCGGCGGGTAGTAGTCGGGCGGCAGCGCGAACTCGTCGGCCGCCAGCAGCGGCGACCAGGGACCGAGCAGCGAGCTGCCGATCGCGATCTGCGTGCCGTTCAGGAAATCCCTGCGTGTGACCCCGTCTTTCATCCCGATCTCCCCCGCGCTGCCTGCGTGTCGAGGATAGCACCGGCCCGCGCGCGATTGGTTGCAGCCGAACCGGATGCCGCCTGCTGCATTGGTATAGTACGGCGCCCCCCGAACAGCGGAACGACCGATGAAGCGACTGCTCACCCTCATGTTAATGGCCGCGCTCGGCACCACGCTGCTCGCCGCCTGCGGCAGCGACGACCGGCCTGCGCCGGACGCCGCCGCGGACCTCATCCTGACGAACGCGCGCGTCTACACCTTTGCCTGGCAGGATCCGGACGGCGAGGGCCGGCCCGCCGACGGCGCGCCGTTCGTCGACGGCCGCTGGCGGCCCGATGCCGACGCCGTTGCCATCCGCGCCGGGCTGATCCTGGCCACCGGCCGCGCCGCCGAGATCGAGCGCCTGGCCGGGCCGGCGACGACCGTCGTCGATCTCGACGGCGCGACCGTGATCCCGGGTCTCGTCGAGAGCCACGGACACTTCAACGAACTCGGCGAAATGGCCGAGCGCGTCGACCTCGCCGGCGTCACGACGATGGCGGAGATGGCGCGCCGCGTTGCCGGGCGCGCCGCGGAAACCGCGCCGGGCGAGTGGGTCGTCGGCGGCGGCTGGGACGAAGGCGAGTGGGCCGATGCGCTGCCGACGCGCGACGCGCTCGACGCGGCCGCACCCGGGCACCCGGTGCTGCTCAAGGGCCGGCGCGGCTTCGCGATCGCCGTCAACGGCATGGCGCTCGACGCCGCGGGTGTCGACGCGGATACGCCTGCGCCGTCCGGCGGCGAGATCGTGCGCGACGCGGACGGCGAGCCGACCGGCGTGTTCCTGAACCGGGCGCAGGCGCTGATCTACGACGCCATGCCGGAACCGACGCTGGAACAGCAAGAGCGGCGCCTGCTGCACGGCCTGCGCGAGATCGCGAAGGCCGGCTACGTCACCGGCCACCACGCCGGGGTATACGCCGACTACATGCCCGCCTACGAGTCGCTCGCGGCGGCGGGCAGGCTGCCGGTGCGGGTCGAGGCGATGATCGCGGCGCGCCCCGAGAACATGGCGCTGCTCGAGACATGGATCGCGCGCGGCCCGACGGCCGACCGCTCGGCATTCCTGCAGGTGCGCGCGGTCAAGGCTTATTACGACGGTTCGCTGGGCTCGCGCGGCGCCGCGTTGCTCGAGGACTACGCCGACCAGCCGGGCCACCGCGGCGTCGCGGGCAGCGAGTACGGGTTCCCCGAGGCCGCCGTGGCCGAGGCCATCGCGGCCGGCTTCCAGGCCGGCCTGCACGCGATCGGCGACGCCGGCAATCGCGCGGTGCTGGACTTCTACGAGCGAGTGCTCGCGAACGACCCGCCGGCGCGCGGCCTGAATCACCGGATCGAGCACGCCCAGGTCCTGCACCCGGACGACATCGCGCGCTTCGCAGAACTCAACCTGGTCGCGTCGATGCAGCCCTGCCACGCCGTGGAAGACAGCCCGTGGGCGGAAGACCGCCTCGGCCCGGACCGCGTGCGGGGTGCCTACGCCTGGCGCAGCCTGCGCCGCGCCGGCGCGGGGCTGATCTTCAACAGCGACCTGTACGGCACGGACTTCGACGTTTTCTACGGCCTGCACTGCGCCGTGACCCGGGCCGACCGCGACGGCGAGCCGCCCGGCGGCTGGTATGCCGGCGAGGCGCTGTCGATCGAGGAGGCGCTGCGCGCGTGGACCGTGTGGCCGGCGCGCGCGTCGCTGCGCGAGGACCTGACCGGCACGCTCGAGCCGGGCAAGTGGGCGGATCTCAGCGTGCTGTCGATCGATCCGCTGAATGCCGCGATCGAGAATCCGGGCAACCTGCTCGACGGCCGCGCGCTGCTGACGATCGTCGCCGGCCGCATCGTGCACGACGGCCGCTAGCGATTCACGGCGCGAGTCCGGCGGGCTGTCGACCTGCCGGGACCCGCCTAGTCGTAGCGATAGTCCAGCTCGACGAGCCGCAGCACGAACGGCTGGCGCCGCGTGACGGTCTGCCGCGGAAACCTCTCGCGGCAGGCGCTCTGCGCCGCGTCGCGCTGCATCGCGATGAACTCCTTCTGCACGTCGGGGTTATCGATCGTCGCGAAGGCGCGCGCGTGGATACCGGCATCGCGCGCGGCGAAGCAGGCGGCGTAGCGCGCCTCCTGCGCGGGGTCGTCGGCGACGACGTCGCGCGGCAGCGCGAACTCCGGCGCCCAGTCGACGTCGAACAACAGCACGATGCCAGCGAGCGCCGCGCCCGCTACGATGATGAGCGAAGTTTTCAGTGACATGCCCGACCCGTCTGCCCGCTGGCGCATTCTGCCACCGGCTGCCGGGCCGTGCAGTGCCGCCGGCCCATGCAGCGCGCGCTGATCGTCGCGGGCCTCGCGATCCTGCTCGCGGGCCTGCTGTGGCCGTGGCTGTCGCAGCTGCCGCTGGGGCGCCTCCCCGGGGACCTGAGACTCGAGCGGCCGGGCTTCACGCTGTACCTGCCGTTCACGACGATGCTGCTGGTCAGCGCGCTGCTGTCGCTCGTCGCCTGGCTGTTCCGGGGCTGAAGTCCCCGGGCCGGTCTGTCACACTAGCCCACTTGCCCAAACCGAGCTCCCGGAGAACATGGACGCCAAGCAGACCCGCGAATTTGTCTACGCCCAGTGGGACGACGAGATCATTCCCGAACTCGAGCGCTATATCGAGATCCCGAACAAGTCGCCGGCCTTCGACCCGGACTGGGCGGCGCACGGCCACATGGACCGCGCGGTCGCGCAGTTCGAGGCCTGGTGCAGAAAGCAGCCCATCGAGGGAATGACGGTCGAGGTCGTGCGCCTCGAGGGCCGCACGCCGCTCCTGTTCATCGAGATTCCCGGCGACACGGGCGACACGGTGCTGCTCTACGGCCACTACGACAAGCAGCCGGAATTCAGCGGCTGGTCCAACGGTCTCGAGCCCTGGAAGCCGGTCATTCGCGACGGCAAGCTCTACGGTCGCGGCGGCGCCGACGACGGCTACGCGGTGTTCGGCTCGCTGACCGCGATCCGCGCGCTCAAGGAACAGGGCATCCCGCACGCGCGCTGCGTCGTCGTCATCGAGGGCTGCGAGGAATCCGGCAGCTTCGACCTGCCGCACTACATCGACGCGCTCGGCGAGCGTATCGGCCAGGTGAGCCTGGTCGTCTGCCTCGACGCGGAGTGCGGCAACTACGAGCAGCTCTGGTGCACGACCTCGCTGCGCGGCAACCTCGTCGGCACGCTCAAGGTCGACGTGCTGACCGAGGGCGTGCATTCGGGCGGCGCCGGCGGCATCGTGCCGACGAGTTTCCGGATCCTGCGCAGCCTGCTGTCGCGCATCGAGGACGAGCAGGACGGCCGCATCACGCTCGACGGCCTGCACAGCGAGATCCCCGAGGCCCGGCTCGAGCAGGCGAGGCGCGCGGCCGAGGTGCTCGGCGACTCGGTCTACCGCAAGTTCCCCTGGGTGGAGCCGGACGGTGAGCCGGCCGAGCCACCCTACGAACTGCTGCTGGACAACACCTGGCGGCCGACGCTCGCGATCACCGGCGCCGACGGCCTGCCGGCCGTGCGCAATGCCGGCAACGTGCTGCTGCCGGGCACGACGCTGAAGCTGTCGTTCCGGCTGCCGCCGACCTGCGACCCGGAGCAGGCGGCCGACGCGGTCGAGGCCGCGCTCGAAGCCGACCCGCCGCCGTTCTCGAAAGTAGGCTTCGAGGTCGAATCGGCGATGGGCGGCTGGAACGCGCCGCCGGTTGCCGACTGGCTGCACGCGTCGATGCAGAAGGGCTCGGACGACTACTTCGGCAAGCCGTCGATGTACATGGGCACCGGCGGCAGCATTCCGTTCATGGGCATGCTCGGCGAGAAATTCCCGGAAGCGCAGTTCCTCGTGACCGGCCTGCTCGGGCCGATCTCCTACGCGTACTTTCCTAACGAGTTCCTGCACATGGAGACCGGCAAGCGTCTGACTTGCTGCGTCGCGCAGTTCCTCGAAGACCACTACCGCCAGCGCTGAGGCCGGGACCATAGCGCGCGCGACGACGGTGCCGCCCGGCGCCGCCCGCCTGTCGCTGCTGGCGGCGCTGCTGGCCGGGGCGGGAGCGCCCGCGGCCGCGCCGTTGCCGGCGCCCGACCTGAACCCGCTGATCGCGACGATCGGCCTGCCACGGCCGGAAAACGGCGCGCGGCTGCTCGCCGGCGGCGAAACCCGCTGGCGCAGCTCGGTCGCGACGGCGAGCCACTCGGTGCAGGACTCGGCCGGCGGCGAGACCCTGCTCTTCGACGGCGAGACCACGCAGTTCTCGCTGGCATTGCGGCGCGGTTTCGGCGACCGGTACGAATTCAGCGTCGAGCTGCCCTACCTGCTGCACGAATCCGGCGGGCTGGACGGAGCCATCGACCGCTGGCACGACTGGTTCGGTTTCCCGGACGGGCTGCGCGCGCAGGTAGCCGAGGATCGGCTCGATTTCCGCTACGCGGACGGCGACGACCTGCTGCTCGACGTCGGGCGCAATCGCCGCGGGCCCGGCGACCTGCGGCTCGGCATCGCCCGCAGCCTGCAGCACGACGCCGGCTCGGCGACGGCGCTGCGCGCCACGCTGAAACTGCCGACCGGCGACAGCGACAGGCTGACCGGCAGCGGTGCCGCCGACCTCTCGCTCGGCATCGTCGGCGAGCGCGCCGGCCTGCTCGGCAGCGAGCGCTGGGGCGGCCATTACGGCGCCCACCTGACGCTGGTCGGCACGCCAGACCGTCTGCCGGAGCGCGCGCGCGACCTGGTTGGCACGCTGCACGGCGGCCTGCGCGCGAGCGTCACGGACTGGCTCGAGCTCGCGGCGCAGGCGACACTGCGCAGCGCGGCCTACGACGCGGCGGTCGAACCGCTCGGGTCCGCGTCGCTGCAGCTCAACGTCGGCGGCACGCTCGCGCTCGGGCCGAACTTGCGCCTCGCGATCTCGGTCGGCGAAGATGTCCGCGTCGATACGGCGCCGGACGTGACTTTCGGACTGTCGCTGTACCGGTCGCCGGACCGACGCTGAACGAGGCAAGGACTGCATGGCAGAGAAAACAACACATGCGCGCAGCCGCGACCTGACTTTCGGCGGGCTGTTGCTGCGCTTCGTCGCGGCGCTCGTGCTGGTACTGGCCACCTACAACCCGAGCGGCTATTCGAGCTGGACCTGGATACGCCAGGCGATCGCGGCGAGCGAGATGGGACCGCTGCACTTTTTCGTGCTGGTCCTGCTCATGATCGGCTGGACCATTTTCCTCGTGGCCAGCTTCCGCTCGCTGGGCGCGCTCGGCCTGACACTCGGCGCGTTGTTCCTGGCCGCGCTGGCCTGGCTGCTGGTGGACTTCGGCGTGCTCGCGGCGAACTCGGTGACCGCACTGACCTGGATCGTACTGGTCTGTCTCGCGCTCCTGCTGACAGTCGGCGTAGCGGGCTCGCACATCTGGCGCCGCCTGACCGGCCAGCTGGAGGTCGACGAGGACTGAGCGGCGGCTGCCTTGTGCCGCCGGCGGAAACCGGGTCCAATGCCGGCTGGCGCAGCTGCATGCATCGGCCGCGCGAGACGAGCCCGCGGCGCCAGGTGAGCGGGCAGCCGCGGTGAAGGACGACGAATAAAGGCCAGGCATGAAGTCGAGCCGTCTGCTTGCCGTCGCGAAGAACCTGGTCGTCATCGACCGGCTCCTGCTCGCGGCGCTGATCCTGCTGGCCGCGATCGCGCTGCTCATCCCGCTGCCCTTCCTGCCGGTGACGGCGGCGCGGCTCGTCGAGGACTACCTGGCCGAGATCGTGCTACTTGGCACGACCTGCGTCCTGTTCGCGACCGCGGCCGTCCGCGGGCGGGACGCGGCCTCGGGCAATTTCTGGACGCTGATGACCGCGGCGTTCGCCTGCTGGCTCCTTTCCACGCTGTTCGGCTTCTTCTTCGATCCGCAGTCACCGTGGCTCAACGATTTCCTCAAGGACATCCTGTTGCTGATGATGTCCTGCCTGGTCGTCGTCGCGGCGGACCTGCGGCCCGGGCTGATCAAGTCGCCGCTGCAGGCGCTGCGCGCGCGGCTCGCCGCGATCAGCAGCGTGTTGCTGATCGTCGGCGTATTCGGCTACGCGGCGCTGGTGCCGGCGCTGGCCGGCATCGAGCAGTACCGTTCGCCGTTCGTGGTCTACGCCGTCCTCGACACCTACATCGCGCTGCGCTTCCTGGTGCAGGGCCTGCAATCGACGAGCCGCGCCTGGCGCGCGATCATGCTGCTGGTCGCCGCGGGTTTCGCGCTGATCTCCTGTGCCGACCTGCTGGTGGCCGTGTACAACGCCGGCTGGCTCACCTACGTACCGGGCAGCCCGCTGAACGTGGGCTGGTTCCTGTTCTATGCGCCCCTTTTCCTTGCCTCGCGGGTGGAGCCCGGGCCGGCACAGTTCGTGCCGCGCGCCGAGCGCGACGACTGGTCCGACACGCTGACCCTGACTCCGCTGGTCGCGTGGACGATCGCCGTGCCGCTGATCCACCTGGGTGGCTACGGCCTCGGCTACCTGAACCCGGAAAGCCGCGCGGTCCGCGACCTGTTCGTGCTGTTCTGGCTGCTCGGCGCGGGGGCCGGCCTCACCTGGCAATACCTGCTCCTCAGGGGCCGGCTGCGGACTGCCGAGCGGGCGCGCATCGACGCGGAACACGAATCCGCGGAACTGCAGCACCAGTTACGCCAGGCGCAGCGGATAGACCTGATCGGCCAGCTCTCCGGCGGCCTCGCGCACGAGTTCGGCAATTCGCTGTTCGGCGCGGAGTCGTACGCGCAGCGGATCCTGAAAGACGCGCAGAACGACGCCGCCCGGGTCCGCGAGGAACACGCGGCCGGCCTGGTGCAGGCGCTCGCGGCCAGCCGCGAGCTCGTCCGCAAGTTCGATTTCCTCGGTCGCGGCGAGGAACTGCAAACCAGCGTCGTCAACGTCGTCGGCGAAGTCGGCGAGACGCTGGACCTGCTGCGCCGCGGACTGCCGGGAGAGGTCCGGCTGTCATTCCATCACGACGGCGACGACATCGGCGTCATCGCGCGCAGCCAGGACCTGCAGCAGGTCACGATGAACCTGGTGCTGAACGCCCGCGACGCGATCGGTGCGCAGGGTTTCATCGACGTGCACGTCGGCCAGGCGCTGCCCGGCGACGATACGTGCACGTCCTGCGGCGCGCTGGTGACCGGCGAGCAGGTCTTCATCCGCGTGTCCGACAGCGGGCCCGGCGTGCCGCAGCACCTGCGCCTGCGCGTCTTCGAACCGCTGGTCTCGACGAAAGAGAAAGGCGCCGGCAGCGGCCTGGGTTTGTCCATCGTGCACACGCTAGTGCACCAGCTGCGCGGCCACATCGTGCTGAGCGAACCGCAGCGTGCGCACTGCAGCTTCACGGTGCTGCTGCCCGCCTTGCACCTGGACGCGCCGGCCCGGCCGGCGGCCGCTGCGCAGGCGGACCGGCGGCTTTTGGTCGTCGAATCGAGCCGGGCGGTCGCCGAGGCATTCCAGCGCAACCGCGCGCTGCATGCGCTCAGCGTGAGCCGGGTGACCTCGGCCGAAGCGGCCGCCGTCGTGCTGCGCCAGGCGGACGGCGCGACCGGCACCGTGATCATCGGCGCGATGCCGAACCCGCTCGACGTCGTCGCTATCGTGGAGGCAGCGCGCGCGGCCGGCGACCTGCGAGTGATCCTGTGCGCGCCGCGCCCGCTGCGGCGGCAGCTGGCCACGCTGGACGGTATCGACAGCTACCTGGACCAGCCCATCGAGGACGCCGGCTTCGTCGCGAGCGTCATGCGGCCGCACGCCGCCTGATTCAGGGGTTCAGGCGCTCGATCGCGAGGAAGCGGCCGTCCTCGCCGACGTCGATGCGGAAGTGGCCGTGCACGCCGTCGTGCCCGACGAAACGGCGCAGGATGTCCGCCGGGAAGCGCACGCTCTGGCCGTCGTCCGCGACGGCCAGCACGTCGCGGGCGCTGCCGCGGTAAAGGCGCAGCATCTCCTCGGCCGGGATCGACAACCGCAACGTCAGCGAATGGCGGTGCATGACCCGCGGCGCGGCCGCGACTAGCCGTCCCGGTCGCGCCGGCGGCGCAGGTCGGCCGCTACCAGCGCCGGCGGGGTGCGATTGTACGGGTCCGTGCCCGTGTCGATCTCGTCGTCGAGTGCGAGCTCGGTGCCGGTCGCGGGCGGCGCGGGCCGGCGGACCGCCGGCCGCCCGGTCGTCTGCGCGGACCCTGGCGTTCGTGTTTCCTTCATGGCTTACGCTCCTTGCCTGTCGATCCTGGTACATCTTAGGCCGCTGGCAATGCGCGCGCGGCCACGCCGTCGCCCGGCTGCTGCCGCTCGTCGGCGCGGGAACCGCTCGTCGCCAGGGAGCGGCCGCCCGTCGCGCGCCGCGTCGCGTCGGGTTTCCTTACAGTTCGCGGCCTGCGGGGCGTCCGCACGCGGCCCGCCAGCCGCATTTCGGGCCGCGGCCGCGAGTCCCGCCGGAGGAACTGTGAAGCGGGTCACAAAAGCCCGCCGCGGCTTGTCGGTGACCTTTACGGCCCGCCGGTCGAAAATATCCAACTCATTGTATTTATTTGATAAACCAGTCTGGCACGCGGCTTGCTAAGGAGTCCCCATGACCCTTACAAGCCGCATCCTCGCCGCCCTTGCCCTGTCCGTGACGCTGCTCGGTTCCGCTGCCGCCGGGAGCCTCGACATCGTCATCAACGGAAAGTCCCATCACATCAACTCGCGCTACGACTGGAACGAGGACAACCTCGGGCTCGGGCTCGAGTACGAGTTCGACAGCCGCTCGCGCTGGGTGCGCACGCTGCACGCGAATTCCTTCCGCGACAGCCTCGAAAACATGTGCCACATGGCCGGCGCGGGGCTGAAGCGCCGGCTGTTCGAGACCGACCGCCTCGGCGGTCTGCACTTCGATGCCGGCGTCGTGGCCTTCCTGATGTCGCGCAAGGACATCAACGACTCCCGCCCGTTCCCGGGCATCCTGCCGGCCGTCACGCTCGGCAATCGCTACGGCGGCGTCAACCTGACCTACCTGCCGAAAATGGCCGTGCACGACATCGCGCGCGCCGACGTGGTCGACCCGACGATCGGCGGCATCCTGTTCCTGCAGTTCAAGCTGCGCATGAGCTGGAGCGACGACTGAGCGACGGCTCAAGCCCCGCCCGCGGCTGCCGATAACCCGGGTACAGCGATCGCCGTGCGCGTCGCGCCGGGGTGTCCATGAGCATCAGTCCCGTGAGCTTCACGCGCTTCGCGCGCATCCGCCTGCCCGAGTCGGCGCCGCAGCCCGGCCCGGCCGCGGCGGCGCAGAACAACCTCGGCGCGGACCTGCAGACTGCGCGGCGCGAACTCCTGCGCCTGCACGATGCGATCCGTGCGCTCGGCGAACTGCTGGACATCGACACGCCGCTCAGGCTCGACCTGCCGGACGCGATCTCGCGCAGCGCCCTCGGCCTTGACCTGACCGCCACCGCCGCCACCTACACGTCGAACGCGGAGATCAACGCGACGCCGACTTCTTTCACGCCGTTCGGTCCCGGGTGGACCGGCGCCTCGACGGTGCCGATCACGGTCGGCGGCCTGTACGACGGCTCGGACGGCGACGGGGACATGACGATCGAGGTGCGCCGCAGCGGCACCCGCGGCACGAGCGAGATCCGCCTGCGCGTCTACAATCCGTCAGGCAGCGGCGTCGACAACATCCGCGTGCGCGACGACGACCCGCTCGACATGCAGTACGCGCTGTCGAACGGGCTGTTCCTGACCGTCGGGGCCGGCAGCGCGATCAGGAACGATACGCTGGCCTTCGGCGTAAGCAGCACGCAGGGCAGCGTGTTCGACCCCGCCCTGCCATTCAACGGCGAGCGCAACCAGAACCCGAACTTCCAGTATTACCCGGCCCCGGGAACGCTGGCGCCCGTCGTCGACGGCAGCTTCCTGCTGAACGGCGAGTCGATTGCCGTCAACGCTGCCGACACGCTCGACGACCTCGTCGCGCGCATCAACGCCTCCGGCACGGGCGTGACCGCCGCCTACGACGTGGCCGCCGAGCGCCTGCGCTTCGAGCAGCAGACCGCCGGCTCCGTGCCCACGATTGCGCTCGGCAGCGACACGTCCAACCTGCTGGCGGCGCTGAAGCTCGACGATGGCGTCCTGGTCGCGGGCACCGACGCCGAACCGGACCGGCCGCTCGGCGACGTCGGGCTGTTCGCCGGCGTGACCAGCGGCAGCCTGCGCGTGAATGACGTCGACATCGCCGTCGACACGGCAACCGACAGCCTCGAGGACGTGCTGGCGCGCATCAACGCCGCGGGCGGCGGCGTCACGGCCGAATTCGATCGCGACAGCGGCCGCGTGCGCATCCTGAGCAGCGCGAGTGAACTGACGCTCGACGACAACGGCACCGGGCTGCTCGGCGCGTTGCAGCTGCCCGAGGGCCGCGTCGACCCGCAGGCCCGCGACGGCGGCCTGTCGCGGCGCCGCAGCTACGCTATCGCCGATGCCTTCGAGGAAGCCTTCACGAGCCTGAACCGGCTGTTCGACGACGGGCGCTTCGCGGACGGGCGCGACCACACGGGCCTGTTCCGCAACGCGCTGGCCTCGGTGTTCACCTCCCGGCTGGACGCCGACGGCGCGTTCGGCCTGTCCTTCGACGGCGGCAGCACCGGCAGGCGACGCGGGCGCTTCGCGCAGTTCGACCGGGCCGAATTCACGCGCGCCCTGCGCGCCAACGGCAGCGGCGTGCAGCAGCTCGTCGGCGGCGGCCGGGTCGAGGATGGCCTGGTCACGGCGCTCGCAGAGGCCACGCTGAAGGCGCTCGGCGCTGTCGGTAACGCGCTGGGCCGCCAGGGCGTGTTCGTCGACACGCGGGCGTGAGACCGCGCCTCAGCGACCCGCCGGCGGCAGCCGCGTGAGCTTCGGCGGGTGCGCCTTGCGGCGCCGCGCAAACATCGAGAACTCCATCGGCCGGATCGCGAACACCGCGCTGCAGCCGTAGCGGTCGCTGGTCGGCAAGCGTGAACCGCGTTCCGCGAGTTCGTCGAACTCGGCGGCCAGCCGGTTGATCGCCCGGTGCATCTGGCGGATGCCGTCCGGCGACAGGCCGCCCGCGACGAAGCGCAGCTCCTCACCGCCGCCCGCAAAGCTGCTCTCGAAGAATTCCGACTGGATCCGCGTCGCGAAATAGCGCTGGACCGGGCCGCTGCGTCGCCACGTGAAGTTGCGCGCCGTCAGCAGCCGGTAGCGGTTGAACGGCAGCAGTTCGATAAGCTCGAGGCGGTCGAGACGGATCAGCTGACGCGTGATCTCGCGCTCGCTGTAGGTATAGGTCGCCGCGATGTCCTCGACGCTCCAGCGATTCAGCACCAGGAAGGCGATCACCAGCAGGTCCTCGTCGCCGACCAGCGCCTGCTCCTGCTCCGGCGTCAGCTCGCTGACGTACTGGCGGCGCTCGTGCAGGCGTTCGACCAGGTCCGAGATCTCCATGCGCAGGAGCCCGAGCACTCGTTCCAGCCGGTCCAGCGTGAACTTCTGCTGCGCGAACATGCGCTTGACGCTGGCCTCGCTGAGGCCCAGGTGCCCGGCGACGTCGCGGTAGGTCAGCTGGGCCTCGCGCAACGCCCGCTTCAGCTCCGCCACCAGTGCACGTGATTCGGCCATGCCCTGCCCCTCTGCTGCAATGCGGCGAAAGTATCATTTTTCGATACCAACAGCAGCAATTTCTTGCGCTATTGCGAATCCTGTTGCGCCGCGGTAGCAGCAAGCGCACTGTGCGGCCCGTCCCGACGACGGAGGCAATCCGCCATGAACGCCAAACGCACCGTACTCCTCACCCTGCTCGCCACGACCCTCGGCGGCTGCACGTCGCTGTGGTACGGCGGCATGGACCAGGGCCGGCGCGGCAATTCCTCGAGCCTGGTCGACTTCCTGTACCCCGACGGCACGATCCCGGAGAAGCCGCCCGAGACGCTGCCCTACCTCGAGCTGCCGCTGCGTGTCGGCATCGCCTTCGTGCCGGCCAGCAGCGGCCAGGCGCTGCCGGCCGACGAACAGCTCCGGCTGCTCGAACAGGTCGCGGACGCGTTCCGCGACCGGCCCTACGTGGCCGCGATCGAGGTGATCCCGGACAGCTACCTGCGCAGCACGCGCGGCCTGCAGGGCATGAAGCAGGTCGCGGGCCTGTTCGACGTCGACGTGATGGCGCTCGTCTCCTACGACCAGCTGGCGCTGACCGGCGAACGTGACAGCGCGATCCTGTACTGGACCGTCGTCGGCGCGCTGGTCGTCAAGGGCAACGTCAACGAGGTGCAGACGATGATCGACACGGCCGTTTTCGACGTCGCGACGACGAAGCTCCTGTTCCGCGCGCCGGGCACGCACCGCGGCAGCGAAACCTCGACTTTCATCGACGCGGAGCGCGACCTGCGCGGCATGCGCTCGGAGAGTTACGGCGCCGCGACCGGCGACATGATCCTGAACCTGAACCACGAGCTCGAGACTTTCCGCGAGGAGATCAAGCGCGGCGAAAGCGCGCAGGTCGCCTGGCAGCCCGGGCACGGCGGCGGTGGCGCCGGCTCCGGCCTGTTGCTGCTGCTCGCCGGCGCGCTGTTCGCACGCCGGTTGCGGCCGTCGTGATCGCGGCCTCGACAGAAGTGACGCGACGCCGGTCCGCCGGCGTCGCGTACGCCTGCTACGGCTTCGTCGCGCTGTACTTCGTCACCGCCGCGGCGCTGCAGGCGCTCTACGGCCGGCCGTCCGGGCCCGAAGAACTCGCGCGCTGGCAGGGCATCGGCATGCTCGTCCTGCTGCCGCTCGCCTTCGCCGCGATCGCGGCCGCGCTGGTCGGCGCGAAGAATTCACTGCGGCTGCTGCGCCGCTGGAGAGAAGAGCCGGGACTCGCGGTACTGCCGCTGCTGCTGGTGCTGCTGCTGGCGGCCTTCGCTGCCGTCGAATCGGGGCAGCTCGGCCGCGGCCTGCTCACGTGGCTGGCCGGCGCCTACGTTGTCGCGGCCTGCGTATTCCTTGCTCGCCATGCCGCCGGCCGCCAACGCCCGTAGCTGTCGCGCTCGCGGAGATCACGACTCTACCGCCCCCGGGGCTTCGCCGAGCTTGCCGATCGCTTCCGTCAGATCCCTGATCGTGTAGGGCTTCTTCAGGATCGGGTAGTTGAGCGCGGCCTTCGACTGGTCCGGCACGAAGCCCGACACGAACAGGATGCGCGCATCGCGGGAAAGGGCCCGGATTTCTTTCGCGGCCTCCTCCCCGCCCATCTCGGGCATGACGAGGTCGAGGATCACGAAGCGGATGTCCTGCCGCCGTTCGCTGTAGATCCGCACGGCCTCACGGCCGTCCTCGGCCGTGCAGACCGAGTAGCCGGCCCGCTCGAGCACCTTGCGTGCCAGCTCGCGCAGCTGCGGATTGTCGTCCGCGACGAGGACAAGGCCGCCGGGCACGCCCGCCTGCGCGGCGCCCGGCGCCGGCGCCGGGCCGGACGACTCCGCGGTGGCCGCTGCGGGCGTCGCCAGCGGCAGGTAGACCGAGAAACAACTGCCCTTGCCGGGCGTCGACTCTACGGCAATCGCGCCGTGGTGCTGCTCGACGATGCTGTAGCTGTTCGCGAGGCCCAGCCCTAGCCCGGTCTCCTTGCCCTTGGTGGTGAAGAACGGATCGAAAATGCGCGGCAGCGTTTCGCTGTCGATCCCGTGGCCGTCGTCCTCCACGGTCAGCACGACGTAGTCGCCGGCGGCCAGCTGCACGTCGAGACCCGCGCCGTCGCCGGGCACCGTGCGCCGCGACGCGTGCAGCCGGATGCGTCCCTTCGAGTCGACGGCATCGCGCGCATTGAAACACAGGTTCAGCAACACCTGTTCGAGCTGAGCGCGATCGCCGTACACCTGCAGCGGTCCGTCGCCTTGCGCAACCTCGAGCTGTACCGACGCCGGGAGCGTATGGCCCAGCAGGTCTTCGAGCTCCGCGAGGAAGCGGTTGACGTCGAACAGCTCCGGCTGCGGCATCTCCTGGCGACTCAGCGTGGCCAGCTTCTTCGTGAGATTGATGCCGCGCATGCCGACGTCCCGGACCCTCTCGAGAGATTTGCGGGTCTCGCGGTCGAGCGACTCGTCGATCAGCAGGAACTCGATGTTGCCGATCAGCACCTGCAGCAGGTTGTTGAAGTCGTGCGTGATGCCGCCCGCGAGCTCGCCCATTGCCTGCATCTTCTGCGAGCGGGCCACGCGTTCTTCCAGCCGCTTGATGTCGGTCACGTCGCGCCCGACGGCCGTGATCGCGACCGGTTTGCCGGCGTCGTCCAGCACCGCGCGGTTCGACCAGGCAAGCCAGCGCCAGCCGTCCGCGGTCATCGCACGCTGCTCGTGGTAGGCCGTGTGCGGCGGCTGGTGCAGGCGCTCAAGCGAGCGCGCCGTGAGCTCCCGGTCGTCCTCGTGCACCAGCGGCATGAACTGGTGGCCCAGCAGCTCGTCCTCGCTCTTGCCGAACATCTCGCAATAGGTCGGGCTGACGTATTCGAAACGGCCCTGCATGTCGACCTTGACGACCAGGTCCGTCTGGTTTTCGACCAGCAGGCGATACACTTCCTCGCGCGCCGCCATGTCCTGCTGCTTGACCAGGACGGAGCGAAAGGCCAGCGCGAGCAGCGCGACAAGAAGTACGCCGAAGGCTATCCACGCCTCGTCGACGTAGTCGTCGCTCTCTGCCAGGTAACTCGTCAGCGGGGCGATCGACAGCCGCCACGGTGCGTCGACCACGGCGATTTGCAGTTCGACGGCGTACGGGCCCGGTCCGGTGGCGAGCGGGTCATTCTGTGCGAAAAACCCGGCGTCACCGTCGGCGACGACGAATGCGAAGTTTTGCTGCAGGCGGCTTTCCGGCAGGCATGAATTCATCAACGCCTCGACACGGAACACGCCATTGACGTAGCCGACGGGCTCGCCCGCAGCAGTGTAAATGGGCTGGTACAGGGCAAAGCCCTTGCCGCCCTGCAGCAGGTCGATGATCCCGGTGCGCGCCATCGAGCCGGTCGCGCCAGCCCGTTGCAGGGCGCGCTTGACCGATTCGTTCGGGTGTTGCATCAGGTCGGCGTCGAGCGCCGCGCGATTCGGCGCGACGGGGAATATGACGCGAATGACGTTGTCCGGGTCGATGTAGTTCAGCGCCTGCACGCCGCTGTACAGCGGCAGCAGCGAACTCGCCCGCTCGGACCAGTCCGCGACGACCTGTTCGCGCGACTGCCAGGGGTAGGTTGCCAGCGTGCGCACCAGCCCGGCCCGCGAGTCGAAGCAGGACTCGAGACGGAGCTTGAGCTGCTCGGCGGTATTCCGGGTCTCGAGGCGCGTGCGCTCCGCGTCGTTCGCCCGCCGGGCAATGCCCAGCCCGACCACGAGCGACAGGCCGAGCAGGAAGAACACGAACGGGACGAGGTCCTGGCGCAGTTTGGGACTACTCACGGAGTCGATGACTCGGCGGGACGTCGGGCGGGACAAACCGGGCCGGCGCCTGTGCAGCGTTGCCGACCTCGGGCGAGGCGTGATTATAGACGAATTCGTGACCCGTGTTCAGTTCACGGCGCCGACACGCTCCCTGCGGCGCGGGTCGCCATGCGTTCAGCGATCGCGCGGCGCGCGAGCGTGCGCGTGCCAGGCCGACGCAGGCAAGCACCGCCTGCGCGGCTCCACTGTCAGTAGATCTCGCGGGTGTAGATCCGGCGGTCCTCGCCGCGGTAGATGCCGAAGGTCGCCGTGCCCCGGGGATTCTCGAGGCCCGGCAGAGCCGCATCCCAGTCGAAGCGCAGCCAGGCCGGCACGTCGGCCTCGACCGCGAGGCTGCCGTCGTTGCCGTCGCCCGGCGCACGCAGGTACAGGTTGAAGTCTCCCGCGAGCGGCGGCTCCCGCCAGCGCAGGCCGGCCGGCCCGGCCGCCGCGCAGGCCTCGCCGGAGAGACCGGGGGCGCCGTTCTCGATGACGCAGGTGTCGCCGGCGACGAGGTTGCTCGTGAAGCCCGAGAAGCTCAGCGTCACGCCGGTCGTGCAGGCGTCGTCGGCATTCGTGACGAATCCGCTCGCGGCGTCGACGTAGTACTCGGTCGTGAACGGCAATTTCAGATCGACGAGCTCGGAGCCGATCGCGTTGACGAAGCGCGCGCGGCCGTAGCGCATCTCGCTGCCGCCGTCGAACAGCATGCCGCCGGCCGCGCCGAAGGTCACCGGGTTGGTCAGCGCCGCTGCGCCGTCCGCGTCGAACACGTCGATCGCAAGCGATATCTCAGCGGCGAAAGGCGCCTCCGGCGCGCCGCGCAGGAAGGCGAGCCCGCTGCCGGCATCGAAGGTCAGCGTGCCGACGCCGCCGCCGAGATCGGCAACGACGGGATCGGCGGCGGCCGGCGGCAGGCCCGAGACGTCAAGCGTGCCCGTGGTCGCCGCGTAGCTTCGGTTCAGCAGCGTTGCGTTCGAGATGCGGAAGTACGCCCCGCTGTAGTTCTGCGTGACGCTGCTGTCCGCGGCGCGCGCCGTCAGCGTCGCGACCGGCGGCGTGACGTAGCCGAAGGACTCGCCGAGCCAGGTGAAGCCGCCGGCGCTGCAGCCGGTCGCGAGCACCGGCGCATTCAGCACAGCGGTGAAATGCTGGGGGTAGAAGCGGCCGACGTTGCCGGAGGCCTGGCCGGCGACATCGCCGGCGCCGAGGTAGTCGCCGTCCAGCACGGACGGCGTCAGCGTGACGATGCCGACTTCGGGCCACGAGAAGTCACTGCCGCTTGCCTGGCCGCCCGCGAAGGCGCCGAAGCCGGCGGCGAAATTGACCGGCGGATTGTTGCCCGCGGCCGGGCTGACCAGCGCCGGCGTCAGCGTGACGGATTCGGGAATGCTTTCGCGGCCGTAGTTCGGCGTCGGATCGCCGTCCGCGTCGACGGCCGTGACCGTTGCCGAGAACGGCGTGCCGGCGGCGACGAAGGCCGGGCCGCTCGCGTCGGCCGCTGCGGGATTCGGGTTGCCGAGCGGATCCTCGATGGCGCTCAGCAGGAACGAGAACGGCCGCACGACGAAACCGGCCGTCGCGCCACGGATGCCGTTCGGCAACGCCGGATCGGCGACGTTGCCGTCCTTGAAATTGAGCCGGATCCGGCCGACGTCCTTGTAGCGCGCCGTGACGCTGGCCTGGCCGCTCGCGAAGACTACGCTCTGCGTGCCGGCCGCGGCCTCGGAGGCAGCGACCGGCAGGCCGTCGATCGTCGGAGCGAGCGTGCCGCTGCCCGGGTCGACGTAGTCGTTCCAGATGGCGAGGTCGCGCGCGCCGTCGTAGCTCTCGATGACGCCGCAGACCGGGTCGGTCGGCGTCTGGCCGTAGGCGGCGAGGTAGACCGGGAACGCGACGCCGGCCGTCTGCGGCTGGTCGAACGGCGGAATCACGGCGGGCGGCGGGTTCGCCAGCGGCGCGGCGGTCACGGTGAAGCCGCTCGGGCCGAACGCGATCGGACCCTCGCTGTCGTCGTCGCGGATGGCCGTGTCGCTGGTCTGGTAGACCTCGATGTCGAACGGCGTCGTGCCCTGCGTGTAGCGCAGCGCGAACTGCGCGCTGCTCTCGCCGAGCGGCCACTGGTAGGTCGCCAGTCCGTCGTCCGGCGTCGCGTCGGTCAGCGTGCCGGAACCCGCGAGCAGCACCCAGGTGCCGTTGCCGGTCTGCGTGTCGAGCGTCACTTCCTGGCTGTAATCGTTACGTGGCGTACCGGAAAGGCTGTCGACGACGTCCACCGTGATCGTCTCGTCCAGGCAGTGAATGCCGTAGCCGTCGTGATTGATGAGAAACTCGGGTACTGAGCAGCCCGTGCACGGGCGCGTGCGGTTCAGGTGATCGTTCACCTCGAACACGCTGAGCGCGTTGTCCCAGATCGTCAGCTCGTCGATGTCGCCGTCCCAGTAGCGACCGCGCTGCTGCGAGTTCTCGCCGATGTACAGGTCGAACGCGCTGTTCGTGATCGACGACGAGTAGCTGGCCGAGTTGACGAGGGCGCCGTTGATGAAGATGCGCATCAGCGCGCCGGCCTGCGTGTAGGTGGCGGCGACGTGGTACCAGGCGCCGGGCGTCGGCACGACGTTGCTGTTCAGGTCGGCGCCGCCACAGCCGCCGTTCAGCCCGAGCGTGAAGCCGTGGCGGGTGTTGCCGGGCAGCGCGTCGGCGATTCCGCAGCCGCCGTTCAGGTGCAGGCGATAGCTGTTGTCGCCCTTGGCCAGGATCGCCTCCCAGTCGCTCGGACCGCCGTTGTGGCGCACCCAGGCGGCGATGCTGATACCGTCCTGCACGTCGAGCGGCGCCGCGTCCGGGACGATCACGTGGGCGCTGCTGCCGTTCATGGCCGCCGCGCTGCACAGCTGGCCCGCGCTCTCGACGACGACGCCGCCCGCGCTCGTGCCGTCGAGGCCGTTCGGCCCGACGTCTGCCACGGTCGTGCCGTCGAAACCGAGTGTGCAGTCGTCGAGCGGCCAGTCACCGACGACGGCCGGGATCACCGGCTGGCAGATCGTGATCTCGCCGCGGTCGCCGCCGTGGTAGACCGTGCCGGTCGGCGAGACCCAGACGTCGTAGATGTCGCGGCTGGTCTCGGTCGTCTCGAACCAGGCCAGGCCGTCGTAGCGCAGCATCGCACCGTCACGGCCGCCGGCGTAAATCATGCCGCCGTTGCCGTAGATGCCGTTCATGCGCTCGTTGGCGACCGTCGTGATACTGCAGCTGCCGCCCGTGTACCGCCATATGTCCTCGCGCTGCGTCAGGTACAGGTTGCCGCTGCCGTCGCCCCAGACGTCGCCGAAGTTGTTGCCCTGGCGGCAGGCGTCCTCGCGCGGCAGCCAGCTGCCCGCGCCGCGGTCGTAGATGTACAGCTCGCCGCGGTCGCTCATCGCGTAGACGAAGTTCGCGTCGCCCCAGACGTCCTCCAGGTCGCGGTTGTCGGTGCCGGCGGCGGGCTTCTGGTCGACCCAGGTGCTGCCGTCGTAGAACCAAATCTCGCCGCGGTCGCCGACGGCCCAGGCGGAGTTCGCGGCGTCGGCCCAGACGCCGAACAGGTCGCGGTTCGTGAAGCCCGTGTCGTTAACCCAGCTGCCGCCGACCAGCCGCAGGGCCTGGCCCTGGTCTCCCACGGTAAACGCGATCGATGCATCGACGACCTCGACGTCGTACAGATCGCGGTTGACCGGGCTTGCCATCTGCGTCCAGCTGCTACCGTCGTAGCGCCAGATCTCGCCGCGCTCGCCTACGCCGATGACGTTCGCGTCCGTGCTGCCTGATATTCCGTAAAAATCCCGGCTGCCGACGACTTCCGTGGCACAGACCGGCGGCGCCTGCGCGTAGGCCGACGGCGCTACGAACAGGCCGGCCAGTGCCAGCCAGAACGCCGCGGAGCGCGCCGCGCGCGAACGACCGCATGCTCGCACCGCGCTGCTCATGACGCGTCCGTGACCTTGGACCGCAGGCGCCGCGACACGTAGTCGGGCGAACCGTAGGTTCCGGCGCGCGCGAACGCGTCGATGACGAAGATCGTCGTCGTCAGCGGGCCTTCCTGGTGGCTGCTCGCGCTGCAGCTCGTATCGACGGTAAAGCCCGCGAGGCCGCCCTCGGACAGCGCCTGGCTCGTCGCCCCGCAGTTGCCGTTGACCAGCGCTTCGTAGATCGCCGTCTCGACGCCGGCGCGCGCGGCCGCGTAGGCGCGCGCCGACTGGATCGCCAGCACGGTCGTCTGCTGCTGGACCGCGGTGAGCCGCACCGCGACCGCGCCGAGCGCGGCCAGCACGATCAGCAGAAACAGCGCCGGCACCAGCGAGAAACCCCGCTGGAGGGCCGTGCTCGGCTTGCGGCGCTCAGGGCACATTGTCGACGTGCACCTGGTGCAGCAGCGACACGCGCTCGCCCGCTTCCGCGACCGACATCGCGAGGGTCACGAGGCCGGAGCGCTGCGCGGTGCCCGGCGCGTAGCTGACGCTGCAGTTGTCGATGCGGTCGCTGACGACGGTGCTGACGGCGCCGGCGGCGGTCAGCTCGGCGTGGCTGTCGCGGTCCGACTGGTTCGTGGCGATGCCGTAGCCCGCGTAGCGCCGCAGCGTGCCGCCCAGCGGATCGCACAGCCAGGTCACCGGGCCGTCGACGAGAAACAGGCGCTGCGCCGGCGAGCCATAGGCGAACTGGAAGCCGGGCGTCAGCCGGATGTTGTCCTCGCCCGGCGTGCTGTCGTCGTCGATGTCGATCTGCGTGCCGGGCGGGGTGATGACGTTGGCGAGCTCGTAGGCATTCGCGCCGGGCACGCCGACGTTGTAGATGGACAGGTAATGCGCCGTCGACGAGAACGGTTTCGTGATCTGCGTAAAGCGGCCGATGCTGTTGAACGCGGTGTCCGCCTGGTTGAAGTTCAGGCGCTTGTCCGGGTTGCCCGGCGGCGGCCGCTCGCGGTAGCGGACGCCGTCCACCGAGTTCAGCATCTCGAGCGCGACCACGCCAGCGTTAGTGGTCACGCGCACGCTGTTCGGCAGAGCCCTGCGGATATCGCGGGCCACGCGCCGGAGCGCATTCTCGCCCAGGTCGACCAGCTCCGCGCGCCGCGTCTGGTCGTTGAAGCCCGCGACCGGGCCGGCGATGAACACGGCCATGAACGAGACGACGATCGTCGAGAGCGCGATCGTCACGACGAGCTCGACCAGCGTAAATGCCTGCTGCCGACTGCGCATCCCGACGCCCCTAGTAGCGCGTCCGGTAGCCGGACAACAGCAGGTTTATGTCGCTGCCGCGGCTGACGTTGACGTCGACGCGCAGCGCGTCGCCCGCCGGCACGCCGCCCAGCGCGGCAGACGGCACGACCGTGACGCTGACCGTGTAGGCGGACAGTGCCGGGATCGGGTTGCCGAACTGGTCGCGCGCACCGACGTCCAGCAGGCCGTCGTAATCGTCGAGGTCGTCGAAGGCGGCGCGGCTGCCCTCGCCGTCGGCGCCGTCAGGGTCGTCGAACGGCCTCAGGAGTATCTCCTCGAGGTAAGCCTCGGCGACGGCGGAGGCCTGGTGGCGCAGCATCGGGTCGGCGCTGCCGCCGGTCGTCGTCGCGAGCAACCCGAGGATCGTGCCGGCCGCGATCGCGACGATCACGATCGACACGAGCAGCTCGACCAGCGTGACGCCGGACTGGCGCGCAAAACCGCTCATTGCGGGCCGCGCACCAGGCCGCTGTCGGCCTGTATCGTCAGGGTCCGGCTGCCGACGGTCAGCGTCGCATCGGCACCGAGATTGGTCCGGCCGAGCGCGTCGTAAACGATGGTGCCGGCGGGCGCGGCGCTGATGCCCTGCGGGGCCGTGCCAGCGGCCGGCTGGCCGTGCGGCAGCATTACGGCAACGGGAAAAGCGGCATCCGCCGGGTCGCAGTGACCTGCCTGCGGTGCCTGCTGGGACAGCGCGTAGCTCGCCGCGGCTACCTGGACACGCACGCGGCAGCCGCTGCCGACAGCGACTTTCTGTGCGTAGCGGATCGCCGAGGCCAGTTCCTCGGCATAGGCGCGTTCGTCGAACGCGCTTTCGTCAAAGAAGCGGGGTCCCGCGAGCGCGCCCAGCACACCGACGATGACGATGACGAGCACGAGCTCCACTATCGTCACGCCGGCCTGCCGGAAACGCGTCCCGCGGACGCGCGGCAGACCTCGCCCGTCGGTAACGGCCGTTGTCGTCCGCGCTGGCGCCATACATCAGCACCCGCTTAGGTCGGTCGTGATCAGCGGCGCACTGTCGACCAGTGCATCGTTGTAAACGACCTCGCAGGCACCCGGCGCACCGATCCTGGAAAAGGTGGCCTGGTCGCCGCCGCCGTTGACGGTCACGGTGTAGCCCGTAACGTCAGCCAGCGTCAGCTGCGCATCGGTCGCATCCGGATAACCATTGGTCAGGTTGACCGGATTCCCTTCCATCGAAACCGGGTTGATGCCCTGGGCCAGGAACAGGCTGTGTGCCATCGCGGCTGCGCCGCGCAGGCTGCCAGCGAGCCCCTGGGTCGTCGCGATGCGCGCCTCGCGCTCCAGCGATGCGAATCGCGGGATCGCGAACGCAGCGAGGATGCCAAGCAGTGCAATGACGACGACCAGCTCGATCAGCGTGAAGCCCGTGGAGTTCTTCATCCGAAAACGGTTCATCTCGTTGCTCCCGATCTGCGGTTAACGGAGCCGGGCACGACCCGGGCACGGAACCGCAAGCGGACCGCGCCCGGATCGCCCGGAGGCCATTAGCAGCTGCCCGTGTTCGCGACGATCGCGGGAGCGCCACCTGCACCGGCTTCGGTGTAGGTCACTTCGCAGGTGCCGGAAGCGCCGGTCTTGACGAAGGTCGCCGTCGTGCCGTCGTCCGATACCGTGAAGCCGGTCGTGTCGGCCAGCGTCAGGTTGACGGATTCGGCATCCGGGTAACCGTTGACGATGTCGATGCTGTTGCCTTCCATCGTTACCGGCGTAGCGCCCGTGGCCAGGAACAGGCCGTGTGCCATGGCTGCTGCGCTACGCAGGCTGCCGGACAGGCCCTGTACGGTCGCGGCACGCGCCTCGGTCTCCAGCGATGCGAAACGCGGGATGGCGAACGCAGCGAGAATACCGAGCAGTGCGATAACGACGACCAGTTCGATCAGCGTAAAACCGCGTGAGTTTGCATTTTTCATCTTCAGCTTTCCTTTTCCAGAGGTTTTCAAAATGTCGCGCGCCGCGAGGCCCGCGCCCTGCTGCCGGCTCAGGACCTCCTGCCCACTGCCAGCCATTCGGCGCCGGCCATGCGTTGCAGCCGAACGCCGAATAATTCATCTGTTGCCGCGTCAAATACACCGTCTGCGTCACGATCCTGGAAAATAATCCGGACCTCGAACTCCGGGTTGCGCCAGGACCGGTCACGCAGCGCCGGCGTGTACGGCTCGCCGACCTTGTATACGAGCCGGCGGCGCTCCGGGTCGAAGTACCAGCGCCGCTCGGGCAGCGAGTCCGCCGAGCGGTACTCGCCCACGTAGTTGTCCGGAGCCTCGAGCAGCAGCGCCATCGGGTTGACCTGCTCGAGTTCCGCGATCGTGCGTGATTCGCCGCGCACGATGCGCTGCGCCGCCTCCAGCACCAGCGTATTCTTGAGCTGGCTCTCGACGGTCAGCACGGCCACGCGCTCCGCCTCGTCGAGGTAGGGCAGCAGGCGGCTGATCGCCATGACCAGCAGCACGCCGATGATGACGATGACCACCACCAGCTCGAGCAGCGAAAAGCCGCGTGCCTGCCTGTGCCGTCCATTTCCGGCTCCCATGTCCGTGTCAGCCGCCGCCGCGGGCCCGCGCGACCATGTCCCACATCGGCAGGAACACGCCGAGCGCCAGTACCAGCACCATGGCGCCGACCGTTACGATCAAAATCGGCTCGAGGGCGGCCGACAGGTTTTCGAGGTCGTAGTCGACCTCGCGCTTGTAGAAGTCTGCGGCCTCGTTCAGGAGTTCCGGCAGCGCGCCGGTCTCTTCGCCGAGCGAGATCATCTGCAGGATCAGCGGCGTGAACAGCGCGGTGGAGCGCGCCGTGGCCGACAGCGACTCGCCGCGCTCGACGCCGGCGCTCAGGGATTCGAGCTTCGCCGCCAGGTAGACGTTGCCGACCGAGCCCGAGATCGAGCGCAGCGTCTGGTTGACCGGCAGGCCTGCCTCCAGCGACACGGCGAGCGAGCGCGTCACGCGCGCGAGCGCCGCGTTGCGCATGATGACGCCGACGATCGGGATGTCGAGCTTGAAGCGGTCCCAGGTCATGCGGCCGCTGTCGGTGCGCACCCAGCTGATCGCGGCGGCCGCGGCCACGGCGATGGCCAGCAGCACCAGCGGCCAGTGGTTCGACGCGAAGCCGGACACGCCCATGATGATCTTCGTCGGCAGCGGGATGTTGTCGCCGAGCTGCCGGAAAATCGGTTCGAAGGCCGGGATCACGAACATCGTGATGATGCCGATCGCGATGCCGATCGCGGTCATGACGATCGCCGGGTAGCGGATCGCGGACTTGACCCGCTTGCGGATGTCCTCGTCCGTGCTCAGGTACTCGTACATGCGCAGGAACGCGGTGTCCATCGTGCCCGTACCCTCGCCGATCTCGATGATGCTGACGAACAGCTTCGAGAAGATGCGCGGGTGGCGGGCCAGCGACGCCGACAGCGAGCGTCCGGACTCGAGGCTGCCGATGACCTCGACCAGCGCGGCTTTCAGCACCTCGTTGTGCGTCGTGTCCATGAGTCCGCGCATGCCCTTCAGCAGCGGCAGGCCCGTGCGCGTGATCGTGTGCATCTGGCGGCAGAAGATCACCAGATCCTTGGTCGTCGGCCGGCCGCCGCCGAGCTTGACCCACAGTTCCTCGACCGTCATCGCGCTCTTGCGCTCGGCGTCGCGGATCTCGACCGGCGTCACCCCGGTGTTGATCAGGCGCGCGGCCACGGCTTCCGCCGAGCTGCCGGAGAGCGTGCCCGTGACCAGCTCGCCGCGCGGCGAACGGCCCCTGTAGAAGAACTCGGCCATCAGCCGCCGGCCTCCTCGTGCGCCGACGGCCTGACGGCCGCGGTGTCGAGGTCGACGCCGCCGGCGATGCGAATTGCCTCGTCGAGCGAGGTAATGCCGCTCATCGCGTAGTCGAGCGCGCAGTTGTCGAGCCGCACGTAGCTCGCCTTCTCGTCGCAGGCGGCCGCGAAGCCGTCGAGGTCCTCGCGCCGGATCAGGTCGGTCAGGCGCGCGTCGATCTCGAGCAGCTCGTAGACGCCGATGCGCCCGCGGTAGCCGGTAAGGTAGCAGTAGTTGCAGCCGCGGCCGCGCACGAAGACGGCTTTCGCCGCAGCCTTTTCCCCGAGCTGCTGCACGAGCCAGGCCTGCTGCGCGTTGGTCGGCACAAGCTCCTCCTTGCAGTGGTCGCAGACGCGGCGCACGAGGCGCTGCGCGACGACGCCCTGCAGGGCGGCCGCGATCAGGTAGCCCGGCGCGCCCATGTCGAGCAGCCGGTTGACGGTCGCGGCGGCGCTGTTCGTGTGCAGCGTCGAGAACACGAGATGGCCGGTCATCGCGTCACGCAGGCCGATGTCGACCGTCTCCTTGTCGCGCATTTCGCCGACCAGCATGATGTCGGGGTCCTGGCGCAGGGCCGTGCGCAGCACCCGTCCGAAGTCGAGCCCGATGCGCGGGTTGACCTGCACCTGGTTGATGCGCGCGAGGCGGTACTCGACCGGGTCCTCGATCGTGATGATCTTGGTCTCGGGCCGGTTGATGTGATTCAGCGCCGAGTACAGCGTCGTGGTCTTGCCGCTGCCGGTCGGGCCGGTCACGAGGATCATGCCGGCGGGCCGCTCGATCAGCTTCGTGAAGCGCTGCAAGAGCGACTGCGGCATGCCGAGCTTCGACAGCGACAGCAGGTTCGCCGACTGGTCGAGCAGGCGCATGACGATCGCCTCACCGTGCTGCACGGGCAGCGTCGAGACGCGCACGTCGATGTTCTGGGTGTTGACCCGCATCGAGAAGCGGCCGTCCTGCGGCAGGCGCTTTTCGGAGATGTCGAGGCCGGACATCAGCTTCAGGCGGGTCACCAGCGCCGCGGCCACGCCGCGGCCCTCGATCTGGTGCTCCTGGAGCACGCCGTCGACGCGCTGCCGGACCCGGAGCAGGTGCTCGTCCGGCTCGATGTGGATGTCCGACGCCTTGACCTGCACGGCGTCCTTGAACATCGACTGGATCAGCTTGATGACCGGCGCGTCGTCGGCCTCCTCGTCGGCCTGCAGCTCGTCGATGTCGATGCCCGCGTCGTCGAGATCCTCTTTCAGCTCGACGGCCAGCTTGTCGATCTCGTCCGTGCGCCGGTAGACGATGTCGAGCGTGCGCAGCAGGTCGGACTCCTTGACCAATGCCAGCCGCACGGGCTTCTTCAGGATCCGCTGCAGTTCGTCGTAGCCGAGGATGTCGGTAGGGTCGGCCATGCCGACCAGCAGGCCGTTGAGATCGGCCTGCAGCACCAGTGCGCGATGCCGCCGGGCGTGCACCTCGGGCAGCAGCTGCACGATGTCGTGGTCGAGCTTCAGCGCGGTGATGTCGATGAAGTCGATGTTCAGGCGCTTGGACAGGAACGCGTGCAGCTCCGACTCGGTGATCGCGCCGGTATCCATCAGCGAGCGGCCGAGCTTGTGGCCGGTGCGCTTCTGCAGCGCCAGCGCGGCATTCAGCTCATCCTCGCTGATGACCCCCGCGTCGAGCAGGATGTCGCCCAGGCGCAGCTTCTTGCGCTTGAGCGAGCCGGTCATGGTTCCCGTGGTCGCGTCCATGCGGGTGTCCTTCAGCGACCGCCCGCGGGCTGCAGCCGCTGCACGGTTTCCTGGGCAATGCTCGCCCAGACGGAGTCATTGTCGACGACAATGGGCTTCAGCAGGATCACGAGCTCGGTCTTCGACTCGACCTCGCGCTGGGATCGGAACAGGTTGCCGACGCCCGGGATGCGGCCGAGAAACGGCGTCGCGAAGCTCTCCTTGCGGCTCGCGTTGCGCATCAGTCCGCCGATCACGATGATCTGGCCGCTGCGCGCCTTGACGATGCTGTCCGACTCGCGGATTTCGCTGAACGCCAGCGGCAGCGAATCGGTCTCGCCGGAGACGGTCAGCGCCTTGGTCTGGTCGACCACCTCGCTGACGGTCGGGTGGATGTGCAGGATGACCTCGCCGTCGCCGGAAATCTGCGGCGTTACGTCGAGCGCGATGCCGGAGAAGAACGGCGTCAGCTCGACGTCGCGCGAGGTCGTCGACGAGGTGCCGGTGACCGTGTTGCTGCGCACGCTGGTCACGAAGAATTCGTCCGAGCCGGCCTTGATAACGGCCTTCTGGTTGTTCAGCGTCGACACCCGCGGGCTCGAGAGCACGCGCGTGTCGCCCTGCGATTCCAGGAGCTCGATGAACGCGTTGAAGTCGCCGATATCGAGCGCGACCGTGAACGCGCCGCCGAGCGTCTGCTGCAGGAAGCCGTCGACCGGGTTGCCGGGGCCGACGGTGACCGGCGCGCCGCCGAGATCCTCCAGGTTGCCCGTGAAGTCGCGCGGCGGCGCGAGCTGGCCGAAGGTGTGCGTGTCGCCGCTCGAATTCTGCGCAACGGCCACCCAGTTGATGCCGGCCTGAAAGCGGTCGTCGAGCTGGACCTCGACGATCTTCGCCTCGAGGATGACCTGGCGCTGTGCGATCGACTGGATCGTGTTCAGGTAGCTCTCGACGTCGCGCAGCTTGTCCGGCATCGCGCTGACGACAACCACGCCGGCCTGCGAGTTAACGACGACGCGGTGGCCCTCGCCCGGGCCGACGATCGTCTGCAGCGTCTCCGTGAGCTCGGCCCAGAAATCGGCTTCGTAGTTCGTCTCGATGCGCGAGCCGCTGACCTCCGCGCCGCGCTGGCCGTCCGCGGGCAGGCCGCCGCCGAGCAGCGGGTCCTGCAGGCCACCGAGGCCGCCCGCGCCGCCGGTGCGGCTGCGGCCGGCATCGGAAACCTGGCCGGAGCTGACCCGGGTGCGCGAGACGCCGTTGCGCTGCAGGTTCAGGTAATCGATCTGGAAAATACGACTCTGCACGCTCGCGGGCAGCACGATGAAGCCTGCGCCGCTCTGCCGGTAGGCGTAGCCGTAAACGTCGCTGACAACCTCGAGCACTTCGGCGACGGTCACGTTCTTCAGCGTCAGCGAGATGCTGCCGGTCACGTCCGGGTGCACGACGATGTTGTGCTCCGTGCCGTCGACCAGCGCCATGAAGAATTCACCCGCCGGCGTGTTGCTCGAGTTCACGTCGAAACGCTCCTCGTCGAAGGCGGGCAGGCTCGCGGCGACCGGGACCGGCGCGGGGCGGCTGGCCGGCACCGCGGCCGGCGGCGGCGCTTCGGCGGCGGCCAGCGCGTCGCGGATCTCGCGCTCGGTCGTATCGCCGAGCGGCTGGCCGGTACTCGCACAGGCGACCGTCAGCAGGGCCGAGACGCACACGGTGCAAAGATTTCTGATCATCGGTCGTGGCTCCAGTCGAATCTCATTGGCGCGCGGCGGCTGCGAGCAGAGGCACGCTGAAGGCCTCGTCGCCGCGACGGAAACTGACCCGGTCGCGCTCGATGCGGCTGACGTAGGCGCCGGCGACGCTGTCGCCGACCCGCACGCGCCGGCCGTTGACGACCGCGATGCGGCGCTCGCCGGAAATGAACACGGCGCTGACGCGCAGCGCACCAGCCGGAGTCTCCGTGACGGGCCCGGCCGGCAGCGACCAGCTCGGGCGCATCGGGTCGGCCAGCTCGGCCTCTGCCGGCAGCGCGGCGAGCAGCAGGCAGGCGCAGGCGATCCGGGCGAGGGAGTCAGGCACCGATCCACTCCTCGTCGAGGCTCAGCGTGCTGACCTCGATGCGTATGCGGTTGCGCGGATACTCGACGACGTCCAGCTCGAGGAACTGCCAGTAAAAGCGCCATGGCAGGTCTTCGATCTCCTCGAGGTAGGCGAGGCAGTCGAGGTAGCTGCCCTCGACCTCGATCTCGAGCCCGTGGCGGTACAGGATCACCGAGTCGTTTTCGTCGTCGGCGGTCAGCGCCTCGGCGCCGAGGTTGCGGATGCGCTTGAGCCTCAGCCCTGACTGGCTCTTCAGCACGCTTTCCAGCACGAAGGCCATCTCCGCCGGGTCGATCAGCTGCCCGGAGTACTCGGCGAGCTGCGCGTCCAGCTGCTCGATGCGCTGCTGGATCAGCGCGTAGCGCGTCTGGTGGGTCGTGTCGATCTGGGCGAGCTGCAGCACCTGGTCCTGCAGGCTGTCGTTGGCCGCCTCGATGCGGGCGCGGGTCGCGCTGATCTCGGCGCGCGCGGCGTCGGCCTGGCGCAGCAGCGGCTCCATCAGCAGCAGGTGCCAGACCGTGGCCGACACGGCCAGCACCGTGATGAAGACGAGCAGGCGCTCGCGTGCCGTCAGCGCGTCGAGGCGCTTCAGCTGCGCGGCCAGCCAGTCCCTGCCCTCACGCACGGCGCTCACCGGTACAGCCCGCCGTCGCCGGCCAGCGACTGCTCGCTGGTGACCACGAAGGACACGCTCTGCCTGCCGTCGTCGTCGGGATTGTCGATGGCGAGCCGGTGGAATCGCTGGTGCCCGAACGGCTCTTCGTCGGCGAGATTCTGCAGGTAGGTCGGCACGAGCTCGGCGCGCAGCGCCTCGCCCTGCAGCCAGATGCGGTCGCCGCGCGCCGACAGCGCAACGTTGGTCAGCCACAGGCCGCTCATCGCCTGGCGTGCGAGCGACTTCAGGTGGCGAGCAAATCCGTCTGCATCGCCGAGTTCAGTACCGCTGATCAGGCGCAGGCTGGCCTCCTTCTCGGCCAGTTCGGCGCTCGCCGTTTCGAGGCGCTCGGCCCAGCTGGTCTCGCCGACCACGCTGTCGATCGTCACGCGCAGGTTTTCGAGGCGCTCGATGGCCGCGGCCTCCTGCTGCGCAATCAGCCCGAGCTCGGTCTGCACGCCGTCCACGCGCCAGGTCGCGTAGACCGCGATCAGGCCCATCGTCACGATGACCGCGGCGCAGACCTGCAGCAGCAGGCTCGCCGGCCAGCGCACGGCGCGCTCGCGAAAGCGCGGCTGGTAGAAGTTAATGTCCTGGCGCATCGCTCAGCCGTCCCAGCCGGTGGCAGCGTCGGTCCGGAGTGCCGCGCCGGCGGCAAACAGGCAGGCCTTCTGCTGCTCCTGGTCGAGTTCCTCGTCGAGTTCGAAGAGCCCGGCGAGATCCAGCGTGCTGACGGTCAGGCCGAGCTGCCCGGCGATGGCTTCGCCGAGACCCGCCACGGCGGTCCCGGGGCCGAGCACGAGCTCGCCGATCGACGGCAGGTCGTAATGCGCTTCGTAGTAGTCGAGCGAGCGCTGCAGTTCGAGGCAGATCGACGGGATCAGGCCGGTGTTGACCTGCGTCGTCGGCGTCATGTCGAGCTGCAGGCGCCCGACCTCGATGCGCCGCACCAGGTACAGCACGCCCTGGCGCGTAATCGTGAGCAGGCCGTGCTCGTCAGTGAAATGCAGGAACGCGACCCCGTCCTGGTCCTGCGGCAGGCGCACCGCCAGGTTGCGCATGCACAGCTCCGGCAGGTCGATCGTGTCGAGCTTCAGCCCGGCCGCGCGCACCCGCGCAACGTGGTCCTGTACGTCTTCCTGGCTGGTGACGATCGCGTAGGCCGAGCGGGTACCGGTGGCTCTGGCCTGCGGCGGCATCTCGAGCAGTTCGATGACGGCCTCGTCGAGCGGCGTTTCGATGCGGTCGCGGATGCGGAAACCGAGCGCGCTGCGCATTTCGTCGCGCGGTGCGTTCGGCAGTTCCTCGAGCAGCAGCTGGTAGCGGTCCTCGGCGAGCACCGTGCTCAACGGGCCGCGGGACAGGCCGTTGGCGCCGCTGGCGAGACCGGCGAGATCGGGCGCCCGACCCGGCGGCGCGCTCTGCAACGCCGTGGCCAGCCGCGGCCTCGGCTCCTCGCGGCCGGTCACCCGGGCGAGGACGGCGCCTGCCCCGTTCCAGGTCAGCGCAGCGCGTCCCCTGGCTGCGGTGGATTTTCTAACCCCTTGAAACAACGGATCGTTCCCACGCCATTTGACAGAATGTCCGCGAGTGTACTGATCCGCATGGCCGGCTAGCGTGAGGCCGATCACAAATTCCCGCAGCACGCGGCGGGAAGCGCAAATACTTGACTGGAAACGACTAAATCTGTGACGCGGCGCACACTACGGCGCCGCCGGCGACCCGTCCGTCAGGCCCGCCCGTAGCCCGCGACCGCGGCCGTGAACACGACGTCGGTCGAGCTGTTCAGCGCGGTTTCCGCCGAATCCTGCAGCACGCTGATGATGAAGCCGACCGCGACGACCTGCATCGCGATCTCGTTCGGGATGCCGAACAGCGCGCAAGCCAGCGGTATCAGCAGCAGCGAACCGCCCGCGACGCCGGACGCGCCGCAGGCCGACAGCGCCGCGACGACCGACAGCAGCAGCGCGGTCGCGAAGTCGACCTCGATGCCGAGCGTGTTCGCCGCGGCCAGCGTCAGCACCGTGATCGTGATCGCGGCGCCGCCCATGTTGATCGTGGCGCCGAGCGGGATCGACACCGCGTAGGTATCGCGGTGCAGCCCGAGCCGCTCGGCGAGCGCGAGGTTGACCGGGATGTTGGCCGCCGAGCTGCGCGTGAAAAACGCGGTAACGCCGCTCTCGCGCAGGCAGGTCAGCACCAGCGGGTACGGGTTGCGGCGGGTGCGCAGCCAGACGATCAGCGGATTCACGACCAGCGCAACCAGCAGCATCGCGCCGAGCAGCAGGCCCAGGATGCGCGCGTAGCCGGCCAGTGCCGCGAGGCCCGACTCGGCGAGATTGCCGGCGACCAGCCCGAAGATGCCGACCGGGGCCAGCCGGATGACGACGCGCACGATCGCGGTGATCGCCGCGGCGAGGTCCGCGAACCCGGTGCGGGTGCCCTCGGAGGCATGCCGCAGGGTCAGGCCGAGCGCAATGCCCCAGACCAGGATGCCGATGAAGTTGCCGTCCATGATCGCGCTGACCGGGTTGTCGACGATGCGGAACAGCAGGTTGTTCAGCACCTCGCCGATACCCTGGGGGGGCGACAGCTGCAGGTTCGCCGTGTCCAGCGCAAGCGTCGTCGGGAACAGGAAGGACAGCAGCACGGCGACGAACGCGGCGGCCAGCGTGCCGACGAGGTAGAGCATTACGATCGGCCGCATCTCGGCGGCGTGGCCCTGCTTCTGGTTCGCGAGCGCCGCCGCGACGAGGACCAGCACCAGCACCGGCGCAACCGCCTTCAATGCCTGCACGAACAGCGTGCCGAAGATCGTGACGGCGCGTGCCGCCTCGGTGGACACCAGCGCGACCGCGACGCCGAGCACTATGCCGACGGCGATCTGCATGACCAGGCTACCGGAGAAAATCCTCCGCACGATATCCCTGCTCGACATGTTCCCCTGCCAGTGCGCGCCGGGCGCAGTTCTTGGTTGCGGCGACGGCCGCCGCGGCGTCAGCCCTTCCGCTTCGCCCGCTCGATGGCCTCGACGATCAGCTCCTTCGCCTTGTCAGCGCCGAACCAGTCACCGATCTTCACCCACTTGCCGGGCTCGAGGTCCTTGTAATGTTCGAAGAAGTGCTGCACCTGCTCGAGCGTGATCGCGGGCAGGTCGGAATAGTTGTGGACGTCCTCGTAGCGCCGCGTCGTGCTCGGCGACGGTACCGCGATGATCTTCTCGTCCTGGCCGGAGTTGTCCTCCATGATCAGCACGCCGATCGGCCGGACGTTGATCAGGCAGCCCGGCATCAGCTCGCGCGTGTTGCAGACGAGCACGTCTATCGGATCGCCGTCATCGGACAGCGTGTGCGGCACGAAGCCGTAGTTTCCGGGATAGGCCATCGGCGTGTACAGGAAGCGGTCGACGACCAGCGTGCCCGCTTCCTTGTCCATCTCGTACTTGATCGGCTGGCCGCCCAAGGGCACCTCGATCAGGACGTTGACGTCCTCGGGCGGGTTGTCTCCGATCCTGATGGCGTCGATGCGCATGCGTCGAATCCTGCGATGACCGGCGGCCGGTGCCGCGCTGCGGAGGCCGGACTTTACACTGTTTTCGCTGCGCCTGCCGGCGCCGGCGGCCTAGCCGCGTGCCGGGCCGACCCAGACCTGCTGCGCGTTGACGAACTCGTGGATGCCGTGCGGCCCGAGCTCGCGGCCGTAGCCCGAGCGCTTCACGCCGCCGCTCGGCAGGCGCGGGTCGGTCTTGACGATGCCGTTGATCGCGACCTGCCCGGTGTCGAGTTCGGCCGCGAGCGCCTCGGCTCGGGCCGTGTCGGTCCACAGGCTCGCCGCGAGCCCGTAGGGCGTGTCGTTCGCGACCCGCAGCATGTCGGCCTCGCCCGCGCCGCGCAGGACCGCGCCGACCGGGCCGAAAGTCTCCTCGCAGCCCGCCGTCATCGACGGCTCGACGTCCGCGAGCAGCGTCACCGGGTAGTAGTAGCCATCGCCCTCGGGCATCTCGCCGCCCAGCAGGCAGCGCGCGCCCGCGTCGATGCTCTCGCGCACCTGCCGGTGCAGGTTGTCGCGCAGCTCCGCGCGCGCGATCGGGCCGACGTCGGTGTCTTCCGAGCGCGGATCGCCCACCCGCAGGCGCGCAAACCGCTGCTCGAGCAGGCCGAGCATCTCGTCGTAGACCGGTTCCTCGACCAGCACGCGTTTCGCGGCGATGCAGCTCTGCCCCGCGTTGATGATGCGCGACAGCGTGATCACGTCGGCGGCCTTTTCGAGATCCGCGTCGGCGAAAACGAGGCAGGGGTCGGAGCCGCCGAGTTCGAGCACGGCGTGCTTCACCTCCGAGGCCGCGATCGCGGCCACGGCCGCGCCGCCGCGCTCGGAGCCGGTGAACGACACCGCCTGGATGCGCGGATCGCGGATCACGCGCTCGACCCGCGGCGTCTCGAGCGGCAGGTCCTGCAGGATGCCCTCGGGCACGCCGGCGGCGGCGAACAGCTCGCCGATCGCCTGCGCGCAGCCCGGCACGTGCGGATCGTGCTTCACCAGGCAGGTGTTGCCGGCCATCAGCGCCGGCGCGCAGAAGCGGAACGCGAGCCAGAACGGCGCGTTCCACGGCAGGATGCCGAGCAGCGGGCCGAGCGGCAGGTACTGCACGTAGCTCGAACTCGCGTCGGACGGCAGCTCCTGGCGCGCGAGGTAGGCCTCGGCGTGCTCCGCGTAGTGCTCCGCGCACCACGCCGACTTCTCGACCTCGCCGCGCGCCTCGCGGATCGGCTTGCCCATCTCCTCGGTCATCAGCAAGGCCAGCCGCTCGACGTCGTCGCGCATCGCCGCGGCGACGCGCCTCAGCACCGCGGCGCGTTCGGCGAAGCTCGTTCTCCGCCAGCTGCGGAACGCCTCGGCCGCCAGCGCGAGCCGGCGCTCGACCTCGGCGTCGCTCGCCGGCAACACTTCGCGGACGACGCGCCCGGTCGCCGGATCGGTGGCCCGCAGCACGACCCGCTCGTCCATCACGCGCCCTCCGCGTCGGCGCCGCGCGCGCGGGCGCCGGCGATGCTGGTCAGCTTGTCGGACTGCGCCGCGCCGTCGTCCGCCTTGACCACGAAGTCCTCGTCAAAGTCGAAGAAGGACTCGCAGCCGTCCGCCGTGATGTGCAGAGTGTCGGAAATGCCGACGGTCTTGTCGCCGTCGACGCCCCACATCCACGGGATGATGTGAAAAGTCATGCCCTCGCGCAGCGCGGTAGTGTCGCCGTGCTTGAGGCTCAGGATGTAGCCCTCGTCCCAGCTCGGCGGGAAGGCGATGCCGATCGAGTAGCCGGAGCGGGTGATCAGGCTCGCGCCGATGTCGTTCTCGGAGATGATCGAGCGCACCAGGTTGTCGGCGTCGGAGACCGTGAGGCCGGGGCGCAGGATCTCCTTCACGGAGCGCAACGCGAGTTTCATCCGTTCCTGCGCCTTGTACATCGACGGCGACAGGTCGCCGAGCACGACGGTGCGCATCATCGCGGTGTGATAGCGGCGGTAACAGCCGCCGACCTCGAGGAACACGTGCTCGCCGGGCTGCACGACGCGCCCCTCCCAGGTGGCGTGGCCGATCATCGTGCGCGGACCCGAGGTCACGTAGGGCATGACCGCCGGGAACTCGCCGCCGGCCGCGAACATGCCGGCACTGATCGCGGCGCCGATTTCGTTCTCGGTCGCACCGGCCTGCACGGCATCGTAGCCCGCGCGCATGCCGGCCTCGGTCGCCACGGCGGCCTTCTTCATCACGTCGATCTCGTGCGACGACTTGCAGATCCGGCCCTCCTCGACGATGCCGAAGCAGTCGAGCAGCCGGCCTTCCGTGAAGGTCGTGAAGATGCTGTCCTGGTGGTAGGCCGGGAAGAAGTAGCTGTTGCGCTCGTAGCCGACGACCTTGTCCTTCAGCCCGAACTCGCGCATCGACTCCACCAGCATCTGGATCGCGTCGCCGGTGTCCGGGTAGGGCCGCGTGCGTTCCACCCAGGTGCGCGCGTGGACGTTGGACTCCTCCAGCTTGCGCGTGATCATGAACGGCTCATCCTCGAGCGGTACGACCAGTGCCTGGAAGAACGAGTAGCCGCTCGTCTGGTAGTCCGTCAGGTACATCAGGTTCTCGGGATCCGAGATCACGACCGCATCGAGCAGGCGCTCCTGCATGCGCTCGCGCAGCTCGCGCAGCCGGCGCTCGTACTCCTCGTACGGGAAGGTCATGTCGTCGCGTTGTCTCATTCCTGGCCTGCCTGGGTTGCTTCGTTCCGGGTGATCGTTGCGGTGGCGCCTGCTCAGGCCGCCTTCGCCGCGGCGACCGCGCTGACCGCGGCCTCGAGGATGTCGAGGCCTTCCGCGAGGTCCTCCTGGGGAATGGTCAGCGGCGGGATCAGCTTCAGCGCGCGGCCGCCGGTGCCGCAGGCGCCGACCAGCAGCCCGTTGTCGAAGGCGCGCGCCGCGACCTGCTTGGCGAGTTCGCCGTCGCGGAGGTCGATGGCCTGCATCATGCCCTTGCCGCGCACCTGGAAGCCCTTGCCGGTGGCCTTGCAGATCTTCTCGAGTCGCGCCGCCATGGTCTTGCCGTTGGCCCGCACCGCCGTCAGCAGCTCGTCGTCGTCGAAGTATTTCAGCGCTTCGACGCCGGCCGTGAAGGACAGGCCCTGGCCGCGGAACGTGCCCGTGTGCTGGCCGGGCGACCAGTGCTTGTCGTGCTCGGGCTTGACCAGGTTCATTGCGAGCGGCGTGCCGAAGCCGCCGATGCCCTTCGCTAGCGTAACGATGTCGGGATCGAGGTCCATGCCGTCGAAGCTGAAGTAGTTGCCGGTGCGGCCGCAGCCGGCCTGGATGTCGTCCAGGATGAACAGCGCACCGAGGTCGTGCGCGAGTTTCTGCGTCGCCTGCAGCCACTCGCGACTCGCGACCTTCACGCCGCCCTCGGCCTGGATCGGCTCGACCAGGAACGCGGCCGGCGGCTCGAGCCCCGACGACGAGTCGGCGTACAGCGCGCGCAGCTGCTCCACGGATTCGAGGCCGCAGCCGAGATCGCAGTCGACGCAGCGCTTCTCGCAGCCGAACGGCTGGTGCCGTACGTGCTCGAGCGGCACGCCGGCCGCGCTGCGGAAATAGGAATTGCTGGTCGCGGCGAGCGAACCCAGCGTCATGCCGTGGAAGCCGTGCGTGTAGGCGATCACGGTGCGCCGGCCGGTGACGACGCGGGCCAGCTTGAGCGCGGTCTCGACCGCGTTGGTGCCGGTCGGCCCCATGAACTGCAGCTTGTGCCGCCAGCCGCGCGGCTCGAGGATCGTGGCAACGAACTTCTCGATGAAGTCACGCTTCGCGGTCGTGTACATGTCGAGGCTGTGGGCGACGCCGTCTGCCTCGATGAATTCGATCAGCGCCTTCTTCATGCGCGGGTTGTTGTGGCCGAAATTCAGCACGCCGGCGCCCGCGAAGAAGTCGATATAGGACTTGCCGTCCTCGTCCACCTGCCGCGCGTTCGACGCCGACTTGAAGACCGTCGGGTACAGCCGGCAATAGCCGCGGATTTCCGATTCGTGTTTTTCGAACGTGTTCATGTTTCCTCCAGGTGCCGGCATTCCGCTGGCCGGCGGTCAGTATCGATACGTGTTCAGTCGCGGTCCGCGTGCGGCAGGCCCGCAAGCCGCGCATAGATACGCGCGACCGGCTCGATCAGCGCGTCGTTGAAGTCGTAGCGCGGGCTGTGGCAGGGGACGTCGCTGCCGCCGCCGTCGCCCGCGCCGACCAGCGCGAAGGCACCGGGACGTTCGCGCAGGTAGTAGCTGAAGTCCTCGGACGCCATGATCGGCAGCGGCGTCGGCGCGTCGAGCGCAGCGGCGCCGAGCTCGGCCGCGATCGCGTCGCGGTAACGGGCGGCTTCCACGCGGTCGTTGACGGTCGCGTGGTAGCGCGGCGCGAAGCGCAGCTCGCAGTCGACGCCCCAGGCGCGGGCCGTTTGCGTCGCGATCTCGCGGACCTGCTGCTCGAGTGCTTCGCGCCGCGACGTGTCGGCGAGCCGGAAGCTGCCGCCGAGCCGTGCGCGGTCCGGGACGATGGTCGGGCCGCTCGGCGCCTCGATCGACGTCACGGCGAGCACCGTGGCCTGCTGCGGCGCGCTGCGCCGACTGACGACCTGCTGCAGCGCGACGACAATCGCGGCCGCGGCCGCGACCGGGTCGCGGCAGGCCTCGGGCTGGCTCGCGTGCCCGCCCTGCCCGAGCACGTCGATCTCGAAGGTGCCGTTACCGGCCATGACGACGCCGTCCGGGCACACCGCCCGGCCGAACGGAATCGCGGGCCAGTTGTGCCAGCCGAACACGGCGTCCACGCCCTCGAGCGCGCCATCCTCGATCATCTTCGCAGCGCCGTGGCCGCCCTCCTCGGCCGGCTGGAACAACAGCGTGACCGGCCCCGGCAGTTCGTCTTCGTGGCGCTTGAGCCAGCTCGCGGCGGCCAGCAGCGTGGCCGTGTGCCCGTCGTGGCCGCAGGCATGCATGACGCCTGCGTGCTCGGAGGCCCAGGCCTTGCCGCTCGCCTCGACGATCGGCAACGCGTCGATGTCCGCCCGCAGCGCGATATGGCGGCCGGCGCGTCCGGCGCCCAGGCGACCGAGCGTGCCCGTGCCGGCGCAGGGCGTGCAGGGAATGCCGAGCGCCGCAAGGCGCCCGCGGATGCGTTCCGCCGTCGCGTGCTCCTGCCACCCGGTTTCCGGGTAGCGATGCAACTCGTGGCGGAAGTCGACGGCCTGCTGCAGGCAGCCGTCCCAGAACGCTGTAGCCGCGCCAGACACCCGGCCAACCATAACATCTTGTTTTTTCGTCGGCGATGGCCGCGCGCGGCCGTCGCGCGCCGCGGTACGGCCGCACAAGTGCAGGAAAAACAGCAGCTTGGCCGGCCATGCGCGCGTCTGCCGCGGCGACGGCCGGCCGCGGAGCGGCGCCCGGCGCGGAACTGTCACGACATCAAACCAATCCGGCGCGGGAATAAATCCCGGCGCCCGCGCGTTCTCCCGGTACAAGCAACCGAAGGAGGACCACACCATGGCTTGTGCAAACGAAAAGACGAAGACCGGGCAGTTGCCCGCCACACTGAGCGCCCTGGCGCTCGTCCTGTCGCTCGGCGGCACCGCGTTTGCCGACGAGATCGGCGTGCGGGCCGATGCCCGGCTCGCCGCCGAGGCCTCGGCACGCGGCGACGCCGGCGGCGACGCGAACGTGCAGGGCAATGGCGAGACGCGGGCCGGCGCGGAAGCGGCGGCCGGCGACAACCAGGCCTCGGTCGACGGCAGTGCCGCTGCCGACGCCGAAGCAGGCGGCTCGACCCCTGCAGGCGACGGCGAAAACGAGGGCGGTGGCGAATCGCCCGCGATGCCGTCGGCACCGGCCGTCGATCCGGGCAGCAGCACGCGCATCGTGACCTCGACCGCCGGCCGCGCCACGGCCGTCCTGCGTTCGCAGGGCGACGA
>ERZ869936.238-NODE-238-length-60119-cov-20.188865_pt1 | contig 60119 bp, 63 predicted proteins | sample MGYA00520876_ERZ869936 | MGnify/ENA primary metagenome ERZ869936 (study PRJEB32218, sample SAMN09650985) | biofilter metagenome | isolation source: enrty point of leading RO module | place: Saudi Arabia: Thuwal, RO plant located on Red Sea | collected 2016-02-17 ... | reverse complement strand
GAGAACTCGGCCGCATCCCTCATCGCCAGCTCCAGTATGTCGTCTGCGGACGCCACCTGATCTGCGAGGCCGATCTCGAGAGCCTCACCTGCGGGCACATGGCGACCACTGAAGATGAGCTTCTTCGCCCGCTGGTAACCAATGAGCCGGGTGAGCCGCTGTGTTCCCCCCGCACCCGGTATCAGGCCGAGGAGTATCTCGGGCTGCCCAACCCGGGCATCGTCAGCCAGGTACCGGAAGTCCGCACCCATCGCCAGCTCGAGCCCACCGCCCAGGGCGAATCCATGGACGGCTGCAATGGTTGGCTTCTCCAGGCTCTCCAGCACCGCAATGGCGTCGACCAGCGCAGCCGCCGTGGCATCGGTTTCTTCCCCTTCGTCCAATTGCTCTTTGAACCTCTTTATGTCGGCCCCGGCGGCGAAGTTGGGTTGACCGGTGACAACAACGGCCCTTATGTCGGAGCTGCGGCATTCCTCGAATGCGGATTGCAAGTCACCGGCAAGCTCTTCGTTCAAAGCATTGACGGGGGGCCGGTTCAACCTGACCAGCGCCACGGATTCTTCTCGTGTCAGTTCTACCAGGGACATGTTCGAAGGCTAGTGGTCAATCCCGGGCTTTCCGGCGTTGGGTCAATACCGCTGGGACACGAAACCCACCAGGTCGGCGAGCACCGACTGGAATGCGGCACCGTGACCGGGCGCTACCACGTGAGCGACCTCGTGCGTGACCACCCAGGCGTTCGCCGGCCTCTCGATCATGATCAGCCGATCAGCCGGCATGTAGACACCCCCAAGCCGACCACCGAGCTCGTCGACGATCGCCAGATTCACGGCCTCGACGTCGAGAACCTCGATCAGCTGCGCCACCAAATCCTCGGCCGCGGCGTCATCGAGGATCACATTCGAGAGCCGACTCACCTCATCGGCGAGCCCAAGCGCCTCCATCGCCGAGGTGACCACGCAATAGTCGAATCCGCACACCTCGAGGCCATTGGCGGCGACAGGCGGGTTCTGGCCGTCGAATACCGCCTGGATCGGCCAGATCGCCAATCCGGCGACGACCATCGAAGCGATCACGCCGACGACCCAACGACGCCACCGCGGCCTCGGCTCGATTGCGGTGTCCTCCTCCCAGAGGCCCGCCTGGTCTTCCCACGGAGCCGGCAGCTCCTCTCGAGGAGGATGGTTCATCCCCATGATGGTAAGGGGCAGTCGGCCTTTTCAGGCCGACAGAGAGCTGGCCAAGACTCGTGGCTCAGATCTGAGGGATTGGCTCCGTGGCGGGCAGGTCGCGCATCTCTCGTCGCTCAGTGGGCTTCAACGGTCTGATCCTCATCCGGGCGTCGACGACCACCGCACCCTTGCCAGGCTCGTGGACCTTGACCGGGTTCAGATCCATCTCCACCAGCTCGGGCGCTGCCGAGATGAGCCCGGAGACGCGGAGCAGCGACTCTTCGAGTGCTGCCACATCACCAACTGGCTGGTTCCTGTAGCCCTCGAGCAACTTGTAACCCTTGGTGTCACGCACCATCTCAGAGGCGTCCACGTCTGTGAGAGGGTGGATTCTGAAGGCGACATCCCGCAACAACTCGACGTAGACGCCTCCCAGCCCGTAGACGACGAGCGGCCCGAAGTTCGGGTCTTGCGTCATGCCGATGAGCACCTCGTGACCACCCTCGATGAACTCTTGGACCAGGACTCCGTCAGGGTCGTCCACAGCAGTGGTGACGGATTTGTAGGCCTCGCGAACTTCCTCCTCACCCTGTACGTCGAGGACGACACCTCCGACATCGGATTTGTGGAGTGCCGACGGAGAAATCACCTTCAGCACCACAGGGCCACCAAAGCTCTCTGCGGTCGCCACGGCTTCGTCAGCGGAGTCGACCGTCGCCGTTCGAGGTATCCGCAGCCCCGCGGCTTGGAGCAGGCGGTCGACGTCCCCGGGCTCGAGCCAGACGCCCTCCTCGGGGATGTCCGGAACAAGTCCGTCCACGATCGCCCTCACCTCCTCGACTGCGTGATCATCGAGGCGGGCCTCGATTCCCGGATCCCGCTGTCTCCAAATCCCATGCCGCACCGCCCTGGCCAGAGCGAGAGCTGCAGCCTCGGGAAAGGTGTATGTGGGGATCGTCCGATGCGGCTCCTCGCCGGCCAGGAATGACGAAGCCTCGGCAGCTTGCATGAACACGGAGAGAAGTGTTGCCTCCCCTCCGTAGGCGTCCTGACACCGTCTGAGCGCTGCGGCGACATCTCGAGCACCTTCCGGTGAGACCGGGACGTATATCACCATGACGGAGTCGACCTCTCCCGAGTCGAGTAGGAGTCGGGTAGCTGCTTCGAACTGCTCCGGACCGCCCGACGCGATCAGGTCGACGGGGTTTCTCGTCGACGCCTCGGGCGGCAAATGGGACTGGATCTCCTGGCGGAGCCCCTCGGACAGCTCGGGCAACTCGAGTCCGTTCGCTTCGAGCGCGTCCGCCGCGAGGATTCCGGGACCGCCCGCGTTGGTGACGATGCCCACGCGGGATCCAGCCGGGATGGGCTGATTGGCGAGCAAGCTGGCGGCATCGAACAGCTCCTCGATGGTATCGACCCGGATGACACCCGCCTGACGGAACAAGGCGTCGACCGCAACGTCTGAAGAGGCGAGAGCGCCGGTATGCGACGATGCCGCCCTGCTCCCGGCCGCCGATCTCCCTGACTTGACCGCGATGATCGGCTTTCTCCGGCCGATGCGTCGAGCAAGGCGGGAAAAGCGCATCGGATTGCCGAAAGACTCGACATATAGCGTTATCACGTCCGTCTCGGGGTCGTCTTCCCAAGCCAGCAACAGGTCGTTGCCGCTCACATCCGCTTTGTTCCCGACCGAGACGAATTGGGATATGCCGATGTTGTTCCTCGTCGCGTAGTCGAGAATCGCAATGCCGAGCGCACCCGACTGGCTCGACATCGCCACATTCCCGGCGGGTGGGTAGACAGGGGCGAACGTTCCGTTGAGGCGCACCGAACTTGCGGTGTTGAGCAAGCCCATGCAGTTGGGGCCGATCATCCTCATCCCGGAGCTGCGCACCATGTCGAGAAGCTTTCTCTCATCTTCAGCGCCTTCTCCGCCCACCTCAGAGAAACCGGCAGAGATCACGACGATGCCCCTCACGCCCTTGTCGATGCACTCTCTCGTGACATCGATGACGTATCGCTGCGGCACGACGATGTAGGCGAGGTCGATCTCGTCGGGAACCTCCGTGATCGACGTGTACGCCTTGACCGAGTTGACGACCCGGGATGTCGGGTTCACGGGGTAGAGCGGGCCGGTGAAACCTGTCGAGAGGATGTTGTGGAACAACTTCCCTCCGATGGACGCGGCGTTGTTGGAGGCGCCGATCACAGCTATCGATCTGGGAAAGAACATCGGCAGGAGCGATGCCGCCACTGCCCGTTTCTCGTGCTCCGCTGCCACGGAGAGCGACTCCTCGCTCTCGGTCACGGGGAAGTCAACCGTGAAGACGCCTTCGTCGATCGTCCTCGTGAGCTCATACCCGCTGTTGCGGAAGACCCGCATCATCTGCCGATTCTCCGGGAGCACATATGCTCGGAATCGATTCAACCCTGTGGATCGCGCCCGGTTGGTGAGTAGTTGGAGCAATTTGGTCCCTATCCCCCGGCCCTGATGCGCATCGGCGACCGCAAAGGCCACTTCCGCATCCTCGCTGTCATCTCCTTCGATGTCATAGCTGGCGATTCCCACCATCTCGTCTTCGTGCAGGGCGATCAACGCCATCCTGTCCTCGTAATCGACGTTCGTGAAGTAGCGCACCTCCTCTGGGTCGAGACTCTTCTTCAGTTTGAAGAACCTGAAGTAGCGGGACTCGGGGCCAAGAGTCTCGAAGAAGCGGACGATCAAGTCGGAATCCTCGGGTTTGATCGGACGGATCCTGACCACACCGCCGTCCCGGAGCACGGCATCGAGTTCGTATTCAGATGGGTATTCGGCCAAGTTGGGCTCTCATTTCTCTGCTCTCACCCAGGTTACGAAATCATGGCACGGAGTAACCAATCCGTCTTCTCCGTGTCGATACGGCCAGGTGGTTGAGAGGGTGGTTGCGGTCTTCGACGGCTACTATTGCCGCAACGGGTTTGGTCCAGGGTGGCACGCGAGCATGTGGGACCTCACTCCGGTCATCGTGGGGCCCGGGTTCGGTTCCTCTCCCCTCCCCCACCCACCGGCCCGGGTTCCACGTCCTCTCCCGAGCCGATGTCAAACAGAGCACACTTGGTGCCCGGGGTGGGATTCGAACCCACACGGGCCTTTTCGGCCCAAGGGGGTTTAAGCCCCTCGCGTCTGCCGTTTCGCCACCCGGGCATTCAGGCGCTCAGCGTAAATCGAGCATCTCCGCAGCGACACCGTCGAGAGTATCCATCTCAGATATCTCCACGGCATCGACGTCCAGAGCAACCACCACTTCCTGAGCAATCACAGCACCGGCCAGGATGACCGGGGCGCGCTTGGGGTCGAGAGACGAGAGCGCTGCGGTCTCCTCGATCGTCAACGTGCTGAGTCGATCCAAGACTGCAGCGACCTCCGATCGGGTCATCACGTAGCCATGCACCGCGTCACGGTCGTATTCGGGAAGCTCTTGGGCTATCGCGGCGAGGGACGTCCAGGTGCCGGCTATCCCGACCAAAGATCTGGCGTCGAAATCGGCCTGGTCATGGAGGACCCCGCGGACGTGGTCGATGGCTGCGCGCAGCTGTTCTGGGGACGGTGGCCGATCCGTGAGGATTCGGTCGGTCAAGCGCACAGAGCCGACATCGACCGAAATCGAGCGCTCCCGATCGACCAACTCGGTCGATCCGCCGCCGATGTCAGCGACGACGACTCCGGCAAGGTCCTCTCGGCCTCTCGTCGCGCCGGCAAAGGCGTAGCCGGCCTCGGTTTCGCCTGTGATCAAGGTAGGCCGTACCCCGAGAGCGGACTCGGCGCGGTCGAAGAAATCCTCACGGTTGGATGCGTCCCTGGAAGCCGACGTGGCGATGGCAGTCCTTCTGGTTACCCCTTCTCTCTCCATGAGCCGCCCGAAGGTGTCGAAGACCTCGATCGTCCTCTCCATCGCTTCGCCGGACAACCGGCCTGAGGCGTCAACCCCTTTTCCCAGCCCTGTCACCTCGACCCAGCGACCCACCTCTTCCTCTCCGGAAGTTATGAGCAGACGCATCGAGTTCGTTCCGATGTCGACAACTCCCACTTTCATGGAAGGTTTGGCCAGTCCGGATTCATCTCCCCGTCGACGACGCATCGAACCTCGCAATCGAGCGGCTCGATCCACGAGGCGACCAGCCGGCCCACAGGGTTCTGGCCACCTGCAGCGCTGTGCGCATAGTGGGCATGAAGGCATTTGACGCCTTCTCTCGCTCCGCCCACCCCGCCGGATGGCCGGGGGAGATCGTCTTCGGGGAGCATCTCGTCGCGCGTCTGTCGATAAGAGTCGTGCGCCGCCTCGAGCTCACTCCTGAACTCCGGATCGCTAGCCGCCTTCATCTCCATTCGCCTCACCCCTCCGGCTCCCTCCAGCCGCCCGATCCGGGTAGTGGCCAAAGGACAGGTCAACCAGTACAGCGTGGGAAACGGTGTGCCATCCGTGAGTCTTGGCGGGACGCGCACCACAACTGGAAGCCCGAGGTGGCAACGCGCCACGACCTCAGAGTGTGCCCTGGGGGGACGACCGATCTGGACCTCAACGACAGTGGCGTCGTCGTCAACAGTCAAACGTCAACTCTCCTGGTCTGCGCCCGAGATGAAATCCCAGATCTTCTCGACCCATGTCCGGTCCGGGGCCGGTTCGACAGGTTGTGCCTGTGGTGCGGGCTCTCCCGAGCTCGGGGGGTCCAGGACGACATAGGCCGTTTCCCCGGGTCGGGCGTAGCCCAGCTTCTCCCGGGCGAGCCGTTCTACCTCCTCGGGCGTCTCCAGAGCGGCCACATCCGCCTCGAGTAGCCGATTCTCCTCTTCGAGAGCGGCGAGCTCGGCTTCTGCCGCCTCGACCTGGCGGTTCGACTCGATGATCTGGCGGTATGGGATCAGCTGAGTGAGGAAGGCGGCGCCTATCACCAGGAACAAGATCACGAGGAGGAGCACCGTGGGCCGGCGGTTCAATGTCATCGGGACCTCCGGAACGTGGCCCATCCCGCGAAGCGGGCCTCGTCTCCCAAGCTCTCCTCGATCCGAAGCAGCTGGTTGTATTTGGCCGTCCTCTCACCTCTTGCAGGTGCCCCGGTCTTGATCTGACCGGCATTCGTGGCCACTGCCAGATGTGAGATGAAGGTGTCTTCGGTCTCCCCGGAGCGATGGCTGACCATCATCCCGAATCCGGCGCGTTCGGCCCGCTGCATCGTGTGGAGAGTCTCCGAGACTGTGCCGATTTGATTGACCTTGATGAGAATTGCGTTCGCGGACTTCTCCGCGATCCCCCGCTTCAGGATCTCTTCATTGGTGACGAAGAGGTCGTCGCCCACGAGCTGCACCCTGCCCCCGACCTTTGAGGTGAGCTCCTTCCAGCCTTCCCAATCGTCCTCGCTCATCCCGTCTTCGATCGAGACCAACGGGTAGCGCTCTGCGAGGTCACTCAGGTAGGCCACCATCTCCCCAGACGACAGCTCCCGTCTGTCCAACTCATAGCGGCCCTCCCTGTGGATCTCGGTGGCAGCCACATCGAGGGCGAGGGCGATCTCGTCTCCCAGCTCGTAGCCGGCAACGTCGATGGCCTCGACGAGCAGCTCGAGGGCTGCCTCGTTTGTCGGAAGATCAGGAGCGAAGCCACCCTCGTCGCCAACATTGGTCCCGAGACCGCGGCCGGCGATCACACGCTTCAACGCGTGATAGACCTCGACTCCGGCGCGGAGCGCCTCGCCGTAAGAAGGAAGTCCTGCAGGAACGATCATGAACTCCTGGATGTCGACGCTGTTGGCAGCGTGGGCTCCGCCGTTCAGCACGTTGAGGCAGGGCACCGGCAGAAGGCGAGCAGCCGGCCCACCGAGGTACCGAAACAGTGGCTGTCGCAATGTGGCTGCAGCAGCGCGCGCCGTTGCGAGTGAGACCGCAAGAAGGGCGTTGGCGCCGAGGTTGCCTTTGTTCGTCGTCGCGTCGAGGTCGATCATGACCTGATCGATCTGCTCCTGCATGGTTGCGTCCCGGCCGATCACGGCCGCCGCGATCTGGTTGTTGACATGCTCGACGGCTCTGGTCACGCCCTTGCCGACGAACCTGTCGCCTCCGTCACGGAGCTCCACCGCCTCATTTGCGCCTGTTGAAGCCCCAGAAGGGACGATGGCCCGTCCGTATCCCTCTCTTGTGAAGACTTCGGCCTCGACCGTGGGGTTTCCTCGGGAATCGAGTACCTGCCGGGCGTGCACCCGCTCTATGGTTGTGCTGCTCATTGGTCCAAATCGACGCTCGACTTGCCCGGGTCAAGCTAACAGCGTCAGGGGCTTTCGCTGGTCATGTGCGTCGTCTCGTCTGAACGGGGACGAGGGTGATTTGCCTGAAGACCCGCCTCGAATCGTCGGATGGCCCGTCGGAGCGCTATCTCGGGATCTATGCCGTTGTGACGCGCAATATCGACGAGGCCAAAAAGCACATCTCCCACCCAGTCCTCGCCGACCGCATTCGGGAGGGACATGCCGGTCAGGGCCCCAAAGTCTGGCTCTCCGCCGAGCGAGTCGGCCAATCCGGCCTTGGCGGCGCGATTCTGGATCTTCGAGGCGAGGTGGAGCGAAGGCATGCCTTCAGGGATCCCATCGAATGGCGAGCCGGGCGAGCTGCCTTTCTCCTCCTGTTTGATCAAGTCCCAATTGGCCTTCACCTCTTCGGGCCCTGCCACCTCGACGTCTCCGAAGACGTGTGGATGCCGGCGAACGAGCTTCTGCCGCAGCACCTCGGCTGCGTCGTCTACGTCGAAAGCGCCATTCTCAGCTGCGATCTCCGACTGGAACAGCACCTGCAACAGGACATCCCCCACTTCCTCCTCCACCCGGGCATAGCCGACCAGGTCACCGTCTTTCAGGGCCGAGACGGCCTCGATCAGCTCAAAGGACTCCTCTACGAGGTACTTGGTGAGCGTCTGGTGAGTCTGCTCCCTGTCCCACGGGCACTCGCTCCGCAATCGCTGCATCGCCTTGACTGCCCCCACCAGGCCCCCGGGCTCGACATCGAGCCACAACGACGTGCGAAAGCCGGCCAAATCGGGATCCAGCTCGTCGAGGGTGCCCTCCCAATCCACTTCATCTGCTGAGCCCAGCCCCGCAAAGAGCCGCACCGCCCCCTCCTCGGGGACCACTCGCGCCAAGTTGGCCGCAACGTCGGCCAGAATCTCGGGTCGATCGAGATGACCGACGATGGTCGGCTTGTCCAGTACGAGCGGTGAGGGCAGCTCGTGCCCATTGAGGATCTGCAATCCGCGCTCGAACGGGTCGTAGCCGACCCTGACGAGGATGGCGTCGACGAAGGTCTCCGCATTCAAGATTTGCACATCCTCTGACCGCCTCAAGATCTCCTTGACCGCGAACTCCCCAATCGAGGGCCCACCGGGAACTGCATAGACCACGGGACCCCTGGCGGCTGCCTCGATCACCCGGTCAGCGATCGCCGAATAGAGCGCCTCGAAGCTGATGTGGCTGTCATAGAGGTCGTCGCAAAACTCAACCTCGCGCTCTTCGGCGAGTTGGATTGCCGCGGGATGCTGTGCCGTCCGAATGATCAAGCGCTTCGACTCGTCGAGTAGCGCGTCGAGCACCGGCCCCGGGATCCGGCTCATGTCGCCTGGCCCGAGACCGGTGATCAGGATCATCGGCTCACTCTTCGACAGCTGTCGTCGTGGTCTCTTCCTCGGCGGGCACCGTGGTCGTGGTGGCATCTGGCGCCGGTGCCGTCGTATCAGTCGTGTCGGAGGGCGGGATCACGCCGGCAGGACTGCTCTGCCATGTCCCGAACTTCTCGTTGACGCTGACCTCCGCCGCTTCCAGCAGATCGCCGATCCAGCCGGAGAGAATCGTGGGCAGTTGCGCGTTGCGGTTGCTCTCGATGATCTCCTCGTCGGTGGGGAGCTCGTCGTCCGCGGGGAGGGTTCGCTCGGTGACGAGGACCGTGTGGAATCCAAAGTCGCTCTCGACAGGCCCGTAGGGAATGCCGACCTCGGCCTCCATCGTCGCCTCCATGAACTCGGGAACGTACCGAGTCGGGGCGGTGCAGCCGAGCTCGCCGCCTTGCTCGCCACTACCGGTGTCGGTGGAGAGCTCCATTGCCAGATCCGCAAAGTCCTCGCCACCATCGAGGCGGGCGAGGACATCCTCGGACTCGTCCTCTGTCTCCACGAGGATATGGGAGACACATACCTCGATGAGGTTGTCGTAAGCGGCCTCTCGCTGAGCTTCGATCTCCTCGTCGGTGAGGGGCACCGCCTCATCGATCAGAACGTCTCCGAGCTGATCTTCAACGAGCTGCAGATGGGCGACTTTATTGACGAAATCGTCCGAGACCTGATTCGCCTCGAGGAATTCCTCGTATGTGACTCCCTCCTGCGCATTCGTCTCGAAGATCTCGTCGGCTGCCGCATCGATCTCTTCTTCGGTCAGAGAGATCCCATAGTCGGCTTCGGCGCCTTCGACGACGATGTTCCACTGGATCAAGAATCCCAGAAATTGGGCGAACTCGTCTTTCGACATCGTCGCGTCAGGATCGAAGCGGAGGGCGTTCACGTCCCCGACGGTGAAGTCGGTGCCGTTGACCGTGGCCGCGACCTCGGCATCGCTGGCCCCGCACGCGCTCAACACGAGCGCAAGAGCGGCAAACAAAAGTGCAAGTTTCTTCAAGAGGATTCCTTGGATAAGGCGAACAGCGGCAATGGTAGGACGACCGTTCTCCAATACATACCTCAGGCGTCCCACATTTCCCTAACAAAGCCCAAGAGACCCTCCAGGATCGGCTCGGGGGCCGGTATGAAGAGAACACCTTCGCTCGCCCGGAGCACGGAGCGGGGCTGCAGCCGTTGCAGGCGGATCTCCTGTGAAGGCTTGAGGTCGACGGGCCCCATCCTGACCTCGTCGCGGAGTCTCACGATCTCTTCGAGGCCCACTCTGATCGCTTCGACGCGCAGTCTTGCGATCTGAGCGAGGGTGACTGCCTCGGCGGGAAGGTCCCCATAGCGGTCGACCCACTCGGCCACTACGTCGTCGACCTCTTGATGAGTGGTTGTCCCCGCGAGACGCCGGTAGGCCTCGAGCCGAAGCTCCTGGTCTTGTATGTACTCGTCGGGCAGGTGAGCGTCGACGGGTAAGTCGATCCTGACCTCCGGTGCTCGATCTTCGACGGTCTCACGCCCTTCCAGCTCATCGACGGCCTCGGCAACCAGCTCCGCGTACAAGTCAAAGCCGACTGCAGATATGTGGCCGGTCTGGACCTCGCCCAGGATGGACCCTGCCCCGCGAATCTCGAGATCCCGTATCGCCAGTTGAAAGCCCGAGCCCAGGTCGGTGGCTTCGCCGATGGCCTCGAGCCGCCGGTGGGCCTCCTCGGTGAGGCTCTGGTCCGGTGGGTGGAAGAGGTACGCATACGCCCTCTGATCCGACCGGCCGACCCGTCCCCGGAGTTGATACAGCTGGGCGAGACCGAGGAGATCCGCGCGCTCGACGATGAGGGTGTTCACCTTGGGAAGGTCCAAACCGGACTCGATGATGGTGGTCGCGACCATCACGTCGTAGTCTCCGTTCCAGAAGTCGATCATCACCTGCTCGAGCTGGCCCTCCGACATCTGGCCGTGGGCTACGACATAACGCGCATCCGGCACGAGTTCCTTCAGGCGGGCCACCGCCCGGTCGATCGACTGCACCCGGTTGTGGACGTAGAACACCTGCCCTTCGCGCAATATCTCCCTTCGGATTGCCGCGGAGACGGCCTGATCGTCGTATGGCCCGACGTAAGTGAGGATCGGGTGTCGATCCTCGGGCGGTGTTCTGATGTGGGAGACCTCTCGAATCCCGGTCAAAGCCATCTCGAGAGTTCTGGGTATCGGGGTGGCCGTGAGCGTCAACACGTCGACACCGACCTTCAGCCGCTTCATCGCGTCCTTCGCCGCGACCCCGAAGCGCTGTTCCTCATCGATGACCAGCAGACCGAGAGCCTTGAAGCTGACGTCTTCGGACAGGAGCCGATGCGTTCCGACGACCAGGTCGACCTCACCTGTCTCGAGCCCGCTCACGACTTCTCGCTGCTGTTTTGGGGTCAAGAAACGTGAGAGCTGCTCCACCCTGATCGGATATGGAGCAAACCGCTCGGCGAAGGTCTGGTGGTGCTGCTGGGCAAGGAGGGTCGTGGGGCACAGCACGGCGACCTGGCGACCCGACTGGATGGCCTTGAAGGCAGCCCGAATCGCGACTTCAGTCTTCCCGAAGCCCACATCCCCGAATACGAGTCGATCCATGGGCCGGTCTCTCTCCATGTCCCTCTTGACCTCGCCAATCGCACTGTCCTGATCCACCGTCTCCTCGAAGGGGAAGCTCGCCTCCATCTCCGATTGCCATGGTGTGTCGGGGTCAAAGGCGTGGCCGGTGGCCCGAGCCCGTTGACGATGCAGTTCGACTACCTCCTGAGCGACTGCGGCGACTGCTCGCCGTACCCTCGACTTCTGGTCGCTCCAGTCCTTGCCACCCATTCGGGACACCCTCGGAGCCTCACCACCGGTGTACTTCTTGACGGCCGCGAGTTGGTCGACGGGCACATAGAGCCGGTCGTCACCCGCATAGGCGATCACGAGGTAGTCGCGCTCGATTCCCATCATGGTGCGTGTTACAAGACCTTCGAACCGGCCAATTCCGTGCTGATGATGGACGACGTAGTCCCCTTCGACGAGGTCGCGGTATTGAGGCTGGCCGGCCGCCCTCGACCTACCGGTCCTGCGATGGGCCCGTCGCCGCCCGGCGATCTCCTGCTCGCCCAGGACCGCCACTGCTGGCTGAGTGCAGACAAACCCGCGATGAATGCCCGTCGGGATGACTGCCGGTCTCGGGTTCTCCAGCGCGTCCAGCCGATCCAAGGCCAGGCCATTCTCCATCAGGAGCCTCGCCACCCGATCGGCGGCAGGCTCGCCATCCATGGCTATCACGGGCGTGATTCCGCGTTCCAGGAGACGGCTCAACGCTCCTGAGACGGAAACGGGATCGCCTGCGATCGCATCGAAACCCTTCAGGTCCAGAACCGGATCGGATGGGCCCGTCGGTGTCGACGGCATCGACAAGTGTGCCCGGGCTCCCAAAGAGTCTTCGAGGTCGAGGAACAGCATCGGATGCTCCCCGGCTACCGGTGCCGACTCCCCCCAGGTCGGAGCCAGAGCGGCCGCAAGGTCTCTCTCTTCCTCACGCAGGTCACGGGAACGGTCACGAGCGCGGGAGGGGTCGACGACCACGATCACAGCGCTCTCGGGAGCCTCGTCGATCAACGAGACCTCGCCGGATATCCACGGGAGCCACGACTCGATGCCGGGGAAAAGGTGGCCTTCGACGATTCGATCCCATGTCGAGCCCGCCCACGGCTCTGAGGCGAGGAGGTCCCGTGCTCTCGCGTTCACCTCGTCGCCGGGGCGAACTTCTCTAGCCGGATAGGCCACGAAGGCCTTCTTGATCTCGTCTGATCGTTGGCTCGCCACCGAGAATCCGCGTATCTCTTCGATCTCGTCTCCCCAGAAGTCGACTCGCACCGGCTCGTCAGCCTGAGCCGGAAACACGTCGAGGATTCCGCCCCTCACCGCAAACTCCCCTCTGGCCTCGACACGATCGGTTCGTTGATAACCCAAGGCTGCAAGCTCCCCTATCAGCTCCCCCAGGTCCGCGGTCTGCCCTGTATCGAGTCGAATCGGAGCAAACGAAGACGGAGACAGACGCTGGATGGCGCCCCTGACGCTGGCAACGACGACTCCGGGGGCTGCCGGGCGGCTGAGCCGATCACGGGCCTGCGCCCGACCCGCCATCGTGGAGATGTTCGGGGAGACGTGCTCGAATGGCAGCGTCTCCCACGCAGGCGCAAAGGTGACATCGTCGAGGAAGAGCGCCAGGTCGTCGGCGAGGTCTCCGGCGTCACGCTCCCCCGGCACAACCACGAGGACAGTCCGCTCGATCTGACTGACCAGGCCGGCGATGGCGAAGGCTTGTCCGGCGTGAGCCACCGACCAAGTCCCATCGAGAGCAGGCAGAGGCACAGAGCGCCAGCCATCCAGGAGAGGTTGCAGCGGTGCATTCATGAAGCGCTCGGATGGTATACCCGAGCCGGTCAGAGCGATTCGAGCAGGCCCTCCGACTCGAACCATGCCATCAAGCGGGAGAGAGTGTCCTCGATGGAGCGATACGAGAGCCCGAGCTCCCTGGTGGCTCTCGAGCCGTCGTAGTGATGGCCGAACCTCATGACTCGAATCATCTCCCGGCAAAAGGGAAGCTCCTTGCCGAAGAGGCGGCCTATCGGCTCTGCGACGGCCACAAGCCCTGCGACAAGGCCACTCGGGACAAACCTCGGTTCGACCGGCCGTCCGGCCGCTTCTCCCGCCAGGAGCACAGCCTCCCGAACGGTGAGTGTGGAACCATTGAGGATGTAGCGCTCTCCTCTGGCCCCGGCCGTGGCTGCGAGAATGTGGCCGCGAGCACAGTCGTCGATGTCGACGATCGAGATCGTCGAATCGATCAATACCGGCAACCCACCGTTCACCACATTGAGGACGATCCTCCCGGTTCCAGTGGCACGTCCCGGGCCCTGAACCGATGAGGGGTTGACCACTACGAAGTCGAGATCTCCTGCGCTTTCGTAGAGCTCCCTTTCCCCGAGGAACTTGGTTCGCTCATACTCGGACAGGAAGTAGCCGCGATGCGTCGTCTCCTCTGAAGCAGCCTCGCCGCGACGCTCGCCGATGGTCACTGCGGACGAAGTGTGGACGAGCCGGCCCACGCCCGCAGCCCGCGACGCCGCAACGACGTTCCGGACACCGGCGACATTGACCTTCTCCATCAGCGAGGAATCGCGGACACATAGCTCGTTGACGCCGGCGACGTGAAACACGAACTCACAATCGGCGACGAGCGGCCTCAGGGACCCGGGCTCCAGGACGTCGCCGGGGACCGCTCTGGCTCCGAGCGCGTCCGCGAGCATCGCCGACTCATGTGACCGGCTCAGCATTCTCACCTCATGGCCATCGGCGACCAGGTGCCGCACGAGCGCCTGACCGACGACTCCACTACCCCCGGTTACGGCAACCGTCATCGAGAAGAGGGGTTGGCGTTACTCGACGTCACTGTCGGCCTCATGAGGCTCCGCAGACGGCACGATGAACCGGTGGCCCTCTGAGTCGACCTCCACGCTGACCGCGGGGCCCTCGTCGTCCCGCACCGCGTACCAGAAGGCGGACAAGTAGCCCCATGCCGAGCCAACAGTCGCAATCACGGCCAAGAGCATCAGCCACTGGTCGAAGTACCAAGGGCCCCAAGTCTCAGGAAAGCGCAGGAAGGCCCAGAAAATCGCCGTGAACTGCGCCAATGCCTTCATCTTTCCCCATGTGGAGGGGCGGATGAGCCCGCCGCGCTCGGCAACCACGCCGCGAAGAGCCATGACAGCGAACTCCCGGAAGACGATTATGACCGCCGGCCATATGGACACCCGATCGATCGAGACGAGGGCGAACAAAGTCCCGGTCACGAGGATCTTGTCGGCGGTGGTGTCGAGGAAGGCACCGAGGGTCGTTCCACCTGTGGTTCTCCTGGCGACATACCCATCGAGGAAGTCCGTGAAGGCGGCGACCGCAAACAAAGCCGCTGCGATGCCAAGTGCGTTCTCGACCTGGTCCGACCGCGTGAAGGCCATGATCACCGGGACGAGCGCTATGCGGATCAGCGCCAGGAAGTCGGGTAATGAAATGCGGGTCTCCTCGGGGATCTCCTCGAAATAGTAACGAGGGGCCTCGATTGGCCCAGGCTGATCAGACCCAGTCGAGGGAGCGACCCACAGCCTGCTTCCATCGCCCGACGAGCCTGTCACGCTCGGCCTGACCCATGACCGGCTGCCACCGGGCCTCCTCGCTCCAAAGAGCCCGAAGCTCGTCCAGAGACGACCAGAAGCCAGTGGCCAGTCCGGCGGCATAGGCGGCTCCGAGCGCCGTGGTCTCTGTGACAACCGGGCGAACAACGTCGACTCCAAGGATGTCGGCCTGAAACTGCATCAGCAAAGAGTTCGCCGTCATCCCGCCATCAACCCTGAGCTCGGACAGGTTGACGCCGGAGTCGCTGACCATGGCATCGAGAACCTCTCTCGACTGGAAAGCGGTCGACTCGAGCGCGGCACGTGCGACGTGCCCTTTGTGGCTATATCTGGTCAGTCCGGTGATCACGCCCCGGGCGTCAGGCCGCCAATGCGGTGCGAACAGTCCCGAGAAGGCGGGCACGAAGTAGACGTCACCGTTGTCATCGACGGTTGCGGCCAACTCCTCGACTTCGTCGGAAGTGGAGATGAGAGCGAGGTTGTCCCTGAGCCACTGCACCAAGGAGCCGGTCACCGCCACCGAGCCTTCGAGAGCATATGTCGGCTCCAGGCCGGATCCCGTGTAGGCAACGGTTGTCACCAGCCCGGCCTCCGATGCCACCGGAGCGCCTCCGGTGTTCAGGAGCATGAAGTTTCCCGTGCCGTAGGTGTTCTTGGCCTCGCCGGGCTCAAAGCAAACCTGGCCGAACAACGCCGCCTGCTGGTCGCCGAGAATCGCTGCCAACGTGGTCCCATCCAGCGGTCCGGTGCAAGGCGCGATCTCGCCGACGGCATCAACGATGCGTGGCAGCATCGCCGAGGGAACGCCCACCTGCTCGCACAGGTCACCATCCCAGGTACGGGTCGCCAGGTCCATCAGGAGAGTGCGCGAGGCATTGGTCGTGTCAGTCACATGCTCCCCGGTGAGCTTCCATGCCAGCCACGAGTCGACAGTGCCGAACAAGATCTCGCCCTGTTCGGCACGAGACCGCAAACCGAGCTCATCGAGAAGCCACCTCGCCTTGGGCCCGCTGAAATAGGTGGCGATCGGTAGCCCGGTGCGGGAGCGGAATCGGTCACGCCCGCCCTCGGACTCGAGTTGCTCACATATCTGCGCGGTCCGGGTGTCCTGCCAGACAATTGCATTGGCGACTGGATCGCCCGTAACCGCATCCCAAAGGAGAGTCGTCTCCCTCTGATTCGTTATCCCCACAGCGTGGAGGTCGGCAGCTGTGAGACCCGCAGCTTCGAGAGTGTTTTCGACGACCGTCACCGTCTTGTGCCAGATCTCCAACGGATCGTGCTCCACCCAGCCGGGAGAAGGGAATATCTGCTCATGCTCCTCCTGGGTCGCGGCCAGCACCGAGCCCTGGGCATCGAAGATCATGAATCGTGTCGACGTCGTCCCCTGATCCAACGCTCCGACGTATCCGGCCACGTCCCCTACGCCTCCGAGCCGAAGAGCGAAGCCATCTCCTGGGCTCTCGCCGGCTCTTCGGGCCACAACTCGACGACATCGGCGGCAGTCTCGATCATCAGTTCGACCTCGCCACGCTCGGATTTCGTGAAGGGCTTCAGCACAAACTCGGCCGGATCGACTGAGCCGGGAGGTCGTCCCACCCCGAATTTGAGGCGTGAGAATTCCTTCGTGCCAAGGGCCTTCTCCACCGACCTGATCCCATTGTGACCCCCGCTTCCGCCGGCGACTTGCAAGCGCAGTCTCCCGAACGGCAGATCGATGTCATCGTGGATCACGAGGATCTCTTCGGCTGTGATCTTGTAATACAGCGCTGCAGCTCGTACGGAGGCACCGGAATCGTTCATGTATCGGTTCGAAGCGAAGTAGAAGACCCGATCGTCGCCCCGGCCGGTCTTCGCAACCTGCCCGTTCACCTTCAACGGTGCGCGCCCCAGCTTCTCGCTCTTTCTCTCGAGGACACGGGTGAGCACCTCGAAGCCGACGTTGTGGCGCGTTCCCTCATAGTCGGATCCCGGGTTGCGCAGCCCGACGATCAGCTTCATCGCGAAGCGAGCCGCCCGCCTACTCGGCGGCAGCCTCTTCTTCGGATGCCTCTTCGGCGCCCTCTTCGCCTTCCTCGCCTTCCACAGCTTCGCCCTCTTCTCCCTCGGGAAGCTCCCCTTCGAGAAGAAGGTCCTCCTCGGGCTCGGGCTCTTCGATCTCAGCGGCAGGAACGGTCACGGACATGACCACGGCCTCGGGATCTTCGGTGTACTCGACGCCTTCCAGGTCGGGAAGGTCTGCGATTCGGAGCGACTCGTTCAACTCCACTTCGGAGACATCCAGCTCGATGAAGTCCGGAATCGTGGTCGGAAGTGTCAGGACCTCCACCGTGGTACGGCGTGGAGAGAACACTCCACCTTCACGCACACCGACGGGGGTGCCTTCAAAGTGGATGTTCACCTCGACTCGCAGCTTCTCCTCCAGCGAGATCGCCACGAAGTCGACATGCCGATACTCGTTTCGGAAAGGGTGCTTGTCGATGGCGCGGGCCATTGTGAGGACAGGCTTCTCGCCGTCGATTTCGAGGTTGATGAGAGCGTTGGCGCCGGCTTCGGTGTGAAGGGCGACACGCAGATCGTGCGAATCGACGGAGATCGGGCGCGACTCGATGTCGTGGCCGTAGACCACGGCGGGCACGTTTCCGTCGCGCCTGATGCGACGCGACTCCCGGGATCCGGGTGCACGACCCGCTTGAGCGCGCAAGGTGACTTGCGACATTGAAAAGACTCCTTGGACGTGAAGGGTGAGACCTAATTATGGCCCCGCTTCCATAGTTTTGCCAGACGAAGGCTCAGATCACGCAGCAGATGCGATCTCGGCCACGAATCTGGTGGTGCCCGCTGCGAGCCGATCGACCATCGACTCGAGATCCCAGCCACCGCCCTTGAATCCGTGGTTCGCGCCTTCGAGGATCTCAACCCGAGCATTGGGAAGAGGTCGGATGTGGCGGTCGAAGAGCTCCATCCGGCTGAGGGGGTCCCGAGTGCCCTGAAAAAAGAGCATCGGCTGGGCGACGTCCGGAAAGTGAGCCACGCGCAGCTTCTCGGGCTTGCCCGGCGGATGCAGCGGGTATGAGTAGAGAATCAGTCCATCACATGGATACCCCTCCGCGGCGAGGTAGGTGCCCATCCTTCCGCCCATCGAGCGGCCGGCAAGGAACACACGTTTGACATCCTGTTTGAAGCTCTCGGCCGCAGCCTGGTGGCATTCGACGAGTCGTTCTGTTCGGTCCGGGCGCTTCGATCCACGTTCTGTGTATGGGTAGTTGAACGTCATGACCGTGTGACCGGATGCGGCTAGAGCCGATCGCAACGTCACGATGGTGACGTGCTCTTGGTTGGTGCCGGCCCCGTGTGCGAGGAGAATCCCGTTCTCGCCCTCCCCATCGAGGATCCCGGTGACCTCATCGCCGTTCCACTTGATCTTGATCTTCCTCGCCATCGGATGTCCGAGCCCTCAGCCTCGGGTCAGGCTCAGATAGCTGTCATCGTCTCCGTCGCCCAGAGCCTCGCGGACCGACACGACCATGCCAATCAGCGGAACTGCGAGGAATGCTCCAAAGAGCCCGAAAGCCAGTCCTCCCGCGGCCACACCGAGAAGGATCACGAGCGGGTGGAGCCTGAGGGTCTTTCCGAACACGAGAGGCATCACCACATCCCCCTCGAATTGCTGGACTGCGATCACAACGCCGAGGATTATCAGGCCATCCACCCAACCACCGTTGACAAAGGCGACAGCGACGGCAACGAGACCGGATAGGAACGCTCCGATCAGGGGAAAGAACGCCCCAAAGAAAACCAAGGTCGCCAGGGGAAGCACGAGGGGAACGCCAACGACGAGGAGCCCGATGGCGATGACGACCGCATCGAAGAGGCCCACGAGGGCAATGCCCCCCATGTACTGGGACAGCGTTCGCCAGCCGACTCTAACCCCCGTCTCGACCTGCCGGGAGCGATCATCGGGAAGACGCTCGAGCAACTTGGAGAGCATCGAGCGCCCGTCCTTGAGCACGAAGAACGTAGCGATCACAGCGAGGAACAAGCCGCTGAAGAACTCCGCCACCGCCGTGGCGCCGCCGAGGATCGACTGGCTCTCGACGTTGCGCAACTGTTCGAGACTCGATTCGAGGAAGCTGTCGATTTGCTCTTCGGAGAGGTCAAGTGGGCCGTCGATGAGCCATCCCTTGAGATCCTCCCACGCGGTCGTCACGTCGCTGCTCAGCGAGTCGAAGTTCGAAGCGATCTGGGGCACCAGCAGAGCGATGCCCCCGAAGAGCAGGGCCACGGCGAGAATCATGGTCGTCAAGCTGGCAAGCATCGGAGGCCAGTTGGCCTTGTCGACCAGCCACCTGACAGGTGACCAGAGAACCGAGGCGAGGAATAGGGCGAGGATCACAGCGATCGCGACGACACTGACCGATTTGAGGAGCTGGAAAGCGAAGTAGACGACGACACCGATTGCTATCAGTCGCCAGCTGGCGTCACCCCACTTGACCAGCCAGTGGGGAAGTCCGGATCGGCTTGCAGGTTCAGCCACTTGCGCGTGCTCGGTCGGCCAGATCTGTGTGAAGGACAGCCATGGTTGATCAACATACCCGGCTTCGCCTCTGGGAAACGACCTAGCCAATGGGGTTTACGCGACCGTTGTGTTAGGTATAGAGATCACGAAGACCCATGCCAGAGCAAATCGTTGAACTAAAGAGGCGCGGAGAGTCGTTCACCCGGGTCGGTATTCCGATCTGCAAAGGCCCTGCCACCTACAGGTTGATGCTCACCTGGCCCGAGGAGCGAGAAGGGCGCGTCATCGAGATACCCCACGATGAGATCGCTTCGATCGCGACCGCCAAGGAGCGACCCCGGGGCAAAGAGCCCGCACCCGCAAACTCCTGAATCTGGGCAAGCCCTGCGTTTGTCCCCCCTTCGGTTACCGTCGGCGCATGGAGTTGTTCGTCCACGATTCGCCCGCCGACGTTGCGGCCCGCACCGCTTCTCTGATCGCTGAGTCAATCGCCGACAAGTCGGGTCCCTTCTCACTCGGCCTTGCCGGCGGCTCCAGCCCCAAGCCGACTTACGACAGGCTGCGAGAGATTGATGTTGCGTGGCAAGGGGTGCACGCATGGCTGGGCGACGAACGTTGGGTACCCCACGATTCGGACCGATCCAACGGGAGAATGGCGAGCGACAGTCTCTTCTCGCACGTTTCTGCGTCGCTGGTGCGACCCGACTACGGCGACGATCCTGAGGCTGCGGCATCCGCCTACGAACAGGAGCTTGGCGAGATCGAGGCCATGGCCGGCCGCCACGACATCGTCATCCTGGGACTCGGCGACGATGGTCACACAGCTTCGCTATTTCCTGGCTCGGCGGCTCTCGCCGAGTCCGACAGAAAATATGTGGCGAACCGCATTCCCGAGACAGGTGAGATTCGGCTGACGGCCACCTATCCGCTTCTTCACGAGGCCGCCCGGGTGATCTTCATCGTGACGGGCCGATCGAAGGCTGAAGCTCTCGAAGCCAGCCTCGCCGGTGAGACACCAGCCGGGAAGGTGGGGCAAGGAAGGGCGACCGTCGAATGGCACGTGGACCGCGACGCCGCTTCGTTGCTCTCCTGATAGCCCTCGCCCTGGCGGGCGTCGCTTGCGACTCTCCCGACACGGCGAGCACCACGGAAGGCACAACGCCAACTACGACAACTTCGACTTCGGACCCGAGCACCACATCGACGGTGATCACTTCCACCACGTCGACCACCACGAATCCGGAGCCGGCGCCTCCTCCAGCTGAGTCGCCCAATGGTGCCGAGGTGCTCGTTCCCGCCGGCGACGGCCCCTTTCCTGCCGTCGTACTCGTGCACGGTGGTGGCTGGATCGTCGGTGACCCCAGCTCGATGGCATCGCTCGCCCTCCACCTGACCGACGCAGGATTCCTCACGGTGAACACGCCGTATCAGCTGTCCCTTCGCTCCCCCGGGTTCCCCGGTGCAGTGGAGGATGTGAGCTGTGCTGTTGCCTTTGCGGCGAACCACCCCGAATCGTCCGGCGATGTCACAGTCGTCGGCCACTCCGCCGGAGCTCACATAGGAGCGCTGGTCGCCCTGGACGCTTCGCCGTATGACGATGAATGCGAAGTCGCCGACGCCGGCGCCCCGGCCCGATTCGTTGGGCTGGCCGGCCCCTACGACGTCGACCGCCTTGGGCCCTTCGTCTTCCCCTTCTTCGGTGTGGAGCCACAGGAGAACCCGGGGATTTGGGAAGCGGGCAATCCGCTCCAGCTGGTCGGTGTCAACCCGGGCATCGAGGTCTTGTTGATCCACGGTGATGAGGACGAGGTGGTGCCCGCCGACTTCTCTGAGGAGTTCGCCGAAGCCCTCGCGGTTGGCGGAGTCGACGTGACTTTGGAGATCCTGGAGGGTGTCGACCATCCGGGAGCGAGATCTCCGTCGATCGTTGGAGAACTGATCGTAGGTTGGATCGGAGGCTGAGTTCTCCGATCAGATCCGGGTGATGTCTCTCGGAGCCAGCCTCGGGCCGTACTTGGGAGCATGGCCCAGGAAGTGCAGGAGCCGCGTCACCCTCCCCCTCTGCGGCCGGAACTCCTCGAGCAGCTCCATCATCTGGTCATCGGTTCCCCGCGGCTTGCCTGTCAGGTGATAAACGACGATGTTCTTCAGGTGGAAATCGCCCACCTCGACCTGGTCGGGATCTCCATGGCTGGCTTGGAGTGTCTTGGCGACAGTCCAGGCTCCGACGCCGGGAATGGCGTTCAGAGGCTCGACGCATTCTTCGGAGCTCAAACCGGCCAGCGCCTCGATCTTCGCTGCTCTCTCCGCAGCTCTCCTCAGGGTGTCGGCCCGCTTCTTCTCGAGGTGAAGCTCGTGGAAACGCCAGTAAGGAGCAGATGCGAGGCGCTCCGGGTCCGGAGGTAGCCGTAGGGAAGGCTCCGGCCCCGGCGCTGGATCGGAGAACGCGCGCATGAGGCCATGCAAAGCCTTGTCCGCCTCCCGTCTCGTCACCTTCTGGCCAACGATCGCTTCGAGCAGATGGGGGAAGATTTGACCGGTGGCGCCAAATCGGACCCCGGGGTTGCGTCTCTGCAGTTCAGAGATCTTCGGATGATCCGTCTCGACTCGACCTCTGTCTGCAAGACCGGAGATTGCCTCCAGCCTTTCCAGGAGGTTCTCCCCTCCAGGACCCCAAGCCCGCCCTTCGAGCAGGTCTGCAGTTCTCGTGATCCGCAGCGACGCCGGGCCATCGTCGGTGCGCGATGCAAACCACCAACCGTCCGGCCGAAAAGAGCCGAATAGGGGACGAAGTGTCCTGCGCAGATCGAGCGGCGCGTCGATCCTGAGCTCACGGCGTAGCACTTTGCCATGATGTCACATGACAGTGACGAGTTGCCCGGCATAGAGCCGGACCCCGATATGTTTGACACCATGCGACCCAACACGGAGGACTGATGGCATCTGTAGCAATCGTTGGCGACGGGCCCGGCGGGCTCTCGGCAGCCCTCTTCCTGGCCAAGAACAAACAGCGGGTCACGGTCTATGGCCAAAACGAGACAGCAATGCACTTCGCCTTCCTGTACAACTACCTCGGCATCCCTGCAATCTCAGGCAGCGACTTCCAGGAGATAGCCAGAAAACAGGTCGAAGAGTTCGGAGCCGAGTTTCGGATGGAGCAAGTCACTGCGGTCTCAGTCGCCAACCGGTTCTCGATCTCGACTGACAGCGGCAGCTTCAACTCCGACTACTTGATCCTCTCCGAGGGCAAGAACCCGGAATTGGCGCGAAGCCTCGACCTCAAGCAGAGCCTCGACGGCGTCATCGAGGTGGACCGGCAGTTCAGGTCTTCACGAGAGGGTGTGTACGTCATCGGGCGCTCGGCGCGACCACACCGCAGCCAGGCGATAATCTCTGCCGGCGCAGGCGCAACGGCCGCTCTCGACATCCTCGCCCGTGAAGAAGGCAAGGACTTTCAGGACTGGGACACCCCGCCCAAATAGGCAGCGTCACCGAGCCCTTGAACTCAGTCCTCCTGGCGCGGCGAGCCGATGAAGGCTCTCCAGCCATCCCGGACCCGCTCCACGCCGCGACGCGCTGCACCGAAAATCGCCCTCATCACCAGGATGCCGGCCACGAGCAGGACGACGACTGCGATGACCGCCACCACGGGGTACTCCACCGCAAAGAACACGACCACGGCCACGATCCCGTCTTCGGCAACGCTCACCAGGGCGTTGCTCACGGGCTCGGGCGATGTGTTGACCGCGAGACGAGTTGTGGACTTGGTCGCGTGTGAGGTGAGTGCCAGCCCGGCGGACCCAACGCCTGCCAGGGCCTGACTGAGCCCGCTGGCGTCACCGACGAGAATGAGACCCAGAACCGCCGCGCCCAGCGGGCGGACCGCCGTGTGGATTGCGTCCCACACGTTGTCGACATAGGGGATCTTGTCTGCGACGAACTCCATCAAGTACATGATGAGGGCCACGATGAGAACGTCAGTCCTCTGCAGCACTTCGGGTATCTCGAGATCGCCCAATCCGAGGCGGCCATAGATGTTCAGCAGGGCGACCACGCCGTAGAGATTGATGCCGGATGCCCAGCCGGCTCCCGCGATCAGCCCGGCGATTGGATCCATCAGTTCACCTGACCAGCCGGTGTTCGATCACAGGCCTTTGGGATGCCACACGGTCTTCGTTTCGGTGAAAGCCGCTATGCGGTAGGGGCTTTGCCCTGTTCCATCCGGGGCGACCACTCGCTTGACATTGTGGACCGCGCCTTCCTGGACGCGCGTCAGCTGGTTGGGTGTCGCGCCACCGGCGTCAACGGCGTTGACGTCCATGTGATCGGCAAGGAACGGGATGAGATCGTCCTTGCTGCCGGTGAGAAGATTCACGACTCCTGCCGGCACGTCTGAGGAGTCCAATACTTCAGAGAACGTTATGGCCGGCATTGGAACCGACTCCGAAGCCAACACGACAGTGGTGTTACCCGGTACGAGGACGGGAGCGAGCCGGGAGACGAGACCGAGGAGGGCAGGCTCCTCGGGAGCGATCACGCCAACGACTCCTGTGGGCTCCGGGGCTGAGATGTTGAAGAACGGTCCGGACACTGGATTCAGGTTGCCGTAGATCTGTGCGAATTTGTCCGCCCAACCTGCGTACCAGACCAGGCGGTCGACGGCCTGACCCACTTCCTTCTTGGCTGCCGCGCTGGTGGACCCCGACGCCGTCAACTGCTCGACGAACGTGCCGGCCCGGTCCTCGAGAGTCTCGGCAATCCTGTAGAGAATCTGGCCTCTGTTGTACCCCGAGCGTCCGGCCCAACCCGAGACGGCTCCCCGAGCGGTCCGCACCGCGTCGCGTAGGTCCTTTCGGCTGGCCGACGCCACTCTGGCGAGGACTTCGCCGTCTTTGTTCAGTGCCGGATAGCTACGACCCGACTCCGACCGGGGGAACTTCCCTCCGATATAGAGCTTGTAGGTCTTCTTGACGTCGAGGCGACTCACGACTCACTCCACTTGAGGTAGGGAAGAAGCCCGTGCCTACCTCCCTCGCGGCCGAAACCGGACTCCTTGTAGCCCCCGAACGGAGATGCCGGGTCGAACTTGTTGTACGTGTTGGCCCAGACGACCCCGGCCTTCATTTGATCGGCCATCCACAGGATCCTCGACCCCTTGGAAGTCCACACCCCGGCGGAGAGCCCATACGGAGTGTTGTTTGCCTTCTCCACGGCTTCCTCGGGCGTCCGGAACGAGAGAATCGAGAGCACTGGCCCGAAGATCTCCTCTTGGGCGATGCGATGCGACTGGGCAACGTTGGTGAACAAGGTGGGCTTGAAGAAGAAGCCTCGATCCGGGAGCACGCAGTCGGGCTGGAACATCTCAGCCCCTTCCGACTGCCCCGACTCCACCAACTCGTTGATCTTGTCGAGCTGGGCGCGGCTGTTGATCGCCCCCACGTCGGTGTTCTTGTCGAGCGGATCCCCGACCCGCAGGGTTGCCAGCCTCCGCTTCAGCTTGTCGACGAACCGATCGTGGATGTTCTCCTGCACGAGGAGACGGGAACCGGCGCAGCACACGTGGCCCTGATTGAAGAAGATGCCGTTGATCACGCCTTCGATAGCTTGATCGAGCGGAGCATCCTCGAAGATCACATGGGCAGCTTTACCACCCAGCTCCAACGTCAGCTTCTTGTCGGTCCCGGCCAGTTGAGACTGGATCAATTTTCCAACGGCGGTTGACCCGGTGAAGGCGACCTTGTCGACGTCTTCATGGGAGACGACGGCCGCTCCGGTCTTCCCTGCCCCGGTGACCACGTTGAGGACACCTGGCGGCAGCCCCGCTTCGGTAGCGATCGATGCGAGGAGAAGAGCAGTCAGCGGAGTCGTCTCGGCAGGTTTGAGCACCACGGTGTTGCCGGCAGCGAGAGCAGGGGCGACCTTCCAGGCAAGCATGAGCATCGGGAAGTTCCAGGGAATCACCTGCCCCGCGACACCCAGGGACTCCGGCCGGATCCCCGGAAATGCGTATTCGAGCTTGTCAGCCCACCCTGCGTAATAGAAGAAGTGGCCGGCCACCAGAGGGATGTCGACGTCGCGGGCCTCCTTGATCGGCTTGCCGCCATCCAACGTCTCGAGCACAGCCAGCTCGCGACCCCGCTCCTGAATCATTCGAGCGATCCGGAAAATGTGCTTTGCCCGTTCCGCGCCCGGCATCGGCCCCCACACCTCTGTGTGGGCGCGGCGTGCCGCTGAGACTGCGGCGTCGACGTCGGCCTCCCCTGCCTCAGCCACCTCGGCGATGGTCTCTTCGGTGGCCGGGTTGATCGAGGGGAAGTAGCTCTTCGACTTGGGCTTGACGAACTCGCCATCGATGAACAGCCCGTACTTGTCCTCGAGGTCGAGGATGTCGGTCGCTTCGCGACTCGTCGCGTATTCCCACTCCAGAGGTGCGGTCGACGGCTTGGTTATCTCGGCTGTCATCTGCTGCGCTCAGTCCTTCGTGAAGTAGTCGGCCGACCAGTATCTGCCGGTCTTGACCCATCTGATCTGCATCAGCACATCATTGAGAAGGGACGATGCCCCGAATCGAAACCAATCTGGCGTCATCCATGGGGTGCCCAGGGTCTCATTCAGCACTACGAGGTATTTCATTGCATCTTTCGAGGTGCGGATTCCGCCGGCAGGCTTCATCCCGACCATCACCCCCGTAGCTTCGAAGAAGTCCCTGATCGCCTCGAGCATGATCAGCGTGACGGGCAGCGTTGCGGCCGGCTGGATCTTGCCGGTCGAAGTCTTGATGAAGTCGGCGCCGGCCGCCATCGCCAGCATGGAGGCCCTACGGACGTTGTCCAAGTTGCCCAGCTCCCCCGTTTCCAGAATCACTTTCAGGTGTGCCTCACCAGAGGCGTCCTTGACCCTTCGGATCTCATCAAAGACCTTGAAGTACTCCCCGGCGAGGAACGCGCCCCGGTCTATCACCATGTCGACCTCGTCGGCCCCCTCGTTGACGACCCGGCTCGTCTCCTCCACCTTGAGGTCGGTGTCGGCGAGCCCGCTGGGGAAGTAGGTGGCCACACTGGCGACTTTCACCGATGTCCCCTCGGTTGCCTGGACCGCGTACTTCACCATGTTGGGGTAGACACAAACCGCAGCCGTGGACGGCACGTCAGGGTCGAGTGGATCGGGTCGGATCGCCTTTGCGGACATCTGGGCCACCTTGCCCGCCGTGTCCTGGCCTTCGAGTGTCGTGAGATCCATCATCCGGATCATCATCATCAGGGCGTCGAGCTTCGACTCCCTCTTGATCGACCGTGTCGACAGAGCGGCAACCCGCTCTGCTGCACCCACGTCATCGACAGAGGGGACGCCTCCGAGGAAGGAGCGCAACGTCGGAGTCGTTATCCGATCGGGCAGAATCGAGCTTCGCTGGGATGCGAGTGTCACGCCGCCAATCCTATCGCCCCGACGGGATTGGCCGGAAAGGACTCAGGCGGCTGGGCCGGATACCAGCCGATGCACGATTGTCTGATCGATCGTCATATCCATGACGAAGCCGGCCATCTCACCGGTCTCCTCGTCCGGGAAGTTCACATCCATGCCGATGGTGCTCCGGGCGTTCACCTCGAACGATCGAGTGAGCCCGGCCTCGGCATCGAAGAGAGTTGTCGACTCGGAGCCTGTGTCCTTGAAGGACATCAGGAACCTGAGGTTCTCCACGATCGCATCCAACTCTGCCTGCTCCTCATCCGTCGGGTCTTCAGGCATGAACCCGGTGAAGAAGCCGATCAAGAACTGGCCCAGGTCGAATTCGAAGTCATCTATCGCAGTGTCACTCTCGATGACGAACACGTCGAAGCCATCGATTGTGTCCGTGCCGGTGACCGTGCTGTTGATGGATGTGGTGATGGGATCCTCACCCAAACCCGGTGTGTCGAAGCTCGATGACCACGAGTCTCCGACGGTCACTTCTTCGTCGGCGAACGGAGGCCCGAAGAATTGGCCGAGCTCGGTGCCCGGCATCGCTCCGAAGTCGCCCATCCCGCCGAACATCCCTGTGAAAGGATCCTCGAGATCGGGCTCGTCCTGCACGAGGTTCCCTTGTTCGTCGACGACAACGGTCATCGAGACGGGCTCCATCTCCGCAAAGCCCGGGATCTCCTCGTCGTCGATCGGCTCGCCGTCGACGGTGCCATTTGCCGTCACGTCGGTGATGTCACTCGTGATGGTCACCTCATAGGTGCCGGCTTCGGGCCCATCTGCGATGTCGAAAGTGAACGTTCCGCTCGCCTGCAGGCTGACGGAAGCCTCGCCGGGGAGCTCCTCACCCTCCTCTTCCACGAATCCGGCGCCCTCGCCTTCGGCGGTGAGATCGAACTGCTGTGTGATCTCGACCTCGTAGACGAAGCTGTCACCAGCCGCCAACGAGTACGCGAGGAGCTGTTCCTCGGGGGTCTCTAGTGCAGCTGTGGTCGTCGTCGACCCTTCGGTCGTCGAAGTCGTCGTGCTTTCGGTGGAGACGCCACCACAGGCGGCGACGACGAGTGAGAGGACGGCGAAGAGGGCAAGATTTCTAAAACGCATACCGAGACGTTATCGGCACTTGCCTCCTATTCATTTAGACCTACGTGGCCTGCCCGGCTTTGGAGACTGCGCAGCCAACCGCAGAGTGGCTGGGGACGCCGGTTAGCCTCCATCTCCATGAGCCGAAAGATCCTCGTTGCCGTGGGTTGGCCTTATGCGAGCGGGCCCCGACATCTCGGTCACCTGGCCGGGGCGTACTTGCCTGCTGACATCTTCGCCCGGTACCACCGCACCGCGGGGAACGACGTACTAATGGTTTCTGGCAGTGACGTACATGGGACGCCGATAACGGTTCGGGCCGACGAGGAGGGTGTCGAACCACAGGTCATAGTCGACCGCTATCACGCGGAGTTCCTCGAGACCTGGGAGCGCCTCGATATCACGTGGGACTTGTACACGTCCACCGGAACCGAGAACCACGCCGCGGTCACTCAGGACATGTTCCTGCGACTGCTGGAAAACGGCTTTCTGGAGATTCGAACATCAAGTCAGTTCTATGACGAGGAGGCCGAGCGCTTCCTCCCCGACCGTTACGTGCAGGGAACGTGCCCCCACTGCGGGTTCGAGGGGGCGCGTGGTGATCAATGCGACAACTGCGGGCGAACGCTCGACCCCACGGACCTCAAAGACCCGAAGAGCACTCTCACCGGGAGCACACCCGCGCAACGCGATACCGACCACTACTTCCTCCTTCTGTCCAAGCTCGAGCAGCCATTGCGGGAGTGGCTGGAAGGCAAAGAGGGTTGGCGCAAGCACGTAAAGAACTGGGCCCTCGGGATGATCGAAGAAGGTCTCCCCGACCGATCCATCACAAGAGACATCAACTGGGGCGTCGAGCTCCCGGTCGACGACCTCGGTCCGGGCAAGCGGATCTATGTCTGGTTCGATGCTGTCATTGGATATCTGTCGGCGTCGAAGGAATGGGCGCAGATCCAGGGTCAGCCGGACGCGTGGGAGAGATGGTGGACCGATCCGTCGGCCGAGTCGTACTACATCGTGGGCAAGGACAACATCCCATTTCACACCGTCATCTGGCCGGCGATGTTGATGGGCTATGGGGGCCTGAACCTGCCAACGGACGTCCCCGCCAATCAATACGTGACTTTCGGATCGGAGAAAGCATCAGCAAGCCGCGGCATCGGACGCTCGATCGGCTGGTACCTGGACCGCCTCCAACGCGATGCTCTGCGCTACGCGTTGGCCTCGGTACTGCCCGAACAGAACGACACCGACCTGAGCGACGCTGAGCTGATCCGAAGAGTGAACGAGGAGTTGGTGGCCACGTGGGGCAACCTGGTCAACCGGGTGTTGACGATGGCGAGTCGTAACTTCGATGGTGCTGTCCCCCCGCGGGGCAATCTGGAGACGACCGATCGCAATCTGCTCGACGGGATCGACGAATCACTCGAGGCAGTGGCGCGGTCGATCGAGGGAGTCGAGCTACGGGCCGCCCTTCGCACCGCAATGCAGGCCGCTACCGATGTGAACGCATACCTGAACTCTCAAGAGCCGTGGAAGGCAATGGACAACAACGCCGACCGGGCCGGGACGATCCTGTGGACATCGATTCAGGCGATCAGTGGGATTCGGGTGGCCCTGTCGCCCTATCTGCCCGACACAACCGTCGCCCTGGGCCAGGTCTTGGGTCTCCCGGACGCGCCGGAGAGATGGGCTCGACCCGAGGTCGCTGCGGGTAGACCCCTCGGGGATGTCAAGCCGCTCTTCACGAAACTGGAGCCCGACGTCCTCGACGACTGACGTTGTTGCGGTTTTCGCTCAATCCCATTCACGCAACGCCCGTGTCGTCGTATCGTTGGCGGATATGAGGCGTATCTCCAGAATCGTCGTGGGCTCGATGCTCCTGGTCGCGGGGTTGGCCATGCTCATCCTGCCCGGGCCAGGGCTGATCACGATTTTCGCCGGCCTATCGGTTCTGGCCACTGAGTTCATGTGGGCGTCAGGAATCGTCGATTGGGCACGAGAGAAGGCCGCCCTCCAAAGAGGAGAACGGCCTTCGCACTCTGACGATGGTGGTCAGACGGGGTAGACCCCCATGTCCTTGGCCTTGTCCGTCTTCCAGAAGATAACGGCGATCTCATCAATCAGGTCGATGAGTTTCTGACCTTCAGCCGGGTCGGCCGACTTCTTGGCGTCACCGGCCTGATGGATCGCCCGCCAGAAGAGATCATCCAAATCGGGGAACTCCGATCGATGATCCGCCGTGAAGAAGTCCGCCCAGAGCACCATGAGGTGGTGCTTGACGAGCTCGGCGCGCTCCTCCTTGAGCTGGAGGGCCCTGGCTCGAAAAACCTCGTCGTCTGAGTCCTGGTACTTCTTGGCGATCTTCAGGACCGAGAGGGCTTCGATCTTGGCCTGGGCCGGGTCATATACCCCGCAGTACAGGTCGCAGTGTGCATGTGCAATTGTCACTTGGCGCAAGGCTTCTCCTTTGAAATGGTGCACATCTGACCATACTCCTTACCCGGATATGGCGATGCAGCGATTCAGTGTGAGGGAGGAGTCCATGACTCCAACCCTTGTCCCTGGGGACGAGTTCGTGGTTTCAGATACCCGAGAGCCTCGACGTGGAAACATCGTCGCCCTCATCCATCCCAAACGAGACGGGTTCTGGTTGGTGAAGCGCCTCAAAGCCGTGGAGGGTGACACGGTGGTCACAGACAAAGGCCTCCGCACGCTCGAGGCGACCGAGGCGTGGGTGGTGTCCGACAACAACCAGGCCACCGGTGCACAGGACTCGAGAGACTTCGGAGTCGTCGACGTCTCGACCCTGAGACCAGTTGTCACTGAGCTCGACGAGGACTCGTTTCTCGAAGGTGTTCACCTGCTCTGCGAGGAAGACCATGCACTCGACAGGGCGATTCAGGAGTTCGGTGTTCCCGAATTCTGGCGACGGCCCCCGGGCTTCGAAACCCTCGTATTGCTCATCCTCGAGCAACAGGTCTCGCTGGAGTCGGGCGCGGCCGTGTTCCTGCGATTTCGCGACCTCGTAGGTTCCATCACGCCGTCCACTGTCGGCTCACGCACACCTGCAGACCTGAGAGAAGTCGGGCTCACGCGTCAGAAATCCGAATACATCGTCGGTCTGGCGAAAGCAATCGAGGACGGAGAGCTACACCTCGACTCTCTTTCCAGCCTTCCCGCCGATGAGGCGTCGGAGAAGCTCCAGACAATTCGGGGGATCGGCCGATGGACGGCCGAGGCATACCTGCTTTCGGCCGAAGGGCGGCCGGACGTCTTCCCGGCCACCGACCGCGCTCTGTTGGTCGGTGCGGGAGAGGTGCTCGCAATGTCAGATACGCCGGACCCCGAGGAGTTGGAGATCCTCGCAGAGCCCTGGCGCCCGATACGAGCAATAGCTGCTCGCATCATTTGGCATGCCTATTTGGCGAGGCGCGGTCGGGTCGAACCTGACCACCAAACGTGACTTGTGCACGACCCGAGCGATTCGGCGTAGGCTGTTGACCATGACCGAGTTCATCGTCCACATGGAGAACCGACCCGGTCGGCTGGCGGCCCTCGCAGAGGCCCTTGCGGCATTCGATGTGAACATCGAGGCTCTCACCGCCTACGGCCACGATGGTGACAGCTCGGTCAGGCTCATCGTGGACGATGCGGCAACCACACGGCGAGTCCTCGAAGAGGCCGCCCTGAGTTGCGAGGAGCGTCAAGTCCTGTCCGTCGTCCTGCCCCATCGTCCCGGGGAGCTCGCCAACATGACCCGGCTTCTCGCCGATGCCAACATCAACATCGAGGCGATATACGTGCTTCGATCGACGGCTGACGGGATCGAGTTTGCCCTGTCTGTCGATCAGCCGGAAACTGCCCTACCCCACCTTCAGGTCACCGGCGGGATCAAGGTCGGCTAGTCCCCGTCTATGGACGAAATCCAAACTTGTCTGCGCTGCGATGGGGAGCTCGAGCATGGTGCGATCGTGGGACAAAGCATTTTCATCAACTGGCTTCCGGAGGGTGAGGAAGAGGGCCTGACGATGCTTGGTGGAGAGCACTTGGCGAGGGGCACAGCCAACCGCGGCCCGCGCATCCGTGCGGCCCGCTGCCAGTCCTGTGGCCTCGGTTTCTTCGAGAGCGGCAATCGGGCACCCGCCTGAGCCCCGTCGCGTTCCGCGCTCCAAGCAGAGGACACGGGCGAGCCGTGAGCGAAGAGGCCGGGTGCACACCCGGCCTCTTCATTGTCTTCCTTCACTCGCCGCTATGAGTCCTGGATCAATTCCCCGTTGACCTCGACCGCGATCTGACCAGAGTTCATCGTGTCGTAGTAGAAGACATGACTGACCTGGTTGGTCGCGCCCAGGATGAACACGATCGTCGCTCGGCCGTCTTCCAACCCGATGAACTCGAAGTGACCCGACACCTTCAACTCGGTCTGCGTGAAATCGCGAATATCCGCAATCTCACCATCCCCCCGGAACAGGCCGACCCGGATCTGGTCGGGTCCCTGTGGGGAGTATGAGTCGTAGTCGAAGTCGTCGAGTGCCTCTGACTGGCAGTCTGAGGCCTCCGCGGGGTTCGACAGCTCCGAACCCGCTTCGAGGGCGAGCTTGCCGTCGTAATAGCGCTGGCCTTCTTCCATGAATGCGTCGTTGACCTTCCCGTAGCCCTGCCCCTCGGGACGAACGACCGTGAAACGGGAGATGAACTCCGCCGGCCTCGGGTTGTCGCCAAACATCCCGAATGGGTTCGGGTGCTTGTCATACATGAACCCGTAGGCACACCTGTAACCCTCTCGATCACCGGGCACCCACCATGCATGGTCGTGGTTGCCGGGTTGTGCCTCGGAGTACAGATATGGCATCCCGTGAGCGATGTAGTCGAACGAGGCGATCAGGCGGCTACCACCATCATTGAGCTCACATGTGACATCCTCGGTGTCGATGCAGGCGATCGTGATTCGGTAGGACTCGTTTGTATTGAAACCCGAGATGTCCTGGGCGAGTGTCGCGGGGATCTCCAGCTCACCATTGAAATCGGGGGCCCCGTCGATCTCGGGGCCTGGCGCGGCCACGGGCGGGGTTGGGTTAGGGCTCTTGGAGACTCTCTTACAGACCGGGTTGTCCAACCTGTGGTCACATCTACCTCTGGTGACTTCGCCGTCTCGGCCGCCCAGAGCGGTCATGGGCAGCAAAGCAACCAGAACCACCGTGAGCGTCAGGGCAAGCGATTTTCCACGTGCAGATCTCACTTGGTTTCCTTTCCTGGGGACTTGGTCCGGCGAACCTAGGGTCGATGCGATCCCTAGGCAGAATCACGTGTGGCGCAACGTTCATTGCCTCTTTTTCTGCATTTTCGCGGCCTTTTCATTGCCTTTTCGCGACCTCGGGCCTTGATCGTGCGCTCGGCTCTCAGGCTCGGACAGCCGCCCGGCCAGATTGGCTCGAGGATTGATGTGGCATAAACCGAGCCACAGATACCATGCGCGCGATGCGCAGATCCATAGCTGTTCTGACCGCGCTCGGACTCACTCTCTCAGCCTGCTCAGGGTCCACTGCGGAGGAAACAACGACTACGTCCTCGACGACGACAACGACCACGACGATCCAGGAGACAACGACCACCTCGCCAACGACGACAGTCGATGATCGGGAGACGTCGCCTGTCAACGGGCTGCCGGTAGACGATCCCGAGCTGCTGAACCGCAGGGTTCTCGCCGTCAAGATCGACAACCACCCCAACGCCCGACCCCAGTCGGGGCTCAACGAGGCAGATGTGGTCATGGAGGTCTTGGTCGAAGGGGTGACCAGATTCATATCCCTCTGGCTGCAGAGCGACTCGGACTATCTGGGCCCCATGCGATCGGGACGACCCACCGACGCCTCACTGCTTCCCGCATTTGGAGAGCCTTCATTCGCGATATCGGGCGCTCAGGCCTGGGTCCAGTCACTGATCCGGAGCAAAGACATCCATCTCATCGGTGAAGTTCGCCCCGCTACGTTCCGCGTCAGTTGGCGGAGCGCTCCACACAACCTCTACACCGACACCAACCTGCTTCGCGAATACGCAGATGGCCGTGACTACCCGAACGACGCCCTGGAGGGCCCGATATGGGAATTCGGAGACCTGCCGACGGGTGGCACCGATTTGGAATCGGTTGGGTTCAACTTCTCGGGGAATCAAACCGAGTGGACCTGGGATGAGACCGAGGGGCTGTGGCTGCGCAGCGCCAGCGGACGTGAGTCGATGTACCGCGAAGAGGACGGCGACACCTCCCGCTTGGGCTTCCCGGTGATGGTGGCGCTCAATGTCCAGCAGTACACGGCCTCTCCTTCCTCAGGTGGGGGCACGAGCCTGCCATCGTCGCGGACCACCGGCTCCGGGACGGCATATGTGTTCGCTGACGGCCGGGTGATCGAAGGTACCTGGGAACGCGAGACAGAGTCCGATTGGTTCACGCTCCAAGACGCCGATGGGAACGTCATACCGGTACCCCCGGGGAAGATCTGGATTTCGTTCGTCCCGGGGACCTCTGGCGTCACTCTCAACCCGGCCGGCTAGCCCAACAAGGCGACAGCCGAGACTGGCGCAGGCTACCTTCGAGGTTGTGAGCCCCGAGGAAAGCATCCGCGCCGCACGCTCGGCCAATGAGCGGATAAACGCCTTCACCTTCCTCGAGAGCGAGTCCGATCTCCCTCAAAGAGAATCAGGCCCCCTGGCAGGCGTCCCGATAGCCCTCAAGGATCTCATCGACCAGAAGGGGCGGACGACAACCTGTGGATCGGCCTTCTACCGGAAAGAAGCCGAGAAGAGCGCCGCGGTCGTTACCCGCCTCGAAGAGGCCGGAGGCGTGATCATTGGCAGAACTGGTCTGCATGAGTTTGCGTTTGGGTTCTCCTCCGAGAACCCGCACTTCGGTCCTGTGCGCAACCCGTGGGACCCGTCCACGTCGGCGGGCGGATCTTCCGGCGGCAGCGGAGCGGCAGTCGGAGCCGGGTTGGTGCCGATTGCGGTCGGCACGGACACTGGTGGATCGGTACGTGTCCCCGCCGCGCTCTGTGGTTGCTACGGGCTGAAGGTCACCTACGGCGCGATTCCGCTGGACGGCGTGTTTCCCTTGGTCGGCTCGATCGACACCGTGGGACCGCTTGCCGACTCGATGGCGAACCTGGAGACTGCCTATCGCGTGATGGCGGCTGACGATGGCCCTCTGCCCGCGATCGAGAGCATTCGATTCGGAGTGCCCCAGCCTTGGTACGAAGAGGCTCCAATGGCTGATGACGTACGCGCTGCATTCGTCAATGCGGTCAACTCGTTGCGCGAGCTCGGGCACCAGGTGCATCCGATCCAGATACCCGACGTCCGGCCCGACCGGAGGATCATCTTCGCGTTGGCAAAGGAGGTCCAGGATGCTCATCGCGACTTTCGCGAGAAAGGCCTCGAGTACGGCGATGAGGTGCGAGAACGCCTCGACGGTGTTTTCGACGTGACCGATGAGCAGGCCGCTGAGGGCCAGAGCTGGCAGGGGATGATCCGTGATCGATTCACAGACGCCTTCGCCACCGTGGACTTCCTGCTGACACCGACTGTTCCCGCCATGCGCAAGGTGATCGGCGAAGACCTGATCGGAGGCACCCACTATCGCACCGTTCTCTCATGGTTCACCGCCATCGTCAACCATGCGCTGCTACCCGCCATCGCCCTGCCCCTGTCAGGGACGGGGGCTCCGCCGGTGAGCATCCAGGTGATGGGCCCCCGCGGCGGCGACCTACCGCTTCTCTCCCTGGGGAGGAAACTCGAGGATCAGGGACTCGTCGGCTTCACTCCGGCATCGTCCGAATAGCCGAGCAAAACCAACCGCTTGAAATGCTCAGCCACCCGACTTGCCATGCGCTCCCACGGCTCGCGGGGTCGAAGCGATGGTGATCGCCAATCCCCGCTCCAGGCGCCGGCCCGGCCCGTGTCACGTAATACGGCAGGTGAATAGACTGAGTACTCGAGCAACAAAACGTGCGGCATTGATTCACAAAACTCTCGGAGAAACCGAAGATGGATTTGGCGCGCGCCAGAATCGAATCACAGCAACAAGGAAGTGACCCGTGGCTGACGAAATCGCCACAGAAGACCCTTCGTCCACTCCAACAGAATCACTAGAGAAGGTCGTCGTTCGCTTTGCCGGCGACTCCGGCGACGGCATGCAGGTAGCAGGATCGCGATTCACGGATGCATCGGCTCTATTCGGGAACGATCTGGCAACGCTGCCATCTTTCCCGGCCGAGATCCGGGCCCCTGCCGGCACGCTTCCCGGAGTTTCCAGCTTTCAGGTCCAGATCGCCGACTTCGACATCCTGACGGCAGGCGATGCCCCTGACTGCCTGGTCGCCATGAACCCGGCGGCCCTCATGAAGAACCTCAAGGACCTTCGCCAGGGCGGCACCCTGATAGTCAATACCGACGCATTCGAGGAGCGCAACCTCACGAAAGCGGGCTATGAGACGAACCCCCTCGAGGATGGATCACTCGACGCCTACCGGACCATCAAAGTCCCCATGGACAGCCTCACCAAGGAGGCCGTGAAGGACACAGGCGTCAGTGGGCGCAGTGTTCTCCGGTCCAAGAACTTCTTCGCACTCGGTCTGCTTGCTTGGCTCTTCCACCGCCCGACCGAACCAACCATCAAGTGGGCTGAGAAGAAGTTCGCCGGCAAGCCTGAAGTAGTCGCAGCCAACGTCGAGGCCTTCAAGGCCGGATACAACTTCGGGATCACCACCGAAGCCACGAAGATCACCTTCGAGGTCAAGCCGGCAACCCTCCGCCCCGGCACCTACACCAATGTCAACGGCAACACCGCCCTGGCTTGGGGCCTGATAGCTGCATCGCAGTTGTCCGGGTTGCCACTGTTCTACGGGACGTACCCGATCACCCCTGCGTCCGACATCCTCCACGAGCTCTCCCGACACAAGAACTTCGGGGTGCGGACTTTCCAAGCTGAGGACGAGATCGCCGGGGTTGGCACGGCCATCGGAGCGGCTTTCGCCGGGAACCTCGCGGTCACCGGGTCGTCGGGCCCGGGTATCGCGCTCAAGTCGGAGTCGATCTCCCTGGCCTTCATGACCGAGCTCCCTTTGATCGTCATCAACGTCCAGCGAGGTGGGCCGTCGACCGGACTGCCAACCAAGCCGGAGCAGTCGGACCTGCTCTTCAGCCTCTACGGACGTCACGGCGAGTCACCGTTGCCGGTGATCGCAGCCTCCTCGCCCTCCAACGCGTTTCAGATGGCGATCGAGGCTGCCCGCATCGCCCTCAAGTACATGACTCCCGTGATGCTCCTCTCCGACAACTATGTGGCCAACGGGTCCGAGCCCTGGTTGCTGCCCGATATCGACAGCCTGGAGCCAATGGAGGTCGAGTTCGCCCAGCATCCCAACGGGCCAGACGGGGTGTTCCTCCCTTACATGCGCGATGTCGACACATTCGCCCGCCCATGGGCCAAGCCCGGCACACCTGGTCTCGAGCACCGGATCGGGGGCCTCGAGAAAGAAGCCATCAGCGGGAACGTGTCCTACGACCCAAACAACCACCAGTTGATGACCGACACGAGGGCATGGAAGGTGGCCAACATCGCCAACGACATCCCTGAGCTGGAAGTCGACGGTGACAAGGACGCCGACCTGCTTGTCTTGGGTTGGGGCTCGACATTCGGAACGATCCGCGCAGCGGCGAGACGGGCGAGGCTCGAGGGGCGAAAGGTAGCCACCGCTCACCTGCACTACATCAACCCGCTGCCGAAGAATCTCGGCGACGTGCTCGGGTCCTACGACAAGATCCTGTTGCCCGAGATGAACACCGGCCAGCTGCTCAAGGTGATCAGGGCCGAGTTCCTGATCGATGTGGTCGGCCTCAACAAAGTCGCCGGTGAGCCGTTCAAAGTTTCAGAAGTCACCGAGAAGATCATGGAGATGACCAAGTGACAACTCCTTCCTACACCAGATCAGACTTCCAGACGGACCAAGAGGTCCGCTGGTGCCCGGGCTGTGGCGACTACACGATCCTGGCATCGGTGCAGCAGTTCCTCGCCGGATTGGGGCGTGCTCGAGAAGAGTTCGTCTTCATCTCCGGAATCGGATGCTCGTCGCGCTTCCCCTATTACATGAACACCTACGGGATGCACTCGATCCACGGCCGTGCACCGGCGATCGCTACCGGTGTCGCTGCGACCAGACCGGAGCTATCGGTCTGGGTCATCACGGGTGATGGCGACGGTCTCTCGATCGGCGGGAACCACCTCATTCACGCCTTGCGGCGCAACGTGAACATCAAGATCCTGTTGTTCAACAACCAGATCTACGGACTGACCAAGGGCCAGTACTCACCAACGTCGGAGCCCGGGAAGACCACCAAGTCGTCTCCCTTCGGGTCGATCGACTATCCGTTCAACCCGATCTCTCTGGCGCTGGGAGCAGAAGCCTCCTTCGTGGCAAGGACTCTGGACATGGACAGGAACCACACCCAGGCAATTCTTCAGGCGGCTTACGAGCACGAAGGCGCTTCATTCATCGAGATCTACCAGAACTGCAACGTCTTCAACGACAAGGCATTCATCCAGGTCACCGGGAAAGAAGAGCGCGTCCACAATCGCATCGACCTCGAGCACGGTAAGCCGATCGTCTTCGATGGCGGCGCCAAGGCTGTGGTTCTCCGTGGGGGCCAGGCGACTGTGGTTGATTCCAACTCCGTGGACCCGTCGGCAATTCTGGTTCACGACGAGACCAGGCCGGACCCGTCTGTCGCATTCGCCCTGTCTCGGATCTCACATGGTCCATATGGCCCGACACCGCTCGGTATCTTCCGCAATGTCAATCGGCCTACGTATGACGAGGAATTCAACGACCAGGTGGCGAAGGCCAAGGAGCGAAGCGGAGAGGGCGATCTCGGCAAGCTGATAACGAGCCGTGGGACCTGGACCGTCTCGGAGAAGAGCCCGAACGGCAGTGCAGGCTCGAACGGCTCTGGTGGCAATGGCTCGGGGCCGAGTGAATCCTGACCCGGCCCGATCTCCCGGCTAACTCAGCGAAGCAACTGCAGATTCGTAGATCGCCTCTGTCACCGCGTTCCTGTCCAACTCCCCTTCTGGCCTATACCAGCGCTCGAGGGCATTGAGTATCGACAGGATGAATATCGCTGAGATCTTGGGGTCGGCGTCTCTCTTGAATTCCCCGGTGCTGATGCCCCGGGATATGACATCACGGAACACTCCCTCATACAGATCTCTCGACTCGACCACCCGCGATCTGTGGTCGTCGTCCAGCATGCGGGCCTCATTGAGATAGGTCCTCACCACATCTTGGTGATCGAGGACAACCTCGACATGCCCGCCGATCAGGGCCCTCAGCTGCTCGGATGCCGTTCCGCTCGACTCCATGGCTCTCTGCGCAGACTCGAGAAAGAGCCGCGCACCCTCGTCGACGACCTCGACGAGCAGGTCTTCCTTTGAGTCGATGTGGGAGTAGAGCGAGGAGCCGAGCAAGCCAAGCTCCCGTCCCAGGTCACGCATGGACGTGCCGTGGTAGCCCTTCTCGGCGAACATGCGACCCGCAGTGGCAACCACGTCGGCCCTGGTGTTTCTCGTCGAGACCATCAGCGGTGATCGAATCGGACCGTCACCCTGTCGGTGACCGGATGGGACTGGCATGTGAGGACGAACCCGGCCTCGACCTCGGAGTCGACAAGCGCGTAGTTCTTCGACATCTCGACTTCGCCCTCCTCTATTCGACCTTTGCAGGTGGCGCACATCCCTCCCTTGCAGGAGAAGGGCATCTCGGGCCGAACCCGCAAAGCGGCGTCGAGGATCGTCGAGTCCTTGGTCATCCTGGTCTCCACGGAGCGACCGTCGAGAATGAACTTGAGCTCGACGCTCCCCTCTCCGACCTCGGGCTCGGGAGGAAGTTTCGAGGCGTCGACGGGACCAGCGAAAAAGAGCTCGTCATGGATCTCAGTGTCTTCAATGCCAAGCTCGTTGAGCACATCCCGTGCATTCATCACGAGCTCGTACGGCCCGCAGAGGTACCACCCGGCTACCGGGCGACCACCCAACATACGGTGGACGGTCCTGACCTTTTCTTCGTCGATCCGACCGGAGAGCAACGGGATATCCGAGCCCTCTCGACTCATGATGTGGAACATCTGGAATCGCTCGGGATATCGATCCTTCAGGCCCTCGAGCTCGTCGAGGAACATGACCGACCCGGCCGTGCGGTTGCCGTAGACGAGAGTCCAGGAGCATCGTGGCTCCGACTCGAGCGTGGTGCTGATGAGGGAGAGAACCGGCGTTATCCCCGATCCAGCGACTATGGCGACTCGGTGTGCGGCCGAGTTCGGGTCCGGGTCGATGGTGAACTCCCCTACCGGCGTCATGACGTCGAGGGAGTCCCCCGCCTTGAGCTCCTCGATGGCATACGTGGAGAAAGTCCCGCCTGGCAGCTTCTTGATCCCAACGCGCAGCTTCCCGCTGTTGGCATTGGCGCAGATGGAATATGAGCGGCGAACGTCTTCGCCTTCGATGAAAGACCTCACGGTGACATGCTGTCCGGGCAGATACGTGAACTGGCCGGCGAGCTCGCTCGGGACATCAAATGTGACAGCCACCGACTCGTCGGTGAGATGGGAGACCTCGACCACCTTCAGCTCGTGAAATGCGAGTTTCGACATCAGTGCTCTTTGAAGTAGTCGAATGGGTCGCCGCAAGCGGAGCACACCATCAGCGCCTTGCAGGCAGTCGACCCGAACTGGGCGATCATGCGGGGATCGCCCAGCCGACACTTGGGGCAGCGAACGTCCTCGACTGCAGTGGGCGGGGCGATGCCGAAGCGCTCGAGCTTCCCTCGAGCCTCCTCGGTCATCCACTCGGTGGTCCAGGCAGGTTGATACGTCACCTCGACTCGGTGATCGGTGAAGCCGGCGCGGTCCAGCGCCCTGGAGATATCGTCTTCGATCTGTCGCATGGCTGGACATCCCGAATACGTCGGTGTGATCGTCACTACGACAGCCCCATCCTCTTCGCGCACACCACGGAGCACACCGAGCTCATCGATGGTCAGCACCGGGATCTCAGGATCTACCACCGAGGCGACGGTGTCGAATGCAGTGGACGCTGCGGTGACCATCACCACTCCAGGCCCGGGAAGGTTCGTTGCATCCATTGCATCTCCGCGAGCAGGTAGCCGAGATGCTCGGTGTGGTAGCCAATCCGGCCACCCGTCTTTTGATACGGATCTTCGGGTCGGGAGAGACCCGCTTCCGCCAACATCTCGCCGACAAGTGCTTCCCACGCCTGGCGATAGCCGCTTGCCTCTCCTTCGAACATCTCATCGGTGAAGCGCCACAGGTCATCCAACGCGACCTGGGCACGATCATGTGACTCGTCGGTGCCGTCGCCCAAGCGAAGCATCCACCCGTGGCTGAAGCGGTAGTGATAGGCAGCTTCCTTGTTGGCCCGCGTTGCGATGCCGGCAACCACCTCATCTTCGCTCCCGGCCAGATCTGGCCAGAGCTGGAGCTGGTAGCAATCGAAGAAGAACTGACGGACGACGGTGTGGGCAAAGTCGCCGTTGGGCTGTTCGACCAGGAGCATGTTCCTGAACTCTCGATCGGTCCTGCCCATCGCGTACTCGTCCTCCGACTTCCCCTCCTCTTCACCAAGATGCTGATAGAGACTGCGCGCAACCCCGAGGTGGTCGAGCCCAATGTTCCCAAGGGCAATGTCGAGCTCGAGCTCGGGCGCCTTTGAGATCCACTCCCCAAGCCGATGAGCCAGGATCAGATTGTCATCCGCGTGAGCGAGCAGCCAGCCGCGTTTCCCGATCGTCTCGGGCACAGGCATGCCCTGTGGAGCACCGGATACCACCGACTCGGTCACATGTGCCCCACTTCTTCGGGGATCTCATAGGTCGTGGCGTGCCGGTACTCCTTCTCGTTGGCGTCGACGTAGTCAACCGCGTCCTCGGGCTCGAAGGCCTGGATCTCGTCGCTGGGCACGACCCAGACACTCACTCCCTCGCCCCGCCGCGTGTAGACGTCGCGGGCGTTCTGCAGGGCGGTCTCGGAGTCCGGAGCGTGGAGGCTCCCAATGTGGACATGGGAGATCCCCCGGCGAGCCCGGACGAACACTTCCCACATCGGCCAGGGATCCGAGACGAGATCAGTCGTCTCCTCGAGCTCAGCCGACTCGCCCTTGCCAACAGGAACGTCGTATGTCATCAGGCCGCGCCTTTCTCAGCTCGCTGCTTGAGTGCATAGGCGGTGGCTGCCTCCCGCACCCAGGCGCCCTCTTCCCAGGCTCTGGTCTTGTTCTCGATCCGCTCCCGGTTCATCGGCCCATTTCCCTTGACGACCCTCCAGAACTCTTCCCAGTCGATCTCGCCGAAGTCGTAGTGGCCCCGCTCCTCGTTCCATTTCAAATCGGGGTCGGGGATGGTCAGCCCCAGGTAGTCGGCCTGCGGGACAGTCATATCGACGAACTGCTGGCGGAGGTCGTCGTTGGCGACCCTCTTGATCTTCCACTGCATCGACTGCTCGGTGTGTGTGGAGTCTGAGTCGTGGGGGCCAAACATCATCAAGGAGGGCCACCACCAGCGGTTGAGGGCATCCTGGGCCATGGCCTTCTGCTCGGGAGATCCCTGACACAACTTGATCAGCGACTCGTAACCCTGACGCTGATGGAACGACTCCTCCTTGCATATCCGCACCATCCCCCTCGCATACGGCCCGTAGGAGCAGCGGGTGAGCATCACCTGGTTGGTGATGGCGGCACCGTCGACCAGCCACCCGATCGTCCCGATGTCGGCCCACGTGAGCGTCGGATAGTTGAAGATGGACGAGTACTTGTGCTTGCCCTGGTGCAGTAACTCCTGCATCTCGTCGCGATTGACGCCAAGGGTCTCGGCCGCCGAATAGAGATAGAGCCCGTGGCCCGCCTCATCCTGCACTTTGGCCATCAGGATCGCCTTGCGGTGCAATGTCGGCGCTCTGGTTATCCAATTGCCTTCTGGTTGCATCCCGATGATCTCGGAGTGGGCATGCTGTGCGATCTGGCGGATCAGCGTCTTGCGATAGCCGTCGGGCATCCAATCGGTGGGCTCGATCTTGTCTTCGGCGTCAACGATCGCCTGAAATCTCTCTTCGGGTGTCATCGCCGCTTGAGTTTAACAAACGAACGTTCGTTTGTAAAAGCCCGGCCGGGATCAGGCTTCGTAGGTGATTATCTCCAGTTGGTGACCACTCGGGTCCCTGAAGTACACCGAGTAGGTGCGACCGTTCGTCCCTGTGGATCGCCCCGGCCCCTTCATGTTCTCCATCCTCGAAGGGCCGTCGCCGTATGTGTATCCGCCGTCTTTGAGATTCTGAAAGGTCTCCTCGAATCTCTGCCGATCCATGACGAAGGCAAAGTGCCGCGGCTCCGGGTCTGGCTTCGCCACCAGATCGAAGCTGAGGTGTTCATTGATGCGGATCACCTCGAACCGTCCCGTGGACCCGGCGTAGTCGAACCCCAGGACATCGCGGTAGAACCGAATCGTCTCCTCGCGATCTTGAACGTCGACAATCGTGTGGTCGAGACCGACAGCCATGCTCCCAACCTAGAGGCCCGCCGAGCCAAGTGAGTCGACTCCACCCCCTCAGGCGAGGGCGACCAGGTCGAGAAGCTCCTCGTCGAAGTATTTCATGTCTCCCTCAGGCATGATCAATGCGCGATCGGGCATCAGCTGCGCCACAAAGTCCGTGTCATGGCTGACGAGCACGATCGTCCCCTGATAAAGGGTGAGCGCCTCGAGGAGCGCTTCCTTGGCCTGGGGGTCGAGATTGTTCGTGGGCTCGTCGAGAAGCAGGACATTGGGGCGCTCTGCGACGAGCATCGCCAGCGCGAGCTTGGTCTTCTCACCACCGGAGAGGGTCCCTGCGTCCTGTTCGACCTTGTCGGCGAGGAGGAAGCGCCCCAGAAGTGCTCGCTTGGAGGTTTCCGTCAGGTTCGAGCCCTCCATGTGGGCCAATACCGACTTACCCGGAGTGATCTGCTCGTGCTCCTGTGCGTAGTACCCGAGCTTTGCCTTGTAGCCGAGAGACACCTCCCCCAAGTCCGCCTTCTCGAGGCCGGCGAGAATCCGCAAGAGTGTGGTCTTGCCGGCGCCGTTGAGCCCGATGAGGAGCATCCGCTCCTCTCGCTCGACGGCAAACTCGACATCGAGAAAGACGAGGTTCTCACCAAACGACTTGGCGAGCCCGGTCGCGGCGAGGGGGACACGGCCGGACGGCTCGGGTTGGGGGAAGTCGACCTTGACCGCCTTGCCTCGCTTTTCCAGCTCGACGAGATCGCGTTTCATCCTGTCGACGCGCGTCTCCCATGAGCGGGCGATCTTGGCCATCTTCTCTGTGGTTCCCTTGAAACGCCTGATGTTCTCTTCCAGACGGGCGATCGCCTCGTCCTGGTGCTTCCGCTCCCGTTCGCGTTGCTCCCGGCGCCGATCCCGCTCCACCAGATAGTGGCTGTAGTTCCCCCGGTAGGCCTCGATCTGGTTGTTCTCCAACGCCAAGACCGAGGTGATCGCTTCGTCGAGAAGGGGGAGATCGTGGGAGACCACGAGCATGCCGCCGCGGTATGAGGCGAGCCATTCGACCAACCACGATTTCGCGTCGAGGTCGAGGTGGTTGGTCGGCTCATCGAGCAGGAGGATGTCGGTCTCCGCAAACAGGATGCGCGCCAGCTCTACGCGCCGCCGCTGGCCACCCGACATCGTCGCGACCGGTTGGGAGAGCTCCTCGTTCCCTATGCCAAGGGCGGCGGCCATTCGCTTAGCCTCCGCTTCTGCGACCAGTCCCCCTTTGGCCTCGAATTCGTCATGGAGCCTCGAAAACCGGGCGATGCCCCGATCACGCTCCTCGCCATCGAGGTCGTAGAGGCGCTTGCGGGCGTGTTCGATCTTTCGCTGCATCGCACCGATGTCGCGCGCCATCAGTATTCGCTCGAGCGCGGTGGCATCGCGGTGCTCCAGATCCGGCAGGGCAGCCTCCTGACTGAAGTACCCGATCACGCCGGAGCGAAGAACCGATCCCTCGCTCGGGGCCATATCACCTCTCAGGATCCTCATCAGGGTCGTCTTGCCGGCGCCGTTGCGACCCACGAGACCGATCCGATCTCCTGACTGCACGCTGAATGAAGCCCCGGCTATGAGGAGCCGGGGCCCGACCTCGACCTGTACGTCCCGGACGATGATCATTGCGCCGCACACATTACGAACCGGGGCCGGACTACTCCAGGTGATTAGCTGGTCGACCTGAAGTCTCAGACCACCTGACTACCCTCCGATCGTGTCAATCGGAGTACTCACCAGCGGTGGCGACGCGCCGGGGATGAACGCGGCCATCAGGGCTGTCACCAAGGTCGCCGCATCCAAGTCACTCACTGTGTGGGGCATTCGCGATGGCTTCGATGGGCTCATCGATGGAAATCTCCAGCCGCTGACGCGCCAGATAGGCAAGAAGGGTGCACTCAGCCCAATTCCGGAGGTCGAGGACTCCGGGGGCCATGGAGGCACCATGCTGGGGAGTGCCCGCTCGGAGCGTTTCTACACCAGGGAATCTCGAATAGTCGCCGCAGAAGTCGTCAAGGACTACTCACTTCAGGGCCTGATAGTCATCGGCGGAAACGGATCGATGGCCGGCGCACATGTGCTGGCCGCCGAGCACGACATACCAGTGGTGGGGATACCGGCTTCGATCGACAACGACATCGGCCTCACACGCGAGGCGCTCGGTGTCGACACCGCGCTGAACACCATCGTGGATGCCTGCGACAAGATCTCGGACACGGCGCGCTCTCACCATCGGGCCTTCATCGTCGAAGTCATGGGAAGGAACTCCGGATACCTGGCAATGGCTGCGGCCGTCGCCACCGCGGCCGATGCCGTGCTGCTCCCCGAGCAGGGCAGTGGACCCGACGAGATCGTCGATTCGGTGGTGCGCGAGTTGAAGCGGAGCTTCGAAGGGGCCCGGGACAAGGCACGTGTTCTGATCCTCAAAGCCGAAGGGGTGAGCATCGCGACCGAGACCCTGGTCGACCGGGTCCGCGCCGAGCTCGGACCAGAGTCAGTTTTCGAGGTTCGCGCCACGATCCTCGGGCACCTGGTGCGAGGGGGAAACCCATCGTTTCGTGACCGTCTCCTCGCAGGTCGATTCGCATTCACTGCGGTGAGCGCGCTCCTCGAGGGGCATACCGATGTCATGACCGGCTGGAATCTGCAGGGGCTGGGGACGCAGACCTCCGACAGCTGGATCAAGCTTTTCCCGATCACGGCCGTGTTGGAGGAGACGGAAGCGCTTCTCGACGGATCGAGTGCCGTGACAATGGACAGGGTGCGGCGGATGGAGGCGATCCAGGGCGTCCTGGCCATCTGAGCCGGTACCCTTCTCGTCATGTCACGAGAGCCGGGCCCGGCACCCGATGCCGTCAACGAGGCGGTTCTCGAGACAAAACGACTCACATTGTCGTTCGGCAACGATCGTGACGCCGAGATGCTCTTCCCCTACGTCCATGGTGAGACGGGCCGCCAGGTGACAGACTTCCTGCTCTGGGACGGCCCCGACACTGTTGAAGACATCGCCAAGTTCTTCAGATTGCACACGACGGGGACTTTCGTGCCCCATGGGTTCCATTGGCTGTTGAGGGACAGGCACGGAGAGCTCACAGGGGCTCGTGGCACTCCAATGGGAAGCATCGGCATGAATCAGCGAGGACCGCAGGGTCGATGCTCGGTCGGCTATTGGCTGGCTCCACCCTTCTGGAAGAAGGGGATCATGACGGAAGGGCTGACCGAGGTCCTCCGACACGGCTTCGAGCAGCTGGGGGTGGTGAAGTTCGAGGCTGAAGTGTTCGTCGACAACGGGGCCAGCGCTGCCCTGCTCGAGAGAATCGGCTTCAAGCGCGAAGGCACGATCCGGCGAGCGCAGCAGAAGCGGGGGCGATGGGTCGATGAGCATCTCTATGGGCTGGTCCAGACGGACCTGTCTCCACCATGAAAACAACGAGCCCGATCACAGTGCAGTTCTACAAGTACCCCGACACGCCCCACTGGCGGCACGAGATGGTGCTCCTCGGGGACGACGAGCATGGAACCTGGTTGGGTGCGCCCCCTGGCACGATTCTGCAACGTGGAGTCGAGGAGCCGATCATCTGGAACCGGCCGTTCGTGCAGCTCGTCCAGCAGGGCAAGCCGTGGATTCCGATCTTCAACACCGAGCCCGTGAAGAGTCGTGTCTACGTGGACATCACCACTGTCCCGGTCCGAGCCTCGGAGGGACGGTTCGAGGTGATCGACCTCGATCTCGATGTGGAGCAGCTCGTCGACGGAACGATCCAGGTCCTGGACGAAGACGAATTCGACGAGCACCGGGTCTCGCTGAGATATCCGGCCTGGATGGTGGACCAAGCACGAGCCACAACTGCCGAGGTTGCCGTTGCGATCGAGCTCGAGAAGCCGCCTTTCGACGGAGCGCATCTCCCCTGGTTTTCGCGGCTTTCCGATCTCTCAGCTGATTAGGGTTGCCCCACTGATGGGGAAGATTCGCTCGCTGTTCGACTCGGCATTCCTGCGACGTGTGTCGTGGCATGTCAGACGAATCACATCCAGGATGGACAAGCGCTTCTTCATGTCGCTCACGGTGGGCTTGTTCATCGTTTTGAGCATCGCCGCCGTCGCGGTCTGGCTCGGCGAGACAGAGCGGACCCTTGGCGACCTCGGAGCCTCCTTCTATTGGGCTGTGACGACGGTTCTGGGCCAGGGCGATGCCTCCTACGTCTCGGGACCGGTTGGCTGGGTCGTCGGATGGCTTCTCGGTCTGTTTGGAGTGGCCATCGTCGCCACGATCACCGGTGCGCTCGTCGGCTTCGTAATAGATTTCCTATTAAAGGAGGGACAGGGAATGGGTGCTTCTGGCTACCAGGACCACATCGTCATCTGTGGGTGGAACTCGACGGCGAGAGACCTCGTCTCGGAGCTTTCGACCGACGACTATCAGGCGAAGCTGGTGCTTCTCCATGACTCCGAGCGCAGTCCAGCGGACGACAACGTGTACTTCGTGCGCGGGGTTCCGTCGAACGAAGCCGATCTGAAGCGGGCTGGAATCGAAAAGGCGCTGTCAGCCATCATCTGCCCCGTCGACGGGAGCAATGAAGCGGACATGAGCTCGATCCTCACGGTGCTCGCCATCGAGTCACTCGCCCCGCGGGTGCGGACCGTGGTCGAGGTGAACAACCCCGAGCACGTCCCACACTTCCGGCGCGCAAATGTCGACGAACTGATGATCACGTCCAAGCTGGCCGCCCATCTGTTGGCCCGATCCGCCTTGTACCCGGGGCTCTCGGAGCTGGTGACTGACTTGGTCTCCGGAGGCGACGGCTCCGAGCTGTATCGGGTCGCGCTACCTGCCGACTGCGTCGGCAAGCCGATAGATGATGTATCTGCGCGATTGAGACGGGAGCACGGCGCGACGCTCGTAGGAGTCAATCGCAATGGCAAGACCATCACCAACCCACCAACCGACTTCAGCGCCATCGAAGGTGACAACCTGATCGTGGTTGCAGAGTCGCTCGGTCACCTCAGCCCCCTGCGCGACTCAACGGCGTTCTCCGAGACCGCTGTGTCGGTGGATCTGACCCTAGAAGAGGCCCCCGTCCCCGACTGAGCCTGCCCCGAACACACCTACGAACGCCTCATAGCCCAGCACCTCGGGACGATCCTCTTCGGGCACAGCGAGCATCGACCAGTCGGGCGGGATCTGGGTCCGGTGTGCTTTCAATGCTTCCAGTTTGACCTCGATGAAGTCTCGAATGTCCTCCCACACCGTCACCAGATCATCGGGCACACCCGAGTGCCGCATTCGCTTCGCCGTCTCCGCGTCAATGGTCCCCTGTGAGAGCATCATGTCGGCCCTCGCCGCCATTCGCCTGCGTGGCCAGGCGTTCATGTAGAGGCGAGGCACGCGCCACGGCTCCTCGCCCTCGGTGAGTGGGAAGCGCCTCAGGTCGTCGGCAAAGTAGAAAGCGTCCAGGCCGACTCTGTGCGTATTGATGTGGTCGGGGTGCCCGTATCCGCCGAAGGGGTCGTAGATCGTCATCACTTCCGGCTGGTGCCTCCTGATGAGTCTCACCAGGCGCGAAGCGGCTTCGTTGGGATCAGCCTGCCAGAAGCAATTGGGGTGATAGTTGGTCTCCCATCCCATCATCCCCGAGTCTCGATAACCGAGGAACTCGTGCTCTTTGACCCCAAGGATGTCGAGGGCGGCTCTGATCTCACCAGCGCGCACTTCGGCGAGCCGCTGCCGAATTGGCTCGGGGTCGTCGTAATTGTGAACCTCTCCAAGCGCTCCGTCCGTGGCGGTGACGACCACGATCGGGATGCCTCTCGCGGCATACTTGGCCATTGTGCCGCCCATGGCGATGGTTTCGTCGTCGGCGTGGGCATGGAAGGCGAGGAGTCCTGGCATGCCTGGGAGGATATTGCCGATTCAGGCGCATTCCTCAATCGACGGCGATAGGGTCGCCCCCGTGCCCGCACAGACCTTCTCGGCAACTGCATCGACGAGAGCCCGACCGCCGACGATCTGGAAGCGCCTGCAAGCACCGGAGACATGGAATGCCGTGCAAGGCGTCGATGAGGTGTTCGACCCTCAGTTCGACGACGGAAAGCTCGTGGGCTTCAAGTTTCACTCGACCGCAGCCGGCCGCAAGTACATTGGCACCGCCACCCCCGGACCGCGAGAGCGTGAGAAGTCACTGCAATGGGAGATCGCCACATCGGAGTTGAAAGGCTGGATCAGGGTTGAGCTCGAGCCCGACGGCACGGCGACCACCATCCACGTCACCATGCATGTCGAGAGTGTGTCTTTCATGGCCTCGCTCGGATTTCCACTGATAACCGGCGCGATCGCCAGCGGATTCCAGGAGACGGCCGACCAATTCGCACGCGACCTCGACGCGCACGAGTCGGAGTGAGCGCCGGAGGGACTACTCCTCGTCCTCGGCAGTTGCGGCGAGCTCCTCGGCAACGGCCTGGGCTTCTTCCTTCCCACCTTCGGCAACCTGAGCCCGGTCTGTGATCAACGTGACCTGATTGTTCAGCACCTGAAGGAAGCCACCGTGCACCCCGATCGTGGTTCGGGCGCCGGCCTCGTCTTCGATGGTCACAGGCCCCGTCACCAGAGCACCCATCAGCGGCTCGTGGTCGGCCATGATCCCCAACTCACCCTCAGGAGTCTTGGCGACGACGAACGTCGCCTGTCCGCTCCAGACAGTCGCCTCGGGCGACACCACATCGAGTTGGAAGGGCTTCGGCATCAGGCGGCGTCTTGCTTGCTCAGCTGGGCTGCCTTCTTCTCGACGTCCTCGCGCCCACCGACCATGTAGAAGGCCTGCTCCGGGTATTGATCCATCTCGCCATCGATCACGGCGCGGAAGGAGGCGATGGTCTCCTCGAGCGGCGTGTAGATGCCCTCTTGCCCGGTGAACTGCTCGGCAACGAACATCGGCTGAGCGAGGAAACGCTGGATGCGACGGGCACGACCCACGACCAGCTTGTCCTCTTCAGAAAGCTCATCGATGCCGAGAATTGCGATGATGTCCTGCAGGTCCTTGTACCTCTGCAGGATTCGCTGAACCTCCGTCGCGACGAAATAGTGATCCTTTCCAACGATCTGGGGGTCGAGGGCCCGGCTCGAAGAGTCGAGCGGATCGACCGCCGGATAGATGCCCAAGGCCGTCAGCGGGCGGGACAACACAGTGGTTGCGTCGAGGTGGGCGAAGGCCGTGTGGGGCGCCGGGTCGGTGATGTCGTCTGCGGGAACGTAGATCGCCTGCAAAGAGGTGATAGAACGCCCCTTCAGCGAAGTGATGCGCTCCTGGAGGAAGCCCATCTCGTCGGCCAGTGTCGGCTGATATCCCACCTCGGAGGGCATGCGGCCGAGGAGCGTCGACACTTCGGAGCCGGCCTGAGTGAAGCGGAAGATGTTGTCGATGAAGAGGAGCACGTCCTGACGCTGCACATCACGGAAGTATTCGGCCATGGTCAGCGCAGACAGAGCGACGCGAAGACGCACACCCGGTGGCTCGTCCATCTGACCGAAGACGAGGGCGGCCTTGTCGATGACCCCGGACTCTTGCATCTCGAGGAAGAGATCGGTTCCCTCCCTGGTCCGCTCGCCTACTCCGGCAAAGACCGAGACGCCACCATGCTGGGTGGCGACACGGTTGATCATCTCCTGGATGAGGACCGTCTTGCCCACGCCGGCACCTCCGAAGAGGCCGATCTTCCCACCCTGCAGGTACGGGCAGACCAGGTCGAGGACCTTGATTCCTGTCTCGAACACCGTCTTCTGCGGCTCCACGTCCTCGAACGCAGGCGGAGTGCGGTGGATCGGCCAGCGCTCGCCGCTGAAATCCCCGTCCGGGTCGTCGAGGGAGTCGCCCCAGACATTGAAGATGTGGCCCAGGGTCTGATCACCGACAGGGACCGTGATAGGCCCACCTGTGTCACGGACCTCGGCACCCCGGGTCATTCCATCGGTCGGGGCAAGGGCGATAGCTCGAATCTTGCTTCCGCCAAGGTGCTGGGCCACCTCGGCGATCACTGTGTGCTGCTCGCCTCCGAGGGTGAAGTCGACCTCTATTGCGTTGAGGATCTCTGGCAGGCTCCCGGGTGCGAATTCGGCATCGACGACCGGCCCCGCGACCTTGACGATCCGGCCCTTACCTTCGGCTTCACTCATCTTCTGTGTCCTTCATCTCGTTGTACTTGCAAAACCTGTCTCATTCCGCCAGAGCCTCTGCCCCGCCGACGATCTCGGTGATGGCGGTCGTGATCTCGGCCTGACGGGCGCGATTGGCCTGGATCGTCAGGGCGCGAATCAACTCGTCGGCGTTGTCGGTGGCCGCCTTCATCGCTCGACGACGGGCACTGTGCTCCGATGCCGACGCCTCGAGGAGCATGTTGAACACGCTTGCCTCGACGTAACGTGGCAGGAGACGATCGAGGATCTCCTCTGGCGAGGGCTCGAACTCGTAGGAAACCGAGGGACCGTCACCTTCGGCGCGCTCTGGTGGCGTGATCGGAAGCATCTCCCTGCTCACCGGCACCTGGCGCATCGCCGTCTGATACTCGGTGTAGAACGTCTCCAGGGAGTCGATCCGGCCTTCGGCATATGCCGCCATCGCGGTGTTGGCGATCGCCCTTGCGTCGCCGTATCCAGGAGTGTCCGTGACGCCCAAATAGGCCTGCTCTATCCGATAACCCCTGTATCGGAAGTAGGACTGCGCCTTCTTACCCACGGCGTAGACGAGAACGTCCACGTTTGCCTTCTGCAGTTCGACGATCCGCGTCTCGGCCAGCCGGATGATGTTCGACGCGTAGGCGCCTGCCATCCCGCGATCGGACGAGACGATCAGTACGCCCACGGTCTTCACGTCGCGTCGCTCGAGTAGCGAGTGCGACATGCCCGCCCCGGCAGCACCTACGTTCTCGATGACTTCGATCAGCTTCCGTGTGTAGGGCTGGGAGGCGAGCACTCTCGCCTGCGCCTTGGGGATGCGGCTTGCCGCGATCAGCTCCATGGCGCGCGTGATCTTCTTCGTCGCCTCGACGCTCTTGATCCGGCGTCGGGTATCGCGAAGCTGGGCGGAGGCCATTAGTGCGTCTTCACCTATTCCTCGTCGACAGTCTTCTCGAAGCTCGCGGCGAACTCCTCGATCGCCTTCTCGAATTCGTCGCCTTCGGGAAGCTGTCCCGTCTCTCTTATGTGGGCGAGCATTGCGCTGTGGCGGGTCCGGAAGACCTCGCGCATCTCCTCCTCGAAGCGGTGGACATCGTCGACATCCACATCGTCGAGATGCCCCTCGGTGACGGCATATATGGCGACGACCTGCTCCTCGACGGGGATGGGCTGATATTGGGGCTGTTTCAAGATCTCGACCACGCGACGTCCCCGCTCCAACTGGGCCAGAGAAGTGGCGTCGAGCTCCGAGCCGAATTCTGCGAAAGCGGCAAGCTCCCGGAACTGGGCGAGGTTGAGGCGCAGCGGTCCGGCGATCTTCCTCATCGCTTTGATCTGGGCGGCACCACCCACGCGCGACACCGACGTACCCGCGTTGATGGCCGGTCGAATCCCCTGATAGAAGAGGTCTGTCTCCAAGAAGACCTGACCGTCCGTGATCGAGATCACGTTCGTCGGGATGTAGGCGGAGATGTCATTGGCTTTGGTCTCGATCACCGGTAGCCCGGTCAAGGAGCCACCTCCGAGCTCGTCGGAGAGCTTGGCGCAGCGTTCGAGGAGCCGGCTGTGCAGATAGAAGACATCGCCGGGATATGCCTCGCGCCCGGGGGGCCGACGGAGCAGCAGGGAAATCTCCCTGTACGCGACTGCCTGCTTGGAGAGGTCGTCGAAGACGATCAGGGCGTGCTGGCCCTGATACATCCAGTGCTGGCCGATGGCGGAGCCCGCATACGGCGCATACATCTGCAGCGCCGGAGCCGATGACGACGGAGCGTTGACGACCACGGTGTATTCCATGGCGCCCGCCTCTTCCAGCGCGGCCACGACCTCGGCCACCGTCGATGCCTTTTGACCGATGGCTACGTAAATGCACTTGACCGCGTCCGGCGTGCCCTGGTTGACCTTCTGGTTGATGATCGTGTCGACGAGAATCGCCGTCTTACCTGTCTGGCGGTCACCGATGATCAGCTGTCGCTGGCCCCGTCCGATCGGGGTCATCGCGTCGATCGCCTTGATGCCGGTTTGGAGCGGCTCCGACACCGGCTGCCGCTCGACCACGGAGGGCGCCTGCGTCTCGAGAAGTCTCCGCTCACTCGTCTCGATTGGCCCTTTCCCATCGACCGGATTGCCGAGCGGATCTACCACCCGGCCCAGCAAGCCGTCGCCGACCGGCACAGAGAGAACGGTGCCAGTTTGCTTGACGGGGTCACCTTCCTGAATGTGGCTCGCTTCACCGAGAATCACGACACCGAGGTCGTTCTCGTCGATGTTCAATGTCACACCGGTGAGACCACCGGGGAACTCGAGCAGTTCGGACGCCATCACCGATGGGAGGCCTCTGACGCGTGCAACGCCGTCGGCGATCGAAGTGACATAGCCCACGGTTTCCTTGCTGACTTCAGGCTTCCAGCCTTCGAGCTGGGACCGAAGCGTCGAGGTGATCTGATCGGCTGTGATGGTCACATCAGGCATAAAACGTCCTCACTAACGGCTCTGTACGGCATTGCGGAGCGACTGGAAGCGGCCGGCGACCGAACCGTCGATGACGGTGTCGCCGACACGGGCGACGATCCCGCCGACCACTGACTCGTCGACCACGGCCTTGACTTCGAGTTTCTTGCCGGTCGCCTTGCCGAGAGCCGCGGCAAGACGTTCGATCGTTTGATCGTCTAGAGGCACTGCCGACCGGATCTCGGCGACTGCTCGATCCCGAGAAGCTGCCGCAATCTCGACGAGCGCCCGGGCTATGGAAGGAAGCTCGGAAGCACGATCCTGATCGACCAGGAGGTGGACCAGGCCCACGGTGAGGGAAGAGGCCTTCCCACCCAGGAGATCGTCGACTATTGCGGTCTTCTTGTCGTTCGGGAGCTGAGGGTCGGTCAGGGCGCTGCGCAGCTCTGGCGAAGATTCCAGCGTCTCGGCAATGGAGAACAGTTCACTCTCCACCGATTCGAGCGAGCCTTCGGCGCGAGCCAACTCCAGGAAGCCCTTGGCGTATCCGTTGATCCGGTCGTCCACTTACATCTTCTCCAGCTCGGCCAGGTATCGGTTGACCAAAGCCTGATGGGCCGACGCATCCAGCGACTCGCCCACTATCTGGCTGGCCAGGTCGACCGAGATGTTGCCGACCTCTTTGCGCGCTTCGGAGAGAGCCCTGTCCTTCTCGGTCTCGGCCTCTTGACGGGCCTTGGCGAGAATCTGCTCGGCGTCGGCCTCGGCCTTGGCGATGACTTCGGCTCTCATCTGCTCGGCGGTGGCGCGGGCATCCTCGATGATGCGGTTGCCCTCGGCCTTGGCGTCAGCGAGTTGGGCCCGGTAATCCGCCAGGAGACTCTCGGCCTCCTGCTTGGCCTTCTCCGCTTCCGAGAGCTGACCCGCGATGGCCTTCTGTCGCTGCTCGAGCATCCGGTTGAAGGCCGGGACGGCCCACCGCCAGACGAAGAAGAAGACGATCGCGAAAGCGATGATCCCCGCGATCAGCTCGTTCAGCGGCGGGAGTAGAAGATCGAGGCCGCCCCCACCGCCTTCTTCCGCCTCTTCGGCGGCGAAGGTGAGGATCTGGGCGAACAAGTCCATCAGCCCCCCAAGAAGAAGAGTACGAACCCGATGAGGGCCAGCGCCTCAGTGAAGGCGATACCCAGGAACATCGTGGTTCGGAGCATTCCGGCTACTTCGGGCTGACGGGCCATGGCCTGCACCGTGTTACCGGCGACGATGCCGACACCGATGCCTGGGCCAATGGCGGCCAGGCCGTATCCGACTACGTTGAGGCTTCCGGTGATGCCACCGCCTGCCTCCTGAGCGAGGACCTGCGCTGCGGCGCCAACCACTGCGAGAACTGCGTCCATGCTGCTTCCTTTCTATTTCCCTCTCGTGGATTTCCTACGAGACCTTTTGTGACTTTCAGTGCTCCGGATGGACCGAAGTCTGTATGTAGACGGCGGACAACAAAGTGAAGATGTACGCCTGCAGAACCGCGACCATGATTTCGAACAGGTAGATGCCGAGCCCCAGGGCGAACCAGAGAAGACCTGTGGCTCCCTTCACCGGTATCTCGCCGATGTTGATCACGAATACGTAGCCGGTCACCAACAGCAGTGACAGCATCACGTGCCCCGCCACCATGTTGGCGAAGAGCCGGACCGCAAGCGAGAACGGCCGGATGAAGAAGATGGAGAAGAACTCGATGATTCCGACGAGCCAGCGCATTGCGACGGGGACCGACTTGGGCCAGACGATGTCGGTGAAGTATGAGAAACCGTTCTTGGCAAAGCCCACTATCACGAAGATGAGCCAGGTCACTATGGCGAGGAACGCCGGAATCGCCATCCTCGAGGTGATCGGGAAGTTCACCAGCGGCGTCACTTCGAAGAGGTTTCCAATCAGGATGAAGAGGAAGATCGAAAGCAGGTAGGGGAAGTACTTGACCCCTTCGGGCCCGATGATTCCAACTGCGACTTCGTCGCGAACATATCCGACGATCGACTCGATCGATAGCTGGAACTTAGACGGCTTGAGGGATGGCTTCCGGAAAGCGAAGTAGAGAAGGGCGATCACGATCAGTGCGGCGACGAACATGAGCACGATCGTTCGGTTGACCTGGCCGAAGATGTTGGGAAGGACGAACAGCTCCGTCACGTCCGCCGGGGCACAGACCGGCTCGTTTACGTAGTCACACTCTTCGAGTGCCAGGATCACGCGGTCCAATCCAGATTCCTTTCTCGTCCTTTAGAAACGGCCACCGCCTCCCACGACAACAGCACCAGGTAGGCGACCACAGCCGTGATCCCAAAAGCAGGGCGATCGATATCGACGACGCTCGCGATGAGCAGCATCGAGAAAACGATCAACGCCAGCCGTAGGAAAAAACCGAACAGGGCGGCGGCATGATAAACCGACAGGCTCACCTTGGCCGAAATCGACAGAATCGCCCCGGCAAGGAGGAAATTGACGACGACTACGGCACTACCGAGTGCCGAGCTCCAGACTCCCAGCCACCCGGAGATGAGGCCGAAGACGATCATCAGGACCGGCGCCACCCAGACGGCGCGCTTCGCGGTGTTGCGGGCCAGGACCGACTCGACGGCCACGGGCTGATGATCAACGGCCACGAGGATTCTCATCGATTCGCTTGGAGTACTCCCAGACCCTCATGAAGCCGGAGTAAGAGCCGGCCACGATGCCGATGATCACGAGCCATGGCTCCGTGCCGAAGATGTGATCTGCGCCATAGCCGAGCAGGGTCCCGGCGAGGACCGAGCTGATGAATGAGCCGCCCTCCATCCATCCGTCGTTGACCGCGCTCGTGGTTTGCTTGGTGATTGAGTCTTGCTTCACAGGATCCTTGTGAAAAGTTTCACAAAGGCTATCCGCCAATGTTTTTCAGGACAAATCCAACCTAGCAAAGCACTAGCTGCACACCTAAACGTGACCAACGAAGTCGGCAGGATAGGGAGTGAACTCCGCGGCCAGCTCGCCGACACGTCCCCTCACTTCCATCAGCGCGCCCTCGTCATCGCGTTCTTTGAGGGCTCGAGCGATCAGGCCGGCCACCTCCGCCACCTGGGCTTCCTTCATCCCCTGGGTAGTGACGGCCGGAGTTCCGATGCGAAGCCCTGACGCCCGGAACGGCGGGCGGGGATCATCGGGGATCGTGTTGAAGTTGAGCGTGATCCCAACGCCGTCCAGCATCCTCGCCGCCTCTTTCCCGGTCAGCTCCTCGTCGACCGATCGGAGGTCGACCAGGAACAAGTGGTTGTCGGTTCCCCCGGACACGACCCGGACGCCCTCGTCCTGCATCGTCTCCGCCATCGCGGCGGCGTTGGCGATTATCTGGTCGGTGTACTCGTGGAACTCGGGCTGCATGGCCTCGAGGAAGCAAACCGCCTTGGCGGCGATCTGTGACTCGATGGGCCCGCCCTGCGCATTGGGGAATATCGCCTTGTTCACCTGCGTGCCGAACTCCTCCTTGGCCAGGATGAGACCTCCACGCGGCCCGCGAAGCGCCTTGTGCGTCGTCGCCGTGACGACGTCGGCGTGAGGCACCGGCGAAGGAAAGGATTTTCCGGCCACCAGCCCTATGTAATGGGCAGCATCGACCATGAAGATCGCTTCGATCTCATCGGCGATGGACCGAAAGCCTTCGTAGTCGAGGTGCCGGGAGTATGCGGAGTAGCCGGCAAGGACGATCTTTGGCCTGTGCTCGAGGGCGAGTTGACGGACCTGATCCATGTCGATGTACTCGGTCTCGGGATCGACCCCGTATGCCACGAAGTTGTAATAGAGGCCCGAGAAGTTGACGGGTGACCCATGGGTGAGATGGCCGCCCTGGTCGAGCCGCATCCCGAGCACGGTGTCCCCCGGCTCCAGCAGGGAGAAGTACACGCCCATGTTGGCCTGGGCTCCCGAGTGTGGTTGAACATTCGCGTGCTCCGCGCCGAACAAGTCTTTGGCGCGATCGATGGCGAGCTGCTCCATCTCATCGACGACCTGGCATCCCTCGTAGTACCGGCGCCCGGGGTAACCCTCCGCATACTTGTTCGTGAAGACCGAGCCAGAGGCGGCCATGACGGCTGGCGAGGCGAAGTTCTCGGATGCGATCAGATGTATGTGAGAGTTCTGCCGTTCCAGGTCCTTGCGAATGAGCCCTGCGATGTCGGGGTCGACGGACTCGATGGGGTCCATTGAGATCATGGGCTCGACGGTACCAGTAGGCGCCTTCGTGGGCGACGGAGCGACCGCTCATCGTCAGCGCGAGAGTTCGATGGCTCCATTCCGAAGAATGACCAAGTCCGGCCCTGTGGCGTCGACAACGGTCGAAGCCACTCCCCCGGGGCAGTCGCCTTCGACATAGACGGCGACCTCTTCTCCAAAGATCTGGCTCGCTGCGATGTGATCCGTCACCTCCGGGTCGCCGCTTCGGTTTGCCGATGTCACCGCAAGAGGGCCGGACTGCTCGAGCAACCCAATGGCCACGGGATGATCGGGGACCCGAATGCCGACCGTTCTTCTCTGCGCATCGCCGACCCAGTCGGACAGGATCACCCGCGGCGTGACCACGAGGGTCAGAGCTCCCGGCCAGTAGCTATCTGCCAGCTGCCCGGCAGCCCCGGTGATCTCGCCGACAGTCTCGGCCTGTTCTCGCGAGGCGGCCAGTAGGCCGATGGGCTTCCCCGCGGGGCGGCCTTTCAGCTCATACAGGTTCTCGACCGCTCGTTGGTTGAACGGGTCTATGGCTAGCCCGTAGACGGTGTCCGTGGGCATACCGACCACCTCCCCGGCGGCAAGCGCTTCGAGGGCACTCTTGAATATCAAGGCTTCACACCGATGACGAAGCGGTCCCGGCCGGTGAGGTCTTGGCGTACCACGACCGGGATACCGGGGAAAGACGATGCGGCAGCCACCCCTTGGCGCTCGCCTATCTCACAGACCACGACTCCCCCGGGCCGCAGCCAGTCCCGGACAGAGGCACCTATGCGCTCTATCACCTCGAGCCCGGATCGGCCGGCCACCAGGGCGACCCTGGGCTCCCGTTTCACGTCGTCGGGCAAGGACGCGAACTCAGCTTCCGCCACGTAAGGCGGATTTGCCACGACGAGGTCGACCTCACCCTTGATCGAACGGGGCAGAGGATCGAACAGGTTGCCCTCGGCGAGAAAGACCTGCTCCCCCAGACGGGCCATGTTCGCCTTGGCCACCTGGATCGCATCCGATGAGATGTCGGTGGCAAAGACGGACGCGGCGGGAAACTGCTTCTTCAACGCCAGCGCCAGAGCACCCGAGCCGGTGCAGAGGTCGACGACGACTTCGGGAAGTCGGACCATGCGTGATGCGATCTCGAAGAGAGTCTCCGTCTCTGGCCGGGGGATCAGCACACGCTCGTCGACTTCCAACTCGATCGGTCCAAATTGGGCACTGCCTTCGATGTACTGGAGCGGCTCTCCGTCGAGTCGCCTGGCCACGAGATCGTCTACGGACCAACCCTTTGCCCCGGCCACGGCTTCGAGACGACGTAGTTCGTGGTCAGGGACCATGTCCATGTGGTCAGTTTTACAGGATCGATCGGAACTACGGGTAACTGGAGCCGACTGACCAGGGAGGCGATCAACGCCCGGATGTGCGAGAATTATCCCCGCTCGATGGATAACGACGTCAAAGAAAAGGCCCGGATACTCGTCGCCGACGATGTCGAGGCGGTGACCAC
>ERZ869936.237-NODE-237-length-60123-cov-7.592295_pt1 | contig 60123 bp, 41 predicted proteins | sample MGYA00520876_ERZ869936 | MGnify/ENA primary metagenome ERZ869936 (study PRJEB32218, sample SAMN09650985) | biofilter metagenome | isolation source: enrty point of leading RO module | place: Saudi Arabia: Thuwal, RO plant located on Red Sea | collected 2016-02-17 ... | reverse complement strand
TCATCGCCCGCTTCGAGGCCGAACGGCAGGCTCTGGCGATGATGGACCATCCGAACATCGCCAAGGTGCTCGACGCCGGCACCACCCCCTCGGGCGGACCTTACTTCGTCATGGAGTTGGTTCGCGGCATCGCGCTGACCGACTATTGCGATCAGAACAACCTCAGCGTCACCGAGCGGCTGGAGTTGTTCGTCTCGGTGTGCCAGGCCGTGCAGCACGCGCACCAGAAGGGCGTGGTGCATCGCGACCTGAAACCGAGCAACGTGCTGGTGACGCTGCACGACGAGGCCGTGCCTAAGGTGATCGACTTCGGCGTGGCCAAGGCAATCAACCAGCAGCTTACCGAAAAGACCCTGTTCACGAACTTCGCCCAGATGGTCGGCACGCCGCTCTACATGAGCCCGGAGCAGGCCGAGATGTCCGGCTTGGACGTGGATACGCGTAGCGACGTGTATTCGCTGGGCGTGCTGCTGTACGAGCTGCTGACGGGAACGACGCCCTTTGACCGTGTCCGTTTGCGCGAAGCGGCCTACGACGAGATACGCCGGATCATCCGCGAGGAGGAGCCGCCCCGCCCCAGCACGCGGATCAGCACGCTGGGCAAGACCCGCACCTCGATGGCGGCCCACCGCAAGGCGGACCCCGATCGGCTGAGCCGAATGCTTCGCGGCGAGTTGGACTGGGTCGTGATGAAGACGCTGGAAAAGGACCGCACGCGCCGCTACGAGACGGCCAACGGCCTGGCCCGCGACATCCAACGCTTTCTCGAAGATCAGCCGGTAGAAGCCTGCCCGCCTTCGGCGGTCTATCGCTTTCGCAAGTTCTCGCGGCGCAACCGCGTGGCCCTGCTGACGGCGGCGGTCGTGGCCGCTTCGCTTGTGCTGGGCACGCTGGTCAGCACCTGGCAGGCGGTCCGCGCCACGCGGGCCGAAAGCCTGGCGCAGGACCGCCTGATCGCCGAGACCAAGGCCCGCACCGAGGCCGACCTGGCCCGCGCGGCCGAAGCCGAGCAGCGGCAACTGGCCGAAGCCGAAAGAACCAAGGCCGAAGCGGCACGGGTCAAGGCCGAAGACCAACGTGCCGTGGCCGAAGCCAACTTCCAGAAAGCTCGCCAAACGGTGGACGAATATTTCACCATCGTCAGCGAGAACAAGCTGCTCAACGTTCCCGGCTTGCAGCCGTTGCGCAAGGATTTGCTGGAAAGCGCTCTGCGATTCTACGAGACATCGGCCGTCGAGCGCACCGACGATCCCGCGGTGCTGGCCGACCTGGCGACCACGCATCTGCGCGTGGCGGTGGTCTATCACCTGGTCGACCAAAACACCGACGCCATCGCCGCGGTCGACAAAGCCCTGGAGGTCATCGACCGGCTTCGCAAGGAGTTCCCCGAGGCCCGCGACGAGCGCCGCCGACTCGGCGGTTTCTGGTTGGGCCATCGCCGCTCACAGCAGGGAGTGGATCTGCCGGCCGACCCGGAATCGGCACTTCGTACGTTGATGCGACTCAACGCCACCTGGCAAGCGCTGGCCGAGGAGTTTCCTGCGGATGCCTCGTTCCGCAGCGACCTGGCGGCGAACCTCTACCTGATGGGCGACATGCTGGCCACCGGCGGGCAACCTTCTGAGGGTATCAAGGCTTGGCAGCAGGCGAAGGAAATTCTGTTGCCCCTGGTGAGCGAGTTCCCCGAAAACCGCCAGTTCCGAGCCGACCTGGCCCGGGTGCACGACTATCTGGGAGCGCACCTCAAGCAGCTAGGCCGCGCTGATGAGGCCGAAGCCGAGTGCCGCGCCGGACTGGCGCTGCGTGAAGAGCTGGTCGCCGAGTCTCCTGACTCACCGCAGTATCGCGAGCAGTTGGGAAAAAGCCTCCGCCACTGTCTCGACTTCGTCCCTGCAGCCGACACAGACCAAGCCGAAAAGCTCATGCGCCGCCTGGTCGAACTAACCGAGTCGCTAGTCCAGCAGTACCCCAACGTCGCACTCTATCGCCAAGAATCCGCCAGCTCGCGAGCGGCCATCGCTCGGATTCTGCTCGATCGTGGCGAGTCTGCCGCGGCCGTGCAGGAGGCACAGCTCGCCGCGAGGCGCGCCCCTAACGACTGGCACAAACATCAACTCCTACGGGACGCATTGCGGGCCCTCGATGATGCAGAGACAACGCTCGCCATCACGCGAGAGAACGCGATCCTCTCCCCCGACTCCGAGCTGGCGCATCACTACTACGGCCTGGCGCTCAAGGATCACGGACGCCTCGACGAGGCCGCCAAGGAATTCGCCCGCGGGCTCGAGTTCAAACCCGATGCACCGTGGTCACACCACCACTTGGCAGGCATACGCCTCGAGGAAGGCAGGCTGCTCGAGGCGCTCGACGCGGCCCAAAGTGCGGTCCGTATCGATCCCAAGAACTATGAGTTCCACATTCGCGTGGCGGAGGTGCTCGACAAGATCGGCGACCGCGACAAGAAACTCGAGGTAGCTCGCGCGAATGCGGAAGCGGCGCCCGACTCCGAGCCGGCCCACCACTGGTACGGTTTGGCGCTCCGGGAACACGGCCGACTTGACGAGGCTGCCCGGGAGTTCGAGCGCGGACTCGAGATCAACCCCGATACTCCTTGGTCTTATCTGAACATTGTCGAGATACGGCACGAGCAGAACCGGTTGTCCGAAGCCCTCGATGCGGCCGAAGCGTGCCTGCGCCTCAAGCCTACGGACTCTCGATTGCTCGCCAGGCTGGTCGGTGTGGTAGGCCAGATCAGCGATGCTGGGAACAAAGAGCAGCAGCAACGGGCGTCGGCCCAGTGCGATGACGTCCTGGCGAAGCTTGCCGATGCGAAGAGCGCGCTGGACCTCAACAACCTCGCCTGGCGTCTTGTGGTGTCCGAAGCCCCCAGTCTCGGCGCCGCCGCGGCAGCCGTGCAGGCTGCCGAGCGCGCCTGCGAAATCGAGCCCACGAATGCGACCTACCTGAACACCTTGGGCGCCGCATTGTATCGAGCCGGCGAGTACGAATCTGCCGCCGCAACGCTCAAACTGGCGCGCGACGTCGATTCGGAATGGGTGGCGCCGGCCTACGATTGCTACTTGCTGGCCATGTCCCACGCCAAGCTCGGCCAGGCGGATGTGGCCGAAAAATGGTTCCACGCCGCCGACCGATGGACGGCCCTATACAACGCCGACAATCGCGAGTTGGCAGGCTTTCGGGAGGAGGCCATCGACGTGCTCGCGATCGAGCCGGCCCCGCTCAAGCCCATCTCGGTCACCCCGGCAGCCGAGCAGGAACTTTTCGAGCTGCTCCTGAAAGCCGACCCCGATGCCGAATGGGTTCACCACTGGAGAGCCGCCACGCAGCCGGCCGCGAGCGCCGACGCGGTAAGCGCCGACCAATCATCAAACCCGTAGTGCCCGCCACCCGGCTAGCGACGCTAGCCCGATCCCACGTATCGATTCCTCCGGACGCGAGACAAGTCGCTTCAAGAGTCCATTGCCGGGCAACACGTTACGTGCCGATCGGGTCGTCGCGGCACGCGCTCTTCGATGCCGCGTCCCAGCGGCGAATTGGCACAAGTCGCAACGGTGCTGCCGCCGATGACGATAGGGACGTACCTGGAAACTTTGCAGGTGGATGCATGCCAGCATCCATCGCAGCGCGCCCTGCGGCGGTTCCCGTCTTTGCCGCTTGGGGGGCGTGTCTCGACCCACATCTAGATAGGGCATCGGAGCTTGCTCGTCGCCTGATGCACGTCGGCCAGGCCTGACCCCCTAGGGAAGGTTCGCGCACGCGTGGCCCCAGTCCCCGTCCGCGCGATTCAGCCCAGTCGGGCGTCGTGGCCACCGACGCGGTCGCCACGTTGACGAGCCCATCGCACCAAGACAACTCGCTCGAAAGGAATCACCATGAAACGCTGCATGCTCTTTGTCGCGGCCTTGCTGGCGGCCGCCCCATCGGCCTTCGGCCAAAGCTCGGCGGGCAGCGACGCCCAGCAGACGCTGGCCCGTGCCAGCGCCGAAAACAAGTACACCTTTCTCCTCTTCTACCGCACCAACAACGGGCCGACGCAGGCCATGGCGCAAACGCTCAAAAGCGGACTCGCCGGCCGCGCCGCCACGGCCGTCTACGTCAACGCCAACAGCCCGGCCGAACAGCCACTCCTGCAACGCTACGGCGTGGCCCGGGCCCCGATGCCGCTAGTCGTCGCCGTGGCGCCCAACGGCGCCGTCACGGGGCTGTTCGCCAGCAAGGTCTCGCAGCAGCAAATCGCCGGCGCCTTCGTGACGCCGACCATGGAAAAGTGCATGAAATCGATGCAGCAGGGCCGGCTGGTGATGGTCTGCGTGAAGACCTCTCCCGGCGCCGACGTGCCGCAGGGCGTGCGCGACTTCCGCGCGGACCCGCATTTTGCCAAGCGCACCGAAGTGCTCTCGCTCGTCGCCGATGACCCCACCGAGGCCGACTTCCTCGACCAGCTCAAGATCGACAGCCGCACGCTGCGCGGCACGACCACGGCGTTTCTCGCGCCGCCGGCGGTGCTGGTCGGCAAGTTCGGCGAGAACGCCACCAAGGACGAAATGGCCGCCGCCCTGAGCGCCGCCGGCAAGTGCTGCGACGACCCCAACTGCAAACACAACCACAAGGGCCACCAGGCCAGCCAGCCGACGCGCTCGACGAGGAACTAGCGATGCACCTGCGAACGATTGTCTGGAAGGAGCTGTGGCAGCGCCCCACGGCCATGATCACCGGCGTGCTGGCTATCCTGCTGAGCGTGACGGCGCTGGTGGCGATCCGGCACGTCACCGTGTTCTCCGAGCGCGAGGTCGGCCGGCAGCTCAGTGATCTGGGCGCGAACATCCTGATCCTGCCTGGGGGCGCCTCGCTGCAAAACTACTACGCGGCCGACGACAACGGGCTCACGCTGCCCGAGGAGCACGTCGACCGGATCATGCTGGCGGCGCTCACCGGCGTGGAGAAGCTATCGCCTAAGCTTTCGGTGCCCGCGGAAGTCGACGGCCGGCGGCTGACGCTGACCGGCATCCTGCCGCAGAGCGAGTTCGAGGCGAAGGCCGCCTGGCAGACGGCCAGCCTGTTCAAGCAGCAGCATGTCGGCTGCACCAAGGCCAAAGTGGCCCCCGGCCCCGAGGCACTGACGCCCGAAGCGCTGGCCACGCAGCGTACGATCGAAAACCTGACCCAGCAAGACGCCGTGCTGGGGGCCGACGCAGCGGAAACGCTGCACCTGCACCCGGGCGATTCGCTCACGCTGCTGGGAGGCGAGTTCACCGTGCTGGCCGTGCTGCCGCCCACCGGCACGGTGGACGATAGCCGCGTGTTCGCGCATCTGCACCGCGTGCAGGACCTGGCCGGCAGCGGTCCGGTGGTCAGCGCGATCGAGGTGATGGGCTGCTGCGAGGATGCCGCAGGCGGGCTCGTGCCGCAACTGGGCGAACTGGTGCCCGACGGCAAGGTCGTCACCATCTCGCAAGTGCTGGAAACGCAGGTCGGCGTCAATCGCCTGATGGCCGGAGCGTCGGTGTTCGTGCTGGTCGTGTTGGTGCTGGTCGGCGGGGCCACGGTGCTCAGCACGATCGCATCCAACGTGCGCGAGCGCCGCCGCGAGATCGGCACGCTGATGGCGCTGGGCGCCGCGCCGCGGGTCGTGTCTCGCCTGTTCCTGCTCAAGGCGCTATGGCTCGGCATCGCCGGCGGACTCGGCGGCAGCGTGCTGGGCGTGGCCATCGCGATGCTGCTCGGGCCGACCTGGGCCGGGGTTTCCGTGCAGCCGCTGCTAGGCGTGACGGCGCTGACGTTCGCCATTGCCGTAGTCGTGACCCTGCTGGCCGCCTACTGGCCGGCGCGGCACGCTGCGAAACTCGATCCCTGCATCTGCTTCAAGGAGATCTAGCACCGATGATTCGCCTCGAAGATGCCAGCAAAATCTATCGTCGCCGCGGCGAGCAGGTCGTCGCGTTCCGGCCCACCTCGCTCGAGATCTCGACCGGAGACTACGTCGCGGTCGTGGGTCCCAGCGGCAGCGGCAAGACCACCCTGCTCTCGATGCTCGGCGGCATGCTTTCGCCGGACGAAGGCCAGATCTGGATCGACGGCACTTCGATCTACGCAGGCTCGGTCACCGCGCGGGCATCGCTGCGACGCGACAAGATCGGCTTCGTGTTTCAGACGTTCAACCTCGTGCCCTACCTCACCGCCATCGAAAACGTGCAGGTGCCGCTGTGCCTGGCCGGCGTCCACAAAGACGACCAACACCGGCACGCTCTCGGCCTGCTCGAGCGCGTCGGGCTGGGCGATCGCCTGGGTCACAAGCCGAGCGAGTTGAGCATCGGCCAGCAGCAGCGGGTGGCCCTGGCCCGCACGTTGGCCAACGGCCCGCCGATCATTCTGGCCGACGAGCCGACGGGCAATCTCGATCCCGACAGCCGCGCCTGCGTGCTCGACTTTCTCGACGAGCTGCACGCCGAGGGCCGCACCATCGTGATGGTCACTCACGACGCCACCGCCGCCAGCCGGGCAAAGCGCAAGCTCACCCTGCGCGACGGTTCGCTCGTCACCAGCGACTCCGACGGGCCCGCCCGGGCGGCATAGAGCCGTTCCCGCGGCCGCTCCCGTGCGTGGGCTAGACTTCCTAGGACGCGGATTTCGCCGCGTCCGTGGTTGTTGATCCCGTGGCGCGTGCTGAGTCCACTTGATGGTCGATCCCAACGTACCGCTGACGGCCAGCATTCTGGCCTTGATGTACGGCGGCGACGTCGTGTTCTCGATCAGCGGGGCGCTGACGGCCGGCCGTAGCCGCATGGACATCATCGGCTTTGTGCTGATCGGCACGATCACCGGCATCGGCGGTGGCACGACGCGCGACCTGCTGTTGGGGCGCACCGTGTGGTGGACCGAGAATCCCAGCGAGCTGATTCTCTGCATCGCGGCGGCGCTGGCCACCTTCTTGTTTATCCGCACCGACATCTCCAAGCACCGCGTGATGGTCTGGGCCGACGCCGTGGGACTGGCCGCCTTCGCCATCGTCGGCTGCCACATCGCCTTGGAGTTCGGCTCGCCGTTTGTCATCGCGGTGTTCATGGGCATGGTCACCGCCACCGGCGGCGGCGTGATCCGCGACGTGCTCACCGGCAATCGCCCGATGGTGCTTTGCGGACAGATCTACGCCACGGCCGCCCTGGCCGGCTCGCTCGGCTATGCCACCCTGATCTACCTGGGCGCCGCCGAGCTCCCCGCCGAGATCATCGCCGTGGCCGCCGCCCTCTCGCTGCGCGCCTCGGCCATCCTGTTCGACATCCGCATGGGCCCGCCCGGTGAGTGGATTTGCGTGAAACGCACACGAACCACCGTCGTCGAAGAGCAAGTCGAGAGCCAACTCATCGGCTAGGCTCCGCGAATTTCACCCGGCTTCATCTTCGCTTCAGGTTGCGAGTGCATAATCGTCCCCAGCCGCCGCCCGAAGCGGCGCGGCATACACAGATCCATGGGGTTTCCGGGCGGAGCAAAATCGATGAAAGCTTTGCTGGTCGTCGTTGTCTTGGGCGGTTCGGTGGCGTTGCTGGCAGGCGCACAAATGCCGGGTTGGGGCGATCGCCCGCCGCGCGACCCGTTTCTGGAGCTGTTCGATGCCGACGGCGACGGTCAGCTTTCCCCCGCAGAGATCGACGGCGCCGCCGCAATCCTTCGACAGCGCGACCGCAATGGAGATGGCATCGTGACGCACGACGAGTTGCCCCGCCCGCCGCGTCCCGGCGAGCGACGCCGCGACGGCGGTCCCCCGCCGCGCGATCGAGCGCCACGCTCGCCCGAGCCGCAGGCCGACCTGTCGCAGCTTCCCGCGGGCACGGTCGTGTTCCGCGGCGGGCACGACACCGACCCGCGCGACGGCGGACGGCCCGTCGTGCTGATCGCGGCGGCTTTGGGCGTCGAGCCGCAAGTCTTTCGCGATGCCTTCAGCGGCGTGCGCCCGGCTCGGGGCCGCGGACCGACCGGCGCCGAAGCCCGAGCCAACAAGCAGGTGTTGATGAGCACTTTGGCTCCCCACGGCATCACCAACGATCGGCTGGACGAGGTGTCCAACTACTACCGCTATCGGCCGCAGTCCGGCGAGAAGTGGACCCACCGCCCGGCGCGGGCCACGGCCATCGTCAAGAACGGCCAGGTCGTGGGCTTCGACCTCACCGACGCCGGCGCCGGCTACTCGACGCCGCCCCGCGTCGAAGTCGTAGGCTATCCCAACCTGCGCGTGCAGCCCGCGATCGAGCACTCGAAAGACCTGCGCACCAACGGCCGCATCCAGTCGCTCGACGTCGTCCAATAGGCGCGTGCATCGCCTCGGGGCCGGCCCTACGTTCGCCTGGCAACCACGAACCACGCCTTCGGCCCGCCGGGCGTGAACGTGTCGGCATATTCCGGAATGACCTGAAACTGGGTTGGCGTGATCGACTCGATAGTCCAGCCCGCGGCAAACGCCTCGCGCAGGTCGGCCTGGGAAATGCGTCGCGGCCCGGCCTCACCGGGCTCCTGGTCGCTGAAGCACTCCAGCAGCAGCATCCCGCCCGGCCGCACCACTTGCGTCAACCCGGCCACGTACCGCCAGCGATCCTCGTCGGCAAAGACGTGAAACAACCCGCAGTCGATCGCCGTGTCGAACGTTTCGCCCAGCGCCTCGAGCGCCAGTGCGTCGTGCACGCGAAAGTCGACCTTCAGCCCGCGCTCGTCGGCTTTTGGCCGGGCCCGCACAATCGGCTCTTCCAAGAAATCGATGGCCGTGACGGCGTGCCCGCGTTCGGCGAAAAACAGCGCGTTCTCGCCGGTGCCGCAGCCCGAGTCGAGCACCTGCCCGGCCACGCGATCGGCCGCCTCGACGAACGCCGGCTGCGCTCGCGGAATGTCCCACGGGGCCTTGTCGGCGTAGGCGTCGGAAAAGTTGTCTTTGTTGGGAATGCTGTGCATCGTGTGCGTCCTAGTGAAAGCGGCCGACGTTTACCAACCCGTGGCCTGCAGGAACTCCGGCCCCGTGCGCTGCAGCTCGTTGTTCATCGCTTCTCGCATGTCGGCCACCGTCTGCTGATGGGCAGGATCGCTCGCCAGGTTGCTAAGCTCATCCGGATCGGCCGCCAGATCGTAAAGCTCGTCTCCCTCGCCGTCGACCAGATAGCGGACGTATTTGTAACTGCCCCGTCGCAGCAACACATACCAGGGCAGCTCGCGCCGCCAGCGACGGTCTTCCGGGGGCAAGGGGTTCAAGTCCGAGCCGTAGAAGTCGTGCGTCTGCGGCAGCAACACGGGATGGGCCCAGTCGGCGCCGGCGTCGGACAACAGTGGCGAAAGGTCGTGGCCGTGCATCGTCCAGGGCTCCTCAACGCCCGCCATCGCCAGCAACGTGGGCACGATGTCCACGCCGCCGACCGGCACGTCGCACACGGCGCCCGAGGCCACGCGGCCCGGCAGGTGAAAGATCAACGGCGCGCACAACGCCGCGTCGTAGGGCGCCCATTTCTCGCGTAGCCCGTGCTGTCCCCACGCAAAGCCCTGGTCGGACGTGAACACGATCAGCGTATTATCGAGCTGCCCCGTCTCGCGCAACGCCTCGAGCAGTCGCCCCACGCCTTCGTCGAGCGAGCACACGGCCTGGTGGTACTTGCGCACGGCCTTCTGGAAGCCGACGGGCGACCCATCCTCATCGCGCTTCCAACGCGTTCGCGCGCGCAAGTGCGGCGGCTTGTTCGGCCGCGGCGGAAAGATGTCGACCGGCACTTCGGCCCGCGACCCCGGGTATTCTTCCAAGTGCCGCGGCGCCGGCGTATACGGTCCGTGCACGCCCGCATAGCATAGCCACAGGAACCACGGCCGCGTGCGATCGGCCCCGTTCTGGCCGATCCGCCGGTTGCGAATGAAATCGACCGCGAAGTCGGTATAGTTATCCGTCGAGTAGCCGTCGAGTTGCCGGGCCGGCGCGCCGTTCACCTCCATCTTCTGATCGAAGTAGTAGGCATTCACGTCATCGCCTTTCAAGTTCGGCCGGTTCCACACGGCCTGCAAATCCCAATCCCGGCCGTAGCCCGTGTCGCGCCCCGTGTGCCACTTGCCGATCTGCGCGGTGACGTACCCGTGCTCGCGCAGCGTGCGCGGCCAGAAGGGGCAAAGCTTCGGATCGTACGTCGATCCCGGATACGAGCCCTCCATCCGCATCGACTCGATGGCGAACTGCAAGTGCCCGGTCAATTGGCTCGCCCGCGAGGGCATGCACCAGGTGCCGATATAGGCTGAGCGAAACCGCGTGCCGTCGCGGGCCAGGCGGTCGATGTTCGGCGTGCGCACCCACGGTTGCGCCTGCTCGTAGCAACTCACCGCCCGCCGCGATTGGTCGTCGGTATAGATATAGAGGATATTCGGCCGCTCGTCGGCCGCGGGTGCTTGCGCCACGGCTTTTGTGCCGCAGAACGATATCAGTGCGGCCGCGAAGGCGAACCCAAGAAATCGTCCGCTGGTCATGGAAAGGCAGTTCGTTGGCAAGGCGTTCTCCCTCGGTTGGGTTTCGTTGCAGACTAGCACCGCGGTTCTCCGCTCGCAAGTTTTCAGAAAGCCGCGCCGCGGCACGTGTCGCACTCGCGTATACTGCCGGCTTCGCAGACCCACAAACGACTTCGCAGGTCGCGCAAATGAACAAGGACCCCGCCAAAGACTTCGGCCCGATCGCCGACGACTACGTGTTCTTCATGAACCACGCGACCGAGGCGCTGCACGATGCCCAGGCGCATTGCCGGTGCCTGGCCCCCGTCTTGCCGGCCGCGGGCGCCGTGCGCTGGCTCGACTTCGGCTGCAGCGAGGGCAACTTCACGACCCGACTGCTGGAACTGCTGGATTGGCCTCCGCAGCAACTGCGGCTCAGCCTGATCGAACCGGTCGACGCCCGGCGGCGGGAGGCCGTCGTGCAACTCGCGCGCTTCACCACTGAGCCCATCCCCGCCGCGGCCGGATTGCCCGAGGAGCCGCTGGACGAGTACGACGTCGTGCTGTCCAACCATGTCTTCTACTACGTGCCCGAGTTGCTCGGCACGTTGCGGCGACTGACCGCCGCGCTGTCGGCCCAAGGCGTGTTGCGCGCGGCGATCGCGGGCCGCGACAACGTGCTGATTCAAATCTGGGCCACCGGCTTCGGCTTGATCGGCCGCGACATTCCGTACTACACGGCCGAAGACGTCCAGGCGGCCCTTGCCGATCTCGGCGTGCCTTTCGAGCAGGAGAGCGTGCCCTATCGCATTGCTTTTCCCGATACCGAGGAGAACCGCCTGCGGATCATTCGGTTCCTGCTGGCCAACCACCTGACCGAGATTCCGCTGCCGCCGCTGTTGGTGTTGTTCGATCCCTACGCTAGCGGCGGCGCGATCGAGATCGAAACGGCTAGCGATCATTTCACGGTCCGCGGATCGTGACTCGCTCATGCCGAGCGAAGGGCAGGCCGCCGCTGACACGGCGCGCCGCTTCAATTTCACACCGATTCTTAACCCCGCGCTAACTTCGGACCGCTACGCTGCCGCCTTGCGCGCCTCGCCGTGAATCCGGCGCTGCGCCAAAAGTGTCCACGCCACCAACCGCCATCGACCGCAAGGAGTCGCTCATGTGGAAAGGAGCCCTGGGGGGCACAATTCTCGCGCTAAGCGTTCTCGCGTCGCCCTCGCGAGGCGACACGACGTTCGCCTTCAGCAACAATGGCATCTCGAACCAGCCCGCCGCTTCGCTCACGTCGGGCGACTTCACGCTCAATCTCGCCGCCGGCGGCCCGGCCGGCTCGTACCTCTACGAGTCGAACGGGAACCCGGAACTGGGCGTCGGTCCGGGCGGCAGCAATCTGAGCATCGAGATCATCGGCGGCGTGGCCGAATACGTCGAGTTCTCGTTCGACGAGCCGGGCATCCTCCGCGGCATCGACTTCGACGGCGTGAAGGACGAGGCCCTGGAGTTCTTTCTGCTGGAATCGGCCGGCGTGCGGATCAACTTCTTCGACTCGGCCGCCAACACGACCGTGGCCGGAGCGGTCGACAACGCCGTCAACCAGGGCGTGGTCACCGGCGACGTGTTCTACTTGTTGGAGACGTTCCAGTTTGACGACACGGCCATGAACCTGGCGATTCCTTTCTCGGCCGGACAGACTTTTCGCCTGACCTACTCCCACATCGGAGACCTCGGCGCGCCCTATTCGCCCACCGAACCGCAAAACGGGGCTCGCATTCAGACGATCACCGTCGATGTGCCCGAGCCGAGCAGCTTTCTGCTGGCGGCCGCGGGACTGGCGGTCCTGGGCTTCGCACACCGGCGCCGCCGCCGGGTCTAGCACGACGCCCGCGAACCCGACACCCCGCGGCGCGGCGGCCGGTGCGCTCCTCCTGAGCGGCCACGGACCCTATAATTCCTTGGCCGATTGGGAAACGGGCGGGCGAGGTTGGGGAGCCGATCATGTTGCTGCAACGTTTCAACTGGAAGCAGGAAGTGCTGCAAGCGGCCGAGCCGGTGCTGGTCGACTTTTGGGCGCCCTGGTGCGGGCCGTGCCGCATGATGACGCCGGCACTCGAATCGCTGGCCCGCGACTACAAGGTCTGCAAGGTCAACGTCGACAAGAACCCCGAGCTCTCGGGCCACTACAACATCTCTTCGATCCCCGCCCTGATGATCTTCAAGAACGGCCGCATCGCCGCCCAGCACGTCGGCGTCGTCGACGAAGCCACGCTGCGCGCCGAACTCGAGCGGCTGAGCGGGTAGGCGCGTACGCTCCGCGCAACGACTCGTTTCGTTGGATCGGGCAGTCCAGCGGGTAGCCTGGATCAAGGCGCGCGAGCAAGCCGGCCGCCACGCAGGGCCTGATGACACGGCCGCCACCGGCTCGCGACGAGAAGTACAAGGACGCCCGAAAGAGCGAGGAGCGCCGACGCCGGCTCCGGGACGAACAGTAGCCCGCCTGGACCAAACCCGGGTACGGTTGCAAAAACATCGATAAATGCGCCGGTGTCGCCGTCGTAGCGTAGAACATTCCCACTTGGAATGACTCCCGGATTGCCGACGTACAGGTTGCCATCGGGCCCGAACGTAAGGTCGATGGGTCGGTCCAGTCCCCCGCCGGAGGCGAAAACGTCGATGAAAGCACCCGTCGCGCCGTTGTAGCGCAGCACTTGATCGGTTCCTTGGCTGTTGACATACAGATTGCCATCGGGTCCGAATCGCACGGCCTCAAGCGACTGCTTCGCGTTGAAGGATCGCGCCGGCGAGCAGGCCAATCGGAGGCGGCCTGTTCGAAATCCGTTGCTATTATTGGCGTACCATGCGTTCCTGATATACTCGGATTGCCGACCCACCCGAAGCAATCCGCACGCGTCTCAATCAAGCTGCGCCCCCGAAAGCGGGGCCTCGCCGATGGGTTCACTGGCCGCTCTCAGCGAATACCTGCTCGCAGACAAGACGGCGATCGTCGATTGTTGGTTTGAGCTGTGCGGCAGGGACCACCATCTCGACGTGGTCGGCCGGCTGACCCGCGACGAGTTTCGCAACAACATGCCCGCGGCGCTCGAAGCGCTCTGCAAGATGCTGGTCGCCGGCGCCGACAGGGCCGAGGCCGCGCTCGAAAAAGAAGTGGCCGAGCACGGCCAACATCGCTGGAAGCAGGGATTCGACCTGCTGGAGTTGATCCGCGATTGGGGGCACTTCAACCGCGTGCTGACCGAGCGAATCGACGCGTTCTTTCGCGACGGCGACCCGTCCCAGGCCGAAGACCGGTCGGCGGCCCTGCGGTGCCTGGCCGACTACTTGACCGAAGCGGTCAGCCACAGCGTCGAGCGCTTCGACGACCTTCGCCGCGCCGAGGCCTCGTCGATCGCGGCCGATCTGGAAATCACCAAACAGCGGTTTGTCGAGGTCACCCAAGCCCGCGGAAACCTGCTGCGTCAAATCGCCCACGACATCCGCGGCGGGCTGTCGTCGGTCACCGGCGCCTCGCGCTACCTGCGCGACCTTTCCGCCCAGCCCGAAACGTTCTCCGAGGTGCTCGACGTGCTGGATCGCGGCGTGCAGGCGGTGCTGGAGATGCTCACCTCGCTGCTCGATCTCTCGCGCATCGAGTCCGGCGCCGAACGGCGCGAAGTCAGCGAGCTGAACATCGGACAGCTTCTGACCGAGCTGGGGCAGGAGCTCCAGCCGCTGGCCCGCGAGCAAGGGCTTGCCCTGGTGGCCGAGGGCGATCGCCACCTGATCGTCGAGACCGACGGGGCGAAGGTGCGCCGCATCGCCCAGAATCTGCTGGTCAACGCGATCAAGTACACCCACGAGGGCGAGGTGCGCTTGCGCTGGTCGAGGACCGACGACCACTGGCAGCTCGAAGTCGAAGACACCGGCCCCGGCATCCAGGACACGCTCGGTTCGGAAGTCGCCCAGGAGCTCGACGACCAAGACAGCGCGCGGCCCGCGCTGCACGCCGAGCGGCCGGCGGCCTACGAGGGCGAAGGCATCGGCCTGACCATCGTCAAAGAGCTGTGCAACCTGCTCGACGCCGGCATCTCGATGCAATCCGCCCCCGGCCACGGCACCCGATTCACCCTGGAGTTCCCCCTCACCTACGAGCCGCGCGATTGCGAGCGGACGTAGGACGAACGGCTGGGGTGGCGAAGCTGACTCGCGAGCAAGTCGCAACAAAGCGAAGCCGCCCCCCTCGGACCTAAGGACCTCCCATTCAGAGTCCGCTCCTCTCTACAATCGAGGCGCACGAAGCCGCACGATATGTCTGATGGCAGCTTGGTGGCGCCCCAGACTAGCCTAGACTAGATCGCAAGCGTCTCTGGCGCGGCTTGCTTGGCTGGATACAGCTTGGCTGGATACAACTTGGCCCGTGGTCCCGCAGCCTGTCTGCCGCGACGGACCGAAAGAGTCTCGTGGTAGCGTTAGGCGAGATAGGGGGATTCTCGAAAGCCGTCACTGGGGTCGGGTGTCGTCGTGGTTGTTGTAGTCGTCGAACCCCAAATCGAATTGTCTTCGTACGCCCCGGAAGTTGAAGACGACGGAGGCGGAGTAGTTGTGGTTGTCGCAATGATCGCAACACTGTCCACAGTCTCGGGCTCGCCGTGCCACGGGGGAACGCACGTGTACAGGTCATCGGGCAAGTCCACGGCGCAAACGCGTCCCAAGCCAGAAGGCGAACTCGCTGCATCTTGTGGGGGACCGACATCAAGCAACTGTGCAGACGCTTCTTCGCCTAATTGTCGTACCGAGATCGCTAGCGCGCCTGGGTCGGGCAATTGAGTCTCTCCGACGACACCCGCCGCCACTTGGGCCAATATCCAGTACAGCGATACTTCCGAGAGGATTTGTTTAAGCCCTTGTGAAGAAACGGTTTCCACTGCCAGCGGGATCGTCACTTGCGCGGCACACTCCGGGTCGGCTCGCGTGGGATCAAACGCCGGCCGCTGAATTGCACGCAACTCCCGAATCTCTTCTAGTCGCCGGTCAAGGTCCTCGGACATGGCTAGCTCCTGAAATCAGTGTCCCTGCATGTCGTATATTCTACCGCGAATCCGGCCTTCGGAGAATCACAGTCGTCGCAGCTCCGCTGGCGAGGCCACTCACCCGCCGCTCGCGCGCAAGCTAACCATGGCACCGTCTTGCAGGAACTCGCCCCGGCCGCAGAGCACGAGACTTTCGGGAAACACGCTTTGGAGCCGGTTGAGCTCGTCGAGGGTGGCACGATGACCGACCCGAATCGTCATCACGGGCTCTTGCCCGATCAACCGCAAGCGCGACGGATAGCGGGCTAACTTGGACTGGCTGATGTCATAGTATTTCTGAGGCATGCAGCGACTCGGCCCGTCGGGCGCGGCGAACGTATCCCAACGTCCGCCGTGGTCGGTGACCCAGCGCTTCCACTGCTCGCGCTGGAAATGCCACGAGACCGGAAACGCAACCAGACACGCCACGACCGCGACCGCGAACAACAGCGTCCGCAACGAAAACCGAAACCATCGACGTTTGGGCGTCATGGTGCGCATGCCCCGCATTATAGCCGGCCCCCAAGGCGGAAGTCATTGACTACGCCGCCGCCACCAGCGCCAGGTCCCGTATCCGACTGCCGACCAAATCAGCATGTTGCCCGCGACGGCAACGCAGATCATGGCGATGCCCCAAGCGGGCACATCCGGGCGGTGTTCCATGACGGTCGTCCCGTCCCAGTATCGAATTACTGTGGTAACCCCGTCGGGTCCACTGATCCACCCGGCCCAATACGGGATGACGGACAAGAATGCCAGCAGCACGAACGGCGCCTCGATGGCGACCACAACGGCAACAACGATCACTGTAATCTTGACCCATCGGCGTTGATCGCTGTCCCTCTTCATGCACCCATTATAGAAAATGCGTTGCGTAATATAGAGATTCGGACACACTGGCAGAAAGGCACAACGAATGACTGAGGTAGCGCCCGGTCTTTGAATTGATTTCGGTCCCGAACGATTGTTGGATGACCAATGATCCCTGATGCATTCTACAAAGTGCTTGAATCTCTAAACGTAGCGCTTGCGGTAGTTGCTGACCTGCAATCCGGTGAAGTGCGGTTCATTGGCGAGCAGGAAGCCATGGGCAATACGGATTTGATTTCAACACTGTTCGCCAACAGGGAAACCATCGAGTCAGTCGACCGATCGCTTGAAGGGCAAGTGCTCCCTCGGGTGTGGAATCAAGGAAACGTCTGTTGCATCGTGTGCAAGCCTGCCAACCAGACAATCGTTGGTCTATTCGCCACGGATGAACTTGATACCGTTCAGCTATACCGTTGGTCGAGAGAAGCAGACCAAGCAATTCGGGCAGCGTTCTCGGCTACTGGACCGTGATCCTTGCTGGCTGTGCTTGTCCGTTCCACGAATCGCAAGCGGGAGCGGGAGTAGCGTTCGACAGGAGTCCGGCAATTTGGCCCGTGACCGTTCCGTGATCCGCCTTCTGCTCGCCGGTTGGCGCATCAAGCTCCTGGATCCAACAAAGATTCCGCACCCGCCATTGCCGACCCGACTTGCGGCCCTTCACTTCACGAAAGACTTTTTGACAACACGCGGGGCTTCTCGAACGACTGGCCCAGGACGGCGCGGCTATCAATTTCCAGCCAGTCGTCGAGCAGCGCGGCGTAGACCTGGCGAAAGTCGATCTGCATCTTGAGATCGCCGTCTTCCAACTGCGTCAGGTCCGGGGCCGATCCGACCAGCCCGCCAGCGACGGGGGCGCCGGCCAGGAACACGGGCCCCGCGGTGCCGTGATCGGTTCCCTGCGAATCGTTTTCCGCCACGCGGCGGCCGAATTCGCTGAAGGCCATCAGCACGACGCGGTCGTCGAGCCCGGCGGCTTTCATGTCGTCGAGAAAGGCCTTGGTCGCGGCGGAGAAGTCGCGCAGCAGGCGGTAGTGCGTGTACGCTTGCACCGAATGCGTGTCGTAGCCGCTTTGCGAGGTGTAGAACACGCGGCCCTCGCTGCCGCTCTTGAGCAATTCGGAAACCAGCTTCAGGTGATTTCCGAGTTGGGTGTCGGGATACTCGCTTTTCGCGGAGGCCCGCCCGCGCGTGCGCTGCTGCTCGGCGAACTCGTCGGCCGCGGCATAAGCGGAGAGGACCTCGCGCGATACGAATTGAGCGAGCGTGTCGTCCGCGGCCGCACGCTCGGCTCCGGCGACCGGGTCGAGCGTCAGGTGCAAGTCGTCGGCCTGCGCGAGCGCCGTGGCCGACGATCGGCGGCCCCACAGGGCGACCGGCGTTTGATCTTCGCCCACGTAAATCGCATCGGCCGCGCGACGCCCGCCGGCGTGCTGCGTGCGCCAGTCGAGCGCCTTGCCGAGCCAGCCGTAGGCGTCGTGGGCAGCGTCGTCAAAGCTGGCCGTTTGCCAGATCTTCATGCTGCGAAAGTGCGAACGGTCGGGGTTGGGATAGCCGACCCCTTGCACGATGCAGAGCCGCCCCTCGTCGTACAACTCCTTGGCGGCCTTCATGGCACGGTGCAGGGCCATGTGATCGTCGAGCTTGTGCAGCTCGGCCGTTTCGAGCCGCAGCTTGTCGCGCGCTCGGCCGTAGGCATCGTCGGCATAGGGCACCACGGTGTTGAGGCCGTCGTTGCCGCCGTCGAGCTGGATCACGACCAGCACCTTCGCGTCGGCATCGGCCCCGGCCGCGCGTGCCGTGTTGCTCAAGATGCTCGGCAGCAGCGGCGACAGCGAAACCAGCGAGCTGGCCTGCAAGAACCTTCGTCGAGAGAGCATGCGTTTGTCCTCCTAGGCCAATGGGTGTTCGGGATGAGCCAACAGCAGCGACACGGCCGTAGCCAGCGGCGACTCGTCGTCGGCCGCCCGTGCCGCTTCGACCACGGCAGGCAAGCACTCCGGGGCATCGTCTCCCCACAGCAACGCGGCGAACCAGGAGACGTTGGGCTCCCACTCGGCCGCCTGGCCGTGCCGAATGGGCAGTTGTGAGATCTGCGTCTCGCGGGTCGGGTGCCAGAGCCGCCCCTGCACCAACGCATCGGCGAAATTGGCTCGCGCCACGATCGCTCGCGACGAGAGCCAACTGCGTCCCTCGTTCCAGCCGCCGACGTTGGGCGGGTAGAACAAGTCCTGCCCCATCCGCGCCGACCACTCGGCCAACAGCAGCGTGCTGGGGGGCGGATCCGTAAGCTCAAGCGCCCGCAGCGCACCCACAAGGTATTCCACCGGCCCCTGCACGCGCGTCCGCAGGTTTGCCTCGCAGAAAAACAGTTGCGAGCGAAGCACGGTCTCGACGGCCCAGCCGATATCGAGGTCGCGCGCGCGCAACCCGTCGGCCAGCTCGGCAAGCGCCTCTTCGTTGACCACTTCTTCGCCCATGAACTGGCTACAGATCCGCCAGGCAAGCCGCTGGGAGGTGGCCGGCTGTTCCAGCAGCAATTGCAGGAAGTCGTCGCCGGTCAGTTTTCCTCGCTGGCCGAGCACGATCTTTTCGCCGTCGTCGTGCCGCGCCTCGATCACGTCGAACCGGTTGCCCTTGATGGTCCATCCGGTCAACGCCCGGGCGGCCTCCTGCACGTCGTGTTCGGTGTAGTTGCCGACGCCCAGGGTGAACAGCTCCATCGTCTCGCGGGCCAGGTTCTCGTTCGGGTGGCCGCGGCGGTTCGAATCGGCGTCGAGCCAGACGAGCATCGCCGGATGCTTCACGACCGCGCCGAGCAGCTCGCCAAAGGGGGCCCGGGCGTGCGTGCGGAACCGTTCGTTCTGCTGCCGCATCCGCACCAGGTCCTCGACCTTGCGGTTGCTGGTGGCGAAGTGGTTGTGCCACATCAACGTCAGCCGCTCGCCCAGCGGATCGGGCGAGAGCAGCATGCGGTATAGCCACCAGGCCTTCAGCCGCGCGGCACTGCCCGAGGCGGCCGCCGCATCGCCGATCGTGCTCGCCATCGCGTCGAAACCCGACGAGGCGTTTTCATCCTCGCCGCGCAGCAGTCGATCGACGGCCTGCCCTGGCCCTGCTTTCAAGTCGAGTTGCAAGCGGCCCCACGGCGCGGCAAACGCGGCCCGGCGATGCAGGTGCACGACCCGAGCAAGATTCCAAGGCGCCTGCTCGCCAGGTTCGTAGGGAGCCCAGTGGGTGCTCGTGTCGACCGCGGATGCTCTTGCGTTCATCAGGGGAATCGACGGCATGGCCGTCGCGCCTTAAGGGTCGAGGTCGAAGGTGAACTCTCCCAGATCGAGCTTCTCGCCCGAGGACACGGTGAACTCCTTGAACATGACCGGCTTGCCGTCCTTGTACGTCGAGAGTCGATAGGTGGCGCCGGGAATCAGCGCGGGATACGTGACCCGCCCGTCGGCGTCGGTCTGGATCGGCTGCTGGTAGTTGACCCGGTCGATGTTCGCGACGAAGTCCGCATCGGCCGCTAGTGCTCCCTGTCCGGTCTCGTCGCTGAACTCGTGGACGCCCGGCGTGACGATCATGTACGGGCCCGGTTCGAACCCTTCGACGGGCTGGCCCGCGGAATCGACAAACCGGGCCGAAACCTCGCCGCAAGGCTCGAGCACGACCGTCGGATCCTGCATGTCGGCCCGCACGACGCGCGTGGCACCGAGCTTGCGCTTGGCGTCGAGGAAGTAGATCGGATACTCGGCCGCAGGGTCGAGACCCGTCAGCTCGAAGTTCCCGCCCAGCGTTGGCGTTGTGTGTCCGCTCCACGAGTACGAGGTAGGGGCGATGTGCAAGCGGCTGATGACGAGCACCTCGTCGACCGGAGATCCCGATGTGTCGACGACCGTGCCTGTGAGTGTCGCGCCTTCGCGGATCGCAATCGACAGTTCGAGCGGCTCGTCGCCGGCGGCGGGCTCGATGCGCTCGATGGCGTGGGCATACCTCCGCCGGCCGCCCGGCTTGCCGCGCGACACCTCGCGTTCGGAAGTCTCCCGCAGGACGTACCTGCTTTCCGGTCCGTGCACGAGAATGCGCCCCGGTCCGGGCAAGACGGCGATCTCAAAACGCCCCTCGTCATCCGAAAGCTGAATGCCTTGCCAGCCGGTGAGAATCTCGTCGGTTTCGTTTGGGTTGTTGGAACTTTCGGGCTCGTATTGGATCGAAGCGCCGGCGACGGGCTGGCCGCTGGTCTCTTCTACGATGCGCCCGCGGACCAGCACGCCGCGAGTAAGCTCAACGTCGACTCGCTTCACGCGGTCGCCGGCTTTCCAACGGATTGCCTGGTCACGCGGTGTCCTTCGCGGCAGGTACGCGACCCCAGCCGGCGGGTAGACGACAAGCCCAAACCGCACACCCGGCTCGGGGCTGATGCGGTAGTGCCCCGTTTCGTCGGCCTGGCCGGCTACCGAAGACATCGACCCGAACTGTTCCTGCTGGCTGGCCCAAATGTTCAGCCGCGCGCCGCTGGCCGGCTGGCCGGTGTCGGCATAGGTAATCTGCCCCTCGAAAAGCTGCGCCGGAGCCAGCGCCAGTACCGCCTCCTCGCCGCTGGCGACGTTCTTCACCAACGGTCGGTACGTCGCGTCGCGCTCGCCGCGCTGCTCGGGCAATCCGGTATTGAGCGCCACGTCCTGCGGAGCGAAGCGGTCGCTGCCGTCGACCTTCAGGAAGACGCCGTAGTCGGCGGGCACGCCGTGAACGGTGAAATGTCCCTCGTTGTCGGAAGTGACCACCGGCAGCCAGGCAGCCGGGTTGCCGCTGCCGTCGGGCGTGCCGCGGAAGCCGACTCCGTCCGGGCTCGCTCGACCGTTGGTCGCGCGGCGCATGACGCTCCATGCGCCCAAACGCACCTTGCCGGCCGGCTGCCCTTCGATGTCGACCAGCTTGCCGCGAATCCGCTCCTCGGGCGGCAACTCGAGCGAGGCGTCGGTGTGCTCGGCGTCGAGATCGATCTGCCGCCACGCAATCGCGTGCCCGTCCTGTCGGGCAATCAGGCTCGCGTTACGGTGCGTCTTGGAACTCGCGTCGCCAATGTCGAGCCGATAGTTGCCGTCGGCGTCGGTCGTGCCCTCGGCCAGCACGTCCCCCCGAGATGACAGATCGCCGCCGCGCCGCGCCTTAATGAGCGTGGCCTTCACGGCCACATGCGCCCCGGCCGCCGGTCGCCCGTCGCCGAGCGTGACGCGTCCGGCCACGGTGGTCGATGGTGCGGCCGGTTTCTCCGCCGACTTGGCGGTCGTCTTCTTCGTTTCTTCCTCACTCGTACTATCGCCGAGGACCAGGTCGCCCAGGTCCTTGGTCTCGCCGGCGGCAACGGTGAGATCCTGCGCGACCGTTCCTAGGAATCGACTGGCCTTCGTGGCACCCAGGCGATACGGGATGCCCGGAGCGAGGCCTTCCATCGTGAAGCGTCCGTCGCTGTCGGTTTGATAGGCGTACCGCTTGGGCAGGATGCCATAGCGGGGATCGTCTGCGCCGCGGCTCGACACGCGGACGGCCCCCACGGCGTCGCCCTGCGCGTCGACGATGCGTCCCGTAATCGTGGCCCAAGGCTCGAGCTTGACCGTTAGTGGTGCCCGTTGCTCGCCGTCGACGACGTGAGTGCCCGCCAGCCGCCGCTCGGCGTGATAGAACTGAATGCGCCGGGCTCGGTCGGGCTGGAGGTTCGCAACCTTGAAGGTGGCGCCGGCGAGCGGTTGCCACACTTGCCTTTCAACGCCCCCGGCAAAAAGGGCGCCTGCCAGCGGCTCACCTTGCGGATCGAGCACGGTCCCGCTGACGGAGCGGCCGGGAACGAGTGCGAAATCGCATGACCTGCTCTCGTCACCCTCTGCTGGATTCACAACCGCCAATGCGTGAAAGTTGGCCGCGCTGCAGAAACTGGGGGCCGTGCGAAACAACACCGAGTCCGTATTGTCGAGGCGCCCCTCGATCCGATCGGCGCCCACGCCGATTGGGTAGTCGGAATAGTTGCTGGCGCGCACGCCCACGATGCCGCGGCCCGGCAAGCCCGCGATTTCATAGCGTCCGTCAGCGTCGGTTGGGAACCACAGGGCAAAAGCATCCGAGAAGCCTGGCGCCTCGCCAAGATGGGGATTGTCGGAAAAAGCGTAGTACTTCACCGTGCCCCGCAACGGCTCGCCGCTGAGGGCGTCGGTGACGCGGCCGCGAATCCAGTGGCCCCGCTTCAACTGAAAATCGACCGTCGTGGCTTCACTGCCGGGATCGATTTTGGCTGCCAGCGCCGAAACCAGGTAGGGCGCACTACGCGGTCCCTGCGCCAGCAGCTCGTTCTCGCCCACGGGAAGCCCGCGCAGCTCGTAGCGGCCTTCCTGATCCGCGTGCGTAAAGAAGAGCGTGTTGGGGTAGGGCTGCACGCCCACGCCCGCCAGGCGATACGCTTCGACGCGCGCGCCGCTCAGCGGTTGGCCGGTGTCCTTGTCGCGCACGACGCCCTGAACCGGGCGCGAAGGCCCCATCACCTCTTCAAACGCGGCGCCGTGGTAGGTTTGGCCCCGGTATTCGGGGAACCGGGGATCGACGACACGGATGGTCGCTCCGTTTCGCGTCCGTGCAGAAATCTGCCGCGTCTCGATTCCGGCCCCTTCGATTTGCAACAGCGCGATCCGCTCGCCACCGACGCCGCGGAGCCGGAAGCGGCCATCGGCGCCGGTCACCACGTCCGGAAAAAACGGCTCCAACTGGCGGCGGAAATTGAAACCGGTGGATACGAGCTTCGCTGGTTCGTCGAAAGCCCGGGTCTCGTCTCGAACGGCTGCCAGCCATGCGTCGAGATTCGCGCCGGCGGGGCGCCGAATTTCGATCACGCGAACGCGGGCTCCGGCAACCGGCCGGCCCTCGAGGTCGATGATTCGGCCTTCAATCGGCACCTCGTCCGCTGCCAGATGAAGCGTCTTGTCCGAGGCGACTTCATCGCGGCGGTCTGAGAGGTTGGGGTGCGGCGGCAGTCGTTCAAGCAGGTTGCCGCTGGGCTCGAAGCTGGCCGCCAGCGCCCAGGCCAACCCACGCCCCTGGGCCATCGCGACCAACTTCGCCGTCAGCCAGGGTTCGTTCGATTCCTCGGTGCTGAACTGGTTCTTCGCCACCCGAAAGGCAAACGTTCCGTCGGCTTTCGTTCGTGCCATCAGGATCGGCTCGGACACCGTGGGCACGTCCTGCAGCAGATAGACGCGAGCCGCCGATACGGGTTTGCCCGTTGCATCGACGACCTTGCCGGCGAGCTCGAATCCTGCTGTTGCATTCGACGGTTTCTCCGCCGACTTGGCGGTCGTCTTCTTCGTTTCTTCCTCACTCGTACTATCGCCGAGGACCAGGTCGCCCAGGTCCTTGGTCTCGCCGGCGGCGACGGTGACGGCGTCGAACGCGTTGCCGAGAATAGAGGATCCGCGGGCAACGCTGACGTTGTACGACAGGCCCGGCGCGAGACCGGTAAGTTCGAAACGTCCTTCGTCGTCGGTGAGGAACTGCCGCCTGCCGGGAAGAATTCCGCGTGGCTCGTTCTCCGCGTTGTCGTCGCCTCCTCCCGACAGTTGGACGAGTTGGACGCGCTCGGCCGGATTGCCGGTCTCGAGGAACACACGGCCCGTAATCACGCCCGCGGGTTGGAGCCGCACCGTCAGCGGTGCTCGCGAATCGCCGCTCACCTCGACGCTTCCGGCCAGGTTCTTCGCCTCGTGGTAGAAGTACACGCGGCGTTTCTGGCCGTGCTCGATGTGGCGAACGACGAAATGTTCGGACTCGAGGTCGTTCCAGTAGGAAATGTTGGTCAGTCCCGCGCACTGCGCGCCGCTGAGCGGATTTCCCTTGTCGTCGAGCACGGTGCCCGCGATCTGGCTGCCCGCGTGCAGTTCGATGTTGTGTTCGATCGCCTCGGCCGAGGTGTCGGGGTTGACGTCAGCCAGGTAGTGGGCATTCACCGCGGACATCCGATGAGGGAGCGTGCGGAACCTCTTGCGGGTTCCCTCGCCCCGGCCGTCGATCGCTTCGGCGCCGGCACCGCGTGGATACCTGTCGTCGGCAGACGTTTCGAGCAACGTGAGCAGACCGCGTCCCGGCAGTCCGACGATCTGGTAGCGACCGTCAGCGTCGGCCAAGGTACTGTGCAGCACGAGGCGCATCAGGCCCGGTACCGCTAGGGTGTTCGGATTGTCGTCGAACGCAAAGTATTGCACGTAGCCCCGAACGGGCTCTCCGGTGTCGCCATCAGTGACGCGACCGCGAATCCAGACGCCGCGCTTGACTTGCAGATCGAGCGTCGTCGTCTCTTGGGTCGGTTGGCTCGTGACCTCGAGCACGGTGCCCAGGTAGGGCTGGTTGCGAGGCGGCACGGCGGCGATTTCGCTGGTGCCAATGGGCAATCCCTCCAGGCGATAGCGCCCCTGGGCATCGGTGGTCGCTTGAATGAAGTCGTTGGAACGCACGCCGTGCACACGCCGGCCGGCAATCAACTCGGGCGCGACCGTGATTCCCGCCATCGGCTGGCCCGTTTCGGCGTCGCGCACCACGCCGGTGACGGGACGCGAAGGCGCCGCGGCGTAGTCGAATTGGGGCGAATAGAGGGTCTCCTGGTACCCGCCTGGATCGCTGGCTCGAAAGGCAATTTGCAAGGTTTCTCCGGCGCGCGTGCGCGTCCAGACCGGCCGGGTTTCGAAGCCCTCCGCGGCAATGACCAGTCCGATCAGTCTGTCGCTCCCCAGGCCGCTCAGGCGAAAGTGCCCTTCCGCATCGGTAACGGCCCGGGGCAATACATTTGCACCACCAGCGGCATGATTCGGCACGAAGAGAGAATCCGGGAGGTGCCTCCAAGCCTCGTTCCAGCCCAGCCCGCCGCTTTCCACCGCGCTGAGCCACGGGTCGAGGCCGTCGGCACGGTTGCCGTGCACCGCGCTGACGTGAACCACGGCACCCGGCACGCCTTGCCCTTCGAGATTGACGACGCGGCCGCGGATCGGCGTGTCGGCAACCAACCGGAGCGTGCGATCCTTGGCCAGCCCGGTGTAGTGCTTGTAGTTTCGATGCGAGGCCAAAGCCTTGAGCAATTCGCCACTCGTTTCAAACGGCGCGGCGCGCTCCCAGGCAAGGCCGAAGCCTTCGGCCGTGACCATGAGCTGGTCCCACTGCGAGTCATCGCCTGAGATACGCAAGGTAAACGTGCCGTCAGCCGCAGTCGTCGCCGTCGCAGCAACCGTAAACTGGTCCGGACCCCAATGCAGGATCGCCAAGCTCGCGCCGGCCACGGGCTTCCCTTCAGGACCGACCACCCGGCCGGCGAATTCCCACAGCCCGTCCGCCTCGTCCGCGACGACTGCATCCGATGGCTCGCCCTCAGGCGCGGGGCTCGCAGTGGTGCGGCTTGGCACCGTCTTCTCCGAGGCCGTTGCTGCTTCGCTCGGCTCGTCTTCGCGGCTCGCGGCGATTCGTTTCTCGGTTTGTTCCACGGTGAGCTTGGTGTCTTTCGGCAGTTCGCCAAGCTCGAAGACGCGGCCGGATTGCGCGCGGCACTCGGCAGAGAAGACACCCGAGCCGCCCCTCGAGAAGTGCCAGATGCGGCAGGTGACCCCGGGCGGCAGCACGGCCTCGAACCGGCCCTCTTTGTCGGTCGTGGTGCCCACCAGGGGGCGGGCCCAGGTGTCGGACGATTCGACGGTTACTGTAACCCGCAACTCGGCGACCGGCCCGCCTTCCTCGTCGACCACGCGACCGCGGGCCAAGGCGCAAGGCTCGAGCTCGACCGTCATTTCATCGCCCGCCGATACGTTCACCGTGGCGCCGAGGCGTCGGTCGGCGTGAACGAAGACGACCTCGCGGGTCTCGTCCGGTCGCAGCCCGATGACGTCGATGGTCGACTCGTCGAGCGGGCCCTCCAGACTGGGCGGCGCGTTGCGGCCGAGCACCTGGACGCCCTGGACGGGCCGGCCGTCGGCGTCGACCAGCTTGATGGTGCTCGAGAGCCCCTTGGTCAGTTGCAAGTCAACCTTCGTGTCGTCGACGGAATCCGCCAGTTCCACTTCGCGAACCGCGTGGTAACCCGTGACGACCCACGGATGGTACGTCTTGAGATATCCGTTGTCTTGTACCAGGTGCTCAGGAACCAACTCCCGGGTCATGGGGGAGTAGAGCTTGCGGTCGTCGTTGGGCGCGATTGCCGCCAGGATGCCGGGGCCGGGAATGGCCAGCACGCGAAAGGAGCCATCGTCGGAGCTACGGTTGCGTTCGCTGGGAATCTTGGCGGAAGTCCTCGGCCGATAGTTGGGATAGTCCTTGGCGAACGCGTTGTCGCGCAGCGGCAGATACTCGACGACCGCATTCTTGATTCCTTCGCCGGTCTGTTCGTTGCTGACCTTGCCGACGATCCATTGCCCACGGTGCAGCGCGAAATCGAGCGTGAGGGGGACGATGCCCGGCGCCTTGGGAAGCTCCTTCGCGGTGGGGAAATAGGGCTCTTCCAGACTGGGGCTGACCTCGATGTCGTGGCCGCCGCCCGCCGGCGCGCCGATCAGCGTGTAGTGCCCGTCCTTATCGGTGCGGGTCGTCAAGAAGTCCTGCTGCGAGAAGCGGTTGCCTGCAAATCGTTGGGCGCGGACTTCGACATCCGCCAACGGTTCCCCCGAGTCGGCATCCGTGACGGTACCCGAGATGGGTTGGGTCGGTTCCGCCACAAACTGAAACTCCTGGCCGAAGTAAACGCCGGCGCGGAGACCCATCGGCTCGGAGGGCTTTGCAAAAACCGGTGCCATGTCGCGCACCACCACATGCGCGTAGCATTTGGCAATCTCGGGGCTTTCGAGTCCCAAAATGGCCAACTGATCGGTCCCCAGTCCCGACAACTGAAACCATCCGTTCTCGTCGGTCACCGTTTCGGCCGGAAGCGCGGGCGAGCCGTTCACCAGGAACCGGTCGCCCCACTCCGCTGGATAGGCACCGGCGTAGGGCGAAGGACCCGCGTTGTTGTCCGCCTCGTAGTAGTCGTGGACGTTGGCCGGCGGCGCTTTCTCTTTGGCTTCCTTGAGCCAGGGGAGCAGAGCGTCTGCGCCCTTCGGCCGATGCAGCTTGTAGATACGTACCGCCACGCCTGAAATCGGATTGCCTTCCAGGTCCACCACGCGCCCGCGAATACTTTGTGCCCCGCTCAGCGTCAGATTCGTCGGCTGTCCGGCCTTGACGTTCTCACGCACCCGCATGTCGGTCTGCCACGCCGGAGCCATGCCGGGCGCAAACGCCGCCACCTGCCAGCCGAGCGTAGCCCGGGACCGATCGGGGTGGTCGGTCGACATCGACAACTCGTAGTTTCCTGCTTCGTCACTCTTGTCCTGCGCTACGATCATGTAGTCGAAATGCGTAGACGGATACTTGACAAACGGGGTCAGTATCCAGGCGGCGTACACGGTCGCCCCCGCCACCGGTTTGCCGTCCGGTCCCAGCACCCGCCCACGGACGGTGATCTTGCCCGCCAGCGGCTGCCCGGTTTCGGCGTCGCGCACCACACCCTCGATGACGCGCGCGGGCGGCAACGCGAGCTCGAAATCGGCCCCCAACACCGGAATCTGGTCACCGTCGTTCGTATTCGTTCGGCGCTGCGTGGTCGGTGCCATCCGCCGGGTCGCCACGATTGCCGCCGTGCGTGCCACGGTCGGCCCCGTGAACTCGAGGGAGACCGTGCGTTCGGCACCGATGCCACGGAGGACGAACCGGCCGTCGGCGTCGGTCGTCAACTCGTCGGCCAGGCCGGTCCCTTCCCACGGCAAGCCCGACCGGCGAAGACGATTGGCTGCCGTCCACGGCGGTTCGCCCTGCTTGACGGCCTCGATCCAGTCGGAGAGGTCGTCGCCCAGCGGCGTCTGGATCGTTCCAGGCTTGATGTGCACGCCCGCCAGCGGCCGGCCTTCCAGGTCGAGCACGCGGCCGGCAATCGGAACGCCGTCACCGGCAAGCCGCAGTTCGAGCGGTTCGTCCAGCGGCAACCTGTTCAGCCATACCCAGTCGGGACCGTGGCCGGGCTTGATCGCGGCGATGGCCACCTCTTTCCACTGCTCGGGCCGCCGCACGTCGACTTCAAACTGCGACTTGCTGTAGGCGATCTCGAACCGCCCTTGCGAGTCGCTACGCGTTTCGCTGAGCGGCCGATGGGCGACGTCCGGATTCCAGAACCAGCGGACCACGCGCACGCTGGCCTCAGGCACCGGATTGCCGTCGGCGTCGAGCACGCGGCCGCGGATCGTGACGCTCTGGTCGTCTGTGGTGGTGACGGCGCTATGCGCTGCGTCTGCATCGCCGTCGGTACGTGAGGCCTCCACCGGGTCGCCGGCGCTGTCTTGTTGTTGGCTGTTGTCTGATTGCTGGTTGGCGTCGGCGCCATCGCCGTCATCGTCGGCCGCAAGTGTTTCGGCGACGGACTCTCTGGGGCCGATCCCCACGAGCCCGACGATGGTCGTGCCGGCCAACGCGACGGCGAGCATCAGGGCCAGCAGTAGGCTGCCGACGCGCGTCGAAAGCGATCGCGACGTGTCCAGGATCCGCTGCACGCGCTGGCCCAGCATCGAGTGCAGCGAGACAATCCCCACGCCGGCGCTGGCCACCGGGGCGATGGAGAGTTCGGCGATTTCGACCAATCGCGAGGCGTATTGCTGGCGATCGCCGCCGTACTGTACGACGTAGTCGTCGCACACTTCCTCGGCCGTGGCCTCCAGCCGGCGCGAGAGCACCCACAACAGCGGTTGGAAAAAGAACACGGCCAGCGCCAACTGCCGCAACAGATTCCAATGGCAATCGCGCCGCACCAGGTGGGCCAACTCGTGGATGAGCACGTCGCGCGGCGAAAGGCTCAGTTCCGCATCGGGCAACAACACGACCGGCCGGCGAAGCCCCGCCAAACAGGGACTGGGCAAGTACGGACTGCGCAGCACTCCGGGCGCTGCAACGCCCAGGCGTTCGGCCAACTCGCGGCAGATGGCTCGAATTCCCGCTTCAGCCGGCAGGGCGCGGCGCCGCAAAGCGGTCAACCGCCACCAGGCCATGGCCAGGCGCGCCAGCCACCCCGCACACAGCAGCAGCCAGAGCGCGCCGGCCACGGCCACGGCGATTCCGACGCCGTGCACCGTCACAGTCGGAGTCCCCTGCGCTTCGACCGGCGCAGGCTCGACCGGCGGTTGCACGGCCACCGCCGGGGCGAGGGCGGCTTCCTCCGGCAAAGGTTCCAGGCCCTCGGCACTCGCCGGCAGGGCCGCGAGGGCGTCCTCGGACGCGAAAGGCGGCGCGGCCGCGAACTCGGGCTGCGACAAGGGAGCAACCGGCGGCGTTTCGGCCAGCGCTGTTTCAGCGGCAGGCGGCTGGAGCGCCGGCCGTGCGTCGTCGAACGGAGGCGTATCGGCCTCAACCCTCGCCGTGGACCCGTAGCTCCACGTCCGGGGCAGCGCAATCGACCAGCCCGACGCGCCGACCAGCGCCAGCGCCAGGCTGGCGGCGGGGCAAAGGATCACGGCCACGAGCGTCGTTCGGTACACAGCCGACTGCACGGCCGAGCCGCGGCGCGCCAGCAGCCGGCCGGTCACCAGGCCGACCGAAAGCAGGATCGTCGACTGCACCAGCCAGTTGACGGCAAACTCGGAGACAGCGGACGCAGCATCGAGTAGCACCACTTGGAGTTGCACCACGTTCATGGCCGTCCCCTATTTTTTGGCTTGGCGATCGATCAGCTTGCGGATCTCAGCGACTTCCTCTCGTGATACTTTCTCGTGCTTGAGCAAATGAGCGACCAGCGATCCGGCGTTGCCGCCAAACACGCGGTCGAGCAGATCGCGTGTCACGCTGGTGCGAAACTTGTCCTCGGCGATCAGCGGCACGAACACGAACGTGCGGCCTTCGGCCCGATGTGAGATCGCCCCCTTTTGTTCCAAGCCCCGCAGCAACGTCTGCACCGTGCTGTGCGCAATCGGCTCCGAGGCGTTGATCGTGTCGGTAATCTCTCGGGCGGTGGCCCGGCCCTTGTCCCACAGGACCTGCATGATCAGCAGTTGAACTCTTCCTAACTGGGTAGGCGGCATGCCTGAGTCTCCACAGTGCCGAATCGTTTAGTGCGCTAAATCTATCAGGGTAGACGATGGCTGTCAACCAATTTCCAGCGGCCCTTGAGAAACGAGGGCACTCGGCAACACCACGCCGCCGGCCGCTGCGAGCCTTCGCCGGCCAGCTTGCCGCCGCTCTCCCGCGGGCATGGCAGCCGCCGTTTCCGGAACGCTCGCGAGGGCCGTCGGCCGACGCGAACCCGCAAGACCATCGCACCGAATTGGCACCGGCACACCTGACCCACGCGACAGCGCCGCCCCTGATTTGCGCCCCCGCTTGATCGCGGCGAGCGAGCGTACAGACAAAGCCCGCAAACCCCTAGCTTCCTCGGGAAATGCGGGCCTTTTTACTAGGTCAGTTCAACTGGGACTGCGGGTGCTCCGAGCTTGAAGAGGTTGTCAAGCATCCTCTTTGCGATCGTGGGACTGCTTTGATGATCTACTGGCTGGCCGCGCCCGTCTACTGCGCAGACTACTCAGATATTGACGACGTACCTGAAGTGAATCGAGATGGGCACCGGTTCGTCAGCCATGTCTTGAAAATGCTTATGGAACATCGCTTTCAGCACAACAGAATCTCGTTCGATCCGTCATCCGTTTGGAGCATCGGCGAACGCCGCAGAATCGAGGAAGGATGCGGGATTCCACCCGAACTGATAGTGCCCAACTGTTGAGCTGCACGACGCCTGCCACCGCCCTAAACGGTTGAGCCGGTCGGCGCGATCGTACCGCGCGTTCTCCGACACGGTAATGGCGGTAACCCGATTGTGCGTGACCTGCTGCACGAATTGGAGGAGTTCGACACTTCGCTTAAGCGCAACGAACACAAGTTCAAGTCCACGGTGCGACGCTTCGAGATCGACCGCCGCAAGGATCTCACGGCCAAACTCGGCCCCGAAAAGCGCCGCCGCATCCAGCAAAGAGCGAACGCACGATCGGCCGCGAACAACGCGGCATTTCGCGAGCTACGACGACGGGCAACGGGTAGGTAGATACCCCCAAGAGGACCATATGCCCTCACCGCATCAGCTCCGCACCTTTCTCATTCTCATCGCCGCGCAGGCGCGTATCACGTTTGGTCGCGACTTCCTCTCTCGCTGCGGGTTCGGCGGCGGTTCTGGGCATTTAACTACGGGCGACTCGTTTCGTAGTCCAAGCAACGTGTCCTGTTCCAATCCCGCCCTGGTACGAATGCGTTGTGCCGAATGCCAATTCACCCGCCGTGTCCGACGCCACAAGCGAACTTCCATCTAGCGAAAGGGCCAAGCTCGTTTCTCGAGTGACGAGCCTATTGTGCCTACTTGAAAGCATCGAGGACGGCTCGACTCTGTGGGAGCCGGAGAGACTCGACGATCTCAAGCGTGAGCTGCGCGGCCTGGGGATCGAGCTCTGGCGAGACTGCAGGTCGGATCGCGACTAGGTGCGAGCATTGATGTGCGCTTGCCAAAGTCGCCCGCCCTCTCGTGTCGCTAGCTCGCTCTCTCTTTCTTTGCCTCGTCCCGCGCATCATCCTCGCTGGACGGCTCGCTGACCTCCAGGTCGGTGGAGACGGCATTGTTCCCGGCGAAGAAGGTACATGTGTGCGGGTCGGCCGTACCAGTAAGATCGAGCGTCACGGTGATCTCCACATACTCGTCTTTTGGCAGCCAGATGGTGGTGCCGGTCGGGTCTACCGAGACGGATGTGCCTGGTCCGGGGTCGGCGGAAAACTCAAGGGAAACGTAATCTTCAAAGCCATCGTGCGATGTCACGGTGACAATGATCTCCTCGATTCCTTTCTTTGGTTTCTCGTCGGACCGTAATCCTTGTGCCGCCGAAATAGTGTAGTAGCCAGGCATTGACTCAATTCTCCAAGAGAAGTTCGCGGTTAGTGCACAGCTCTTCCGACCTACTTCCGGCGGAAATAGCACACCCAGGAATCCGCCATGTCGAATTCTCTTACGACCCTGCCTGTTTCCCGCAGTTTCCTGCAAATCTCTTGATGCAGACGCGCGATGGGGGGATAGTCCATTTTCTTGGGAATGATGCACCGAACCATTCTGGGCGGGTTCTTGCTGGTAGCCGCATACTCCTGAACTAGGTCGTAGAGCAGTATATCGCCCTGGCGAATGACGCTTTCTGCCATCTCGCCTTCCCCACCGGACGGGCTTGGAAACCAGCCGAGCATCTGTAGGTCTGGGCAATGTTGCGGGTCGCGCCATTTGCCGAGCATCACGGCCACCACCTTCTCATCATTCTTGCACGCGTAGGCGGCACGTTTGCCTTTGTCCAGCCATTTTTCGAGATGCTCTTTGACGTCGAGGCCGCAGTAGCTGTGATCCATCTGCCGCATGATGTCCACAAACGCCGTGCATTCGGAATTGTCTGTGTGCCTGAAGCGAGTCCAGTTCATTATCGTCTCCTCGGGTGGTCAATCGTCGGTCGCGTTGACGGCTGAGGACAGGTCGCCGAATCGTGTTGCATCGCGGGTCTGCCAGCGCGATTTGAGTTCGGCAGGCGTCAGTGGAACGAGTCCCTGCACCATGTTCACGCGATGGCCGGTTAGCAGTTCGCTAAGGTGTTCGAGCTCGCCGATTGGATTCAAGACAACACCGTGTTTCCAAAAGGCGACGTCCCCGTTCTGTGAAGCTGTCACGATGCAGCCTCCTCGCTTCGCAAAGAACACGCGAAAGAGCGGAGTGCCCATCGACTCGGCACGAACGAGTTCGCCGCTAGTGGCATCCCAGACGCGGAGCCATCCATCCAAACCCACGGTGGCACAAACCAGCCCGGCGGGATCGAAGTCGCCATGTACTACGCGACCCGCATGAGAGCCTGTGAGCGGCATCAATTTGCCCGAGTCGGCGTCGAAGACCTCGGCTCTTCCATTGAAGTGGCCCACCAGCAGTCGCTTTCCCGTGCGGCTGAATGCTACGAATGAGATGCCCGCCAGTCGGCTTTCGAAATTTTGACCCGACTTGAGTTCATGGACGATGAGCTGACCATCAGCACTTGCGGCAGCGAAGCGCGTACTTGACGAATCCAGGCACAAGTCGGTCGCGATGCCGGAGAACTCGTGGGAAAAAACGACTTGCGGATTCCGGCCATCCACCCGCCACAGCCGCACCGTCGGGCCGCAGGCGTCGGCGAAGTACCGTCCATCCCGCGAAAAGAGCGTCCGACGCTTCCTCGGCCCCGGCGTCGGCAGGGACCAACGGATTCGCCCGGTTTTCGCATCCCGCAGCTCGATCGTCTTTTCCTCCCCGGCCGTTGCCAATAAGCGGCCACCGACGGCCAGAGATTGGAGCTTGCTGCCGTGCTCGAAGTCGCGAACGAGTCGCGGGGGCGACACGTTCCACAGTTGCACCGTGCCCTGTAGGCTGCCAGTCCAAACCATGGCCGGGGTTTCGCCGAACACCGCCGCGTTTATCTGCTGTGAAACGGGGAGGTCGTGGACGTCTTCTGTGCGGAGATCGATGACGCGTGCTGTGTTTCCCTGGCCTGCGAGAACGAGGTGTCGGCCATTCCCCGAGAGGGCACAGTCTTGCAACTGCGTCTTTCCATGTGGAATGTTCGCGGCGAGCGTGTCTGGAAGGCGCCAGATTCTCACCGCGTGGTCCTTCGAGGCCGTCACCAGGTGCTGCCCGTCAAGCGAGAATCTCCCTTCTGAAACATTGCCCGCATGGACCATCGGCGCCCCAAGAGGCTCTCCGCTGCCAACCTCCCAAGCGCGGACCGTCACATCAGCATCGATCGCCAGCAGTCGTTTTGAGTCCGGGCTGAACGCCAACTTGCTGCTGGATCCAGCGTTGCCGAAAGCCTGCAGCAGCTTCCCCGAGGGCACTCGCCATAGCCGGATCATTCCATCCGCCGAGGTTGTGGCTACATGGCGCCGATCGGGACTGAAGGCGCCCCGCTCGATCCTTCCTAGATGCTGCAGTGACCGAGACTGGACAGGCTCGCCTTCGGTTGATGCCCACCTTCGAAGGGTCCCGGCTGCGTCGAGCGTCTCGACGTTCGAGCCGTCCTGCGAGACCTGCACTGCGATGACCGCCGCGTGATGAGGCAGACGGAACCGGCATTCGCCGGAGTGCACGTCCCATAGACTCACGATGTTGCCGGCTGCGGTGAAGACCCACGACCCATCCGGGCCAAAACCAAAGGACTCCACCGAGACGTCATGCGCCAGCTCGGAGAGCTGTTCGCCGTCGAAAAGCTGCCAAATCCGTATACTCCGGTTACTGTCGAGGCACGCCAGCAGTTCGCCATCGTGGCTGAAGGCAAAGCCAAGCACGACCTGCTGGTGTGGCAGCGAGGCCTCCAATCCACCAGAGGAAAGCCTCCAAAGCCGAACTGACTTGTCCGTGCCGGCGGTGACGACAAACCGGCCATCCGGTCCGAACCCGGCGTTTACTATCCGCGCACCGTGATCGATGGATGATACGACGTCATTGTCATGCAAGTTTACGACACGAACGATTCCGTCATGACCTCCGGACAACACATAGCGGCCATCGTGCGAAACGTCGATGCTGGCGACTTCGTCTGTGTGGAACCACATCTGTTCCAGACTGGGAGTTCGCTCGAGAAGGACCGCCAGACGGACTCGGTCGGTCATCTCGCGAGTCGGATTCCCACTGTCGAAACGAAGCGCTTGGGTCATCCACGGGATCGATCCTCCCGTGGCCTCCGAGGTTGCCGCACGGGACTGGCATAGCTGCGACAACTTGATTTGACTGAATGCAGCCGCATCCGCCGCAATTCGAGCTTTTGACCGGGCATTGAGATACAGGCCCGTCGATACGATCGTCCCAACGATCAGGCTGACCAGCGTTATCGACCCCAGTGCGGCCACCAGGCGATTCCGACGTGCCCAACGGGCCGTCTTGCCGATCCGGCCGATCGGTCGCGCGGTAACCGGCTGATGCTCTAGGTAGCGCTGCAAGTCGTCAGCAAGTTCGAGAGCGGTGGCGTAGCGGCGTTCGCTGTCTTTCTCGAGGCACTTTGAGCAAATCGCATTCAGGTCGCGATCAATTGATGGATTAAGCTCTGTTGGCTCAAGCGGATCGACCGTGAGTACTTGGTGCAGGGTCTCCGCAACGGTCGCGACAACGAACGGGGCGCGTCCCGTGATGAGGTGGTAAAGTGTGGCTCCTAAGCCGTATACGTCTGTGGCCTCGCTCACGTTTCTTGAATCGAGCACCTGCTCAGGCGACATGTAGGGGGGCGAGCCAATGCAATCTCCCGAGAGTGAGTCGGCTTGAAGAGGATCGATTACCTTCGCTAGGCCGAAATCGGCAACCAGCGGTCGGTCGGTCTGACGGTCGATCAGTATGTTGCTCGGCTTGAGATCCCGGTGCAGTATGCCAGCAAGGTGCACCTCATGCACGGCTCGGGCGACCGCGAGCATGTACGTTGCGGCGCGGCGGCATTCGAGAGGCTGACCGGCGGACAGTTGTCCTAGATTCTGGCCGTCGACCAGTTGCATCGCATAGTAGGGCTGCCCCGCCAGCTCCCCCACTTCGTACACGGCGACGATATTCGGATGCTGTAGTTGAGCCGTCGCCAGCGCTTCCCTGCGCAACAGGTTCACGGCAGCCCTCCGCGACCACCGATTGCCACCCGGCACTAGGAGCTTAAGCGCAACCATGCGACTCATGCTCCTTTGGTGAGCGCGATAGACGGTTCCCATTCCACCCCGCCCGATGGCGCCGAGCAGCTGAAAGTCGCCAAAATCACACGCGTCGAGCGTGGAGTCTGGCGTGTCTTCTCGTGTTTGCCTCGGCTCACCGTTGGATGCCACACGACTGGAGTCTTGTTGCGGGGGTACAGTGTGGACGAATGGTTGACTCAGCACCGTGTAGGCCCGCAAGAGTTCAACGAGTTCGCAGATCAGGTGAGCAGAAACACTGCTCGGCACCCGATTGAGATACCCAACTGGATCGGGCAAGACACCTCGCTTGAGTGCATCCTCAAACTCGTCGCATAGCTGGTCGATCTTGCGCTCCAGTTCCAGAGTCAGCTCGGCAGAGGGGAGCTCGTTCATTCGCCTTTCCCCTCGATGTCGGACAAGTGCGACCATTCGCTCCGAATCCTTTTCAGCTTGCGCTCCACTGAACTCAGCGAACACTCCGCGCGCTCCGCGATTTCCTGGTTGGTGTACCCCTCCATCTTGAGTATCGCAATTTGTCGAAGCCGACCGTCATCGAGACCTTCGAGCAGCTGAGCGAGCGATTCGGCCGCTAGTGCACAGAATTCAGGTGTCGGTTCGTCTCCCACGATGTCTTCGATCGAAGCATCCGTCCCATCGAGACTCCGGTGTCGAAAGACATTGCGTTTTTGAGAAGTCTCGTGGCGATACACGCGAGTGGCTTTTCTCGCGGTGATGGTAACCAGCAAGCGCCACAAGTCGCTCCGATCAAGGAGACTCGGAAACCGGCCCGCTTCAAGCCCCCCGCAGAAGCTGTCGAACGCACTCAGCGCGACATCTTCCTCGTCGCTCATTCGCCGAAAGTGCTGCGGCAGCTTCGCGCGCGCGATGCGAACGAGGCGCTCGTAGTAGCGCATCCACAGTGCCTGGGCCGCATCGCGGTCGCCCTGGCGATAGGCCGTTAGCCAATTGGTGACGGAGCCGGTCATCTCTGGGAATGCCACCACGAACGAAGAGACAAACCCACCCAAAGCGGGGACTCCGCTAGTCTAGTGCCGTGCGATGGCCGCCACAAGTCAGCGACCAGACGTCAGCCCTTTCATACGAGTTCGTCTTTCGAGTCTGCCGGACCACCTCTTGACGGCGACGACCTCTCGCCAGCGCCGTGACGACGACTAGCGCTGGATTAGCGTTGCTGGACATTTCGCTGACGGTGCATGAGCACGTTTTGCCACTATGAGAATGGGAACACTGAGGCGAGACACCAAACACCCCACCCCCCAGCCTTATTCCTGCCCCGGTGCTCGCAATGAACTCGCCCCCAATGTCGGTCCATGAGTCGTCGCCGCAAGCTGCCAGTGATACCGCTCGCAGCCGGTCTGTATTGCAGAACGACGGAGTTCTTTGGCGAGTTGTTCGCTTCGTTGTCGTCATCGGTGGCATGTACGGACTGCTTCGTTGGCAGGCGTCGGAATTCGATGCCACCGAGGCCTATTCCATCGTCGAGTTGGGAGTTGTGCTTTTGGCCTTCGAACTAGGCGCCGTCTTTGGACGAGGGCGCGAGGCGGTCCTGGACTTCGTGCGGTTCGTAGTTGTCCTGTTGGGCATGGCCATCCTGCTGTTTCTGAATTCGCGCAACTTCGACGATACCGAAATGTGGGTGCTCATCGGTTTTCCCGTCGTCGTAGCCAGCTTTGAAGGAGCCCGGACGTGGTTCCTCTCCACCTTCGACCTTACTTCGACCGTGCCGAGGGAACTTAACCTTCCTGAGCTTATCAACAGGGTCGCCGCCCTATACGACGAGCTCTCGCCCCGCACGCGCAGCTTGATTGTGTTCTCAGTGGGCGCTGTGCTCGGTCCCATTATTGGTCTTTCCAGCAGCAGCGTCCTCGGCACGCTACCGCAAGAGAACAAGCCCGCATTGATGGCCGAGCGAGACCCGGTCGAGCAGATTGCCAATGAGCCGGACCCCAACCGGCGCCATGAAATGCTCGATCGCCTATCCCAGCGCATGGCAGACGTCCGTCTACTGCAACCGACGGGCGCCCGCACCACCGCGGACGGTAGGTCACAGCCCTAGGCACACACTCGCTCGAAAGTATCAGTCAGCCCGAACAAATCGGTCCAACAGCACACTCCTTCGAATCGGAGACAACGATCATGGCCGAAAAGATCAAATCACTATCCACGCAAGTCAACGACCTTGCAACTCGCCTGAAGTACCTCGAGACCCAGGTCAGCAACGGACGTCACTCTCACGACGACAGTATGTCGGCCGACGGCTTTGGACATTTCTGCGCGTTACCCGAGGTTCCACAACGCACCTTTGGACCGGACGTGTCGGCGCATCGTGCCCGACTGATCCAATGGATCGACAAGAAGTGGGTCAACGGCACCAGGCTGCGGTACTACTTCTTCGAGAGTGGGTCCTTCGCCGGCGGGAACGACCAAACCGACCTGGTGCGTCGGGCCTTTGAGATCTGGGAAGATGTCGGCATCGGCATCTCTTTCGAAGAAGTGACCAACATTGGCGAGGCGGAGATTCGGATCGGTTTCCTACGGGGCGACGGATCTTGGTCGTACGTCGGTCGGGACGTGATCGACGTGCCCGGCCAGTTCGAACGTACGATGAACTTTGGCTGGGACCTGACCCGTGATCCTCGCGGCGTCGATACGCCGGTCCATGAAATTGGCCACTCGTTAGGCTTTCCGCATGAGCATCAAAACCCGTTTGCCGGAATCGTGTGGGACGAAGAGGCCGTATACGACTATTTCGGCGGTCCCCCTAACAACTGGACGCGTGAGTCGACCTTTCACAACGTGTTGCGGAAGTTGCCCGCCGGTAGCGTGGAAGGCTCCCAGTGGGACCCGAATTCGGTTATGCACTACGGGTTCCCCGCCGGATTGATTCTCAGCCCGGAGGAGTACCGCGGCGGCTTGCGTCCGGAACTGGGGCTGTCGGCGCATGACATCGCAGAAGTGCGCCGGTTCTACCCGCCCCTGGACGATTCTCGAAATCCGCGCCTGGTGCCAATGCGACTCGAGACGCTGACTTTGGAGCCGGCCCAGCAAATGAACTTCACTATCGAATCGCCGGTAACCGACGACTATACGATCCAAACGTTCGGCCGATCCGACACGGTGATGGTGCTCTTCGAGGACGTGGATGGCCAGCTTCGTTACGTCGGCGGCAGCGACGACAGCGGAACCAGCACGAACGCTACGCTTCACGTTCGGCTTCGGCAGGGCCGACGCTATGTGCTCCGCCTTCGACTCTACCTCAACTACGCCAGCGGCGAAACCGCCGTCATGATGTGGTAAGGAAAGCGTCCAACGGTACAGCGGCACGATTCTTAAGGTCCGGCGGCACGAGCCAACTGCGACCTGCGGATGCCATCGATTCCGATGTTGGGGCCGTCGCCGATGCGATTGGTAGGTACGCCATGTCAGTTGATGCAGAATCTTGTTCGACTGACGCAGAGCCGGTCCAGAGTCGGACCGTTACTCCGGAGGAATCGACCGCGGTGTTTGCGGCCGTTCCGGCGGACCAAGCACGCCGACGATCGACTCAGTTGCCAGGGTCCTTCCGAAGTTCGCCGATTAGCTGATGCGCGCGCCTGTGCGCGCGGTCCGCTCAAATCAGACAAGGACAGACCATTCGGCGATTTTCCTCCTGCGCATTAAGTAGGCCCGCAAACCCTTGTGTGCTCGGGAAATGCGGGCCTTTTTGCCAGTGAGGCTGCTGGGGCTCGAACCCAGGACCTACGGATTAAAAGTCCGTTGCTCTACCAACTGAGCTACAGCCTCGAAGGGCTTTCACTGTAGCACTTTGCGCGGTGTCACGATAGTGGCGGGGCATTGGCTTGGGGGCATTCATTGCCGCCAGCAGGATTCCGGCTATCTTTAGCTTGGTGGCGACTGAGCTCAAACGCTACGTGCCGGGGATTCGCCGATCGTGAATGTTCTCTGGGAATGGGAGGAGACTCCGTGCCTGTTGTGCGGCAGCACCGCTGCCCGGCCGCTATTGTGGCGGCAGCGTCCGCGACACGTGGTCTGCCGCGAGTGCGGATTGGTGTATCAAAATCCAAGGCCGACGGTGGCTTCCATCCAGGCCTACTATGAGCGCGGCTATTGGGAAGACCGCGGGTCCGCGGACGATGCGCGGCACGATGTTTCCCAGCAGCGCGGCGCGGCCATCGCCGCGCTGGCACGCAACGTGATCGGCAAAGACGACTTGATCGTCGAGGTGGGCTGTGGTCACGGCAAAATCCTGGCCTACGTCCGCGATCAGTTTGCCTGCCAGGCGCTGGGGGTCGAGCCATCGCTCGCTCAGTGCGCGGCGGCCCGAGAACGTTTCGGCTTGGAGTTGATCCAGGGAGGCCTCGACGATCTGGACCTGGGCGGGCGAAAAGCCAAGCTGTTGATCCTCTCGCACGTGCTCGAACACTTTCACGAACCCCGCGCCGCATTGGCCCGATGCCGCGCGGCGCTGGCCGACGATGGTTGGATTTTCGTCGAAGTGCCCAGCATTCTCTGCCCTCATCCCGCCAAGCGACTGAGCACCTGGCTGTCGATCGAGCACATGGTCTACTTCTCGCTGACCACGCTGAGCCAGATGCTCGCCGAGACCGGCTTCCGCGTCACCGCCACCGAATCGAGCACGTTCGTGCGGGCGTTTGCCCAGAACACGGCAGGTTTGCCGCAAACCCACGGCGGCAGTCCCGCCTTCAACGAGTATTGGCCGGTGCGGCGCGCCCTGCTGCGTCACGAAATCCACTACTGGCCGCGCTACGCCGCCCAACGCGCCGTGGCGATGCTCTCCGGCAAGTAGACAGAGCGATGCGGCAACGCGACCGCAAGACGGATGGCAGCGCGGGCTCCGCTAGGGCTGCTGTTCGCCCGAGGTTTCGGCGATGTAGGCCTGCACGTTCTCGGAAAGCACGTCGAGTGGCACGGCGCCGGATCCGAGCACGACGTCGTGGAATTGGCGCACGTCGAAGCGGTCGCCGAGCTTTTCTTCGGCTTCGGCGCGCAGGGCACGAATCTTCAGCTCGCCCATCTTGTAGGCGGTGGCCTGGCCGGGCCAGGAGATGTAGCGGTCCACCTCGGCCGTGATGTTGTGCAACGTCAGCGCCGTGTTCTCGGCCATGAACTCGATTGCCTGGCGGCGCGTCCAGCCCAGGTAGTGCATGCCCGTGTCGACCACCAGGCGGCAGGCCCGCCACATCTCGTAGCTTAGCCGGCCGAAGTTGCTGTAGGGGTCGTCGTAAAAGCCCATCTCCAGGCCGAGCCGTTCGGCGTACAGGCCCCAGCCCTCGACGAACGCCGTGGCGTGGGCGAAGCGGCGAAAAGTCGGCTGGCCTTCCAGCTCCTGCTGCAAGGCGATTTGAATGTGGTGGCCCGGCACGGCCTCGTGCAGCGACAGGGCTTCGATCTCGTACAGCGGGCGGCTCTTCAGGTTGTAGGTGTTCACGTAGTAGAAGCCCGCCCGAGTGCCGTCGCCGGCCGGCGGCTGGTAATAGGCCGTGGTCGTGCGCGGCGCGATAAAGGCCGGAATCTCACGCACGCCGTACGGCGTGCGGGGCAGCTTGCCGAACAACGCCGGCAGCCCGCCATCGGCCTCTTTCAACACGAAGCTCGTCTTCTCCAGCAACTCCTCGGGCGAGTCGGCATAGAACTGCGGATCGGTCCGCAGAAACTCGACGAACGCGGCAAAGTCGCCTTCGAAGCCGGTACTGCGAATCACCTCGCGCATCTCGCCCTTGATGCGGCGCACCTCGGCCAGGCCCGTGTCGTGCACCACCTGCGGATCGACGTCGAGCGTCGTATGATGCCGCACGCGATGCCGGTAAAAGGCCCGACCCTGCGGCAGGGCGCTTGCGCCAATCTGCTCGCGGCAGTTGGGCAGGTACTCGTCGGTCATAAACTCGAGCAGCTTCTGGTAGCCCGGCACCACGTGCTCGGCGATCGCCGCTTTCGCCTCCTTCGCTAGACGCTCGTGGGTCGCCCCGTCAAAATCCTCGGGCAATTCCTCCAGCGGGTCGAACAGGGCGCTTTGCGTCGGGTCGTCGACGATCTGGGCCTCGAGCACCTGGTCGATATCGTCCAGCACCACGCTGGGCAGCGTCACCTGCTGCTTGATGCCTTCGCGCATCAGCTCGATGTGGTCGTCGACGTACTGATCGAAGGCGGCCAGCCGTGCAATGTAGTTGTCGTAGTCCTCGACCGAGTTGAGCGGCACGTCGACGCCCAACTCGGGAAACGACACGTGAAAGCCCGAGCGGTTGGTGATCGGCGTCAGGTGCGAGAGGAACTCGTGCTCGGCGATGGCGTCCTGCTTCTGCCGGCGAAAGATGTCGTAGTTGATCTGGTCTTCGCGCGACAGCTCCTCGCGCGGAATCGCCTCGAGCCGCTCGAGAAACGCGCGCTGCTGTTCGATCCGCTGCTTCGCATCGGCCAGCGTCTCGCGCGGCAGCTTGTCGTTGAATCGATGGTCGCCCGCGTGCGTGGCAAACAGCGGATCCTCGGCCATCGAGTACTCCCAGCTTTGCTGGAACAGCTCGGCGAGCTGTTTGGCCGGCGAGGCATCTTCGGCCACCGCCGCGGCAGCGAACAGAACAACAAGCGCGGCCAACGTGGCCCGCAGGGAAGAAGCAGTCATTGGAAGTGTTTCCCGAGGTGAAGGCGGGTGAAACCGGAGATTGCCGCTAGATTCTATCTGAATCAGGAGAACACCACGAGACAAGGCTGTGATGCGGAATCCGGCTAACCCGAGCCTAGCTCACGGCTGCTGCGCAAGCAGCTCCGCCAGCCGAGTCTTCCCGCGTTGCCGGGCAATTTCCAAAGCCTGTGGACCGGCATCCGCGCCATTCGCGACGAGACACTCTGCGATCGTCGTGGCCGCCGCATCGTCGAGCGCGTTCGATGCCACACATTGTAGCAATGGACTGTGTCCATCACGATCGACAGCTTTCGCATTAGCTCCGGACTCAAGTAGCAGGATGGCGACATCAGCGTGCCCGTAGAGGATCGCAAGGTGCAACGGGCGGTACCCCTGAAGCTCCTGTTCCACGTTCAGCCCCTGCTCCAGCAGATGGGCAACTTCCTCCAAACGCCCCTCTCGCGCTGCCATCGCAAGACTTGGCGCCTTCGACACAGGGGCTCCATCTTCCACCTGTGCGGCAACCACGTCGTCGTCGTCATCGGCAACGAGTTGTGCCACCCGGCCGCCCACGACAACGTCGAACCCGCCCTCGCCGATCCCGTCGCTCCATTGACCGACCGTGTTGTCGATCAACGCAGACAGCTCGGCCTCCGTCAGTCGTCGCGGAGCCCAATAGTCGGTAATGATACGCAGCCCGGTCGTAGTAAGTTGATACGAGATCTCGCCGCCAACAATCCCCAGGTCCGCCAGCGCGCTGTCGATATAGTCGCCGCAACGGTCCTCAAGAAACTCACATCCGTCAAGTTGCTGAAGTAGCCCCCGGTCGTCCACGGCGGTGTCGTCGAGAAAAACGGTCGCGCGTGAGCTGATCGTGATCTTCATCGACGTTCGTCCGCAGTAGCGACGGAGTGGACGCGAGCCACTACCGCCCCGTGATCCGCGCCAGAATCACCTTGTTGTTCTCCCCTTGGCGCGGCCCGACCGTCACGCGGCCTTCGGCCACGGTGATCCAGGCTTCGTCGGGGCTGAGTTGGCAGACGCCGGAGTTGCCCAGCGTGGCGTCGTGCTCGGGCACCACGATCTGCTCGGTGGACCGCAGCACGTGCAGCCGGTCGGGGTCGACCTGGGCGGCGAACAGCGGGGCGCGATGGCGAAAGATGTGGTCGTTGTCGGCGCCGCGCCGCGTGTACAGCAGGTACAGCTTGCCGCCGATCGTGAACCAGTGCTGCTGCGTGTTGTAGCTGCCCAGGGGCTCGCCGTCGTCGAACGTCCACGGCACGTGCTCGTCGAAGTGGATGCCGTCGGACCCGCGAGCCACGAACGCCCCGTCGTCGGCCCGCAGGGTGAGAAAGTAGGCGTCGGCGAACCGCGTGACCGAGGGCTCGTACAGCCCACGCCCCGTGGGCAGCGAATGCTCCGAGCCGTGCTCGAGATACACAAGCTCTTCGCCGTCGAATCGGCAGCGGGCCACGATCGACGTGTAGTTGCGGCGCTTGTCGCTGCTCTGATAGCGGATGGGCAGCAAGATGTCGCCGTCCGGTAGATCGACGCGCTGATTGCAGCCAGCGTTGGGGGCCACGATGTCGCGCCCCTGGTGGTCCTTCTCCGGCATGGCGACCGTGCGCAAGGGGCCACTGGCGAGCGTGGCCGGGTCAATCACGGCATACGAGACCTTCTCGCGCAGGTAGTTCTCTTTCGTGCCTTCGGCAAAGTTGAATGTCTTGCCGGTGACGAGGATCTTGCCCGTGGCCTGGTGCCACCCCGGCCACAAGTCGCCCGCCGCGATTTCGTAGCCGTCGGGCTGCCCGGCCCGCTCGAGCGGCGCGATCGGCGCAGGCGCCGACCAGCTCTCTCCGCGGTCGCGGCTGATCGTGCGGTACACGTCGTGGTAGCCGTGCGCGCCGGTCTTGGCCGTGCGCGACATCGTCGTCAGCCACAGCGGCTCGTCGCCCGGCACATACGCCGTGCGAGCCTGCGTCCAATCCCACTCGGCGTCCCCCTCGATCATCGTCGAGAGCTTCACGTGCAAGTCGTCGCCGGCACGCAAGTCGGCCGCGAACATCGACAAGACGGCAACCGCCAGCATTACCCGCGTGAGATGCCTCGCCCACTCGCCCGGCAAGAACGCGTGACCGCCCGCCTTACTCGCTTGGTTGTTGCTTGGCATTTCGGTCCTGGATGATCTCGTAGGTGACGCGGCTTCGCCCGCGGGACGAGGATTTGGCGAACCTCTCCTTCCATCGCGCCTCATCTTCTTGGGCTTGCTCGAGCGTCTCGCCGTGCTCCGCCAGCCACGCGATGAGCGCCCGGTTCTGCTCGGCGTGCTCGCCTTGGAAGTACTGTGCGTTTCTTTGTTGTCGGTTGAGCACGTGAATCAGTTTGTAGATGTCGTCTGGCTGGTAGAGCGTGGGGTCGGCGCCGGCCTTCAACAGGTCGAGCGCGATGTCGAACCGGTCGGCTTGCACGGCGGCCATGGTCGGATACTTGCGTCGGTACTTGCAGTAGCGGTTCAGGTCGGCCCCTTTGTCGATCAGCACCTGCACGCGCTCGCGGCCGTCGTGCAGCGTACGGTCGATCACCAAATCCAGCGGCGCCTCGCCTGTGTTGCGGTCCAATAGATTGGGATCGCCGCCGTGGGCCATGACCAGATGAAAGTACTCGGGCAAATCGCAGCGTGCGGCCAAGTGCGTCACGGACTGGCCGGGGCGGCAACCCGTGCGGCCGAAACCTGGCACCGCCATCGACTGGAAACTGGCGTGCTGCGGCACGCCGAAGCTGCTGCCAAAGAAAACGTTCGGGTCGGCCCCCTGTTCGAGCAGGCACCGGAAGCGTTCCAGCTTGCGGTCGGGAAAGGCCCATAGCAGCGGCGTCATGCCTTTCTTCCCGGTGGCATTCGCGTCAGCCCCGGCCGCGATCAGCCGCTCCATTTCCTCGACGTCATCGGCTTCGATGGCCTGGCACAGAGCGATCACCTGCTGGTCGTCGAAGTAGTCCTCGGCCTTCCAGCCGAATCTCGCGTGCCAGCGCGTTTCGGGGAGCAGTTCCCACTTCAGCTCGCGCAGGTGTTCACTCGCCTCGAGGCCCTTGGCCACGGCCGCGTCGTACTCCGTCAGGAACTCGGGCAGCACCCTAAGAGGCTGACCCCGCTTGTCGCCCTCGTCGCGAATCCGCTTCGTCGTGGCGGCGGCCTCGTCCGCTTGGCGGCACCACTTGGCAAACTCGCGATTCGACATCAACTTGTGAAGCTGCCGCAGCGGTGCCAAAGTCTCGGTGCGGACGGTGGCCACGATCCCCGCGGCCGCATTGTCGGCCAGCGCGTTCTCGTATCTCCATCCCGGGTTGTACCCTCGGCTGAACTCCGGCGACCACTTTTCGAGACGCGCAATGACATTCTCGAGCATCTGTGGATCTTTATAGCGGAACCGGTGCACGGCGAGTTCGGGCGGTTCCTGCGTCGGATCGGTGTCCTTCGGGGCGGGAGCAACGCCCCGGCTATCGACTTTGGGGTATACCTGCCTGTCGATCTTGCTTCGCATCTGTGAGGCGTACAAAAAGAATTCCGCATCCTCCGTCCGGCCGGCAGCGTGAGCACCGACCGAGGCCATCAGCAGCGCGGCGGAATTCATCTCCTCGCTCTTGAAAGCGAGCACCAGGCGCATCGCAAAGAGGCCGATGGTCGCCACTACGGCCGCCACCACGATCAGGGTAACCTTGAGAGCCGTTTTCATGCGGCGCCCCGAGAGTTTCGGATCGGCATCGGCCCCGCTCGCAACGCGCGGCCGACGCACCGGCGCGTCCTACGTCAGATCGAGCGGTCCGTCGGCGCAGAGTTTTTCGGAGCCGAACACCTTCAAGTCGCGGTTGCCCATGGCGTGGGCCAGGGCCAGCCACAGGCGGTTGTGCGGCGCGTGCTGGCAATCGAGCGCGCGATTGGTGCGGAAGCCGGCGCCGCCGCCCAACAGCAGGAAGGGAATGTTCGAGAGCGTGTGCGAGTTGCCCTTGCCCAGCTCGTTGAGCCACACGATCTGCGTGTGGTCGAGCATCGTGCCGCCGGCGCCGCCCGGCTCGGGCGTCTCGTCGAGCCGCCGGGCCAGGTAGGCCAGTTGTTCGGCGAACCAGGAATTGATTCGCTTCAGCTTGGCGTAAGCCTCTTCGTTGTTGTCGGGCTCGTGCGACAACGAGTGGTGTCCCTCGTCCACCTCGAGCCACCGCATGCGGGCCTGGCCCACCGAGCGCATGAACTGCAGCGACGCCACGCGCGTCATGTCGTTGGCCAGCGCGCTGACCAGCAGGTCGATCTGCATCCGCGCGATCTCGGGCGTGTTGTCGTTCACCAGCTCGATGTCGGGATCGATCTCCGGCTCGGGGTGCACCAGCTCTTTCTGATTCTGCGCGGCGGCGATGTCCTTTTCGAGCTGGCGGACGTGCTCCATGTGCTCGGCAAGCATGCCGCGGTCTTCCGGGCTGAGCGATTTCGACACGCGGCGCAGGTCGGCGTTCACTCGGTCGAGCACGCTGGCCACGTGCTCGGCATCCTGGGCGTCGCCGTAGATCTTCTCGAACATCTGGCCCGGGTCGTCGATCGGGGCCACGGGCTTGTTGTCGCCGGCGTAGCACATCCGCGTCCAGGGATCGGCCCGGTTGGGCACGGCCACGCCGAACTCGAGCGAGCCGAAACGCGTGCGTGTGTCTTCGTGGGCCTGCAGGTGATTGCGAATCTGCTGATCGATCGAAATGCCGCTGGCCCAGCCGGCCGGCGTGTGCGAGCCGCCCTGAATGTTGCCGGGATTGAGTTCGGTCGCGGTCAGCAGGCACGACATGCCGCGCATGTGATTGTCGCCGTCGCCGCGGATCTTGTTGTCGACGCCCTTGAGAATCATGGTCCGCTCGCGAAACGGCTCAAGCGCCTCGAGCATCGGTTTGAGCGTCAACGGCTTGTCGTCGCCGAACTCGTCGGGAAAGAACTCGCCGGGCAGCGTACCGTTGGGCGAGAACATCACGATCAGCCGCTGCCGGCGCGCCGGTTGGCTGTCGTCGGCTCGCAGGCTGGGCAGCCCGGACAGAAACGGATAGGCCGCGGCACCGACGCCGAGCGTGCGAAGAAACTGGCGGCGATCGTGCATCATGCGTGTCATGGTTGATCTTCGGGGCTAAGGGATGTTGAGTCGTAACCATGGCCCGCGGCCAGCGCCGCGATGGTCACCCAAAGATTGCGGATATTATAGCCGTCCGCGGCGAAGTCCGCACGCAGCGCATCGAGCGTGTCGGGCCCGTAGGCGGCCGTGTCCTGCTTCACGAGATGGTGGAACACGTCGGCCACAAACGCCCGGCTGGCCGATTCGCGGGCCACGGCAAAGTTGGCGACGTCGCGGGCACTGGCGATCGACAGCGCTTCGCCGGCCTCGGTCTTGTATTCGCTTCTGGCGTCCACCGGCCGATCGTTCTCTTCGGTGCGCCAGCGGCCCACCGCGTCGAAGTTCTCCAGCGCGAACCCCAACGGATTGATGATCGAGTGGCACGCCATGCAGGCCTTGTCGCGGGTCAACTGCGTGATCTTCTCGCGCATCGTCAGGTCGGCGGGAAACTCCTCGTTGTTGAACGCCACGGCCACCGGCGGCGGATTCAACTCGCGCCCCACGATGTTGCGGGTGAGAAACACGCCGCGATGGATCGGGGAAGTGCTGTTGTGGTAGGCGAACGCGCTCAACAGATACGGATGCGTCAACACCCCGGCCCGCCGCTCGGGCGAAAACACCACGCGCTCGAATCGCGTCGTGCGCGGCTCGCGCTTATCGCCGGCGGACTCTGTGTTCTCGCTCGACTTCGCTTCGCCGCTCGGTTCGTCGGCACTTGCTTCCGCGTCGGCCTCGGCTGCTGCTTCCGCCCCCTGCCGCGCGGCGCTTGCGGCTTGGCCCGGATCCTCACCCTCATCGTCCGTTCCCGCCGGCGCTTCCACGACGACGTCCGGCCGATACAACTCCGCCAGCCGATCGTTGAGCACCAGGTAGTCGGCCAGCAGCAGCTCGCGATAATCCGAGGCGTCGCTCCAGACGACTCCTTCGACGAACAGCTCCAGCGACCGCCGCAGGTCGGCCACCACGGCCTCGTCGAACTCGGGGAACAGCGTTTTATCCTTGGCCAGGTCGCGCTCGTCGAGCTCGAGCCAGTGGCGAAAGAAACGCCGCATCTTGGCCTGGGCCCTGGGATCGTCGATCATTCGCCGGGCCTGCGCTTCGATCCCTTCGCGTGTGGCCAATTGCCCGGTGGCGGCCGCCTCGCGCAGCGCGTCGTCGGGAATCGAGTCCCACAGCGCCAGGGCCAGCCGCGTGGCGATCGTGTATTGGCTGGGGGCTTCGCTCGGCGGCGTCAGGTCGGTGTACAGAAAATGCGGCGAGGCCAGCACCAACACCACCGCGCGACGCACCGCCGCTTCGAGCGTGGGCGAGGCCGCGAAAATGCCCTCGCGGAACCATTGCTGTTCGTCCTCGGAAAGCGGACGCCGAAACGCCGTGCCCGCAAACCGGGCCAGAAAGTCGCCCGCGCGCTCCTGCCGGTCGGCCGCTTTCTCGTCGACGCCGGTCAGCAGCGGCAACCGGGCCACGACTTCGGCCGCCGTAGCCACCGCCGCGCTCACGGCCGCCTCGTGCCAACCCTGCGACACCGCACTGCCCCGTTCATAACCCAGGCTGCGGTCGTCGGCCGGAAACGGCGTATCGATCACGAACAGCCGCGTCGACGCAGCGGTGACCAGATGCTCCGCGTCGAGCACCGACCATGCCCCGTAAGGCGGCTTCCACTCCATCCGCACCGCCGCCGCCTTCTCCTTGTACTTGAAGAACTCCAGCCGCAACGGATAACGCCGCCCGCCCAGCAGGAACACCCGGGCCTCGAGCGACCGGTTCTCGCCCGAGCTGACCCAACCGTCGATCAGGGCTGCCTGCCCGGCCACCGAGCTGTCGTCGCGCAGCTTGCGGCTCCGCTCGGTCGGGACGTTGTTCAGATACAGCCGCGCGCCGTTGGGCGTGGTGATGCGAAACTCGTAGTAGCCCGTGTCGCGGGCCACGAGCGACCCTTCCCACACGATGGCGAACTGCGTGGCATCGATATCGCCGGTGGGAGAACCCTCGCCGAAGTCGAAGTCGACCCGGGCATCGACCCGATCTTCTTTGAGCTCGTCGGCCTTGCTCATGCCTTTGGACTGAAAGTACTCGGCTCGAAGTCCCGGCTGCTCGGCATCGTCCTTGTGCTTCTCGTCTTCCTCGGGCGGCGGCGTGAACCGTGCGACCAGGTCGGCCACGGCATTGCGGTATTGCGGCACGGTCAGCCGCGCCAGGTCGATCCGCGGCTCGGCCGAGCGTTGTTTGCCGCGGGCCTCGGGCGAATAGAACGCGCCGTGAATGTAGGCGGCCACCTGCTGGGCGTCCTCGCCGGAGCACTGGTCGGCCGCGTCGAGCGGCATCGTCTTGTCGATCACCTCGGCCAGCTTCTCGATCGACAGCTCGCCGTGCAGCGGGTCCTCGTACTTTTCCGACACGCCTTCGCCGCGCGGCCCGTGGCAACTGGCGCACTTGTTCTCATAGATCGCCTGCCCGGCGTCGGCCAGCGCCGCGGCAGCCCAACCGCCCCAGACAACAATCGGCAGGCAGAAAGACGCAAGCGCGCGGGCAAATCGAGTTGGAACGCGTGTGTTCAAGGCAAGTCTCGGCAGTCGAGCGGCGTGGTGGGAACGCTCTTGGCGGGTAGCACTTCATTGTATCACTGCCGTCCCGCGTAGCAAAGCTGAATGCGCCCCCCGGCAACGCCATTCCGCCGCTCCAAACCGTGTGCGTGCGATCAAGTCCACCCGGCGCGCACATGTCGCCGCACATTCCACTTCGCGCGGTCGCACCGCACACCAAATCGCCTTCGCGCGTTATCATGCGGATGGTTCAGGCAAGGGAGGCTCACTTCACTTTTCCGTTGCCGCCACCTCTACACATCTGACAGCGCGGCAACGCGGCGTTCGCCACAACCTTTTCTGGGAGGGTCGTGCCATGTCATGCCATCGTCGCGCGTTCACGATCGTCGAGTTGTTGGTCGTCGTGATCATCATCGCCATCGCCATCTCGCTGTTGTTGCCCGCCGTGCAATCGGCCCGCGAGGCAGCCCGCCGGTCGAGCCTGAAGTACGGCGACGAGGCCGCCGCCGCAGAAGAATCGCTCACGGCTCCCCAGCCCGTGCCGGCTAACGTGCCCGAAGCCCGCGTGCAAAGTTTCGATGCCGAAGTGACGCTCACGCCGCGGTTGAGCGTGGGCACCTCGTCGCCCGAGTCGATCTACGAGGCGCGTTTCGAGGGCCGGATCCATGCCATGAGCCCCAGTGGCGATGCCGAGTGCCAGATCGCGCTGCCGCTGCCGCCGCAGATCATTTCGCTCACCGAAGTGTTGGTGACCATCGACGGCAAGAAGAGCGACGGGGCCACGCTCGATTGCGAGCGGCTCGTGTGGCGCGGCAAGCTCCCCGCGGAGCCGACGCCGGTCGACGTGGTGTACAGCGCCGTCGGCAAGGGCATGTTCGAGCTCGACGTCGCCCAGGGCGGCATCGTCGACGACTACGACGTGACGCTCGTTGCCAACGGGTCCGACGTGCGGATGCTCGAATTGTCGCTGCAGCCCACCAGCCTCGAGCGCACCGCGCGCACCAGCACGTATCATTGGGACTACGAGCGGTTATTGTTCGGCCAGCCGGTGCAGGTCGACGTGCAGGGCATCGCGCCCATCGACCGGCTGGGCGAGCTGACTTGGCTGGGTCCGATCAGCGTCGTGGCCTTCGGCCTGATGGTGGGTCTGGTCGTACAGGCGCTTTCGGCCGCGCGGTTCGATGTGTGGATGCTGCTGCTAACCGTGGGCACGTTCGCCGGCGCGTACCCGCTGATGTACTTCGCCCAGGAGTACATCGCGTTGGCGCCCGCCGTGGTCCTGTCGGCCGCGGTGGCGATCGCCATCATCGGCGCTCGGGCCGTGGCGCTGCTCGGTTTGTGGCGCGGGCTGGCCGGCGTCGTGCTCCCGGCGGCCGTGATCATGACGATCACCCTGCTGGCCGCCATCTGGCCCTCGCTGCAAGGCATTCTGCTGACGGCCGAAGCCTTGGCCTTTTTCATCGCCGCCATGCTGCTGATGCCCCACGTGAACACTTCGGCCTTCTGGCTGGTGGCCGGCAACAAACCGTCGCCCACGGCCAACCTCGCCGGCGGTGCAACCAGTTAGCAAGGTTATTCGCAAGCGTACACCAGGCGCGAAGCGCGAGCGAGGGTCGTTGATTCTCGCTCGCGCTACTGCCTGGCCCCGTAGGTCATGCACCCCGTGCATGACACCGTCGGTTGCGCTCGGCGAACCGCCCCGCCCCGACCTGTCATGCACGGCGTGCATGACCTACTTGACTCGTTCGCGCTCGGCCACCCGCGCGTGGCGCTTCAACTCGCGTTGAGCGCCTCGATCATCGCGGTCGAATTGGTGACGAAACCGAAACAAGCTTCGATGTTGAGCAGCGCGGCGCGGGCGCAGAACTCCGGCATGATCGTCGCGCAGCAATCGGCCAGCAGCACGCAGCCGTAACCCAGGAAGCTGGCGTCCTGCAGGGTGGCCAACACGCACTGATCGGTGCAGACCCCGGCGAAGAAGACGGTCCGAGTGCCGAGGTTGCGCAGGATGTCGTCCAGAGGCGTGCCCCAGAAGCCGCTGATGCGGTACTTGTCGACGCGGATGTCTTGCGGCTCTTGCACTAGTTCCGTGACGACTTCGGCCGAGGGCGAGCCCTGTTCGAGCACGTGCGCCCCGACGGCAAGCTCGTCGCCGATTCCCGGTCCCAGGCCGGTCCGATTGAAGATATGCAACTGGTTCGGCGGCAGGTTCATTTGGTCGGGCCGGTTGCCCCAGTCGAGCCATACGATCGGCACGCGGGCAGCCCGCATCGCCGGCAGCAGCTTCGTCAGCGGCTCAATCGGCGCGCGGAGCGGACGGAAGTCGACGCCGTTACGGTCGACCCAGCCACCGGCAGCGGCGAAGTCGCGCTGCATGTCGACCACGACCAGCGCGCAGCGTGCCGCGTCGAACGTGATCGATTGCGGCTGCGCGCGAAGCCTGAAAGGACGCACCGCGCCGCCGCCGGCGGTCATGTCGACGTGCCCCTCGTCGACCGCCCACTTCTCGGCCCCCGCGCCCAGCAGGTGCTTCCCGGCCTTTTCTGAGGCCATCCGTCGGTCTCCCTGCATGTTCTGTCGATGGCTCGCACCGCACGGGCAAGGCGCCCTACATCGGCGGCTGCTCATCGCCCGAGGGGCCGTACAGGGCCGGCACGGGGATGTCGTTCAGACGCAGGTACACGCACAGGTGGCCGCGGTGGTGGATCGAGTGGTTCAGGACCCAGGTGCGCACCACGGCGATCTTGGGCATCGTCATCAGGGTTTCGCCGGCGTTGGCCAGCGACCAGTTCTGGAAGAACGCTTCGTCGGGTGCGGAGGCCAGCGTCTTGCGGGCCGAGGCCACGTTGGCGTCAAACAGCTCGACGATCTCCTTCACGCTCTTCAGGTCCGGCGGCTGGTACGGCTCGCCGCCCGGCGGGTTCATGTCCCACACGTCGGAAGCGAACGTCCCCTCGACCCAGCCGGGGAGCTCGGCCAGGTGATTGGCGGCCCAGCCCATCGTGTTCGACTTCGGGTGGCACTTCCAATCCAGCTTGTCATCGGGCACGCGCTCGATCACCTTGCGCGTGCCGGCCATCTCCATATCGAACTCGGGCAAGAACGATTCACCGATCTTCATGGTCGTTTCCTTTCTTCGGCGGCGTGGAAAGAAACTCGCGACGGGCAAGCTGGGGGCGAGCCACCGGGGATCATAGCAGAACGCCGCAGCTTCGCCACCAAATGCACACAGGGTGCAGAAAGAGGGCACCCGTAGGGCATGCACGGGAGTGCATGACACCCGTTCTGTCGCGTCCTGTCTTGTAGGTCATGCACCCCTGTGCATGACACCCGTGCAGTCGCGCCATCTGTTGCACGGCGTAGTGGACACCGTGCCGTCGCGTCCTGTCATGCACGGAGTGCATGACCTACACTCGGGCGACGACGAACTCGTAGCCGTAGGCATCGGGGTATTGGTGCCGCATGGCGATCTCGCGCTCGGTCATCGTGACGATCGCCAGCGCCTCGGCGTCGCCCTCATACTTCGCGCGCAACGCCGGCAGCTTCGCCTCCAGCGGACCGTAGTAGTGCTCCCACCAGGCGGCGTTGGGAAGCGTGAAGTGCCCCAACAGCTCGTAGCCCAGCCGCTCGACGAGCCGGCAGACGTCGTCGCGGTGCCGCATCGCCGGATACTCTCCGCCAAAGTAGGCCGCCACCTCCGCGGGCGGATCGCGCTCGAGCCACACCAACTCGGTCACCGCCACGCACCCGCCGGGTTTGAGTAGCTGCCGAAAGCTCGACAACGCGTTCTCGAACCCCATGACGTAGGCTGCCCCCTCCGACCAGATGAGATCGAAACTGCGATCTGCGAACGGCAGCGCGTTCATGTCGGCCCGCAATGCAGCGGCCTTGCGATCGAGGCCCTCGGCCTGCAAGCTGGCCCGGAGTTGGTCCAAGTACTCCTCGTGCAGGTCGACCGCCTCGATCTCCGCGTCCAGCGCGAAAGCCAGCACCATCGTCTGCATGCCCGGCCCGCACCCCACGTCGAGCACACTGGCCCCCTTCGGCAACCTCCCGCACAGCGCCAGCGCCCGCCGCGTGCTCTCATCGTCGCCAGGACCCTGCCGCGGCAAGCCGCGTTGCACGTCCATGAAAATCTCCAACGCGCGGGTCGTGTCAGCCATCGTGTGTCCTAGCTCGTCCAAGAGAATCGAGAGTCGGTTGCTATACCGACTCGCTGGCGTGCGGCTCGTTTCGGAATCGCCCGGCAGGACGACAAGCGTGCTGCCGGCGAGGTTCACCACCTGCAGCACCACCGAGTTATTCGGCCTGCGGGCCGCACTTCGATTCTGGCGAGCGCGCGCTGCTTGATGCCCTCACCAAATTGCGCGATAATGCCGCCGCATCTCAAGTGGCTATCTTTTCGTTTTCGGCAAACCAGGAGTAAGCTAATGCGCTACGCACATGTAGTCGCGCTGCCCTCGCGCGCGCACGCCCTGACCCTGTTGTCCCTGCTGACCCTCGCTTGTTGGACGCCCGTTGCCTGGGCCACCTATGTCCCACCCTCGCTCAGCCCCGGCGACACGTACCACCTGGTGTTCATCACCGACGGCACGCGCGACGCCACGGCCACGACCGTCACGCCCTACAACACCTTCGTGCAAACCGAGGCGGCGTTGAATCCCTCGCTGACCGGCACCAACGTGGGCGTTACGTATAGGGCGATCGTTTCCACCACGGCGCTGGACGCCAACGCCAACGCCCCGGTCACCGCGCCGGTGTTCAATCTCAACGGCGACAAGATCGCCGACAACTTCGCCGATATGTGGGACGGCACGATCGACAACCCGATCGACTACAACCAATACGCCGCGACCATCTTCCCGCCCGACATTTGGACCGGGTCGCAGACTGGCGGCCAGGCTTTCGTCGGCGCCGAGATGGGTGCCGCCAATCCGCGCACCGGCCGGGCCGATCTGGCCGACGGCCGCTGGATCGACGAGATCATCGCCACGAACACGTACCTGTCACGCTTCTATGGGCTTAGCCAGGAGCTGACCGTGCCGGTGCCCGAGCCGTCGAGCCTCGTGCTGGCGGCAGGTGCGCTGGGATCGCTGCTGCTGCTGGCCCGGCGTCGGCGACAAGCGACCGGTCGCTAACGGCACGAGAGATCGACGCGCAAGCACGAAGTCGTCCCTCCCTCCGCGATCACCATGCGGAGGGAGGCCGCGGTCCACGCGCACTCCGATTGACGCACGTTGGAGACCGAGTGACAATAACATCCGAGCTTGTGTCCACATACTGACCACTAGCCACCAACCACGACTCCCCCATGTCCCAACTCACGGCCCCCGGCCCACCAGCCCGCGCCGGCGGCATCAACCATCTGCGGGCCATCCGAGCTGACTTTCGCACGTTCTCCCACGCAACGCACCAGGCCCACGGCGACATCGTGGCCTATCGCGTGCTCGGCCAAAGCGTCTATCAATTTGCCACGCCGGAGTTGGCCCACGAGGTGCTCGTCGGCCGGGCCCGCTCACTGCACAAGCCCGACAATCACAAGCGGGCGTTCGGCCGCGTGATCGGCAACAACCTGTTCACCAGCGACGGGGCCGACTGGATCGCCCGCCGCCGCCTGCTCTCGCCGGTGTTCCTGCCGCAAGTGATCGATCGCTACCGCGCGACGGTCGTCCGCCAGGCCAGCCACGTGTTCGACGCTGCCGCCGAGGGCGAGTTCGACATCACCCGGGCCGCCAGCAAGATTGCGCTGCTGAGCGTGGCTGAAGCGCTGTTCGGCGCGGCGATCAACGACGTGGTCGACGACATTCTCGAAGTGACCGGGCGACTGCAAGGCGCGGTGACGCGGCAGATCCTCAGCCCGGCGCTCGTGCCGCTGTGGATTCCCACTCGAGACAATCGCACGGTGCGTTCGGCGCTGCGCTTCTTCCACGACCTGATGACGCCGCTGATCGCCGAGCGGCGCCGGGCGCCCCAGGGGCACGACGACCTGCTGGCCGCGCTGTTGCGCGCCACTGACGGCGAAGGCGGCACGCGGCTCTCTGACAAGGAGGCGATCGACGAGGCGCTGACCATGCTGCTGGCCGGCAGCGACACCACGGCCGCGGCACTCTCCTGGTCGTCCTATCTACTGGCCACGCATCCCGAGATCCAACAGCAACTGGCCACGCAGATCGCGGCGCCCGAGCACGCGTCGGGCAACGGAGCGCCCGCGCCGGTGCCGGAGTTGGCCGGGCAGGTGTTCGAAGAAACCATGCGAATCTATCCGCCCGCGGTGTCGATCGCCCGGCAGGCGGTCGAGCCGGTCGAGATCGGCGGAGTGGCGATTCCCGCCGGCGCGCTGGTGTTTGTCAGTGTTTATACCATCCACCACGACGAGCGGTGGTTCCCCGATCCAGAGCGGTTCGATCCCGAGCGGTTTGCCACGCCGCCGGCACACGAGATCCCCGATCACGCCTACCTGCCCTTCGGCATCGGACCGCGGGCGTGCATTGGCCGGCGGTTCGCGCTGATGGAAGGTGCCATCGTGCTGACCGAGTTGCTGCGGCGTTTTTCGCTGCACCTGACGAGCCCCACCCAGCGGCCGGAGCTCGAAACCACGCTCTCGCTGCACCCCCGCGGCGGGCTAAAACTGCGTGTCGCGCGGCGATAACCTGCCCGAGGGCGCTCGCCCCAACGTGCTTTCCCCCTTCGACTTCCGCCACGTGCCCACGGAACCGGCGCAGTGTGGGCCGCACGCGCGCTGCTAGACTTGGGGCGTGAGCGAAGGCCTGTTTCCACTACCGCTGACGCCGTTCGAGTACTACTTCCTCCTGGAAGATCGGGCGGAGTATGCCGGCGTCATCCCGATCGAGCTCGAAGCGCGCGGCCGCTTCGACCGCCCGGCGTTCGAGCAGGCCTACCGGTTGACGCACGAGCGGCATCCGTTTCTTTCGGCCCGGGTCGAGAAGGACAAGCGCGGCTGGCCGGAGTTTGTGGCTGGCGAGCCGGAACCGATCCGCTATGCCGACGACCGTCCGACCTGCCTCGACTCGCAACCCGGCGAGCGGCCCGGCGTGCGCGTGCAGGTGTGGCAGGACGACGACCAGCTCTTCCACTTTCATTTCCTGTTCCACCACGTGGCGGTCGATGGGCTGGGGGCGTTTCAATTCATCTGCGATTTGTTCGAGGCCTATGCCCACGCCTGCACCGGCAGCGACGAGCCGCCTCCCTGGCGCCCGCTCGATCCCCAGCGGCTGCGCGACCGCGACGGCCATCACTTGTTCAAGCGCCGCGTGCGCCCCGTCGACCTGTGGCGGATGGCCCAGGTGCACGTGCCGCTGAGCCTGCGTCAGGCGGCTCTGGTGAGCGACGAGACAGACACCTCCGCTACCAATGGCCAACCCGCGGCCCCCACCTCGCCGACCGACTTTATGGTCGAGCACCTAAGCGTCGAGGAAACCGACGCGCTAACGGCCACGGCCGCCGGCCGCGGCGTGATGCTCAACGACCTGCTGGTGCGCGACTATTTCCTGACGCTCGAGGAGTGGAACCGCGGCACTTCCCAGGCCAGCGGGCCGATCCGCATTCTGATTCCGGTCAACATGCGGCGGCGCGAAGACCTGCGGATGCCGGCGGCCAACGTGTTCGGCTATGCCTTCCTCACCCGCTACGCGGCCGACTGCCAGAACCCCGAGGCCCTGCTCGACTCGATCCGCGACGAAATGGCCGCCGTCAAGCGCGACAAGCGGGCCCTGTACTACGAGGCCATGTTGCGGCTGTCGTGCGCCTGGCCCGCGTTTCTGCGCTGGTCGCTCAACCGCGAATGGTCGTTCGCCACGGCCGTGTTCACCAACCTCGGCACGGGGTTCGACCGCCTGCGGCTTCCCGACCACCAGGGCCGCAAGCTGGCCGGCGACCTGCTGTTCGAGGTCGGCGCGGGCGTCGGCCCGATCCGCCCCGGCACGCGCATCTCGTTCTCGGCGCACAACTACGCCGGCCGCCTGGCCATCGCCGCCTGCTGCGACGGCCGGACGCTTACGCCCGTGCAGCAACGAGCGCTGCTGGACGCGTATCTTGCCCGGCTGCGAAACACAATCGAGCAGAGCTAGTTGCTCGCTGGCTATCCCGCCTTCTTGCGTTCGCGTTCTTCGCGAAAAGCATCCAGATCCGCGCGGATTTCGGCCAGGTGCTCGGCCGTGAGTCGCTGCTTCGTACCGGCGAGCATCGACAAGAAATGCTCGACCTCGGCCGGGGCAACCGGGTAACCGCAGTTGCCTTCCGGGCCCACCGACGTCGCCAGCACTTCTCCCCGAGCGTCCAGGATCACCATCCAGGGCACGCCCGAGGAACCCGCGGGGCGCAACCGCGCGGCCACCTCGTCGCCGTGCGGCATCCGTAGCGTGTCGATCTTCAAATCGACGTAGTCGCGCGCCAGCACGTCTTCGTGATCGTGCAGGAAGCGGGTCAGCACCTTGCACCAGCCGCAATACGGGTTGCCGACGTGCACCAGCACCCGCTTGTCCTCGGATCCGGCCCGCTCGAGCGCCGCGGTGAGCGCCTGCTCGGCATCGACGGGCGCGGGCCGCCACTCTTTCAGGAACGAAGCCACTTTCTCCGGGTCGTGCTTCGGCCCGATCTCCAGCGAACCGGTCTCCTGATTGGTGAGCACCTTGCCGTCGGCGTCCAGAACCGTCAGGTGCGGGTAGGCGAACCGCGTGTCCTTGCCGCCGTAGTGCTCCATCAATTCGCGATTGGTGTTCGAATCGACCAGCACCAACTGGTACTCCTCGGCCACGATCGGCGCCACCAGCTTGTCGTTGTGGAATACGTCGTGCAGCTTGTAGCACCAGCCGCACCAGTTGCCGCCCCACTCGACGAGCACGTGCTTGCCTTCCAGCCGGGCCTCTTTGAGCGCCGCGGCGATCAGCTCTTCGCCGTTGGGCTCCTCCTCGTAGATCGGCTCGCGCTTCGGTTTCTTCTCCTCCGCCGCCGCCTCGTCCTGAGCCGGCTCCGCTTTGGGCGGCTCGGCCCTGGCAATCGCCACCGCCAACAGGCCCCACACCAGCACCGCACCGCACATCAGCTTGTACGTGTTACTCATCTCCGTCCTCCTGATGGTTTGAGACAAGGAGCCGCGACGAGGGCATTCTACCACCGGGGGGAACGGCCTCAACCATGGACCTTTCCGTCTGGTACAATGGCCGCATGTCCCCTAAGCAACCATCCCGTTCACGGCGCCGCTTTGCGGTATCACCGATTGTGCTGCTGCCGATCACGGGCCTGGTCGTGGTCGGACTCCTTGCTGCTCCCGACGTGCCGCGCGAGGCCTACTTCGGCATCGCCGGATTCCTTGCACTAATCTGGACTCCGTGGCTAGCATTCAACCTCCTCCACCGGAAGTATTCCCGCCGACGCGAATAGCACCCCGGCGTCGCACGCGTGTTTGCCGTCTTCTTCGCGACCCACCAACCACAAGCCAGTAGTGGTTGGTGGGTAGTGGTTCGTGAATAGTGGTTGGGCCCGACGCTATGCGACCAAACGGGGCAAGGGGTTAGGGATTGGGGGTTAGGGGTTAGAATTCGAATAGGTGCGATCAGGACATGGGTGGCGCGCGGTGGGTTAGGGTAACAGGTTCAGGGTTGGGTTGA
>ERZ869936.236-NODE-236-length-60198-cov-18.639393_pt1 | contig 60198 bp, 48 predicted proteins | sample MGYA00520876_ERZ869936 | MGnify/ENA primary metagenome ERZ869936 (study PRJEB32218, sample SAMN09650985) | biofilter metagenome | isolation source: enrty point of leading RO module | place: Saudi Arabia: Thuwal, RO plant located on Red Sea | collected 2016-02-17 ... | reverse complement strand
ATCGGCCTGCACCTGATCCACGAGGTCACCAGCCCGCAGGCGTTCGACATGCTTCGCGAACGCGGCCTCAAGGTGATGTACCCGGACCGCACCATCGCCACGGTCGATCACATCGTCCCCACTGACAACCAGGCCCGGCCGTTCGCCGATGGCCTGGCCGAGGAGATGATGTCGGCCATCGAAAAGAACTGCCGCGAATTCGGCGTCACCCTGCTCGATCTCAAAGATGACCGGCAGGGAATCGTCCACGCGGTCGGACCGGAGCAGGGCCTTACACAGCCCGGCGTCACCGTCGCCTGCGGAGACAGCCACACCAGCACCCACGGCGCATTCGGAACGATCGCCTTCGGCATCGGCACTTCGCAGGTCGCGCATGTGCTGGCCACGCAGACACTCGCGATGAACAGGCCGCAGGTGAAGCGGGTCGAAGTCAACGGCGAACTTGCACCCGGCGTCTTCGCCAAGGACGTCATTCTCTACATCATCCGCCGGCTCGGCGTGAAAGGCGGCATCGGCTACGCCTACGAGTACGCCGGCAGCACCTTCGACGCCATGACCATGGAAGAGCGGATGACCGTCTGCAACATGAGCATCGAAGGCGGCGCCCGCTGCGGTTACATCAATCCCGATGAAACCACCGTCGAATACCTCCGCGGCCGCCCCTTTGCGCCACAGGGTGAGGCCTTCGAGAAGGCCGCCGAGTGGTGGCTCTCACTCGCCTCCCCGTCCGACGCAGAGTACGACGACTCGGTCACATTCGACGCTGCTGATATCGAACCGACCGTCACGTGGGGGATTAACCCCGGCCAATCGGTCGGCGTCAGCGAAGAGATCCCCGCTGTCTCCAGCTACCCCAAGGAAGAACAGACCGGGGTGCAGGAAGCGCTCAGCTTTATGGAACTCCAGGCTGGCCAGTCGATGCAGGGTCTCAAGATCGACGTCGCCTTCATCGGCAGTTGCACCAACGGCCGCATCTCCGACCTCCGCGAAGCCGCCCGCATCGCCGAAGGCAACCAGGTCGCCCCCGGCGTCAAAGCGCTCGTGGTCCCGGGATCACAGCAAATCCTCAAGCAGGCCGAAGAAGAGGGCCTCCACAAGATCTTTGAAGCCGCCGGTTTCGAGTGGCGCGCCGCAGGCTGTTCCATGTGCCTCGCCATGAATCCCGACAAACTCCAGGGCCGCGAAATCTGCGCCTCCTCCAGCAACCGCAACTTCAAAGGCCGCCAGGGCTCCCCCACAGGCCGCACGCTCCTCATGAGCCCCGCCATGGTCGCCGCAGCCGCCGTCAACGGCTGCGTCACCGACGTGCGAGAGATGCTCGAACCGGTGGGAGTGTAAGATTGGTATAGCGCCCAGTCGTAGGAGACCTGTCAATGGCGACCGAAACGACACTCATGACTGCCGAGGAGTACGCCAAACTCCATCCGGATTCGGACTCCGAACTCGTGCGCGGAGTGGTGATTGAAACGGTTCGACCAGGAGGGCGGCACGGAGAAGTCTGCAGCAATGTCGTTATCGAAGTCGGCGTATGGGCGAGAGCGAATCAGGCTGGAACTGTCGTCTGCAACGACAGCGGCGTCATCACGGAGCGCAACCCCGACACAGTCCGCGGACTCGACGCTTACTTCATCAGCACCGATCGAATTCCGGACGAAGGTCTCCCGGAAGGCTGGCTCGAAATCCCTCCGGACCTCTGCGTGGAGGTGCTTTCACCAAACGACCGTTGGAACGACGTGCTCGCGAAGACCAGCGAGTACCTCACAATGGGAGTCCGCGAAGTCTGGATTGTTGACCCGGAGGAGGCAGGCGTCCACATCTATGTCGCCGACGCTCCTCCCCGCGACGTTCGCTCGGGTGCGACCTTGTCATCTCCCATCCTGCCAGGATTCGCAAGCGATCCCAAGGCGTTTTTCGAGGCCTGATCGGAAATGCATTCGCCGCTGATGCCCATGAATCCCCGATTGATTCCGCTGCTGCTCTGCCTGTCGCTGATGGGATGCGGGCAGAGCGACGGTCAGATCAAGGAGGTCTTCGGCAGTTCGCAGGCCATCGAGACCGTCCGGAACGCCACAGCGGTCACCGCATACCGTCTCGAGTCCTATCCACAGCAGTCGTTTGACGATTACGAAATGACGGCTGGACCCGTCAGCGTTCCGGAAAATCTCTCCGCGGAGCTTCAAACTCTGCTGCTTGATCCGGGCGCCTACTTCTGGGAGACAGACGTCGCTTGCGAACCGTTGTATGGAGTGCGAATCGAGTTCCAGCGAGATGACGATCTCGTCGATGCGTTCTTCTGCTTCGAGTGCGACATTCTCACGATCTACCACAATTATCAGGTCGTTGGTGGAGAAGAAATCGACGATATCCGCAGCGACCTCATCGAGGTCATGCAGCCGCTGTTCCCCGATGACGAAGCGATTCAATCGCTCGAATAGCCCCGGCCCAAAGGTTTGAAAGCCCCGCAACATGCCCAGTGAAATCACCACCGTTACCGGTACCGCCGTCCATCTCCTCCTCGACGACATCGACACCGACCGCATCATCCCGGCCCGGTACCTGCGCTGCGTCAGCTTCGACGGTCTCCACGACCACGTCTTCAAAGACGACCGCGAGCACGACCCGGACCATCCGTTCAACGATGAGCGGCATCAGGACGCCGAAATCCTCATCGCCGGCCGCAACTTCGGTTGCGGTTCCAGCCGGGAGCATGCGCCACAGTCGCTCATGCGTTGGGGGATCCGCGCCATCGTCGCCGAGTCCTACGCCGAAATATTCTTCGGCAACTGCACTTCGCTGGGGATCCCCGCCGTCACCGCCTCCCGCGAAGACTTGGAGAAGCTCGTCGAAACCGTCAAAGCCGATCCCGCCGCCCAACTGACGGTCGACATCGAGAAGAAGCAACTCACCGATGGCGACACCACGATCCCGATCGACATCCCCGAAAGCGCCCGGCACGCCCTCGTCACCGGGCAGTGGGACTTCCTCAGCCAACTCGTCGAAAACCGCGACGCCGTCAAAACAACCGCCGAGCGAATCCCCTACATGAGCGGTTATGCCAACTGACCGGCCGGGCGTTCCAACCGATCGGACACGTTGTGCCTGGAATCCGCAGCGCACCGCGTGACAGCGACTCTTCGCTGCGGCAAACCTTCCAAGTCCCTCAGATCTTCCGCGCCCGGTTGGCGGACCACAACGGCACAAAGAACACCAGGAAAGTGCCAGGCAATGTGAATTCCAAAGGCCGACGAATCCACGGACCCGGCCTCGTGCCTTGGCTTCGTGTCTTCGTGGTTCACAAACGATGTCACAGCAGCGATGCGCGCGCTTATCCAAACCTGCTACAGAAACGTCGACGCCAGGTTCGTCTGTCCCGAGAATGGAGCAGAGCCCTGGCGGCCGGAGTGACTGCTTCGGATCGAATCGCCTGCGGATGACGCGGCAGACTGGCAAATCCGGCAGCGACCCGCTCACTCACTCAGCAGCTTCTCCGAGAGCCGGGCCATCTCGGGACGATCTCCCCGCTGGACCGCCAGAAACAATTTCACTTCCAGCGACCAGATCAGCGTCCGTACGAAAAACAGCATCACCAGCGCGTCGCAGAAGGTCGACACACCCCGCAGTGTGTCCACTCGAAACATTCCCGGCGCCAGCATCGCCATCACTGTCCCCCCCACCCAGAACAGGACGATGCAAAGCCACCGCGCCGCGTTGGATCCGTTGTACAGCCACCAGAACAACAGCACTGTGAGAATGAAACGAACAATCTGCTGCGGAAGCCGATCCGTTCCCACGAACTGCAGATAGCTCACAAACACGCCGAGAGACACGGTAAACCACAGCGCCATGTACTTCAGCAGCCGCTTCCGACCAACCTCCGCCCGACCTGCCAGAAACTCAGCGTCCACAACGCCATCTCGCGTTCGATTCAGAGGCCCTCAACGGTGGGATCGCTTGCAGCCTCAATCCGCGGCAACCCGCCAGGCCCGCGTCATCAGCGGCCTATTCCGCAGTTCAATCAGTCCCCTTTTCGCAAGAGATCCCGCAGCACCTTGTGCAGAATCCCGCCGTTGCGGTAGTACTCGACCTCGACAGGCGTGTCGATCCGGCAGGTCGTCACGAAATGCGTCTCGCTGCCGTCCGCTTTCCGGGCGGTGACTTCCACCGCCTGCCGTGGCTGGAGTTCGTCGTCGAGTGAAATCTCGAACGTCTCCGTCCCGTCCAGTTCCAGCGCCTCCCGGCTTTCCCCTTCGCGGAACTGCAGCGGCAGCACCCCCATGCCGACCAGGTTCGACCGGTGGATCCGCTCGAAGCTCTCGGCAATCACCGCGCGGATCCCCAGCAGATACGTCCCCTTCGCGGCCCAGTCGCGGGACGACCCGGTGCCGTACTCCTTGCCTGCAAGAGCGACCAGCGGCGTGTCGTCCGCCTTGTACTTCATCGCGGCTTCGTAGATCGAATTCTGTTCGCCCGTCGGCAAATAGACGGTCACTCCGCCCTCGGTGTCGGGTGCGAGCAGGTTTCGCAGCCGGATGTTGGCGAACGTCCCGCGCGTCATCACCCGGTCGTTCCCTCGCCGGGAACCGTAGCTGTTGAAGTCCAACTTGCTCACACCCTGTTCCTGCAGGAACAGTCCTGCCGGCGAATCGGCCTTGATCGATCCCGCCGGGCTGATGTGATCGGTTGTGGTCGAGTCGCCGACCGAAACAAGACACCGCGCGCCGGAAATGCTCTCGATCGGCGCGGGTTCCACCGGCATGTCCACAAAGAAGGGCGGTTCCTGAATGTATGTGCTCGCTTCGTCCCACTCGTACAGGTCGCCGGTTGGCGCGTCGACCTGCTGCCACTCCTCCGGACCGTCGGTCGCATGCGAGTATTCGCGCTGGAACATTTCGGGGGACATCGACGACGCCAGCGTATCGGCAATCTCTTGCTGCGACGGCCAGATGTCCTTGAGATAGACTTCGCTCCCGTCACTGCCGGTTCCAATCGGTTCGGTCGACAGGTCGATGTCGGTCGTTCCCGCCAGGGCATAGGCCACCACCAGGGGCGGGCTCGCCAGGTAGTTCGCCTTCACATGCTGGTTGACGCGGCCCTCAAAGTTTCGGTTGCCCGACAAAACCGAGCAGACGACCAGATCGTGCTCCTGCACGGCGTCGGCGATCGGATCGGGCAGCGGTCCGCTGTTCCCGATGCACGTCGTGCAGCCGTAGCCCACCAGGTTGAACCCAAGCTGATCGAGATAGGCGTCCAGCCCTGATTTCTCCAGGTACTCGGTCACCACCCGGCTGCCGGGCGCCAGGCTGGTCTTCACCCAGGGTTGGCGCTGGAGGCCCTTGTCGACCGCGTTCCGGGCGAGCAAGCCCGCGCCCAGCATCACGGACGGATTGCTCGTGTTGGTGCAACTGGTGATGGCGGCGATCACCACGTGCCCGTGCTTGAGGTCGAACCGCTCGCCGTCATACTCGACTTCCAAGCCGTCAAGACCGGGGTCGGCGGCAACCGTTGTCGCGGTCGCCGTCGCCACCGCTCCGCCCCCCTCATCCGCCATACTCTGCGGCGTCGAGTCGTGCGTGGGGGCCGACTTGCCGAAGGTATTGCTCAGATCCTGCCGCCACTGCTGCTGCATGGCGCTCAGCAGAATCCGGTCCTGCGGCCGTTTGGGGCCCGCCATCGAAGGCTCGATCGCCGACATGTCGAGTTCGAGCGTGCTGGAGAAGCGCGGCTGCGGCGATTCCGCCGTGCGGAAGAGTTGCTGCTCTTTGTAATACCGCTCAACGAGATCGATCTGCTCCGCCGACCTGCCGGTCCGCTGCAGATACCGCAGCGTCTCGTCATCGACCGGGAAAAACCCGATCGTCGCTCCGTATTCCGGCGCCATGTTGGCGATTGTCGCGCGGTCCGGCAGGGACATGGCGTCCAGCCCGGGTCCGAAGAATTCCACGAACTTCCCGACGACGCCGTGCTGTCGCAGCATCTGCGTGACGGTCAGCACCAGGTCGGTCGCCGTCGCTCCCTCCGGAAGCCGGCCGGACAGTTTGAATCCGACCACCTCGGGCAGCAGCATGTAAATCGGCTGGCCCAGCATCACCGCCTCGGCTTCGATGCCGCCGACGCCCCAGCCGACGACGCCGAGCCCGTTAATCATCGTTGTGTGCGAATCGGTTCCCACCAGCGAATCGGGATAGGCTGTCCCCCCTTCGGTGAGAACACCTGTCGCCAGATATTCCAGATTGACCTGATGCACGATCCCCGTCGCCGGCGGAATCACGCGGAAGTTCTCAAACGCCTGCTGCCCCCATTTCAGGAACTGATACCTCTCGGCGTTCCGCTCGAATTCCTTGTCGACGTTGAACTGCAGCGCCAGCGGCGTCGCGAACTGGTCCACCTGCACGCTGTGATCGATGACGAGATCGCACGGCACCAGCGGGTTGATCTTCTGCGGATCGCCCCCCATCCGCACCATCGCCGCACGCAGCGCCGCCAGATCGACGATCGCCGGCACGCCTGTAAAGTCTTGGAGCACCACCCGGCCCGGCTTGAACGGAATCTCGGCCGACTTCGGCGACGCGGCGTCCCACTCCGCCACGTTCACGACGTCCTCTTCACTGACGACGAATCCGTCGACGTTTCGCAGGCACGCTTCCAGCAGCACCCGCAGCGAGAAAGGCAGGCTCGCGACGTCGCCCACCCCGTCGTCGACCAGCGTCGTTAACTTGTAGATCGTAAAATCGCCGGCAGCGGTCGACAGCTTCGCGGCCGCATGGAACGGATTGGTCTCTGGCATGACTCTCAAACTCCCTCGATCACTCCGCGCGGAATTCGCAGGCCGCGCTCGGTCGTGCAGATTCAGCAATTCTTGAATGCTTGATTTATTCCCTATTTAGCAGAAGGGTGCGACGCCGAGAAGTGGTGCAGCTCTTGTCCACGCATGCAAGGAGCGGCAGCGCTCGGCATCCTGCGATGTCGATTTCGCGCGGCGAGCGGAGCGGCGGAAGCGGTCGACGATTTACAAGGCGCTCGACGGGATGGACCGTTTGCCAGACTCGATTCCCATTCGCCACTGCACGGGAATTGCCCGTTCCGCGGCCCGTTCCTGACGCCGGAAAAATACGTCGCGCGTCGAATTCGCGGGAGTTTTTTCGCCCGATCCAGATTCCTGGAGGGGTTTGTTAATTCCGGCCTGCCGAGGCTTGCGACCGGTTTCCGCCGGGCGTACGCTGCTTTTCGTCGGACCAGGGACGATGTCCGGGGTAAGCAGCCGGGGCGGCCGTTCGGGAACTTCCCGCTCCACCCTTCAGGAAGATGGACATCGTCGATGAGCGACACCGGAACCGGACGCGAGGCGACCCCTCCCATGCGACACGTTGATGCCGAAGAGTACCTTCGCTGCGCCATCTCCCACCTGGGCTGGCGACGAGCCGTCGATACCGACGACGGCTGGACGGCGCTCGTCAATCCCAAGAGTGGCGAAATGGTGGGCGTCGAAGTCAAAGAGTTGCATCGGTTTCGCCTGCTTTCCGGCATCGCCGCGGCGGGCTAGACGTCGACGCCGGCGCCTTCGCGCAGCAAGCTTGCCAGGGATGGTGCGGCCTTCGGTGGAAATCCGACTCCGTTCTGGAGTTCGCGGATCGTGACAGCGAGCACGAAGACGAGTCGCACCCGTGCAGGTTTCCCTCTCCCCTGTTGACGCAACGTCGATCCCAGCCGAGGCGGAATTGCGCCCCGCGGCCAAGTTGCTGTTCGATGACCGCGCCCGCCGCTTGCTGGAATCGATCCGCCGTTGCGTCAGGCAGAACGCCCGGCCGGAAGATGTTCACAAACTCAGAATTGCGACTCGCCGCGTTGATGCCTTTCTGCGGACGTTCGCTGTGGTCACACCGCGCCGCCGAGCGCGAAAACTCTCAAGAGAGTTACGACGTGTCAGACGAGCCGCCGGTGACGTTCGCAACCTGGACGTCCTGATTGAACGGACCGCCCCGGAGTCGACCGATCAAGATGGTTCAACTGAAGGGGACTGGGTGGTTGCGCAACTCCGGCGTCGACGGGACAGGGCAGCCCGCCGACTCTCGAAGACGCTCCGTTCAATCCATTCGAAGCGTTTCCGAGGTCAACTCGCCCGGCTGAAGAAACGACTTCGATGGCGGGGTTCTGGTTCCGAGCCTTCAATTGCCTCCGCTGCGGCGCCTTTGATTCGCCCCGAAGTCGACCGTTTCCTCGCCGCAACGAGTTGCGATCTTTCGGACATCAGCCGGTTGCACCGCATGCGTCTTCGGGGAAAACGGTTGCGCTATTCGCTGGAATTGCTGGTCGCCCTGCTTCCCCAGGACGAAAGACTGGGCCGGCTCAAGGCGGCCCTGAAGCAAATGCAGGAGCAACTGGGCGATCTCAACGACCGGGCCACGGCCATCGAGATTCTTCGGCAGGTCCGCGACACGGCGGAGAACAGGTCGCACGAAGCGGAAGTCGACTCTCTGATCGAAATTCAACGCCGGGAACTCACCGAGCGACACCGGACGTTTCTGACATGGTGGTCGGACGATGGCCGCCGCAAACTCACTGGGGAGATCGAGGCGTCATTGATGACGCCGGCGGCGCAAGTCACCGGGGGTTGAAGAGCATCTGAAACATCTTGACCGTGACTCTGCGGCGATGCCGTCTGTCAGGGGTTCGACGGGATCTCGAGATCAAACGTGTTCGAGCCCTCTTCGACCTCACGGACGATGTTCGATCCGAATCCGAAGTCCGTCATCGGCGGAACGAGGTCGCGACCATTCTCCAGCATCTTGCTGATCGTCACCCGGTTCTTGCCGACCACGGCGCCTTCCACCCCCTCGCGGTAGTACAACTCGTACCTTCCGTTTTCGTCCGTCGTTCCGGCGGCCGTGCCCTGCCGCAAACCATCCTTTTCGATCACCAGCGGTTCGAACCTCACCGTGGCGCCGGCAACCGGTTGCCCCTCTTTGGTCACCACCCCCCGAACGCTCGCCAGATCGGGATAATCAACTCCCCCCCCGGTCAGGTGATAACCGAGCCACAATGCGCCCAGAATCGCCAGCACGCACCCGATGGCAATCGGCGCAACTCGAAAACCGAGTTCGCGCACCATCTGCACATAGTCGATGCCCGGCGCCTCCGGCTCTTCCGGCATCTCCGCCGCTCGAACACGGCTTTCCTCCATCGACTTCGTCAGGAGATCCCGCGCATTATTCGCGGCGTCGGCGCTCAGCATTTTCCGGGCGCTGCCGGCGGCAGACGAGGCTTCCGCAGGTTTGCTGCGCCGCGGCTCCCGGCGCGGCGGCGGCTCGGGGGGTTCAGCAGGACTCTCGGTTGTTGGGGAATTCTCAACCGGGTCGTCCATGACTTCCGCAGCCGGTCGTTTGCGGAGGCGGCGTTTCCCGGACTTTTCGGGCGGCTCCGCCGCCGATGCGGCGGCCGGCTGCGAAGACCCCGCGTCGCCGTCCATCAGGAATGAGACCGGATCGAACTCGGCGTCTTCGGAAGCTCCACCCGGCGCGTCGCGACTTTCAGAGGGGGCGGAGGCCTCTGCCACCGCGTCGGGAACCGTGAAACTCGTTTTGCACTTCGGGCAGCGACCGTCCGTTCCCGACAGTTCGTCTTTGATCTTGAGGACCGAACCGCATTTCTCACACGTGTAACGTATTGTCATCGACGGTCGATCTTGGACGGTCCCGACGGAAAACCCGACACCGGCGGCTCTGATGCAGACTGAATTGCGACGGGAAGCCGACGCTGACGGAAAGTCTTCACCATGCTCACTCCGAACTCGAACCGGTCCGCCGGGAATCCGTCAGACGTGGCACGGTTCCGCTTGCCCGAATTCAAGACCCCGGCAGATCGTTAGAACTCCACAGGCGTGTTGTTCGTCATATTCCCCAGATTCCGCCAGGTCCGCTGGTCGATGTTGACGCCCATCATCTTCACGCTTCCATCCGCCAGCAATACGTGGACTCCGTTATCATGTTCACTCCCGGCCTCGTCGAAGTGATCGCGCCGGCTCGGCGAATCACGCGTCGTAAAGAGCGTCGCCGGACCGCCCCAATACCACCCGTCGCTGCTCCAGCGGTTTGGCGGCAGCTTCACCTTGAACAGAACACGCTCTGCGCACAGGATCGTATTCGACGTGCCGTCCTGAACGTCTCGGATGGCGGTATTCGAATTGACCCCGAAAATTCCCTTGTGGAACGGGTGTTGCGTGTAGGGCGAAAAGTTGTTCACGACCGTTGCCGAGAGTTGCGCGGGGGTCAACAGATAAGTCTGCCGGGCGGCCTGGGCGTCGGCGAAGGCGATCCCCGATCCCAGACACCCCGCATAGTCGTTCCCCCCCTTCGTCCAGGGACCGACCCCCTGCACCGGCTGCGTGAAGTCCGGATTGTCAATCCGGTCGCACAACAGGTAATCCTCCGTGGCTTTCATGCTGACTCGACGGCTCGGGCAATAAAACAGCTTGATTTCGGTTCTCGCGGGAGAAATCGGAGTCAGATCGGTTGTGAGCCGCGGCAGGTCTCCGTTGGTCCGGACGTTCTGGTCGAAATTCCAGAAGCTGTAGATGCTCTGTTGATCGATGTATGGCAGGATGAACACCATCCAGCTCGTCCCGTGGAGACCGAGCGGATTAAACGCCACCCCGTTGTTCACGTTCAACATCGTCCGAGGTTCGTCGGGCGATGCATAGTTTCCGATATTGTTACTCAAGAACCGATTCGCAATCTGCCCGGGGGGGAACATGAGGAAGCTGTCGTGGTAGTTGTGGAGCGCCAGGCCGATCTGCTTCAGATTGTTCTTGCACTCCGTGCGCCGCGCCGCTTCGCGCGCTTGTTGCACGGCCGGCAGCAACAATGCGATCAGGATCGCGATGATGGCAATCACGACCAGCAACTCAATCAATGTGAACCCGCGTCTGCGCCCGAGCATGGTGGAACCCTCAATCGATTAGACCACGAGAAACATGCAGCCACTGAAAGTACATACGCCGCGGCCGATGAGATCCCGAGAAGGATTCCGGCCGATGGCGAGAATCCCCCCCGTTTCCCGACTCGATTCGCCCGTAAACACCCGGCCGTAGCGTCGTTTCAGTCGGCTGTATTGCGACAACACCGCAAGGTGTTGCTTTTCCCGTCGTCAGGTCAATCCGTGAATGTTACCTGACTATCATGCGGCGTTTCGCGCCTGTCTGTCAAGCCGAATGCCACTCAACGCCGGCGCGCGTTCGCTTCCGCACCACAATTCATCCCCCGCACCACCCGCACACGACAATCACGCCACTCCCGGTCCCCTTGCAGCGACTCGGACAACGTCGTCGCCGAGTCCACATCCTGCCGGCACACGCACAAGGTCGGCCCCCAGGACGTCTGCACCACGCCCCGCACCCCGGCTGCCGCCAGTCTTTCTCCCCGCTCGTCGGCAAACACTCCACCCTGAGCCGCCGCGAAATACTCACCCACAATCCGCCCGTACGCCTCCACACCGAGGTTGAACGCTTCCAGATCCGCAGCGCGCAGCGCCGGCAGAATTTCTCGAACGACGATCCCGCAGAGCCGGTCCGTCCTCGCCGCCTCCATTGGCGGGAAACGCTCAAACGCCGTCTGCTCCGACTGCCCCGTCATCGATGTCCCCGACCCCGGCGTAATCAGCACGAACCGCCACCCCTCCGGAAAGCCCATCCGGCACGTCAATTCGCCCACCGCGTCGCGCTCCCGCTTCCCGGCGTCGACCAGAAACCCACCTTGTTCGAAGCCGTGAATGCCGACGGCCGATCGTCGGCCGCGCCCCAGGCGTCGCGCCAACTCATCGCTCGCGACATTCGCTTCACCGTCCAGCAAAGCCAGCCCCGTCGCCACTGCCAAGGCGGTCTGCGTCCCCGAACCGAATCCGCTGTGACGGGGAATCGACTCGCTCAATTCGATCCGGCGCCCCGCCGCCGCTTGACGCGTCGCATTTCGATAGCGCTGCAGCCAACCGGCAACCCGCGCTGATTCGGTGCTCGCGATCACCTCGTCTGTTTCCGAGCGACTGACGGTCACCCGGCAACGCGGCGCGTCGACCATCAGCCCGATTCCGCCGAACTCGCGACCGGTCGTCGGCCTCACCGCCAGCGGACCGAAGTGCAACCGGCTGCCCGTCGTCACTGTCACCCGTTCGATCATCCCGCCTGGTCACTCCGCTTCATCGACGTATCGACGCAGCAATTCAAACGCCTCGACCTCGCGCGATCCGGCCGTTTTCGCAACCGGGATGCGCAGCGCGTCCATCTGCGCCAGCACGTCCTCTCGCGGCAGAAGATGCAATCGAGTGCAGAGAATGGCCGCTTCCAGCACCGCGTGCCGCGCCCGGTTGAATCCGAAGAAGTCCCGCAATCGCTCCTGATGCACAACCTCCGCCTCGATCCGCGTCCGCTCCTCCGAATCGTCAAGTTCCGCCACCTGGAACTCATACCACCGGCAGGCGTCGGCCAGGACGGTCCCGTCAATCTTCCGCGCGGGGAACGTTTCGGGGATCTGCTCGAGCCGGCCGATCGCCGCCCGCGTTACCAGCAGCACGTCGTCAACCACGTGAAACACTCCGCACCGCATGCGCGCGAGGTTCCGATAGGTCGTCGACGACTGAAACGGTCGCAGAACCAGTCGCGAAAACGAATCGCCATCGACAATCGGACCCATCGGCGCAACGTTCACCGTCCCGTCCTCGTTTCGCGTCGTACAGATTCCCTCCAGAATCAGCGGCATCTCACCGTTCCAACTCACGAGGACCGTCCGGTTCCGACCAACAAGCCACACCCCCGCACTCTGCACCCGGCATCCTGTCCTTCCTTTCCCCTGCTGTGCATGCTCCGGCGGTTTCCGTACGTTCCTCACGCCACCCGTGCAATCGCCGCCTGATACCCCCCGTCCCCCGGCTGCCCCGGTGCATGCCTCCGCTCGCACTCCAGCCGCAAGCCCGCGTTCTCCCGCAGCACGGCCGCCACAACCTCTTCGTTCTCCTGCGGCTCAATGCTGCACGTCGAATAGACGAGCCGACCCGGCGTCGCCAGTCGCGCGGCCGCCCCTTGCAACAATCGCTGCTGCAATTGCGAAAGTTCTGAGATGCCGTCCGCAGAAATCCTCCACCGCGCCTCGGGCCGTTTTCCTAACACGCCCGTGTTGGAGCACGGAACGTCCACCAGAACCCGATCAAACGACTCATCGGACAGATCACTGAGATCCGGCCTGATGAGACGAGTTTCGATCGATTTCAAACCGAGTCGCTGCGCCCCTTCCTGCACGAGGTTCAGTCTGTTTTCATCGACATCCACCGCGAGGATGCGTCCCGAATCCTGCATCCGCTCGGCCAGATGCGCCGTCTTTCCCCCCGGGGCCGCGCACAGGTCGAGCACTCGTTCGCCCGGTTGGGGATCGAGGAGATGAGCCGCCCCCATCGCCGATTTATCCTGCACGCTGAACCACCCTTCGGCGAATCCCGGGATGTTTTCGACCCGAACAAGTTGCCCCAAACGGATCGCTTCGGGCCATTCCCCCGCGGATGCATCCACTCCGGCAGTCCTCAGCACCTCCAGCACGGTGTCACGGTCCGTCTTGAGCAGATTCACGCGCAGCGACATCCGTCCCGGCGTCGTGAACCACGTCGCCCGCCGAACAAGCTCGTCCCCGCCGACCTGACGATTCCACCGTTCGGCCAGCCATCCCGGCAGACTGAAGGCCTGCGCGACATAGGCCGCGATGTCGTCCTGCGGCGGCGGGAAGACGGAACTCCCCAATCGCCGGTGGGTCACGCTCAATGACTCCGGTTCCAGATCAACCAGCGGCACCGCGTCGCTCCTCGGCGCGTCCCCGTACTCATCCGTCAAATCGCGCTGCACCGAACGCAGGATGCCGTTCACGAACCGCGTCCATCGCACACGGTTCAGCCGCCGCGCCAGTTCGACCGTCTCATGCACGCAGGCATGCGCCGGGATCGTCAGGAAGACCAGTTGATAGATACCGACCCGCAACAGCGTCCATAGCTCCGGCTCAATCTCGGCCTGAGGACGCGCCGTGTGATGATTCAGCAGCGTGTCAATCGTCTGCCGGCGACGGACGACTCCCGCCGCGATCTCCCGCGCCAGGCGGCGGTCGTCGGCCGCCGGGTTGCGCGCGGCGAACAGCTCGTCCAGCACCTGGTTGACGAACACCGGCCGCTGCTCGACGGCGATCAGCGCGTCGTACGCCAGCCGCCGCGCATCCGCCACAGCCGATCGATGTCGAGTCGCCGCGCCCTTCATCGCGCCCCCACGCACAACCGGTCGAGATCGGCAAAGTAATTCGGATAGGTCTTGGCAGTGCACCCCGGGTCGAGAATCCGCACGCCCGGTTGTCGCAAACCGAGAATCGCGAAGCTCATCGCCATCCGGTGATCGTCGTAGGTAGCGATGTCAGCCGCATGCATCTCACCCGGAACAATCGTCAAACCGTCCGCTCGCTCTCTGGCGTCCAGACCGAGCTTTCGCAACTCGGTCACCAGAGCGCTCACCCGGTCCGTTTCCTTGGCTCGCATGTGTTCGACGTTTCGGATGTGCGTCGGACCGTTTGCGAACGGCGCAACACACGCCAGCGTCTGGGCCGTATCGCTGATCGCATTCATGTCCACGTCGACGCCGCGCAGTTCGCCCCCCCGCACCGTCACCGCATCTTCCCCCCAGTCGACAGTGCAGCCCATGTTCTCGAGCACGTCGACGAAACCGATGTCGCCTTGCAGCGAAACATTGGACAGCCCCTGCACGGTCACTTCGCCCCCCGTCACGGCCGCGGCCGCGAAGAAGTAACTTGCGGCCGATGCATCCGGCTCAATCTTGTAATCGGTTCCCCGGTAGCCGCCGCCCTCTGTTCGAAACCGCCCGGTCTCCGCCTCCTCGATCCGTCCGCCGAACGACCGCATCACCGCCAGAGTCATGTCCACATAGGGACGCGAAACAAGCTCCCCCTGCACCTCAATCGAGACGTTCCCGTCCGCACACGGCGCGACCATCAACAGCGCGCTCAAGTACTGGCTCGAGATTTCGCCTGAAACTTGAATCGTCGCGCCGCGCAGGCCATTCGCTCTCACCAGCACCGGTGGACAACCGGTGCCGTGCTCACTCCGTACGTCGACCTGCCAGGACTCGAGCGCATCGATCAGCGGCTGAATCGGACGTTCCCGCATCCGTGCATTTCCGTCCAGCCGGTAGACGCCCTGCCCCAGACAGCACAACGCCGTCAGAAACCGAATGCTCGTGCCGCTGTTCTGCAATTCCAGGTCGCCTTCGTCTGCCGGGATTCTTCCCCCTCCCCCCTTTATCTCGACACGGCAACCATCGATGTCCTGATTCACTCCCAACCCGAGTCGCCGCAGACTCTCGATCATTACTCGCGTATCGTCGCTGTCGAGGACGCCCGTCAGACGCGACTCCCCCTCCGCCAGCGCAGCCAGCACCAGCGCCCGGTTCGTCAGGCTTTTCGACCCCGGCGGCCGGATCACCCCGCACACGGGACGAGAGACGGGACTGATCGTTCTGAATTCTGCCATTGCAGGTGCAAGCCACCCCTCGCCAATTCGCACCCTGCGAATCACATAAGTGATTATCTGGTTTTCCGTTACGTAGAACCTGGACTCCGCCTTCCAGATTTCCCATCGGGGTTTCCCGACTCCCGAGTATAATCGTCGCGAACATCAGTCGCATCGAACAATCGAAAGCGCGGTGCATGCATGTGATTTCGCAAAAGAAGCTGCGCGAGTTCTGGGCCGTCCATCCTGAAGCTGAACAGGCTCTCCGGGCCTGGCTCAAAGTGGTCGAAAACTGTGACTGGGAGAATCCGCACGAGGTGACTGCCACGTTCAATCGCACGAGCTTCGTCGGCAAGTATGCCGTATTTCGCGTCCACGGCAACGCGTGCCGGATTGTGGCCCACATTCACTTCAACCGTAAGAAGATCTATCTGCGGCACGTGGTCACGCGCACCGAATACGACGAAATGAAACTATGAATACGCCTGGTGCAGAGACGGTGACAGGCAGCGTTGTCGGGGATTCCTATCCCGATCTGGTCCGCGAGTTTCGTCTCCGACCGATTCATTCCGACAGCGAACTCGATGCCGCCATTGCGATGGTCGATGCTTTGCTCGATCGAGAGTCGCTTGACGCGGGTGCGCAGGACTATCTCGACGTGCTCGCCCAACTGATCCATACCTACGAATCAACGGAACAACCGATCGCGCTGGCGTCCGACGCCGACGTGCTCCGCCACTTGATAGATGCCAACGGAATCAGCCAGAAAGATCTCGCCGCAAGCACGGCGATTTCGGAATCGGTCGTCAGTGAAATCCTCTCCGGCAAGCGAGAGCTGAACCGCGAACAGGTCGAATCGGTCTGCCACACCTTCGGCGTCAAGAGTAGTCTGTTTTTCAGCAAATAGCGCACGCCCCACGACATGCCGAACCGGAATCGGGCAGGCGGTCGGGCGTTGAACTCGCTCCGTTGGTCCTGACGCAACCTCGCGTCGATTCGTTGCGCATCTCTGCATTTTCGCGTCTCAGCGTCAGGATCGCGCCGCCGACAATCGCGCCGTACGCCTCGACGCCGGATTATTCATAACGAGGGCCCGGTTCTGTATGAGTCTTTGCCAAAGATGAGGTTATCGAAAAGTTGCCGAAATCGCCGCGCTTTTCGAACCGATTGCACGCCGACGCCACGTCAACGGTGACGCACGCTGGCAGCGTGCGCTACGAAATTACCCGGGCTATTCAGCTTTCAGCACGATAAACTGCGAGGCAGCGCCTCTGCGGATCAGTAGCACCACGCCCGACTCCAGCGAGCGCTTTTCAACGGCGCTGCGGAACTCCTCCACCGTAGAAACCGCCGTGCCGCCCACCTTCTCGATGACGTCGCCCGGTTCAATCCCCCGCTCCGCCGCCGGACTCCCCGCCTTCACCGAGGTGACGACGACGCCCTCGACGTCGGCCTCGAGTCCGTACTTCTCTGTGAGCGTCTCGTCCGGTTCGCTCACTTGCAGTCCGAGTTCGTCGAACATTGCGTTCTCACGAGCCGGCGGCGCGCTCTCGTCGTCCTTCAACCCGCGACGCAGGGCCGGTGTGAAATCGCTCGGCATCTCTTCCAGCGTCACATCGATCGACGTTTCTTCGCCGTCCCGCAGGACGACTGCTTCGTAGGTCTGACCGATTTCGAGCGCCTCCACGGTATCCTGCAACTCGCTGCGGTTCGCGATCGGCTTGCCGTTGAATTCGAGCACGACGTCGCCGACCTCAAACCCCGCTTTCGCCGCGGGAGTGCCCGGCATGACGTCCACGACCAGCGCGCCGCGTCCGACCGGCACGTTCAACCCCTGACGCAACTCGTAATCCAGATACTGCAACTGAACTCCGAGATAGGCGCGGCGAACCCGCCCGTCGGCGATCAACTGATCGGAAACCCACCGGACCATATTCACCGGAATCGCGAAGCCCACGCCGTCATAGCCTCCGCTCCGCGTCGAAATCGCCGTGTTGATGCCGACCACTTCACCCCGCATGTTGATGAGAGGTCCGCCGCTGTTTCCGGGATTGATCGCAGCGTCGGTCTGCAGATAATTCTCCCGCTCGTTGATTCCCGGTCCGCGCATCTTCGCGCTGATGATGCCCGCCGTCACCGTCACGCCCACGTCGAACGGGTTTCCCATCGCCAGCACCCAGTCGCCGATCTCTGCTTCGTCGCTGTTGCCCAGCGGAACCGTCGGCAGCGGGGTGTCGGACTTGATGCGGATGACGGCCACGTCCGAACGAGGGTCGTACACCCACGATTCCGCCTGCACCTGGTTTCCGTCATGGAGATGCACGATCACCCGGTCAGCCCCCTCCACGACGTGACTGTTCGTCAGGATCACGCCGTCTTCGCGAATAATGAAACCCGATCCGCGGCCCTCTGTGGGCGGCAGTTCCCGCGGCATCTGGTCCAGGAATTCACGAAACCGCGGGTCGTTGCCGAAGAACCGCCGGAACAAATCATCTCCTGGCGCGCCGAACTCCTGGTCTTCACTATCTCCGGGCTCGGCCGCCAGCTTCCGGGCATTCGTCCGGGTCTCGATCGAGACGACCGCCGGCAGCACGTCTCGTGCGACGCCGCGAAAGGCGACCGACAGCTCCTGCGGCGCCTCCGGTTCACTCCCCGGCTGTACCGCCTGCGAAAAGCTGACCGCTCCCGCCCCCAGACAGAGCCCCGCAACCAGCGTGAGCAACCACGGACCATTGCGACGGATCAATGCCATAATCGAACCCTCCCTCTTTCGCACCTGTTTCACAATCCGGGATCAAGTCCGAACAACGTCGCCGGACACCTGGACGCGATCCCGATTCGTTGTGTTCTGAATTTGAGTTGAAAATCCGCCTGTTGAGGCGCGGCCCGCAGGGGTGCGCGCCGCTTCATCGGCACTGCACTTGCGAACCTGGCCCAATCGTCAATTCTGCTCACGATTCCGCACTTGTCAACATGCGACGCGGCACGCCGATGCCGACCACCTCCACCGCGCCGGTGAATCTCTCTGCCCCGCTGGCGTCGAATCCGGCCTTCGCCGCCACGAACGTCACAGTCCGCTCCGCCCGGATGCAGGGACCAAGCGGCCGGCCCGTATCGCAGTCCAGGCCCGACGGCAAGTCGACGGCCAGCACGCGCGACTCCGATCGATTGATCGCCTCGATGATGCTCGCATACGGCTCTCGCACCTCTCCCTGTATCCCGGTCCCCAGCAGAGCATCGACGATCCACTCCGCCCGGGAAAGCCACTCGTCGAGTTGGCGGCTGTCGGTGACGTCGGCCGTCTCCTCCAACGGCGTGCCTGCTCGCTTTAGCACCCCAAGGTTGACGCCCGCGTCGCCCTGCACCTCCTCCCCGCTCGCGAACAGCAGCACCTGCACGTCCACCCCCGCATTCTCGAGATGCCGGGCGATGACAAACCCGTCGCCGCCGTTGTTCCCCTTTCCACAGCAAATGACGACGCGGCCCGACACGCCCTCATTCAGCAGACTTTCCGCCGCGCCGCGGCCGGCGTTCTCCATCAGGACGATTCCGGGCAGGCCGAATTCCTCGACGGCCCTCCGGTCCACCTCCCGCACCTCGCTCCGCGTCAAAGCTCTCACTGTCGAATTCCTTTCCACCGCCTGCCGGCACGAACCAGATCGCACGTCCGGGTCGTAAGGAAAAACGTCTCACGCACGGTGATCTTCTGCTCTGCCGTTGTCCCCGAACCGGCCGTCTGTGCTAAGATCGCGGCCGATTCATCGTTTCGCAAGAAAAGGCGACTCTTGCCTGATTCACTCGTCGATCGCTGGGCCCTCATTACCGGCGCTTCCTCCGGAATCGGAGCCGAGTTCGCCCGACAGCTTGCCGCTCGCGGCATGCACCTCGTCCTCACGGCGCGCCGCGAAGATCGCCTGCGCGAACTCGCCGAGGAACTCGACCTCCGGCATGGCGCCAAAACCGAGTTGATTCCACTCGATCTCTCTGAGCCCGACGCCCCCCGGCGACTCTGGGACGAAATCGTCTCCCGGAACATCCGGATGCATATTCTCGTCAATAATGCCGGCTTCTCACAGGTCAGCGAGGTCGATCGGGCCTCCCGCGAGAAACTGCTCGAGATGGTCCGGCTCAACGTGGCGGCTGTGACCGACCTCACCTACCGGGCCCTGCCGTCCATGCTTGAGGAGGGCGACGGGGGAGTGATCAATGTCTCCTCACTCACCGGATTCCAGCCGGTCGCCTATATGGGAGTCTACGCCGCCAGCAAGGCATACATCCTGCATCTCAGCGAGTCGCTCTGGGCGGAACTTCGCGATCGCGGCGTCCACGTGATGGCCCTCTGCCCCGGAACCACGCGCACGGAACTCTTCGAGGTCGCCGGCGTCAGTGGATGGCTGAAGAAACGCCCCTCGCACAGCCCAGAGCGGGTCGTCCGCACCGCCTTGCGCGCGTTCCGCAAGAAACGCCCGGTCTGCATTCCGGGCGCACGAAACCACCTGCTCACGCTCCTGCAGCGGTTCCTTCCACGCAAGCGAGTCGTCCGCGGTTCGATGAAGTACTTTCGCCCGCTCAACCCGAGACCGGCCGGCGAAGCGGAAGCCTCAGACCGCGCCGACTGACCCGGTGCAACGGCCGTTGGAGCGCTTGGCGAGTCCGTGCCAACGATTTTGCGCTCAACAGCCCGAGAACCGCTTGACGCGGGCACGCGGCAGAGAAATCTGCTCGACTGTCGGCATTGTGGAAATCTCAGTCATTTCGCCGTGATGGCCGACTGAGATCGCTTGAGCAATTTTTCGCTGCCCCGATGCGACTGCGTGTCACGCTCATTCGCGAGAGGGCGCGCCGATTCGGCGCGCGCACATGCGGCGCGAATCTCGGACATCAGCCGGGCCGTGACAAACCAGGGACTTGTGGTCGGCATCGTGTTTGGCTCCTCGGGGCCGTTTTCTGCGGGTTGCTGCAATGCAACCGGCTCATTCTTCCCACAGTGATAGCAAGTATTGCGCCGAAGGGCGACCGAATGACTGAACAACCAGCCGGCAGGCGGAATTCCTGGTATTCACGATGCAAACAGCATGCAGCGCGGTGAGGCGTTTCTGAGCCCTGCTGCCCACAAAGCCGCCACAACGTGTCCATTCGTCAACAGGCCCGCGAACCCCGAACTGCGAAGAGCCCTGCGGGTCACTGGCAGCGACGCTTCCTTGTTTCCTCGTCCGTCCCGCCGGTAGCATGCAGGCGGCGGAGGCCTCCACTGACACCCGGAATTCCATGGGAGCTGAGCGATGAAAGGAAACACACTGTGCGGCCTGGTTGCCGCTGCTCTGTTGGCGCTGTCTGCGTCGGCAAGCCACGCGGCGGATGCGTATGGACTCGAAAAGGGGACGCCCGAACTGCAGTCGGCGTCCGTTCTGGCCTTCGGTCCCGATGGAATCCTGTTCATCGGCGACACGAAAGCGGCCCGGATCGTCGCTGTGCAGACCGGCGAGAAGTCGGGCGATCCCGACAAAGTGTCGGTCGCGATCGACGGGCTCAACGTCAAGATCGCGGAACTGCTGGGGGCCGACTCAGGCAGCGTTGAGATCGCCGATCTGGCCGTCAGCCCGCTCAGCGGTGCGATCTTTGTTTCTGTCTCCGGCCCGGACGGACCGGCGCTTGTCCGCATCTCACCCGACGGCGAACTCTCGGAGTTCGCCATGCAGGACGTCCCCTACTCGTCTGTCGATCTCCCGAGTCCTCCGCCCGATGAAGTGGTCGGCGAGGGACGGCGGCGACGGAACCAGCGAAGCGACGCGATCACCGATCTGGCCTTCGCAGAAGGTCAGTTGCTCGTCTCCGGTTTGAGCACCAGGGGATCGCCCTCGCACGTCTGGTCGTTCGCGTTCCCCTTTGCCGAGGACAACGCCGGCGCCAGCCTGGAAATCTATCACGGCGCGCACGGCCGAGAGGAAGACTACGCCGCAATGCGGACCTTCGTGCCGTTCATCGTCGACGGCGAACCGAACCTGCTGGCCGGCTTCGTCTGCACGCCGCTGGTCCGTTTCCCGCTTTCCGAGATCGAAACGGGTGAAATCCGCGGCACCACGGTCGCTGAACTCGGAAATCGCAATCGTCCGCTGGACATGATCGCCTACCGGAAGGACGGCGAAGACTACCTGCTGATGATCAACAGTAACCCTGAGCGCGGCACAATGAAGATCAGCACGGCGGACCTCGCTGAGAACGCCGGCATCAACGAGCGCGTCGAAGGTGGCGGAACAGCCGGGCAGCCTTTCGAGAAGATCGAAGAATTGGCCGGCGCGATTCAACTCGACCGGCTCGGCGAAGAGCACGCCGTCGTCATTATCCAGAGTGAAGGCGGCGACACGACGCTCAAGACGATCGAACTGCCGTAGGTTCGTCGAGGCACGTCAATTGCATCGAAGGCAACGGCCGGCTCACGCCGGCCGCTCGCCTTTCGTTGTTCTCGCCTGAGAGGGACCGACGCCCCTTGCTTGCCTTCGTTCCCTTCTGTTCAACCGTCACGTCGATTGGACCTTTGGTAATTCATGGACGCTGTTTACCGCATTGACGACCCTTCGCAGATCATCTCACCGGGGCTGGTCGTCTTCCGTGACCTCGTCGCCGCGAACATCGACGCCATGATCGAAATGGCCGGCGACGCGGGCCGGCTCAGGCCCCACTGCAAGACGCACAAGATGCACGAAGTCACGCGAATGCAGCTCAAGCGGGGGATCAAGAAGCACAAGGCCGCCACCTTCGCCGAAGCCGAAATGCTGGCCGAAGCGGGAGTGAAAGACGTCTTCCTCGCCTACAACCTGGTCGGCCCCAACATCCAGCGGGCCGTCCGGTATCGGCAGGCGTTCCCCGACGTGACGTTTTCGGTGACGGCTGACGACGTTCCTTCTCTCAAACAGCTTTCGGAGGCAATGCAGTCGGCCGGCGGGGAGATCGAAGTGCTGCTCGACGTCGACCCCGGCCGGCACCGGACCGGCCTTGAGGTCGGGGACGCCGCGCGAGACCTGTACCGGATGATTGCGGACCTGCCCGGCGTGGTTCCCGGCGGCTTCCACATTTACGACGGGCATCTCGGCATCTCCGACGTCGAGGAGCGCCGCGCGGGCGTCCTGCAGGAGTGGGAACGCACCCTGTCGTTTCGCGACCGGCTGGTCTCGGAGGGATTGCCGGTACCGCGGCTCGTCTGCGGGGGAACGCCCACCTTTCCGGTCTATGCGGGCCTCACCGAGCCGACGATGGAACTCAGCCCCGGCACCTGCGTTTTCCACGACTGTGGATACGGGGAGAAGTTCCCCGACCTGTCGCCGTTCCGGCCGGCAGCCCTCGTGCTGACGCGCGTCATCAGCCGGCCGACGGCCAACCGCGTCACGTTCGACGTCGGCACCAAGGGAGTTGCGTCGGACCCGCCGATGGGTTCCCGCGTCCTGCTGCCGGACATTCCCGACGCAGAGCAGGTGCTGCAGAACGAAGAGCACCTGGTTGTCGAGACCGCCCAGGCCGCCAGGTGGTCGCCGGGCGACGTCACGCTCGCCATTCCGCGGCACATCTGCCCGACCTCCGCCCTGCACAAGCACGCCTGGGTGGTCGCGGACGGCGCGGTCATCGGCACGTGGGACGTGGCGTCACGTGACCGCTGGCTGACGATCTGATTCAGAACTCGCGGGCTGACCGGTCAATTGGCTGGAAACGGGCGAGCCGACGATCCTCCATAGTCGAAGGGGACGGCATTCTGCTGGAGCACCGGCTGCTCCATGCCGGACCGGAGCACCGGCTGCTCCATGCTGGACCGGCGCACCGGCGTTCCCGGCGGACGCCCCAACCGGAACCGGGGCGAGTCGGGTCGATTCGGCATGGTCCACAGCGCGTCCGACGCGGCAGGCGGATTGGCGGTGATGCTGCCGGTGATCCGCATCGTCAGATTCATCCGCGACGCCGGCCAGTACAGATCAACCGTGTGCGGCAGCGTGTATTGCCCGCTGGGGTCGGAACGGTAGTCGCTCAAACGCGCAATCGCGATCAGGTCTCCCTCGCTCGTCTCCAGCCGATGCTCCATGATCCGCCCGTGACACGCGTCGACACGAACAATCCGCCGCACCACCTGGCCGGTCGGCATGGTCCGTTCGGCCACCAGGTCGATGTGACCGGCGTCGGTCACCGGCCGCACCAGTTCGAATTCTCCGGGGTCGAGCGGCGCGACCCCCAGAACTTCCATCAGCCATTCCGGTTCCAGCGGCAACTGCATCTGCGACATCGCATAAGGCAGATCCTCATGCTTGACGGCGATCACGCGCTTGTCCTGGGAGTTCCAGAACCACATCTCTTCGTCGTTCGCGCCGATGTCGGCCACGTCCGCTTGGGTCACCGGCATCGCGGCCTGAATCCTGAGCCGGTGCGGCGCCTCGACGGCGATCGTTCCGTTGACGCTCGGGAAGCCGCCCACCTTCATCTTCACGCCGGTCGACCGCCAGGCCGTCAGCGGCGGCGTGGCGTCGGGCGGCGCGACGTTGCGGTTGACGTGAGCCACAACCTCCTGCGACGTCGCGCCTGCGTCGAATGTGCACGGCGCGGGCGAATGGCCGATGCCCTTGAATCTGCTCCAGAACTGGCAGCCGCATTGCGCAAGAAGAGCGGCGATCAGCAGCGGCGCGACGGCTCTTCGCAGCATGGCGGATTCCATCCCCTTGTCGATTCGCAATCGGCGCCGTCCGTGGCGCTGACTTTTCTATGTCGCCGGTCCCGTCTCAGGCGGCGTTCCACTCCTGGTCGACCAGCCGGCTCATCTCTGACTGAACCGCATTGATCTCATCTTCGCCCAACTCCTGATTGGCGACGTCGTATGGTCCTTCGCCTCGCACGCCGGAGAACTCCAGAAATTCCCGGCCGTCGCGGAGGACCGATCCATCCAGTTTCAGCCGCCGTTTCTGCAGCAGGAACAGCCCCACCACGTACCTCAGTTTTTCGGTCGCCGGATTCGCGTCCTCGACGAGCTGCTCGAAATATCCCAGCAGCGCGTCCGGATCGAGAACGTTGGTCCGTTTCTGCTCCGGTTGCGGGACGACGCACCGCCATTGACCGAGCGTCCCGTCCGGCGGCCCGTCCCAACCCTTCTCGGAATAGTCGATCCGCTCCAGTTCACCGTTCCGCTCGACGACGACGGAAATCACCCGGCTGCCCGGCTCCAGCGGTTCGCCGGTGGCGGCGCAGGTCTTGCCCAGAGGTTTGAGGTGGTAATCCATCGGCCGGCCGGAAACTGAAGGGGGGCGGATGCTACCGGGTCTCTTGAATCACCACAAGACGGGTCGTATCTCGTTGCATCGGGCGGTGTTGCACGAACGAATGGGCCGCAGATCGGAGCGGATCGGGCGGGTTGACGCGGACCAAATTCGGAGCAGACAGGCGCACGCGCAACAGAGAACGCACCGCTGACTGCGGTGCGTTCTTGCAGGAGGACGGTCCGAAGTTTCACGACTTCGGCTACATGCCGAGTTTACGACATGCTCCAGCCGTCGCGGTATTCGCGGCGGACGACGTGCATCACCTCGGGGGCATTGGTGGCCGTAACGCTCTGGGCGTCCCATTCAATCTTCTTGCCCTCGCCGCCCGCAGCCGCCCAGACGGCCAGGTTGCCCAGCAGGATGGTTTCGGTCAGCGGACCGGCGTAGTTCTCGAAGTTCGAGGTGGCCCGATCGCGCTCGCCGATGATCGACTGATGGAACTCGGTGAAGTGGCCGGGCGATTCCTCGAATTCGACGTCGGGAATCGGCATGTCGTTGCCGTCGGCGTCGATGATTTTCAGCCCCTGTCCGTAATCGCCGGGCGAGTACAGAACTCCCCCCTCACAAACGATGACGGCCCCGGTCGTTTCGCCCTTGCTGTTGCGTTCGAACTTCTGCCCGTTGAGCAGCGATTCCTCCGGCTCGTTGCCGCCGTCGTACCACCAGACGGGGATCGCAGGCCGGTCTTCGGTCTCCGGGAACTCGAACTTGATCTTCGACTTCTGCGGGTAACTGTCCATGTTGTGGCCGCTCGTCCAGGCCTGGATCGAGACCGGGTCCTTCAGTCCAACCCCCATGAACGGCATGTTGAACGTATGGCAGGCCATGTCGCCCAGAGCGCCGGTGCCGAAGTCCCACCACCCGCGCCAGGCAAACGGGTGATAGAAGTCGTCCGCGTAGGGGCGTTCCGGCGCGGGGCCGAGCCAGAGATCCCAGTCGAGAAACGGCGGGGCATCGGTCCCCTCGGGGCGGTCATTGCCTTGCGGCCAGACGGGACGGTTGGTGGTGACGTGCACCTCCTGAATCGGCCCGAGGCTGCCCCCCTTGAGGATCGCGGCCGAGGTTCGCAGCGTTGAGTTCGATGTCCCCTGGTTGCCCATTTGCGTGGGGCAATCGTTTTCTCGGGCGAGCCGCGCCAGCTCGCGGGCTTCCCACACGCTGTGCGTCAGCGGCTTCTGCGTAAACGCGGCCTTGCCGGCGGAGAGGGCCAGTGCGGTCGCGAGGTAATGATGATGATCGGGCGTCGAAACGGTGACCGCGTCGATCTTGTCGCCCATCTTCTCGAACATCTCGCGATAGTCGGCAAACGTCTCGGCGTTCTTGAAGCGGTCGTCGACTTTGCGGGCGCGGAGCTTGCGGTCGTCGATGTCGCAGATCGCCACGACGTCGCCGTGATTGGCCGCGTCGCTCGAATCGCTGTCCCCCTTGCCGGAGACGCCGATGCAGGCGTAACGGATGCGCTCGTTCGGCGAGCGTTCCTGCGAGAAGGCCTGCGGCCCGCCGACAAACAAGGCGGCGCCGAGGGCGGACGTGTGCTTTACAAAATCACGGCGTGTGGTCTTGCGAATCATCAGGTTCCTCTCGTTCGACGTAGTGGGTTCTTCAGCCGCCGTGATCCGGTACGGCTCGATGTTGCGACGTAATGTCTCAGTACAGCATAACCGGGCTTGCGGAAAATCTCACGCAGGAGTCTGCTTATTTCACGACCGTGCGATTCTCCGCCGCATCGATGAACGCCTGAATCGCCTCGTCCGAAACGGCGGGCGTCGCTTCAATCACAAGTCTTTTCAGAGACGGCAGTTGGGCCAGTTTTTCGAGCGCCCCGTCGTCGATGCCCGTTTCGGAGAGCACGATCTCTTCGAGTTGAGAGAGGCCCAGTAGATGATCGATGCCGGCCGAGGTGACCGCCGGGCACTTGCTGATATTCAAATACGTGAGCTGTTGCAACTGACCAATCTGTTCCAGCCCCTCGTCGGCGAGCTTCGTCTGCCACATGTGGAGCGTCTGCAGGTTTTGCAAGGGAACGAGCGAACTCAGATTCTGCTGATCGTTGATCGGACACTCAGTCAGGTCGAGGTAGACCAGTGAGTCTTTCGACCCATGCAGATGAACCAGTGCGTCCGGCGTCACCGGCGCGCCCCGGAGACGGACATCCCTGAGTTTCGTCAGTCGGTCGAGATGCTCGAATCCTGCCGCCTCGACGTAGGTCCGCATCAAGTTGAGTTTCTCCAACTCGGCCAGCGAACCAATATTCGGCAGCGAGTCGCTGGTGACGTAGGCGTCTTCAATCTCGAGGACCCGCAGTTGGGAGATCGTCGTCAGGTGCGCGACTCCTTCGTCGGTGATGCTGTCGGCGCGGAGCTTGATGTCGACCAGGCTGGGGTGCTCGCGGAGTTGTTCCAACCCTGCATCGCGAACCTTCGATGCGCGGAGGTCGAGGGCGCGGAGTTTTTTGAGCGACGCAACCGTCTCCATGCAGCCGTTCCCGGCATTGGTGAATAGCAGCGACAGCCGCTCCAGATTGGGAACGTGCTCCAGATTCTTGAGGCCCTCGTCGGTGATCAGATTGCAGCGGCGCAGGCCGAGCGACTTGAGTTGGGGCAGATGTTCGAGCACCGCCAGGCCGTCGTCGGTGATGGAACATTTGCCGAGATCGAGGTCGACCAGATGCGGCAGACCCTTGAAGTGCACCAGATCCTCGTCGTGCAGATCGACCGCGTAGGCGTTCGCGGCCACGACGGAACCGGCCGCGTCCTCGCTGAGTTCGACACCCAATTCCTCCAGCGCGGCCACCGCCTCCGGATCGTCCGGTTCCCGCGCCGGCGACTCCTGCGGCGGCGACTCGGACACCTCACTCCCAGGACTCTCAGCCGCAGGACTCGCATCCGGACTGCGGGTCGCTTCCGGCTCAGGAGAGTTCGGGCAACCGGCAATCAGCATCGAAAACAGCAGCACGGCAAGCGCGCCGGGGCGTAACGGCATCGTTCTCTCAGGCCTCCGCGAATCAATCGTTCAAGGTCTCAAACGTCGCACTCGAAGATCGTATTCGCTGACACGACGAATCGAAAGCGACACACCCGCCACCCGGTTTACGGAATCGAACTGCAAGCGGTCATTCTTGCAGAGCAGGCGCAACAGGGACTCCAAGCTCGCAGGCGCCGGGTGCCACTGGCTTTTCCAGTGCCTTCGCAGCGCAACCGGCACCGATCTCAAGAGAACCACACAACAGCAACCCAACCAGGAGCGGCATACTGAAACCTGATCCGACGCACGTTCGCCCCACCGCGGCGCAACGGCCCCATCCACCCCCTTCGCCTCAATCCAACGTCCAGGCACAATAGGAGCCCCCCACACGAATCTCCTGAACCCTTGCAGCCTTGCCCCATCCCCCCGGAGAAACACCGATCCAAGCGTACAAGAGTTTGCCGCCCCAGACCGGGATCGTCATTTCTGTTAGACTGCAGGCGCAACCGACGCTGGCGAACCGGGAGCAAACATGATCCACATCGGCAACTTCAAAGCGCGCAACTGCCAGGGCGTCTCACGCCGCTCCTTCCTCCAGGCGGGAGCCGCGCTGCCCTTCGCGATGGGTCTCCCCTTCGGAGCGGGAACTGCGACTGCACAAAGCGAAGGCCGCGCGAAATCGGTGCTGCTCGTCTGGCTGGGCGGCGGACCGAGCCACCTCGATCTGTTCGACCCTAAGCCGAAAGCTCCGCAACTCTATCGCGGCCCCTTCGCCCCGCTGCAGACACGAACACCCGGCGCACATTTTTCCGAACTGCTCCCGAAGTTAGCCGCCGGCAGCGACCAGTTTTCCGTCATCCGCACCAACGTCAACTTCGACGGCGGACACCGGCCGGCCGGTTCGATCGCGCTGACCGGCGCCGTTGCGCCCGATGGCGGGGAAGACCGCGGCGGCAAGCCGGGGCAGTATCCGCCCAACTTCGGCTCGATTCTGGCGCGGCATCGCGGCGAGGGAGAGCTGCCGGGATTCGTTTCGCTCGCGCGGGGACCGATCGGCGACGGCGTCGGTCCGATCTTCGGCTACGGCGGCGGAAAGTGGGGCAAAGGGCACGACCCGTTCATGCTCAGTTGTTCTGAGTCGGGCGAGGTCTCCATCCCGGCCCTCGAATTGCCGGAAGGCCTCTCCCCGCCGCGACTGACCGACCGTCGCGCGGTCCTGGAAGCCCTCGACGAATCCCGGCGCACCCTGGAGAGTCCGGAGTCGTCGCGGTGGGACGCCATCCACCGCCGAGCCTACGCCATGTTGACCTCGTCCAGCGCCGGCCGGGCGTTTGATTTGTCGGAAGAAACCGACTCCACGCGCAACGCCTACGGCCACACATCATTCGGCCAAAGCTGCCTGCTCGGCCGCAGGCTGGTCGAAGCGGGAATCCCGTACGTGCAGGTCAACTGGAGTCAGTACGTCGAAGTGCTGTTCCCGTTCTCAGACTACGGTTGGGACACGCACTCCGACAATTTCGGCCTGCTGGCCGACTGGCACGGCCCGCTGCTCGACCGCGTCGTTTCGGTCCTCCTGTCCGACCTGCAGGACCGGGGATTGCTCGATTCCACGTTGTTGCTCGTGATGGGCGAATTCGGCCGGACGCCGCGGATCAACAGCATCGGCTCGCGCGACCACTGGCATCACTGCTACTTCTCGCTGTGGGCGGGCGGCGGGGTTCAGCCCGGGCGCATCATCGGCGAGAGTGACCCAAACGGCGAACATCCGATCACAAACCCCGTCACCCCCGCCATGGTCGGCACCACAGTCCTCGAACTGGCCGGAATGACGACCGCCGACCGCGCCTCCCAGAACGTCCTGGAAGGAGGGCGCGTCATCGATGAACTTCTGTAGTGCGCGATACGCGCAGTAGTGACTACGAGCGAAACTGATGAATATCCTCCGCGTCTCCGTGCCTCCGTGGTGCAGACTTCGGGTTTGCCGTCATTGGACTCTCATCATTGCGCTGTGCGTGGTCTCGCTCTCCGGAACCGCTTACGCCGCCGGGGAACTTCGCCTGACGGACGACGGCAAACGGAAGTTCTCGCCGGTGTTTCTGCCGGACGGCGAATCGATCGCGTATTGCGTCCATGATGAGCCGACGAATGTGGTCGTGAAGCGGCTCAGTTTGGAAGACAGCTCTGAGGAACTGATGTTCCCCGACGACACGGCGCACCAGTTCGACCCTGCGTTTTCGCCGGACGGTCGCTACTGGTGCTACTGCCGATCGGGAGCGGAGCGGCAACTGGTTCTGGTGGTCCGCGACCGGCAGTCGCAGGGCGCCGAGAAACTGTTCCTGCCGTCGGGCGGCCTGCGCAGCACAGTCAGAAGCCTCACCGTCACGCCTGACGGAACGAGAATCCTTTTCACGATCTCGTGCGAGCGGGGACTTCAGATCGCGTCCCTGAACATGCAACTCGAAGACCTGAAGTTCCTCACGGAATCAGAGGGAACGAGCTACTGGCCGTCGGTCTCACCCGACGGAACGCAGATCGTTTTCAGTTCCAGCCGCGACGGCGCCTACGACCTGTATGTGATGGACTCAGGCGGCGGCAACGTCCGGCGGTTGACGAATTCGCCGACGCGCGACGTCCGCCCCAAGTGGTCTCCGGACGGCGGCCGGATCGCGTTTACCAGCGCCCGCGACGGCAACTACGAGATCTACGTGATCGACACCGACGGCGGCAACCTGCAGCGCGTCACCGATCACCCCGAGGCGGACGACTTTGCCACCTGGCATCCGAACGCGAGCAGCCTCGTCTTCGTCGCGGAGCGGGACGGGCGGTTCGATCTGTACCGGATCGCCGTTCCCTGAGCGAGTCGAAACCGACTCCCCGCATTCAGTCGAGCTTCTTCAACTCGCTGACGATGTCGGCGGGAGTCGGCCGGTCGGCGAAGGTGTTCGCCCGTTTGGCGTATCGCAGAACGCCGTCCTTATCGATGATGAACGTTGCCGGGCGGTTGCTCCACTCCACGTGAATCCGCATCTGGAACACAACGCCGTACATCGCGCTGACAGTCAATGAAGGATCCATGAGCAACGGGTAATTCAGGTCGTCGGTGCTCAGCCCCGTCTCCTTCATCATCGCCCGGGCCGAATAAATCTCATGCGGATCGATCGCCAGTAACTGCGCATCGACTTCATCGATACTGCCAAGGGCCTCGCGCAACTGCGCCAGTTGTCGGTGGCAGACGGGTCAGGTGTCGCCGTAAACAAACACCAGCACCACAGCGTTTTCGCCGTGAAAGTCAGCCAGCCGGACTGTCCCGCCCTGCGCGGAAGAGAGTTCGAATTCCGGCGCCGGTTCGCCAATCCTGGCGGAATCGATTGTCGCCGCGGACCATCCTCGAAGAGTCTCGACGACGCTCTCTTCAAGAACCGCTCCGTCGCGTCCGACTGCGTACGAGATGTGCTTCAGCACATCTCCGTTGGATTCATTCTGACTCAATCCTGCCCAATCGACGTCTACCCCGAGCATGCCCAGCGAGTCGACAGCGTAGAGCCTTACAGTCGCGTTTTCGTCCTCACGGGCTGCCTGCCGCAGCGCATCTGCAGCATCCGTTGCAGGAAGATAACCAAGGGTCTGCGCCGCCAGAATCCGTTGCGGTTCGTCTCCCGATTTCAGTCGCGCTACCAAAGGCGATACGGCATCCCGTCCGTGCAGGACCAGTTGGTGGAATGCCTCCATCCGGAGTTCCCAACCGTCATCGTCCGCTTCCCGCATGTAGCCGCCGGGTTCGCGCCGCGACTTCTCCGTCCACGCGGCTTCGTCCCAGCCTGCGGCAAAGCGATCGATCCAGTCTTGCGGCGTATCGGCCGGCTCTTCCGCGGCGACCAGCCCACCGGCAAGAACTCCCAGAAGCACAGGCAGGATGCGGAGTATCGACACAGCGACTTCCCGATTTGGAGGACGGACTACGAATCAGGCTCCCGATTTGAGGATACACATCGACCGAAAGAAACACTAGATTGTTGTTCAGCCCGGCCGACCGGCATGTTTGGGACGTTGTGAAACTCCGGGAAACCGTCACGCAGATGAGAGCGCACGATGCCGACAGTCAAACTCCGCCGCAAGGACGTTCCGAAAGGCGCCAACCTCTGCGAATACTGCACCGCCAAGTGCTGCGGCTATTTCGCGCTGCCCATGGACACGCCGACCGACCTCGACGACTTTGACCACATCCGCTGGTACATGATGCACGGCCGGGTCTCGGTCTTCGTGGAAGACGACGTCTGGTATCTGATGGTCCACTCCGTCTGTCAGCACCTGCAGGAAGACCACCGTTGCGGCGTTTATGAGGAGCGTCCGGGGATCTGCCGAAAGTACACGACCGACGAGTGCGAATTCGACGACGACGCCCTGTACGACAAGTTCTTCGAAACTCCCGAGCAGATCTGGGAATACGCCGAGTCGGTCTGCGGCCCCCGCAAGCCGCTCAGAAAGTTTTCCGCCGCCCGGCCGGCGGCGACGGATCTCAAGCTGCCCGTTCTGGCGGGGACGTAGTGGTTTCCAGTGAACGGTTGACGGTTCACAGGTGTCAGTAACACACAACTCGGCTGGGGCGCGGCCCCGAGATACCGAGCTCAGGGGATTCTCGAATAGGACACAGAGTTTCGCGGATTTGGCGGATCAGCACGGATTTCGTGGGGTATTCCTCAATAGGCGGCAGCGCCGAGACCGCATCGATTCAGGCGGGAATACTCTGCACTCCACAGAAAGCAATCAGCGAAAATCGGTCCAATCCGTGGTCATCCGCGTTCCATTCGAATTTCTCGGAGAGCCACTCAATCGGGGTTCGAGAGATGAGTGTCAACGAAAGCGGTTCACAGGTGTCCTGCTGTGGACGCTCAAGACTTATCACTCCCGCGCTCGTCAAATAACCGGACCTCCGTCGACCCGCCGTCTCTCCACCGCCAACTGAAAACCGACAACTGACAACTCCCCTCCGTGTCCGATTCGCTGATCAAACCGCAGACGCTGAAGGGCTTTCGCGACTACCTGCCGGGCGCGGCCCTGGCGCGCGAGAAGCTCACGGAGATCGCGCGCGAGGTCTACCGCAGCTACGGGTTCAGCCCGATTGATACGCCGGCGCTGGAATACAGCCAGATTCTGCTCGGCAAGGGGGGGGACGAGTCGGACAAGCAACTCTTTCGCTTCACCGATCAGGGTGAGCGCGACGTGGCGATGCGGTTCGACCTCACCGTCCCGTTCGCCCGCTTCGCAGCGCAGCACCTGAACGACATCGGAACTCCGTTCAAGCGGTATCACATTGGCACGGTCTGGCGGGCCGAGAAGCCGCAGCGCGGACGCTACCGGGAGTTCATGCAGTGCGACTTCGACACCATCGGCACCGATTCCAACGCCTCGGATATCGAGACGCTGCTGGTCATACACGATCTGATGGAGCGGATTGGATTCACGGCGTTCACGATCCGCGTCAACCATCGCAAGCTGTTGAACGGGCTGCTGGAGAGTCTCGGCCTGGCCGACAAGTCGGCGGCCGTGCTGCGGGCGCTCGACAAGCTTCCGAAGATCGGCGCGGACGCTGTGACAAGCGAACTGACGGCAGCGGCCGGCACATCCTCTGAACAGGCGGAAAAGGTGCTTGCGTTCGCCGGATTGACCGGGGCTCCCGAACAGATTCTCACAGACGTTGAGAAACAGCTTGCGGGGAACGAGACCGGGCTGGATGGAGTCGCGCGGTTGCGGGAGCTATTCGACTGCGCGGCGCAGGCCGGTTTGCCGTCCGAGCGGATCGCACTCGACGTGTCGATCGCACGCGGGCTCGACTACTACACCGGCACGATCTACGAGACCTTCCTGAACGATCTCCCGCAGATCGGAAGCGTCTGTTCGGGAGGCCGCTACGACAACCTGGCCGGCCTGTTCACCCGTCAGCCGCTGCCGGGGGTCGGGGCGAGCCTCGGTCTCGATCGTCTGCTGGCCGCGATGGAGGAACTCGGCCTCACGGGCGACGTGTCGACCCCGGCGGAGGTGCTCATTGTATTCTTCGACGCCAACCACACCGGCCGTTACATGCGGCTGGGCCGCCTCCTCCGGCAGAGCGGAATCGCGGCGGAAGTCTTTCCCCAGGCGAAGGCGCTGAAGAAGCAGCTTCAGTACGCGGACCGCAAGGGTTTCCGAGTCGCTCTGATCGCGGGCGACCGCGAATTCGCCGACGGCGTGTGGCAGGTGAAGGATCTCCAGCAGCAGGAGCAACAGACCGTCGCGGATGATGGAATTGTCGAAGCCGTCCGAGGCATCCTCGCCTCCGCCTGATCCTTTATGGCCCCCGTCAACAACAGGTCGAATCGTTGCAACCAAGAGAGGGCTGGTCCCAAGAGACTGCTTCGCCGATTGCCTGTCAGGGCGCGGCATGGTTAAATTCCCACCAGAGTTGCGGTAGAGTTTGCCCTTTGAATGAACCGACCGACTCGCGCCGCGAGTCGGTCACATAGCCTGCGGCCGGCGGGCCGCGCAGATTGCTGGTGGCGGCATTGATGACAGCGACGGAATCGAACTGGAACCGGCTGGCGGAGAAATCGCTCGCCGGAGAGTTACTTGAGCGTGACGAAGCGCACGCCGTTCTCGATTGCCCGGACGACGATCTGCTCGACCTGCTCTCCGCCGCCTTTCGTGTGCGGCGGGAACACTTCGGCAGGCAGGTGCAGTTGTATTATCTGACCAATGCCAAGAGCGGTCTCTGCCCGGAGGACTGCGGCTACTGTTCGCAGTCGGCGGTTTCCGGCGCCGAGATTCCGAAATACCGCTTTCGCACGGCCGATGAACTCCTCGCCGGCGCGCGAACGGCGAGCGCGGCGCAGGCCCGAACCTATTGCATCGTGGCGAGCGGCCGGGGACCGTCCGACCGGGAGGTCGAACACGTCGCCGGGGCGGTCCGTAAGATCAAGGACGAACTCGGCATGCACATCTGCGCCTGCCTGGGACTGCTGAGTCCCCAACAGGCCCAAGTCCTCGCGGAGGCCGGCGTCGATCGCATCAACCACAATCTCAACACCAGCCACCGTTACTACGACAAAATCTGCTCGACACACACCTACCAGGACCGGCTCGACACGCTCCGAGTCTCAAGCGACGCCGGCATGGAACTCTGCAGCGGACTGATCGTCGGTATGGGGGAGACGACCGACGACGTGATCGACGTGGTGCTCGACCTGCGCGGGCTGAATGTCGCTTCGATTCCGGTCAATTTTCTGAATTCGATCGACGGCACCCCGCTGGAAGCGATGGACGTTCTCAATCCCCGCTACTGCCTGAAGGTGCTCTGCCTGTTGCGGCTGATCCATCCCCGCACGGAAATCCGCATCGCGGGCGGCCGGGAAGTCAATCTTCGTTCGCTCCAGGCGCTGGGGCTGTATGCAGCCAATTCGATGTTCGTCAGCGACTATCTCACAACTCCCGGTCAGCCGGCCGAAGCCGATCATGCGATGATTGCCGATCTGGGTTTCGAAGTCGTCGTCGCAGGCTGCGAGTCTCACCAACCTTCCGCCCCGCGTTCCTGACGCCTGACTCCAACCGGCCTCAACAAAAACTCGCTTGCCAACTTGCAGGCTGCGGCATTCGAACCACACGATTCGCCGCCGCCAGGATGCACATTCGAATCCCCAATGAAGGGTCCAGCGCGGCTGGTTTGCCACAACCAAACAGAATCCAATGACCGAAGCGAAACATGCGCGCACATCTCACTAACTTCCAGCCGAAAGACTCTGAATGAATTCGGGCGCGAACCGGCTGCACAGCCACTTCTCACCCCGGCCACTTTCGGCCGGTCTGGTCGATCCGCCGCGCGGGTCGGCCGCGACTGCCCGCAACGACTCCACGGACTCGCTGACAAGAGCGATCCGCCGCACCACCGGCTGCTTGCTCTCCCGCCAGGCCCCGGAGGGCTACTGGGTGGCCGAACTGGAAGGCGACACGATTCTCGAGTCGGAGTACGCCCTGCTCTTGACCTATCTCGGCCGGGGCGACTCTGAGACGGTCAAGCGGCTTGCGCAGCACATCCTGGCGCAGCAGTTGCCCGAGGGGGGCTGGTCGCTCTATCCCGGCGGACCGATCGAGATCAGCGGGTCGGTCAAGGCGTACTGGACGCTCAAGATCGCCGGCCACGATCCTGAGTCGGAACCGATGCAACGGGCGCGGCGCGCGATTCTCGCGGCCGGCGGCGTTGAAAAGGTCAACAGTTTCACCCGTTACTACCTCGCCCTGCTGGGAGCAATCGAGTATCGCCAGTGCCCCGCCGTGCCGCCGGAGCTAATGCTCATCCCGGCCTGGGCTCCGATGAACATCTATGAAATGTCGGCCTGGTCGCGGACGATTCTCGTGCCGCTCAGCCTGCTGTGGGCCTTCCAACCGGTCAGCCGTTTGCCGGAAGAACTGCAGATCCGCGAACTGTTCTGCAACTTCCCCGAAGAGCTTCCCGTCACAATGGGGCCGAGCGAGTCGCTGGACGACCTCAGCCGCAAGCGGCGGCTCCCCTGGGAGAAGATCTTCCGGCTTGTCGACCGCTGCTGGAAAGGGCTGGAAGGGCTGCGGATCAAGCCGTTTCGCGGACTCGCCAAGCGCCGGGCGCATGCCTGGATGGTGGAACGGTTCGCCGAGAGCGACGGCCTGGGCGCGATCTTTCCGCCGATCATCTGGAGCGTCGTCGCGCTGAAATGCCTGGGGTACGAAGAGGACTCTGCCGAGGTCGCCGCGGCGCTGGGGGAACTGGAAGCGCTCATGCTCGACGACGAGGACGGAGGGCTCCGGCTGCAGCCGTGCAAGTCGCCCGTGTGGGATACGGCATTGACGGTGTGCGCCCTGCGCGAGGCGGGAGTCCGTCCCGATGACGAGCAACTCCAGCGGACCGTTAACTGGCTGCTCAGCAAGGAGGTCCGCCGACGGGGGGACTGGTCGATGCGAAACCGGGGTCTGGAACCGGGCGGGTGGTTCTTCGAATACCACAACGCCTTCTACCCCGACCTGGACGACACGGCAATGGTGGCGATGGCGCTCGGCGAATGCCTCTCCAGCGACCGGCACGCCGAATGGATGGCGGCGCTGATCGCCACCGGCCCCCAGGGACACACGAACAACGCCGACCTGGCCGCCGTCGTCTCCGGGCAAACGAGCGATCCGGCGGAATTCGACCGGGACTTGCAGCGGATTGAACCGATTCTCGGAGCGCTTGGACGGGGCGTGAAATGGGCGCTGGGGATGCAGTGCTCCAATGGCGGCTGGGGCGCATTCGACCGGGACAACGATCGCGAACTGCTGACGCGCGTCCCCTTCGCCGACCACAATGCGATGATCGATCCACCGACGGCCGACATTACGGCGCGGGTGCTGGAGATGTTCGGCCGGCTCGGCGCCGATCCCGACCATCCCTCCTTGCAGAAAGCGATTGACTTCGTCTGGTCGCACCAGGAACCGGACGGCGCGTGGTACGGACGCTGGGGCGTGAACTACATCTACGGTACCTGGCAGGTGCTGGTCGGCCTGCAGCAGATGGGGGTCAGCCCGTCCGATCCACGGATCCAGGCGGGTGCAAAGTGGCTGAGAGACAATCAACAGCCAAGCGGGGCGTGGGGAGAAACTCCCGCAAGTTATGACAATCCCGAACTGCGCGGCACAGGCGAGGCGACCGCGTCGCAGACGGCCTGGGCGCTGATGGGACTAATGGCGGCCGGGGAGATCGATTCCGAGGCCGTCCGGCGGGGCGTTGCCTGGCTCATTGAGACCCAGCAGCCCGACGGGACATGGGTTGAAGAGCCGTTCACCGGCACCGGCTTTCCACGCGTATTCTACCTCAAATACCACCTGTACGCGGTCTATTTCCCGTTGATGGCGCTGGGACGCTATGCGCGGCTGACTGGCGAATGAATGCAAGCGGCGGCGATGCTGCGGTTTATCTCGCCACGTGAGTCGTGAGAGATTCGTCTACCGGCCGCGCGCGCTCGCGATGAAGGCCGCAACGGAATTGAGATCTTTGCCGCCGGAAGAAGACTCCACGCCGCTGGCGACGTCTACGCCCCAGGGGTGAACGACCTCGATGGCCTGACGGATGTTGTCCGGCTTCAGGCCGCCGGCCAGGATGAGGGGCGGCCAGTCCGCCTGCCATCCGGTCGCAAGAGTCTCCCACGGCGCGGTGTGACCCGTCCCGCCGTACGCTCCCTCTACCCGCGCGTCGATCAGGCAGGCGCGCAGCGGGATTCCGAGCGTCTGATACCGATCCAGATCGGCCGCGATGGACGGCAGGTCGCCGTCGCCCACGCGAAAGGCGCGGATGACCTGCAGCCCGTTGAGCCGGCCGACGAATTCCGGCGACTCATCGCCGTGCAACTGGACCGTCCGGATGCCGCAAGTCCGACAGACTTCAGCGACGCGTTCGGCCGTGGCATTCACGAACACGGCCACCGGCTCGACGTCTGGTGGGAGCCCGGCAACGATCTTGGCTGCCGTTTCTTGCTCGACGCAGCGCGGCGATTGATCGTAGAAGTTCAGTCCGATCGCATCCGGCGCGAGAGCCGCCACGCGCTCGGCCGTCTCGACGTTCCTGATTCCGCAGATCTTGATCCACATGGCTGGTGCTACATCGACCGAGAGGATTCGCTGATCGCATCATAGCAGGCACCCGGTTAAGCCTCGCTCCCGTCGAGCCGAATCCGCCCGGCATGCCGCTTGAGTCGCGAGAGGTTGGAGCGTTGGCGGCCATTTGGCCGAAGTCTCACGACTTCGGCTACGTCGATGCGCATCCCGTTGGAAATAGGCGCTAAGCCGCTCGGGCGGCGGACTTGGCGTGGTAGAGGGTGTCGTACAGCGAGCAGGAATGCAACAACTCTTCGTGGACGCCGCTGGCAATGATCCGCCCGGCGTCCATTACGACGATGCGGTCGATCAGTTTCAGCAGCGACGGCGTCATCGAATGGGTGATGATGAACACGGTCCGCCCCTTGGCGAACGACAACAGCGCTTCGTGGATCAGTGCTTCGCTGTGGGCGTCGGCGGCCGACGTCGCCTCGTCCAGGATCAGAATGGACGGATCGCGAACGATCGCGCGGGCCAGTGCGATCCGCTGACGCTGTCCTCCGGAGAGGTCTCGTCCCCGCTCGCCGACTCCGTTCTCAAATCCCTGCGGGACATGTTCGACAATCTCCATCACCCGCGCCTGTTGCGCAGCCTGCTCCACCTGCTCCCGCGTCGCGGAGGGATTTCCGTAGCGGATGTTCTCGTAGATCGAATCGTCGAAGAGAATCGTGTCCTGGGTGACGAGGCCGATCTGGCTCCGCAGGTCGGCGAAACCGACTTCCCGAATGGGGATTCCGTCAATCAGCACTTGGCCGTGCGTCGGATCATAAAGCCTCGGCAGCAGATTCAGCAGTGTCGACTTGCCGCAGCCATTGCGGCCGACCAGCGCGACGACCTCTCCGGCGGAGATTGTGAGGTTGATGTCCTTCAGCACCGGGCCTCTCTGATTCGCTTCGTCGCGGACAGGGTACTGAAACGTGACTTTGCGAAATTCGATCGACTCGCGATGGCGGGGCAACGCCCGCGGCTGGTCGATCTCTTCGACGTCCGGCTTACGGCCGAGCAGTTCGAACAACCGCTCCAGCGCGGCGGAGCAACGCTTCAACCGCGTGAAGACGTTGGACATCTTCCGGCACGGGTCGAGCATGCCGACCAGCAATGCATACAGGATGCTGAGTTCGGCCGCGCTCAGCGGCTTGGCCGCCAATTGCACGCCGAGAATGTCGGTCTGCTGGCGCAACACCAGGTACGCGCCGGGGAGGACGGCGATGAACATCGCCAGGAGGCCGAGGACTTCGGTCGTCGGCTTGGCGATCGCGTCCACGCGGACAAGGCGCATCGCCCGGTGATAGAAGCGGTCGTTCTCGCTGCGAAACTGCACCAGATGATGGCGGGAACTGCCGAAGGCGATGATCACCTTCAGCCCTTCCATCGTCTCTTCGAGCGATTTGTAGATTCTCGACATGCTGTCCATCATCCGGCGGCTGGCGCGTTTCAGGCTCTGCCCGTACCAATGGAAGAAGAGCCCGAAGATCGGAATGAACAGGAACGAGAGCAGCGTCAGCCGCCAGTTGAGCCAGAGCGCGAGCGAGAGACACGTGAGGCACTTGAGCGGCTCACGGACCAGGCGGGCGCCGATCAGCGACATGCCCATCGCGATCTGTTCGATGTCGTAGGTAAACCTCGACATCAGACCTCCCGTGCCGTCGCGCGAGAGAGACTGGTAATCGAGCGACAGGACTTTGTCGAGGGCCTTCATCCGCAGTTCCATCACAACCCGCTGCACCACGCTGCCGACGAGGACGTCCTGGAGAAAGCAGAACACCCCCTTGATCAGGTTCGCGATCAGGAGCAGCGTGATAATCAGCGCGAGCGCCTGGAATTCATCTTTCGGCACCCAGGGAAGGACCGACATCTCGACCTGCTTCATGGTCAGCAGGTGCCGGGAGGCGTCGCTGAGCTTCCGCTCGTTCTCGACACGGATCTGCAATTCGTTCAGAAACTCGGCATCATCCGGAGGCCGATGTTCGCTTTCCAGCGCGCGGATTCGCTGTTCGCTGCGAGCGAGGTTGTCGCTGCGGCGATCGATCTCGGCCTGCGCCTTGTCGATCTCCTCGGCGACGTACTGGTCCAGCGGCTTCCGCTCCAGCAGAATCTTGACGACCGGCCCTACGGCAGTCAGGTTGCCGCCCCAGAGCGCCCCCACAATCAACCCGAAGACGATCGAGACAATCAGCCGCCCCCGGTAGGGACGCACAAACGGAATCAGTCGTCGAAGGTTCTCCACGGCGCTATCCGATCCTGGTCTTGTAGGCGGAGAAACAGATCGGTCCGGAACCGGGTCGTGTCCTGTCAGGGCTGTGTTTTCGGGTTGGCTGGCCGGCGACTCCGCACGAAACCTTGCGGGATTCGTGCTTGCGAGCGAACCGCTCTCCCCGAAAATTCACAATGGACAAACCAGTGGTTCGGACGAGATGTGACGTGATCCCGAGATCCCTAACTCGGGAAATCGGCGGGGATTAGACCGCGAGTGGGGGGCTGGTGTCCAGATGAATCGCAGCACAGCAGCGCGCGACCGTCCGTCTGAAGTCTCCGCCCCACCACGCTCGACGGAAATCCAATCGCCCCCGGCAGTTCTGGCGGCCCGGCATTCTGCGGGAAGGAAGTTCACTGCGCCATCGAGTGTGCACCCGCAGCGAATTGCCCGGCGTCACTCCCGGCGAACCGACGTCAACGGCTCCCGCTTCCCAGAAAGCTGAACAGGCTTTTGCCTTTCCTGGGCTTCTCTTCTTCCTTGGCCGACTCCATCAACACCGGTGCGTTGTCGATCTGCGCGGCCAGTTGTTCAATTGACTTGGTCACCTTCGCCCGCGGCGCCTGCGTCATGAGCGGAACCCCGTTGTTGCGGGACTCCACCATGGAGGCGTAGTCGTTGGGGATCTTCCAGTAGACTTCGCGGCCGATCGTCTCGAGCGCCTTGTTGAGACTGATCTGCGAATCTTCGAGCCCGATGCGATTCACGACCACGCGGATCTTCTCGCCCAGATCCCGCTCGTCGAGGAACTGCATCAGCCGCACCACGTTGCGGAGACACGGCAGATCGAGTTGCGTGACCAGCAGCGTCATGTCGGCGCTTTCGATCGCCGCCATGTCGAGTGGATTGAAACTCTTGCTGACGTCGACGATCAGATGGGTGAACGTCGCCTTGAGCAGCGCGACGACGCGCTGAAACTCGTCCGGCGTAATCGCGGGCCGGTCGTCAAGGTGGACCGGCCTGGGCAGCAGGAACGCTCCGCTGTCGTGTTGCGTGAGCGAACGCTTGAGCAACGAGTAGTCGAGTCGGGTGATGTTCTCCGCGACGTCCTGGATTGTGTAATCGGGAATGATGTCAAGCCAGACGTCCGCGTCGCCGAGTGCGGTATCGAGGTCGATCGCCGTCACCGTGTTTTTCTGGTTCTGCGCCAGGACGCAGGCGAGATTGATGGCGAGCGAGGTGCAGCCGACCCCGCCGCTGGCGCCCGCGATCGCGATGACGCGACTGCCCCGCGCCTTGCCGCCCGAACTCGAACCGAGGACCGTATTCCGGATGCGGTCCAGCGCCGAGACGAAGTCGTCGATCTGCAGCGGATAGGCGAGGAATTCCTTGGCGCCGTTTCGCATCGCCTGCAGGATGACGCTCCCTTCCTGGGATCCGCTGACGACCAGTGGATTGCACTCGGGGAATTCATTGGTGATCTGCGCCACCAGCGCCAGCCCCCGTTGCGGGTCGGAGTCGATCGCCACCACCGCGATATCGGGATTCGTCTGCGTCAGCACGTCCGAAAAGAACTCGTAGCGGGAGCACTCCGCCTCGAGCCAGATCGAGTCGATGCCCAGCAGCAGATTCTTGGTGATGCTGCGGCTCGAATCGTTCGGATCGACGATCGCCATGCGTAGCACGTCGCTCATACCAGCCTCACGGTCCTATTGTGCCGAATACCGGCTTCTGCGTGGTCGACATCATGGAGAGAATTCGCCGTATCGCGTGCGCCGCCGACTTCACGGTTGTTTTCCCCAGGGAAATGAGCCGAACTCCGTGGAAGGACGAATCAGACCGGGAGGGCCGGACGTTGACTGGCCGGACTGATCGGTTGCGCCGTCCGGCGCTTCCAGCGGCGGCAGAGACGTCCGGCTCGTCCGCCTGATGGTGTTCGAGGAACTCCGAGGCGCGAGCACGGCGTCGGGAGACTCCGGAGGCGGCGGGATGAGGTTGGACGGTGGCGCCGGCGTATTCGGCGCCGCCGCGGGGGGAGGATTCATGAAGGCGCCCGGTCCCACCGGCCCGCCGGGCCCCGGGGGCGGGTATTTCGCCGAGTCGAATGTGGCGCCGAAGCTGTCCACTTCCAGCAATCCGTCGTGATAAAACTCACGTGCGCCGGGAACGTCCGAGTTGAGGCCCGGGCCGCCCGGAGGCACCTGGCCGGGGCCCATGGGAGACACAAGGTGCGGCGTGACCAGAATCAGCAGTTCGGTTTCGCCCTCTTCGTACTCTTCGCGGCTGAACAGCATCCCGAGCCCGGGAATTTCACCGAGATAGGGAATCTCCTGGCGGGTTCCGTTGCTCCGCGAAGAAATCAGACCGCCGATCATCAGCGTGTCGCCGAATCGCATTTCGACCTGCGTGTTCACGCGCCGCGTCGTCAGACCCGGCACCACCGTGCCCTGCAGTTCGACGGAATTGCTGAAGTCGCGTTCGCTGACCTCGGGGGCGATGTCGAGCCGCAGGCGGCCGTTGCCGAGCACGATCGGGACCGCTTCCATTCGCACGCCGAATTCGCGCCACTCGATGGTCGCCGTTCCCAGGCCTTGCGGCACAAGGATCGGAAACTCACCGCCTGAGAGCAGTGAGGCCGGACGACCGCTCGTGGTGACGAGTTTCGGTTCGGCGAGGATCTTGAGCAGCGATTTTCGCTGCGCCGCCTCGATGAATCCCTGAAAAATGTCTTGTGTGCCGGTAATTGCGAACTGCATGGTCGGATTCGCGAGCGCGCCGGCGTTTGTCAGAACCGTCGGAGGTCCGCCGAACGGCAGAGTCACTTCGGCGATCGGCACCAGGCTGCCGGGCGTACTGGCCGCATAGTACTGCTGGCCGACCGCCAGGAAGTTAAAGCCCAGTCTGCGAAGCTTCGACCGCTGAGCTTCCATCACGCGAACGTTGAGTTGGACGAGGCTTTCGCCGGCCACGGCCATCTGGTTGTGAACGTTGGGCGCGAATGTTTCGGCGATTGCGACGACCTGCGGAATCTGGTCCGGTTCGGTGACCCAGCCGCGGAGAACGATACTGTCGCGAATCTTGATGGCTTCCACGGCCGCGCCCGGAAAGAGCCGTTGCAGATGCGCCTGCAATTCCCGGATGTCGCCTTCCACGAACAGTTCGACGACGTAGGCCGACCCAAACTCGTCGGTCAGGCTGAGATTGGTCACGCCCGGCTTGATCGCCCGCAGGCGCAGCCGGTGCGGATCCATCGCGGTGACCGTGACGATTTCCGGATCGAAGCCGTCGACGACCTTGATCCGCGTCTGCAGTTCGACGACCCGCGTTTGTCGTTCGACAATCGTCAGACTGCTGCGGGGCGAGAGGATCTGAAAGACGTCGTCGCCGGGACGGACCTCGTCCACGGCGGAGTCAAGCACAGGTCCCTGGGCCATGGTCGTTGTGGTGATGAGGCAGCACGACGCGAGAAACGCCAGCGCAACCCCCCGAAGACGCGGCCCGACGAGCAAATTCTGCATCCCTGCACCTCGAAATCTCGTCCATGCGCCGGTTCGTGACGCCCCCGAACGGTGTTCGTCCGAGGGCTCACTCCCAGCCTATGAAAACAAAGGCCATACTCCCGCCGCTCCGCCCTATCGGGTCAAAGCGTCGGCACATCCGTGATCGACTCCGTCGTCGTTTGCGGGGCCGGGCCCTGGTCTTCGCCCCCGATAAACTGATTCTGCAATGTCCGGAAGAATCCGTTCAGAGCATCGCCCTGATTCGTTGTGGTTTCACCGGTCGCATCTCCCTGATCTTCGGGCGACTCCACGCTCACTTCCGTCAGTGTGTCTCCCTGAAAGATCTGCATGTTCCAGGCGTTCGGTGAGACGACCTTGACTTCCTCCGCCGGCGGCCCTTGCTCTTCCTGATCCAGGAACGCTTCCGGATCACGGGAACGCATCCCCGGATCCTCGAGCATACGACCGCTCATCAAGGGCTCCGCCTCATTGATGTTGTCCAGTCCCGCCAGTTCGTTGAACAGGTTGTCGTCGACTTCGGCATCCAGCACGTCTTCGTCGTCATCCGGGTTCCGCCAGGACAGCGCCAACGTTCCCTTGCTCTCGGCGAGCTTGATGAAATTGACCTGTTTCGGCGTCACCTGGAGTGAAACTGTCTTTGTCTTGGCCGCCTTCTGACCCGATGCATTTGTGACTCCGTCACTGGCCGTTCTCGCGTCTGTGGCGAAGACCTCGATGTACTTCAGCAACGTGGTGGTCTTGGTCGTTTGTACGCCGCGTGCGTTCCGCATCTTGTAGGTGACAAGGACGTCAACCCGGTCTCCCGGCTGCAGCATTCCGGCGAGTGTCTGCGTCTCGTTCACCGAGATCGAGACGACCCGCATTCCGTCTGGAATCTGCCGTGAGTTGGTAAACTCTCCCTTCTCGCCCAGTTTGGTCTGCCGGATAATGTCGCCGGCGGCCACCGGATACCGCAGACCGCGCTCTTCATATTGTTCGTATGAGGTGACGGCGTCCTCGGGAACCGCGTCCTTGGGAAGTTCGGTGAACCCCACCAGCTCCTCGGTCAACGGCACGCTCGCCGGAATTTCCACTTTCGCAATCAGCACGCGAACTTTCGGGGCGACCTTCGCCTGCCCCCCTTGCATCGCCTGCTGAATTCCCAACATTGCCACCAGCCCGCAACCGCCGGCTACGGCCAACAGAATCAATGTCTTCGGTTTCATGTCGTCACCTTTGTTACTCGCACGGAGCCGTCCGAGAACCGTTGATGACATGAACTCAATGTCAACATCGGTCGCCGATCGGCGGGGCCTTCAACTTATGACGATTGTGCGGCTTGGAATGATCGTTTCGATTACAACACCTGTCCGCCCAGACTCGCCAGCTTGCCGATTCCCCGGTGTTGGCCCGGTTCGCCGGGGCCGGCATTGTCTGCTGTGATCCTGCTTGAATTTCGCCATCCGTCCGATCCCTCGGCGAGGGCCGTTACATCATGCCCGCATAGAAGAAGTAGGCGATCGACCCGATGCAGATCGGGATGCCGTACGGAAGAAGCAACATCTGTGATTTCCGCTCGGCGGCGATCTTCGAGAGTTGCCGCGGATTCTTCACTGTCATGAATTCAAGAATGATCTGGGAAAAGTTGCCCAGATGCTTATGCCAACTCCGGCGCCAGGCGACCATGATGATGGCCATGATCGCACCGACGATCACCGAAACGACGAACGCGTTCCAGGTGACGGCAGCGCCCAGCCAGGCGCCGATCCCCGCCATCAGTTTCACGTCGCCGGCGCCCATGCCGCCCACGGCGTACAGCGGCAGCAATGTCGCCAGTCCGACGAGCATTCCGATCAGACCGTCGCCGAGCCCGGCCCAGCCGCCGACCACGGCGTTGTACAGCAGGCCGGTCAGCACCATCGGAAAAGTGAGCCAATTCGGAACGCGCAACTGCTTTCCGTCGATGTAGGCGGCCCAGATCAACAGTCCGCACACGATTTTGACATGCCAGTTCGAGAGGAAGAATTCCTGCCAGTCCATGGTTGCAGACCCTTTGTTGCTGTGGATTGGTTTGAGGGGATTCCGGTTCGCGAGAACCGGCGTTCGGAGTTCCGTAAGTGTTTTGTGTGGATTGAGGATCGCGGCGTGATGCGCCGCGACACACGGAAATGATTCAGGAGACGGCGATCACAAGGCGTGCAGAACGCCCGCGACCTCGTCTGAAAACCGGATTACAGACGTCCGCCGCGAACAGCGCCCAGACTCATCAGCACGGCCAGGCCGCCGATGATGATGGTCACGAACTGCGCTAACGACGCGGCGTCGATCTCGATCCAAAATGGAAACATGACCTTCCTTCCTGTCTGTCAGGAACATACGTCACAAAATGCGGTGAGGCGCTCGCGGATTTTCTTCGAGCTTGCAAAGTCTGAAGTTTTCCGCGCGCTGCGGAATTGAAGCGCTCCAACACGAAAACCGCCCGACCGAACAAGCGTCCGGACGGGCGGCGTTTCCCCGCGTTGTCGGCTCGACGTTACGGAGCGGCCGGCGTCAAGGCGGCCTCGACGTCGAGGAACCGATCGTTGGCGGTCGTACCAACGGCCTTGATGGCGGTGAGGCAGACGATGATGATCAGAGCGAGCATCACGGCGTACTCAACGGCGGTGGGGCCGTCTTCCGAGACCATGAAGGTCTTCACGCAGTCGAACAGATTCTTCATTTTTTTGTCCTCTCTCTATTTACCCCTGGTCCGGGATCTCCGGACCGAACGTTCGGACCAGACCGACGCCGGAACTTCCGGTCGCTCGGCGACTGATCCCGATTCCCAAAACTAAACCCCGCTTGCGGGGGTCAGACCCGATTTCAGGTCGCTCCGGGTTGCGGGCTCTTCTGGCCGTAACCGGCGACAGGAAAACCTATGTCGCAGAGAGGACTTGTCAAAAATTTTGCTCAAGAATTCTGGAGAATTCTCATTTGTCGACTTTTCGCTACATTCAATCGACGATCGCTGCGCCCGACGCGTGATCCATCGCGGGATTCTCCGCCGGCGCAGACGTCTCACCACTCTTGAGCGGGATTCGCTGCAGATATGTCACGTCAGTACATCATGACCATCGAGGGTCTGACTCGGATTTACGATGAGCAGGCCGTCCTGGAAAACATCTGGCTCGCGTTCTTCCCCGGCGCGAAAATCGGCGTCCTCGGCAACAACGGCGCCGGCAAGAGCACGCTGCTCCGCATCATGGCCGGAGAAGACCGGGACTACATGGGCACGGTTGTGCCCGCAAAAGGAATCGAGATCGGTTACTTCCCGCAGGAACCGCGACTCGATGAGTTTGAAACGGTCGACGACTGCGTGCAGGACGCCGTCCGCGAGTCGCGGGCGATCTTGCAGCGGTATGACGAACTCAATCTGAAACTCTGCGAAGATCTCGCGCCCGACGAGATGGAACGGGTTCTGGCCGAGCAGGCGGCCGTGCAGGATCAGATCGACACGTCGAACCTCTGGGATCTCGATCGAACCCTGGAAGTCGCCAGCGACGCCATGCGGCTGCCTGAACCGCAGGCGCGGATCGAGCACCTTTCCGGAGGAGAGAAACGGCGCGTGGCGCTCTGCCGCTTGCTCCTGAAAAACCCCGACATTCTGCTGCTCGACGAACCGACGAACCATCTCGACGCTGAGTCGGTCGCCTGGCTGGAGCGGTTTCTCCAGCAGTTTCCCGGTACGGTCGTCGCCGTCACCCACGACCGCTACTTCCTCGACAACGTCGCGGGATGGATTCTAGAACTGGATCGCGGCCGGGGCTTTCCCTTTGAAGGGAACTACACCGCCTGGCTGGAACAGAAACAGGCGCGGCTGGCCGTCGAAGAAAAGCAGGAGTCCCGCCGACAGAAGTCGCTCAAGAAAGAACTGGAATGGGTGCGGATGTCTCCCAAGGCCCGCTCGACGAAAAACAAGGCGCGTCTCCAACGTTACGAAGAACTCGCCGCGCAGGAGTTCGACGCGCGCGAGGAAGCTGCGGAAATCCAGATCCCGGTCACCAGACCGCTGGGAGACCTCGTCGTCCGGGCTGAACGCCTCACCAAGGCGTTCGGCGACCGCCTGCTGTTTGAAGATCTGGATTTCAACCTGCCGCGCGGCGGAATCGTGGGGGTCATCGGTCCCAACGGAGCGGGAAAAACGACTCTCTTCAAAATGATCATGGGCGCCGAACCGCCCACGGCGGGGGACTTACGCATCGGCGAAACGGTCGATCTCGCCTACGTCGATCAGTCCCGCGACGCGCTCGACCCGAACGTCACGGTCTTCGAGGAGATTTCCGGAGGCCATGACACGCTCGAAATCGGTTCTGCGAAAATCCACGCCCGCGCCTACTGCGGTCGCTTCAATTTCAAGGGTACGGATCAACAGAAGTTGGTCAAGGATCTCTCCGGCGGGGAGCGCAATCGCGTGCACCTGGCGAAACTGCTCCGCTCGGGCGGCAACCTGATCCTGTTGGACGAACCGACCAACGACCTCGACGTCGCCACGCTTCGCTCGCTTGAAGAAGGGTTGAGCAACTTCGGCGGCTGCGCCGTCGTCTCCTCCCACGACCGCTGGTTTCTTGACCGGATCGCCACACACATCCTCGCGTTCGAGGGTGAAAGCCGTGTCGTCTGGTTCGAGGGCAACTACGAAATGTACGAACGGAACCGCAGAGAGCGCATGGGCGAAGATTCCGACCAGCCGCAGCGAGTCAAATTCCGCCCGTTCTCGAAATAGCAACCCGCTCTCAGGCGTCCTCCGCCGCTCACCGGGCGGGGATGACGTCGTCAATCGTCGGACCATTCGATATCCTCAAAGCTGCGAGGCGCCCGCAATTCGGAACGTGGTTGCAAGGGAGGATTGCCGAAATGCTGAGTCGCGGTCGATGGTGGTTTCAACTCGTCACGCGCGGTGCTGCATGTCTCGCGATTTCCGCGTCGCTTTCCACGGCCGAGGCTCAGAATCTGTCCCGGCTGCCGTTGCCGCCCGACGAGGTGCGATCGGTCCTCGCCGGCGGGGAACAGGCCCTGGCGGAGGCCGAGTATTCCGACGCGTTGGAGCGACTGCAGCAGGTGCTCGACAACGACGAGGATTTCTTTGATCCCGGGTCGAACGTCGACAGCCTGAAGACAAGAGTCAACACCCTGCTGGCCGGTCTCCCGGCCGAGGGACGGGCGGTCTACGAACGATTGTTCGGGCCGACGGCGCGGGCTCTCCTCGACGAGGCCGTCGCCCAGCGCGACCGGGGGAAACTGGCGGAAGTTGCGCGGCGATTCTTCTGGACGCCGGCAGGGCGGGATGCGGCGATCATCCTGGCCGACCATCTGACCGATGAAGGGGACGTCCAGGGGGCCGGCGATCTGTTCGACCGTTTGGCCCAGCATCCGAACGTCGGCCCGTCTCTGCGCACCCGGCTGCTGTTGAAATCGGCGTTCTGCTGGTGGGTGGCAGGGACCGAAGGAACCACGAAGATTCGACTTGCCGAACGGGCGAAACTTCTGTCAGCCGGCGTCGCCCCGCTCCCCGGCGATAACGCCCCCGCTTCCCCCGAGGACGCGCTCGACTGGCTCGCGGAATCGGCCGTGCAACCGGGCGACGGCGCACAATCGACGAGTCCGAACGTGACCATGTTCCGGGGCAACAGTCGCCGCAACGGCGTCACGGAGGCGGCCGCGCCGGTCGGCGACGTCGACTGGCAATACCCGTCCGTGGACGAATTCGACGTCCGGTTTCCGGAACGGGCGCGCGAAACAGCAAGTCGCATCGAGAGCCTCGACAAGCGTTATCGCGATCCGGACGGTCCGCCCCGCATGCTTCTTCCGGCAGGCGTCCCGTTGATCGCCGGCGACTACGCCGTGCTGCGGGGTTACGGCGCGCTTAAGGCCGTTTTCCTCGAGACGGGAGAGATCGCGTGGGCGTCGGTTCACGTGGACGAGACGTTCAATTACCTCACCGAAGATGACTGGCAGCCGGCCGAGGACTGGCATACACGCAACCTCGATCTGTTCCTGGCGCAGAGAACATGGCGCGACGCCACGTCGGCCGCGCTCAGTTGCACCGACGATCTGGTGCTGACAATCGCGGACGGCGGCATGAACTCGCCTCTGAGCCAGATGGCGATCAACATGCCGGACATCTCCAGCCACCAGCTTGCTCCCCATCCCTACAACATGTTGATGGCGTACGAACTCCGGACGGGACGCTGTCTGTGGGAAGCCGGCGGACCGCCCGGACCGTTCGATGAACCACTCAACGGGGTCTACTTTCTCGGCGCCCCCCTGCCCTTGATGGACCGGCTGTACTGTCTCGTCGAAGACCGCGGCCAGGTACGGCTGGTGGTCATCAATGCGACAACCTCCGATTACCGGAAGATCGACATCGAGTGGTCGCAGGCACTCTACAACCCCGACGTGAATCTGAGCACCGAAATCATGTCCGGCGACCGGCGGCTCGCCGGCCTGACCCCTGCGATCTCCGGCAACGTCATTGTCTGTCCGACCGGCGAGTCGACGGTCGTCGCCGTCGACCGCCTGCGAAGAACGCTGCTCTGGGCTCATGAGTACGAGAAGTCATCCGCCGCCTCGCCCCAGCAGCAGGCGCTGCAGAAGCGGATGATCCTGATGGCCCGCCAGAACCGCGCGGCCGGATCACAGGAAGAGCAGTTGATTGAAGACCTCCTGGCGCCCGATCGCTGGGCGGACTCGGTTCCCATGATCGCGGGTGATCTGGTCATACTCACGCCGTCGGACTCCGACGCCGTGCACTGCCTGCGTCTCTCAACCGGCGAAGAGGTCTGGCGACGCCCTCGCGGAGACGCCTGGTACGCCGCGGGCGTCCATGCCGGCCGGTTGATCCTCGTCGGCCGTCGGCAGGTCGAAGCGCTGCGGCTTTCCGATGGCAGGCCCGCCTGGGAATCGTCGATTCCCATCCCGCCTCCGAGTGGTCGAGGGTTCCGCTGGGAGAGTCATTACGTGCTGCCCCTTTCCACAGGAGAAATCGCGACCATCGACCTGGACGAAGGCCGCATCGAAGCGCGATCCGCTTTGCAGGAGGACGCAATGCCGCCCGGCAACCTGACGGCCGCCGGCGGACGAATTGTCGACCAGAACTCCGGCGGACTCAGATCCTGGCCGCCCCTCGACCGAACGCAGGACGCTCTCGAACGGCAGATCGCCTCCGGCGAAGATGCGGCCGAGGCGCTCGCGCTGCGCGGCGAACTACGCCTGCACCTGGGACGGGAGGCAGAAGCGCTCGACGATCTGCGGCAGTCCAACGAGTTGGAACCGAACGCGCGCGTTCGCATGATGATCGCCGAAACGCTGATCGAAGGGCTCCGAACCGACTTCCCCGCCTATCGAGACGCGGCTGACGAGATTGCGCGACTCACCGAGGGCCAGCCGCAGCGAACGCAGTTCTATCGTATGTTCGCTGAAGGGTTGCACCGCAGCGGGGAGATCGAAGCGGCCTATGAGCGTTACCTGCAGTACGCCCGCGAATACGCCGAGGCGAATCAGGTGGAACGCATCGACTCATCACGACTGGTGCGGTCGGACCGCTGGATTCGCGGGCGGCTGGAGGAACTCGCCGAGCAGGCGGACGGAAGGCAGTTGGACCGTTTGAATTCGGAGATTGCGGCAACCATCGAATCCGCCCTGGACGCCGACAACTCACAGATGCTGCAACGTCTCCTGGCCGTGTTGCCGCGCGGCGACATGGCGCAGCGGGTGCGCCAGGATGTGCTTCGTCGCTCGGCCGATCGCCAATCGAGAATCGAAGCGGAAGCCGATCTCCTCACGCTTTTGGACTCTGAAAATCCGTCGCATCAGGCGTATGCGGCGGCGCGGCTGGCGCGGGCCGCATTGGACGACGGCGAAAGCGGACCGTGGCTCGATGCGTTGACCGCGCGACTGGGCGGACCGCTGGCGGATCACGAAACGATCGACGGGCTGACCGGCGGCGAACTCCTCAATCAGTGGCGGGACCACGGAAAATACGGCTCGTTAATCGACGCCCCGTCCGTCTGGCCGACGGCACACGTCGAGGTCGACAAATCGCGGTTAGTCACTTCGCCGCCGCAGTTTCTGGTGCCCCGGTTGGGCCCTCCGTCTGAAATGCTGGAAGGCTGGCGGTTTTTCGTAGACCAATCGGGGGCGAATTTATCCGCCGTCGATCAGGACGGCAAGTCGCGTTGGAGCCATTCGCTCAATACGTCGCGGGTGAACATCCGAGGCAATGGTGGATTGGGGCCGATCCGTTATGTCAGCACCGCGGGCCGGCTGGTGCTCGTCGTGACGCACGATGAATTCACCGTTCTGGACGGCCTTTCCCAGGCCGACAGTCCCACCGTCCTCGTGAACGAAAGCCTGTTGCCCGAATCGGCGAATGCGTTCGGCCGGAATGTGGCCCGGTTCGGGAACAATCCCCGCCGGCTCCGCAATCAGGTGTTCGTCATGCCCTTCGACGGCCAGACGATCGCCGGCAACGTCGCCCCGTTGTCGATCAACCAACTTGTCTTTCAGGTGGGAAACACCCTCCGGGCGATTGATCCCTACACCGGGACGGCGTTGTGGACGCACGAAGGCATCGCCTCCGATCCCGGTTCTGAGATTCTCGCCGACGACGACTTCGTCGTCGTCTGGCCTCCGCGCAGTTCGGATGTGACGATCTACCGGGCCGCCGACGGGGAACGAATCGGCGCCCGCGGATTGCCGCCGGAAGTCCTCAATCCGCAACCGGACGGCGCCTGGGGCCGGTATCTGCTGCTACGCGCAACCGAGGATGCGGAGCAAGGTCGGCAAATGCGGATCGGGTTGTACGATCCGGTGCATGACGAGACGGTGTGGGAACGGTCGTTCGTGAATGCGATGGAACCGGCCGTCGTCGACGGCAGGGATCTGTGCATTCTCCAGCAAGATGGGACTCTGTCCCTGCTGGACGGGATGACCGGAATCGACCGCGTCTCGGCGGCCCTTCCGGAAGTTGCAAACCCGGTGCAAATTCACGTCAAAGCGGACGCCGAGAGGTACTTTGTGTCAACGTTCGCCGCGCCCGAAAACCGCCTGCCGGGCAAGCGGCTCACGCCGATCCAGCAACCGCCGCTCCCGTCGGTCAATGGCGTCGTCACGGCCATCGACCGTCAGCAGGGAGAAGTGCTCTGGTCGCGTCCGGTCGAATACCAGCAATGGCAGATCGATACGCCCGCCGGCTGGCCGGTCCTCGTCTTTGCCGCCGAGACCTACGATCCGAATCCCGGCGAAGAAGGGCGACCCCCCGGTCACCGCACGACCGTCCTCATTCTCGACAAGCAGACCGGGAAGTCGCTGTTTGAGTCCGACAAAGACGGCCGTATCCAACGACGGGGATGGAGGGCGCTGATCGACAAGAGCCAGTTGGTCGTGTTTCACGGCCCGATCGCCGTCTCGCTGACGTTCTCCGCAGACCCGCCCGAGCCGGAAGAAAAGGACAATCCGTAGGCCCGTTCCGCGACGCTGCGCTCATCCAGGATCTGGAGATGCGTCGCGTCACGCCGGCGCCGACCGCTCGCTTAGAGCAAATTGCTCTACCATGTGTCCGCGTCGAGCGGTGTTTGGACTGTCGAGGACGAGAATCCGCGAGACAGATCGCCAACACTGACTTGCAAAGCGCTATAACCGCCCTGAAACAACACTACCAGGGCGTTTCCATCATTCCGACGATCTGGCGGGCGAGTTGTTCAGTCGTCTCATCGGTGGCCGTCGCCAGCGATTGGCCGGTCTCGGGGGCAAAGGTCGTTCGGGCCAGGAGCTGCTCCGTCGGGGCGTCGAGCGGGAATTCCCGGGACTGTAGCAACTGTCCCGTGCGGGCGTCTTCCCAGCGGACCTCGATGGCGATCGCAAATTCGAGTTCGCGCGGATCATCGTAGCGATTCTGGTTCGCAACCCGTTTGTCGATGCTGATGATCCGTCCCACCAGCCGGGTATCGGCATCGTACGCCTTGGAAAGGCGAAACGGAGTGCGCATCTGGATCTGCCGCTGGACCGCTTCAGTCAGTTGCAATTCGTACCCGCGTCGAAATCCTTCGGAGGTGAACGTCGGGACGTGCACGGTGCGAATCTGCGGTGCATAGGCGTTGCCGACCATGTAGCCGCAACCGGGCGTCGCGAGAGCGGCGGCGACGAACAGCAGGGCGCCGCGAACGAAGAGCCCGTACCGCCGGAATCGACGTTGAATCAGGCCCGGCGCTGCGGGGGCCGCGTTCATGCTCGGGCATCCTCGATGAAGTTGATTGACCACGGGTCAGTTCGAACGGAACGGCTCTGCAGAGGCCTGCCGGTCTCACAACTTGACTCGCCCCACCGCCTCGGCCTCCGCCGTCTGGTCGTCGACCTCGTCCGGAACGACCGGTTTCAGGTCGGGTGGACTTTCGACCGGTCGCAGGAATCGCGGCAGCCAGCTCCGCTTCGGCTCCTCTGTCTCTCCGCCCGGCGGTGGGTCCGCATCCACGGCGGGAGCGGCTGCGTCCGACTGGTCCTCGACGGCGCCCGGCGCTTGCGCGATTCCGAATCGCGGCCGCCACCGGCGCGGGCTGTCGAACTCTTCCTCCTGAGCGCGGAGCACTTCCCAAGCCCTGGCCGCGAGCGGAGTGTTCGGATACCGATTGATGATCCGGTTGCAGTGCAGGGCCACTGAAGCCGGCTGGTTTTTCCTCAGGTAGAATTCGACCAGTTTCCAATCCCGCTCGGCTTCCTGCTGTGCGATCAACTCGAGTTCCTCGTTCAGCCTCTCACGCTGGTCTTCGCTTAATTCCGAGAACGACTGCAGGGCGATCTGCTTGAGTTGCCGGGCGTCTTGCAGGGCCCGTCCTTCATATTCCGGTCCGCTGTAGGAGGCGAGCGTGACGTGCGATCCGAGGATGACGGCGTCCTGCACGTGTGAGCTGTCGGGGTAGGTCTCGCGGAGCAAGGCGTAGAGGCGGGCCGCTTCGACGAAGTCGCCTTTGCGCTGGTAATAGGTGGCCTGCAGCATCAGGGCGTCGTCGGCCAGCGGACCGGTCGCGTCGTGACGCCAGATCGATTCCAGCGCCTGCATCGCGCGTCCGTTGGTGTCAAACACCGGCCGCGTCCGATCGAAGAGGTTGGGGACGACCGGCCAGTTCGCCGGTCCGGAGGCGACTTCGACCTTCGGCGTCTCGCGTCCGTCTTCGCTGTGCGAAACGAGTTCGATGCCGTCTTCGCTCTGCGCCTGTTGCGGGACGCCCAGCCACGTGCGGGCGATCTGGAACAACCGGCCCGTCACCTGATCGAGATGACGCGTGGACGGGTACTTCTCCAAAAGCCGCCCGTAGCTGTCCTGTGCCGACGCGTAGCGCTGTCGAGCGAACTGTGTTTCGCCCACCATGAACAGGGCGTCTTCTTCGATCGGATCGCCGTAACCGTCCAGGGACGAAACCGGCTCCCGGGCGAACAGCTCTTCCACGCGGGACTGCCAGGTCTGCTGAGCGCGCGAGCGTTGACGCGCGAGCGACGTAAACGCTCGTTCCGCCGCGCGATACTCTCCCTGGTCATACAGAGCCTGCGCCGCCTCAAACTCGGCGAGGCCTTCCAACGGGAATCCGCTCGATTTCAATTGGTCTTTGCGGTTCTGCCATTCCGCCGACCGCAACCGGCGTTCCTGCGGACCCATGACGTCCGCAATGGAGGCGGACTCCTCGGGTAAGGGCTTCAAGGCTGCGGTGCCCATCGGCGACCGGCAACCGCAAGCGCCCACTGCGGCCAGCAGGAGTCCATAGAGCGCCCGTCGACATCCCGGTGTCGCGCGCATGCCACGGATCGGCCTGTTGTGGGGCATCAGTAAACTGTCTTTCGCGTCATCGCGGTCCGCGATGGACAAGGACCGACCGCAGTCCGACCGCCTGGCCGGCGCCGCGGAGGCGGGCTCGGCCGGGTGCGCCGGGAATACTGGTCGGAGAAAACGCTGTGGAAGGGGACGGGATCGTCAGAAGGAAAGGTATTTCAACATTCGCGGGCGGCGTTCCAGGATGTGCGAAACCTGCGAATTCAGGAGTCCTCGCAGTTCTCGAAACTGTCGCTGGGAAACGGACAGCCTCTGCCAGGCTTCATCCGATCCACAGGTCAATCGCCGCAGAACGGCGACTGTTCCCGCTTCAACTTCGGTATGTTCGTATTGCGGTCGCCCGCATCCGGAGCAGATCAAGCCTCCCTGCGAAACCCAGAGCCGGGCCGTATCGCCCAGCGCGATCGGCCGGCCGCAAACGACGCACTCTTCGAAGTCAGGCAGATGACCGATTTCCCGGAGGAGGGTGAGTTCGAATTTCACGAGCGCCAGACGGGAATCTCCCTCGCCCGAAAGCAGGCCGAGCGTGGAGACCGCAGCGTCGTATAACGTGGGGTGGGGATCGTAGTCTTCCGTCAACCCGTCGAGCAGTTCCGCGAGATAGTACCCGTGGTAGAGGCTCGAGAGATTGCGACTGTTCGGCCGAAACCGTGAAATGAGTTGGGATTCGGTCAACAGATCCAGCCCGGAGGAGGATCTGCGGAGGAAAACTACGCGACACTCCGCGAGCAGGTCAAGAGCAGCCTCGAACGAACTCTTCAGCCGCTTCGCCCCCTTTGCCAGAGCCGCCACTTTCCCAAAATCGCGGGTGAACAACGTCACAACCTTGCTGGACTCGCTGAAGTCGGCCAGCCGGATCACCACCGCGTCGGTCTTCTCTGCGGGCATGGGGTTGTCAGTTGTCGGTGATTCGCAGGACAGGTTTTCGGGCCTGTCCGTGACACGCCTCTCAACCGGGTGGCCGGGGCCGGACTGAGCACAGCCAGGGAAGCCCCGGTCGATCGGGTGCTCCCCCCGACGTGCCGATCCGCCGAATCCGTGGGAATTGGCGGTCAATTCGAGAATCCCTCTGGCATGGTTCTTTCGGGGCCGGGCCCCAGAGGAATTCTATGTGACTGACTCGCTGCGCCCCGATTATACGCACCGCTGCTGATCACTCGCCATCGGGCGACGGCCTTGCCAAGGCTGTGTTTACAGGTTGCTTGGACCGGGAGTCCGCACAAGACCCTGCGGAACTCATTCCTCGTTTCCTTCTGTGTCTCTGCGAGAAGTCCAAGGCATGCACCGCGTGGACACTCCCGCCGGCGACCGGTACGCTCCGGTGTGCGTCCCTGTCGCCTGTTTCGGGAATCTTCGCATGCTCCTGCGTATCACTTTACTGGCCGTCGTGTGCTTGTCGACGACTCAGGCGCCGGCCGAGCCGCCCAACATCGTGTTCCTCTTCGCCGACGACCAGCGGCCCGACACCATCGCCGCCTGGGGGAACGCGCACATCCAGACGCCGCATCTCGATCGGCTGGCCGGGCGGGGCTTCAGCTTCCGGCGAAACTACTGCATGGGCTCCATCCACGGCGCCGTCTGCCAGCCGAGCCGCGCGATGCTCATGAGCGGACGCACGCTCTACCGGGTTCCGATGGACCTCCAAGGCGTGACACTGCTCCCGGAACTCTTCGCAGAAGCCGGCTACTCCACGTTTGGCACGGGCAAATGGCACAACGGCGCACCCTCCTATCTCCGCGCCTTCCAGCGCGGCAAGGCCGCCATGATGGGGGGCATGAGCGACCATACCAAAGTCCCGGTTGCCGACATGTCGCCCAGCGGCAACGAACTGATCAACGAACGGACCGGAGAGAAATTCTCCAGCGAACTCTTCGCCGACGCGCTGATCGAGTTCCTGCAGACACGGGACGATTCGAAACCGTTCTTCGCCTACGCCGCGTTCACATCACCGCATGATCCCCGGCAGCCGCCCGAACCGTACCGGCAGCATTACTACGACCACCGTCCGCCGCTGCCGGAGAACTTCATGCCGCAGCATCCGTTTCACAACGGCTGGATGACCGGCCGCGACGAGACGCTCGCCGCCTGGCCCCGCACGCCCGAGGTCATCAGCGACCAGTTGGCCGAATACTACGGGATGATCTCCCATCTCGACGAACAGATCGGCCGCATCCTTGATGAACTGGAGCAACAGGGGCTCACCGAGAACACGCTCATCGTCTACACTGCCGACCACGGCCTCGCCGTCGGGAGTCACGGCCTGTTGGGCAAGCAGAATCTCTACGAGCACAGCATGGGTTGCCCGCTGATCATCGCCGGCCCCGGCGTCCCGCATGGCGCGACAGAGGCGCTGACTTACCTGTACGACCTGTTCCCCACGCTCTGCGACGTCGCCGGTCTCTCCGTCCCGGACGACGTCGATGGCCGTTCGCTTCGGCCGATCTTCAGCGGAGAGACCGAGACCGTCCGCGACTCGCTCTTTACGACGTATGAAGACAAAATGCGGGCCGTCCGCGACGACCGCTACAAGCTGATTCGGTATCCCCTCATCAACCACACGCAACTCTTCGACCTGCAGCAGGATCCGAGTGAGTTGCACAACCTTGCCGAGGATCCCGAGCACGCCGGGCGCGTCGACGCCATGCTGGCTCTGCTCACTGACTGGCAGCAGCGGACCGACGACAAGCAGCCGCTCACGGTCGACGATCCGCAACCGATGGAAATCGACCTCACCGGGCGGAAACGAACCCCCAACCGGTGGCAACCGGCGTGGATCGTGGAGAAGTACTTCTCGGAGTGAAAGAACCGACCACGCGGATCGACTCGTCCCGCGTGAACTGATCCCACAGCGTCACAGGCATTACGTTCGATGCTCCACGTAGTCATCATGGCGGGCGGCAGCGGAACCCGGTTCTGGCCGGAGAGCCGGCGGGAGCGCCCCAAGCAGTTCCTCAAACTGGCCGGCGAGCGGTCGCTCTTGCAGGGCACGTTCGATCGATGCCTGCCGCTGGTCGCGCCGGAGCAGGTGTGGGTGGTGACCAATGCGGTGCAGGCCGGTCAGACGCGTCAGCAGTTGCCGGAGATCCCGGCGGGAAACGTCGTCATCGAGCCGTGCGCGCGGAATACTGCGCCCTGCATCGGTCTGGCGGCCGTCCGGTTGCTGCATCAGGATCCCGATGCGGTGATGGCCGTCCTGCCGGCCGACCATGTGATTCAGCCGCCGGAGGTGTTCCGGGGAGCGCTCGAATCGGCGAGTGAACTCGTTGCGGCGGACGGCAGCCGCCTGGTGCTGTTCGGCGTGCCTCCGAACCATCCGGCGACCGGGTTCGGCTACATCGAACGGGGCGAGGCGGTCGCGGATTCAAAGAATGCCTGGCAGGTCGCCTCGTTCCGTGAAAAGCCGGACCGGAAGACCGCCGAGGAATACGTCCGCAGCGGCCGCTTCTACTGGAATTGCGGCATCTTCGTCTGGCGGGCCGATCGGATCCTCAAGGCCATTCAGGCGCACGAACCGGAGATGCACGACCGGTTGCAGCAACTGGCGTCAGTCGTCGGCACAGCAGACTGGGAGGCGTCGCTGTCGGAGCAGTTCCCTCAGATGAACTCGATTTCAATCGACTACGCCGTGCTGGAACGCGAAGCGGGAATCTGCGTGCTGGAGGCGGCCTACCAGTGGGACGACGTCGGAAGCTGGCATGCCATGCCCCGCTTGATTGGCGCGGATGACGACGGCAACACGGTCATCGGGCGGCATCGCGGGATCGATACGAAGGATTGCATCGTCCGCACGACGGGCGACCATCTCGTCGCAACACTCGGCCTCGAGGGCTGCATCGTGGTGCATACCGCAGACGCCACGCTGGTTGCCCGCACCGACGACGAGAACGCAATCAAGAAACTGGTGGAGTTGATCCGGGACGAGGGCGATGAACGGTTCCTCTGAGTCCTCGTCCGCCCCCGACGCCAACCGGTTCCCGGCTTCCGGCCGGTTGCTCGGACTCGACTTCGGCACCCGGCGCATCGGCGTGGCGGTCTCGACGTCGAACCGGTCGATTGCAAGTCCCCTCGAGAACTACACGAGGATCAACGAGCAATTGGACGCGGTCTGGCTCAGGCAAGTCGCCGGGGAGAATCAGGCCGTGGGACTGGTCGTCGGCCTGCCGGTTCACATGAGCGGCGACGAGGGTGGGATGGCCCGCGCAGCGCGTGAATTCGGAGAATGGGCCGGCG
>ERZ869936.235-NODE-235-length-60312-cov-6.510530_pt1 | contig 60312 bp, 56 predicted proteins | sample MGYA00520876_ERZ869936 | MGnify/ENA primary metagenome ERZ869936 (study PRJEB32218, sample SAMN09650985) | biofilter metagenome | isolation source: enrty point of leading RO module | place: Saudi Arabia: Thuwal, RO plant located on Red Sea | collected 2016-02-17 ... | reverse complement strand
CCGCTAGTCGAACATGTAGGGTCACGCCGAGACTCAGACCTCCCCGGCTGTCGCCAAGGACCCGGAAACGGCGGACCTCTACGAGAAGATGGTCGATGCCAAGGGCGAGCCGGTGGTCTGCGACGACGTGTGGATCGCCTACTCGTACGGCGACTTCGGCGGCAACCCGGTCGGCAAGCGCTCGGGCCGGCTCACCGCCGGCTTCGGCAGCCAGCACCACGTCGGCACCGGCAAGATCGGGCCGGAATTCACCTTCGGCATCACCATGCACGAGCTGCTGGGCGAGCCGATCCTCCTGATCAAGAACGCCTGGGGCGGCAAGAGCCTGATGGTCGATTTCCGCCCGCCAAGCGCAGGAGAGCTGGAAGACGAGAAGCACAAGGAAAAGGCGGGCCGCTACTACGACCTGGTCATCGAGCACGTGAAGGAGGTCCTCGCCGATCCCGGCAGGGTCTATCCCGACTACGACCCGCAGGAAGGCTACGAGCTTTCCGGCTTCGTCTGGTTCCAGGGGTTCAACGATCTCGTCGGAAACTATCCGCGCACGGACCCGGCCCAGGGCAAGAAGAGCACCAAGGACTATTCCGAATACAGCCGCCTGCTGTCATGCTTCATCCGCGACGTCCGCAAGGATCTGGACGCACCGAAGCTGCCTTTCGTGATCGGCGTTCTCGGCGTCGGCGGCGAGGACGCCGGGGAAAACAACGAGGCCTTCCGCGATGCCATGGCGGCCCCGGCCGGGATGGATGAGTTCAAGGGCAACGTCACCAACGTCTTCACCCACAATTACTGGCCGGCGGAACTCGACGCGGTCCGCGCCAAGGAGGGCGAGATCAAGAATGAGTTCTCGGACCGGCAGAAGAAGATCAAGGAACTGCAGAAGAGCGGCGGCGAATGGAAGAAGGAGCAGGAGGCCCTGAACCAGGAGATCCGCGCCAAGGTCGAGAAGACCCTGACGCCGGACGAACTGTTCCTTCTCGACAACGGGATCTCCAACCAGGGCTTCCACTACTGGGGCTCCGCCAAGTTCTTCGCGCAGATCGGCGAGGCCTTCGCCGAGGCGCTGGTGGACCTGAAGAAAGGCGGCTGAGGAGATTGCGGCAACACCTCGCTGCAAGTCCTGCCGGGCGGACGGGGAGAGCGCGAGATCCCTCATCCTGACGATTCCGTCGCTGAAAGATCATTGGCCATCGCACCTCAACGATGCTTTGGTCCGGAATGCTCCGGATCTTTGTCTTTCTAACAATCGCCGGCCTCGGCACGGCGGTGGCGGAGGTGAGGATCCACGATCCGGTGGTGAGCCTGCTCGCCAAACCCTACGGGATCGAGGAGCGCATCCAGCTCGAAAGCATCGACGCACTCTACAGCGCGCCGAACGGCGACAAGCGCCTGGTCTTCACCCTGCGCAACTCGGGGGTGAAGGAGGTGCGGCTCAGGCAGCCGGACTTCTCGCTCGACATCGTCATGCCCGACGGGCGCTGGGCCTCTCTCGGGTCGCTCGGCGGTTGCAGCATCTGCTTCCCCGTGACCGGCGACAGCGAAACCGCCAGCCGCACCTACGTCGCGGCGCTGGAAAGCGGACTCGGGAGCGATGACCTGGAGACCCATCTCAGGCGGACCGCCGCTTCGGGAAGGCAGGTCCGCCTGGTGGGAACCGCCGAAATGCTGGTCGTCTCCGATGACCGCGTCGAGTTCTCGAAGAAGAACCTGAAGCTCGAGGTGCACGGTCCGCTGAAACTCTCGCGCAACTTCAGGGCGCGCAGCCGCCCCGACTCCGCAGATCTTCCCGGAACCGGCCTCAATCGCGCCAAACCGTGACCCCCGCCGGCGGCAGTTCGCGCCCGCCCAGCAGCAGCTCCGCTTCCTTGCCGGCGGGAATCTCGAAAACCTGGTCGGTGTAGTTCACCGCCACCCACAGGCCCTGCCGGTAGTGGACGAACACATACGGCGGCAGGTCGAGGGGCAGCTCGCCAAGCACCTTGCCATAGACGCGGCGCAGGACGTCATACTCGAGCTCCCACTTGTCCGACCACGCACCGACATAGGTCACGCTGCCCTGGTCGACATCGCGGTGGAGGATGGCGGACGCTCCCTGATAGAACTGGTCCTCGTAGGTCCCCCACGACTCGGTGCCGTCGTCCGGCTTCACCACCGTGCCCCAGACATGCCAGGGATACGACTTGTCGCCGAAGCTCACCTCGCCGGGACGGTTCGCGGGCAGATGGTCGTAGTACTCGATCTCGCCACCGATCAGCTTCCAGATCGGCTGCTGGAGCTTCGCCTCCCACAGGTGGCCCCGCTCGTCCTTGACGCAGGACCGGGTGGTGATGATCAGGTGGCCTCCCTTCGCCACATAGCCTTCCAGCTTTCCGACCAGCTCACGGCTCATCATCTGATAGGCCGGCACCACCATGAAGGGAGTCTTCGCCGGATCGAAATCGTCACCCTCCCCGACGAACACCACGTTCACCCCCAGGCGCTTGAGCCCCTGGTAGTAGGTGTAGAGATGCTGCCAGGTGTCCCAGTCCTGATGATGGCGGCAGTACTCGACATCCATCATGTTCCGGCCGCTCCACAACAGCGCCGTGCGGCTGCCCTCGACGAAGGCATTCTCCGCGGAGGGATCGAGCTGGTCCTCGAGACGGTTGATTTCGCCGATCGCCTCGACGAAATCCGCACCGCCGCGGCTGAGGCTGACGCCATCGGTCTGCATGATGCCGTGGTGGAATTGCTCGATGCCGAAGAGGGGCTGGCGGAACCGGTAGGTGCAGACGAAGCGTTCACCCATGCCGAAGGCGTGCCACACCCACATCCGCACCGCCCCGGGCATCGGCATCGCGTTGAACCTGCCCCAGTTGATCTGGCCCGGCTGCAGCTCCATGATGCCGGTGTAGCCGTTCACCGACGCCGCCAGTTCCTCGCCCAGGCTGTATTCCATGCCGCAGCCCAGCCGGTGGGCCAGCGAGTCGCCCGACGAGTTCTTGCGGTTGTGCGTCAGATACATCGTGTGTGAGGCGAAATCGAGCGAGTCACGGGTGAGGAACGGGTCCACGTTTTCCAGCCCCTGGAAGTAGGCGTAGTTGGTGGTGATCCACTGACTGCCGTCGGAGTGCTCGCGGACGATCGCCGCCTGGTCGCCCAGGTCGCGCGCGATCTCGTGCGAGGTGTAGGTCTGGAAATCCAGATGGGCGTGCGGGTTCGACGTCGGCACCCGGACCTGGTCGAAGTTGTCGAGGGTGAAACTCCAGAACGCCGCGCCCCAGGCCTCGTTGAGCGCCTCGACCGTGCCATACTTCCGCTTCAGCCACTCGCGGAACGCCTGCTGGGCCGACGGGCTGTAGTCCTCGCCGGTCTGGATGTGCGGCTCGTTGCCGATCTGCCAACCCCACACGCGGTCGTCTTTGGCATAGCGTTCGGCCAGTTTTGTGACGATGCGCTCGACATGCTCCTGATAGACCGGATTCGCCAGCGACCCGGTCAGCCGCGATCCCCGGTGATGCAGGCGCACGCCATTGCGATCGACCGCCAGAATCTCCGGATGGGCCGTGGCCAGCCAGGCAGGCGGGCAGGGCGAGGGCGTGGACATCAGCACCTTCAAGCCGTTGTCGGCCGCGAGCTTCACCGCCTTGTCCATCCACGCGAACTCGAACCTGCCGTCTTCCGGCTCCAGCCGCGCCCACGCGAATTCCCCGTAGTGGATGAAATCGAACCCCAGCTCCGCCACTCGCCGGATGTCCCGCTCCCACTGCTCCTCCGGCCAGTGTTCGGGGTAGTAATAGACGCCGAAGTGAGTCCCCTTTTCGGGGAAAAACCGGGACTCGTCGCCCGAAGCCTGGCTACCGAGCAGGATCGCCGAGAGCGAAAGGACCGAAAGGAAGAGGCGGTTCATCATCACGCCCAACGAGTAGCGGATCCACCCGCCATGACAAGCGAAGCACCCACCAGCATAAGCCCTTCGATCGGGGAGCGCGGGATGGCATCCCGCATCGGTGGCTGCGGCGGCCCGCCGCAGGCCGTGCCAGGACCGGCCCGGTCCAAGTTCCCCTCCGCTCTCCTCGGAAGATGATCGATGATCCGGCTTGCTATCGATCAGAATATGCAGAATTGTGATTGATAGAAGCAAGGGCTATCGATCATGCAATGGAACTGGCAACACGCGGAATGGCCGGAATTTCGCTTTGATCCGGCGGCCACGGAGGCGCTGGAACGCGACTTCCTGATGAAGAGTGGTTCTCTTCTCGGTGCGTCCCGTCATCTTTCGGACGATGATCGCGATCAGATCCGCGTGCAGTTGCTCAGCGACGAGGCGCTGCTCACCTCCCGCATCGAAGGCGAGCTTCTGGACCGCGACAGCCTCCAGTCCTCGATCCAGCGTCAGTTGGGGCTCAAGGCGGACCAACGGCAGGTGGGTCCCGCAGAGCGCGGCATCGCCGAACTCCTGATCGATGCCTACCGCCGGTTCGACCAGCCGCTGGACGCCGCCCGGCTTTGCCGATGGCACGGGATGCTCATGCAGGGCCGTCGGGACATCGAAGTGGGGGCCTTCCGTCGCGGGGGCGACCCCATGCGGATCGTGTCGGGCCCGATTCACGACCCGCACGTCCACTACGAGGCCCCGCCCGCCGCCCGGGTTCCCGCCGAGATCGAGAGCTTCTTTGTCTGGTGGACGGGTCCCGGCGGGGCACTCCCGTGCCTGGCCCGGGCTTCGCTGGCCCACCTGCATTTCGAGTCCATCCACCCCTTCGAGGACGGCAATGGCCGAATCGGTCGCGCCCTGTCCGAACTCGCGGTTTCGCAATCCCTCGGCCAGCCGGTCATCCTCGCGCTTTCCCGCGTCATCGATGCTGACCGCGGCCGCTACTACGACGAACTCGCCCGCGCGAGCCGCAGCCTGGAGGCCGGACCCTGGATCGCCTACTTCTCGGATGCCATCTGCCGCGCCCAGGAGCTGAGTCTCCGAAGCGTCGAGTTCCTCGTCTCCAAGTTCCGCTTCTTCGAGCGCTTCCGCGACGCCCTGAACCCTCGGCAGGAAAAGGTGCTCCTGAGGATGTTCCGCGAAGGCCCGGGAGGCTTCAAAGGCGGTCTGAGTTCCGCCAACTACCGCGCGATCGCCAAGACCAGCACCGCCACCGCCACCCGCGACCTCGCGGCATTGGTCCGACTCGGCGCGCTCGTCCGCACCGGAGACTTCAAGCACTCGCGATATCATCTGAATCTCGGGAAGTGAGGAAGGGATCCTTGAAAACGAACCTTTCAGAGAGTCCGTTGCGATTATCCCACTCGGCGGGCTTCATTTTTCTTGCGCATAAAAACACCGGGGTCAGAATCATGCTGTGCAATCGAACAGCCGTCGCCGTGGTCGCCCCCACAAAGCGCCTCACGAACTTCGTGAGGCGACCAACATTTCCCTGTCGCCGGACGTCAAGCGGCTCGCGAAGAAGGCGGCGAAAAAGCGTGGCGTGAGTTTTTCTGAGTTGATCGAGTCGTCTCTCGTTCGCGAGGTGGCGTCGGCGTACCGCACGCGTCCCTCATTTTACGAGTTTTTCGCTGGCGGAGGCATGGCGCGTTGTGGATTCGGCGATGAATGGGCTTGTCGCTTTGCCAATGACTTTTGCCAGAAAAAGGCGGAATCCTATGTCGCGAACCACGGAGCGGATCATTTCCATCCAGGCTGCATCAGCGATGTCAGGAGCTCCGACTTGCCCGGACGTTCGGATGTGGCTTGGGCTTCGTTTCCCTGCCAGGACCTTTCCCTGGCTGGAAATCGAGGAGGCCTCGCCGCGAAACGCAGCGGGACGTTCTGGCCATTCTGGGAGCTGATGAAGTCGCTAGCCCAAGAGCGGCGTCCTCCGCGGCTGATCGCGATGGAGAACGTGACCGGTTTGCTCAGCAGCGGATCGGGTCAAGACTTCGCCACCCTCGTCCACGCGTTGGCCCTCGAGGGATACACGACCGGAGCCCTGGTGATCGATGCCAGCCTGTTCGTGCCGCAGTCCCGAAAACGCGTGTTCGTGGTTGCGTACGCACCCGGCGAAAGAGTTCCAGACGAATTGATGTCCGAGGTTCCGGATGATTTTTGGCATCCGGGATCGATGCGTCGGTCCGTCGCCGTTTTTTCGCCTTTGGCGAGGCGACATTGGTTCTGGTTGGCACCTCCACATCCGCCGACCTGTCGGCTGGGCTTGAGGGAAATTTTGGAAAGTCCGCCGGTTGGAGTTGAGTGGCATAGTGCCGAACAAACAGATGCTTTGCTTCAAATGATGTCACCCGTGAACCGGAAGAAAATTGAAACGGTCCGCGCAGCGGGAAATTTCATGGTGGGCTGCCTCTACAAAAGAACTCGACCCGGGCCGGATGGCCGAAAAGTTCAGCGGGCCGAGGTTCGGTTTGATCTGGCGGGTTGTTTGAGAACCCCAGGGGGCGGGTCAAGCCGGCAGACCCTGGTGGTTGCTCAGGATGGCGAACTTCGCACCAGGCTCATATCGCCTCGGGAAGGTGCTCGTCTCATGGGTTTGCCGGATTCATACGTCCTCCCCGATAATTACAACGACGCCTATCATCTCGTCGGTGATGGAGTCGTGGTTCCGGCGGTTGAATTCCTCAGAAAATGCGTTCTTGAACCGATTCTGACGTCCGATAGGCCTGTCGCTATCGACGCCGCATGAAACCCAACAACCACACCCGGAAGGTTACGTTCGAGACCGAACAACTTCGCCAGGGGCTTGCCTGTTTTCTCGACCATCCTTGGGCGGGAACCGGAGGCTTGCCGAACCAGAAAGTTGGTGACTTCAAATTCGGTGTGTACGCGTTCTTCGACTACGATCTCGAGCCTATCTATGTTGGACAGACCCGCGAGAGTCTTCGGTCGAGAATCGGGCGTCATCTCACGAACCAACGTACGGATCCAGTGGCGATGAACGTGTTGGATCCGTTCGAAGTATTTGAGATTGAAGTCTGGCCGCTTCCCGGGTTTGAAGGACGCAAGACCGACGATCAGGAGGCGCGAATCCATTTGGATGCGCTGGAACACTTGGTTCATGAACGAGAAACCGAAAAATCACGCTTCGGTGCGGTTTTGAACGAGAAACCTCCTCCTACACCGAAGATCAAAGTCGAACTTCCCGAGTCCTTTCGAAGGAGCATCGTTTCCGAGAAGGTGTTCGAGCTTCGTGCCCATCCGGATTATCGAATCGCCCGTCGGAGTCAGGTTTTGGCGCGTTTGGCGCAGGTGGTGGCGGAACGGAAGGTGAAAGAAGGATTGCGGCACACACTCTGGGTGCAGGCCAAACGACTGGAATGGCTGGCGGCCAAGCGTCTGAGGGAAGATCGCGGTGAAGGGTGATTGCCCCCTTTGCTTGCCGTTTTGGAACGCCAATAATGGTACCATAAAAAAAACGGAGGTTGATCGGTGGGTTTCCCCCGCGGAGGCAGCATGACGGTTTCGTTAGGCGAGTGGAAGGAGGAAAGCCGGCGTCCGGCTCGGTGCCGGTGAGCTCGAGCGGGGGCTCCGGATCGCCCAAGCGCGGGTTCGTTTGCTTGCAGGAAACCCAGGGCCTTGCCTGGGATGTTCCGGCCCTACAGGCCGGGGGACGGCGAGGGCGGCGGCATTGGAACGAAATCGATACGGAGATCGGCGGTCCTGGGCAGTTCTCAAAGCGACCCGGCGATCGCCTCTCCCGCGATCCGGGCGGTGGTCCAGGCGGCCTGGAAGTTGAAGCCGCCGGTGATGCCGTCGATGTCGAGGATCTCGCCGGCGAAATACAGACCCTCCACCTTGCGGCTTTCCATTGTCCGAAAATCGACATCGCCCGGATGCACGCCGCCGCAGGTCACGAACTCGTCCTTGTTCATGCTCTTGCCGCCGACCCCGAACCGGCAGGCGCCGACCTGCGCGGCGAGGCTGCGGGCGACGGGCTTGGTCAAATGCGGCCACTGCAGCGAATCCGTGGCGCCGGCCGCCGCCACAAGCCGCTTCCAAAGGCGGAGCGGGATGCCGAAGCGGGCGTCGTTGATGATCTTCTTTCGGGGAGCGTCGGTCCGCCGTCGGTCGAACTCGGCCAGGATCGCCTCCCCGTCGAGGTCGCCGGTCCAGTTGACCTCGACCTCGAAACGGTAGTCGCGCTGCTGAAGCTCCCGCGCGCCCCAGGCCGAGATGCGAAGGATGCCCGGTCCGCTGAGCCCCCAGTGGGTGACAAGCACCGGGCCGGTCGCGGCCAGCCTGGTGCCGGGAACGCGCACCCGGGCCCGCGGCACGGAAAGCCCCTGCAGGCCGTCGAGCCGGGGATCGTCGATGCGGAAGGTGAACAGCGAGGGTGCCGCCGGCTCGACCCGGTGACCGAGAGCCGCGGCGAGATCGGCGCCGATCCGGTTGCGCGTGCCGCCGAGGGTGAGCAGCACCCGTCGGCACGCGATCATCGGGCCGGTCGCGGTCTGCACCTGATAGATTCCGCTTTGGGCCCGCGACACCGCCGTCACGGCGGTCGAGCAGCGGATTTCCACCCCGGCCCGGCGGGCATGATCGACGAGGCAGTCGATGATGCTCTGCGAGCGGTCCGAGCGGGGAAAGACCCGGCCGTCGTCCTCGATCTTGAGCGGCACCCCGCGGGACTCGAACCAGTCCATGGTATCGGCCGGACCCCAGCGGTGGAACGGACCGATCAACTGCCGCGAACCGCGCGGGTAGTGGGTGACGAGCGTCTTCGGCTCGAAGCAGCCGTGGGTCACGTTGCAGCGTCCGCCACCGGAGATCTTCACCTTGCCGAGCACCTCACGGCTCTTCTCGAGAATCACCACCCGGGAGCCCGGTCGCGCCTCGGCAAGGGTGATCGCGCCGAAGAAGCCGGCCGCTCCACCGCCGGCGACCACCAGGTCATGGATGCCGCTCCCGTCCACGTCAGCCTCCCGGGTTGCGCCTCATGCTTCCGGCCGCTCGGTTTCCGAAAGGGTGATCCGCTTGGCATCGATCAGCAGGGCCACGGCCAGCCTCGGATCGTCGGGGACGGCCACCGAGCCGTCCTCGACCGGATACTTCCCGGCCAGCATATTCCGCTGCGGCAGCGGGAGATCGTCGAGATCGACCACGTGCATCGCCCAGTCGCTGAAGGACCTCCGGCGGATCGGCTCGTAGCTCAGCAGCCTCAGCGAGCCGTGCCGGCGGTCCCGGGCGATCTTCAGGTAGAGTTCGTTCACCTCGTCCGCCGGTCCTTCCAGCACCTGCAGGAAGCTCTCTCCGGTGAGCAGCAGCAGACCGGTGATGTCGCGCTTCGCGTTGTTCGCCGCGCTGGTCTCCGCGATCTCGAGCAGGATCTCGTTCGACAGCAGGTCCCACGAAGTCCGGCTCTTGTAGATCAGGCGGCACAGGCGTCCGCGAGACTCCGCGGAGGATTCGGATGGGGACTCGTCCTTCAACGCCTCCATCGAACCGGAAGGCGTCCCGGCGAGTCAACGCTATCCTCGGGCACCGGCCGTCACTTGTAGTCCAGCGCCTTGTCGATGATCTCCTCGAGCGGTCCCTCGAAGGGCGTGTCCTTCGCGACGGCGGCGAGCTGGCGGGCACCGGCGGAGACGTGCGGGCGGTACCATTCCTCGCCCTGCTGGCGGATGATCTTGCCGAAGAAGCCCATCGCCTGCATCAGGCGCTGCATCGCGCAGTCGCGGAAGACGGTCTCGGCCGGTCGGTCCTCGGAAATGTCCTCCCACAGGTCCATCAGGCGCGCGCGCTCGTCGGCGGAGTGGTCGAGGTAGGGATCGTGGATCAGCGAGGCGAGGTCGTACTCCTGCCGCCCGCGGCGCATGCCCTGGAAGTCGATCCAGTAGACCTCGTCCTCGACGAGCATCAGGTTCTGCGACTGGAAATCGCGGTGGACGAGATGTTTCGACATCCCGCCGAGCCGCTTGGCCATCTCGCCGAACTCCGACGTTTCCCGTAGTTCGTCGGCATCCATCCGGAGCAGGCCCTCGACCAGGTGCTCGAAGAAGTATTCCTGCTCCCAGCGGTACATCGCGGCGTCGAAGTTCGGGTTGAACTCCGCGGTGCGCCCGGCCTTCGCGTAGAAGAGCTTGTCGAGCTGCGCGAAGGCCGAGCGATAGTACGGCTCGCGGGTTTCGAAGGGCTCGTCCTTGAGCGACAGCAGGTCGGCGTCGCCGAGGTCCTCGACGAGCACCACACGCCACTTGATGTCCTCGTGCAGGACGCCGGCGATGTTGATGCCGGCCTTTTCCAGGAAGTGGCAGACGGGCGGGAAGAAGTCGTTGTCCGGCCGCTCGTCGGTCCAGTGGATGCCGATGAAGGGCTCGTATTCCTCGGTCTTCACCCGGACGATCGTCCGGCCCGAGGCGCCGCGCTTGATCGGCTCGAGCGTGACCGGCGTGGTCGGCGGATAGTCAAGATACTGCCGGACGGTGGTGAGGATCTGGTCGGCGGCCATCGCGGCGGGAAAGAAACCGGCCGCGATGGCGCGGGGCAAGTATTTTGGGCGAATCCTACCGGCTCATCGGCAGGTAGCGGTAGGGGACCTCAAGCATGAGGGCGGCCAGGGTGGTGCGGTAGTGGCGGCCCTCCGGCGTGTCATTGGCGAAGAGGGCGCCGACGGCCTGCACCTTCGATCCTCCCCCGGGGACCGGCCAGGATCCATCGGCAGCCTGACTCGGCAGGAGCGTGTCGAAGACCTGCGGACGATACTTTTCCCAAGACCTTCCCCCCCGGCGGAACATCGCCTGCGAGAGATAGTAGTGCGCGTAGAGGTCGCACTGCGGGCCGTCCCACTCGAAGCGCATTCGTTTCGCGGCGTAGTCCTCGCCCTTGCGCACCGGCGAGGCGGACCCCTTGTCCCAGATCTGGAATGACAGCATGCCCACACCGGTGAGGCTCGCCCCGGCGGCACCGCCGGCCGGTGCGGTCCCCTGGTAGCCGAAGCCGCCGTCGCCCGCCTGCCGCGCCTCGACGTATTCAAGGCCGTCGCGCACGCAGGAGCGCAGGTTGCGAAGATCGATGCCGGTGAGCTTGCAGGCCTTGAGCGCCTGGAGCTGCCAGCCGGTGATCGACAGGTCGCCGCCGCGGCCGCCGGTGGTGTCGTAGGCATAGTCCCAGCCGCCCGACGGGTGCTGGCCGTCGATGATGATCTGCCCGGCCCTGCCGACGACCCGCCGCAGCTCGGGCATGCGGATGCCGAGCGCGCGGTGGAAACTTTCGGCCTCGGCCAGCGCGTAGGTGGCGATCGCCTGCTCGTACGGCCAGTGGCGGTCGCTGGCGTTCTCGACGAGACGGCCGTCGTTGCGCATGCCGATATCGGTGAGGAAAGTGATCGCCCGCACGCAGGACTCGCCGAATTCCTCGCTGACCGATGTCTCGCAGCGGCCGAGGTAGGCGAGCAGCGCGAGACCGGTCATGGCCGAGCGGTGCTTGTTGCCCCAGCCACCGTCGGCCGCCTGGGTCGATTTCAGGAAACGCAGCGCGCGCAACACGTGGTCGTCGGACTCGGTGGGCGCCCCCGCCTCGCGCAGCCGGTCGAGGCGGTCCTGCCGGGCACAGCGTTTCGAGAGATCGTGGTGGATCGGCCCGAAATCATCGCCCATCCCCGAATCGCCGAGGGCTTCGCCGAGGCCCGTCCCATCGAGGCCGGTGCCGAAGCCGGGCCCAGCCACGTCGGCGAACTCGACCTCGGGCAGCGCCACCGGAGCGGCCAGGTCCGCGAGGATGCTGGGGATCGGCCTTGCTCCGAGCGAGGCGGGGTTGCTGGCCGAAACCGGAATGTCGGGCGCATCGGGGGGATCGGGTCTGTCGACACCCACTTCGACATACTCGATCGGCCCCGTCGTCTCCACCGGCTTCGGCAGGAAGATCAAGGTCAGCACGAGGGACAGGAGGACGGTTCCGGCGATGCCGGCGATCATGCTCGCGGCGCGGGCGTTGCGGCGCTGGCGGTTCAGGGCGGCGCGGGCGGCCGGGGACGACTGGGCGTGGAGGCTCATGGCAAATCACGGGGTTGGAGTTGCGGCCGCGGGCGTCGTGCCCGGACCATGGCGATTTGCGGAAACTCCGGCGCCGGGGGTTTCCGCGGCCCCGACGCCTTCAAGGGACAAACGATCCGATGCAAAACATCTTGGACCTTTTCACCCGTCCTTGCCGGACACCGCCGCAAGCCGCAGGCTGGGTCCGATGAAAGCGGCGTCCGTTTTTCTCATGGCGGCCTTGCTCGCCGCCTGCACGCCACCGCCACAGCCAGAACCCCCCACGCCGCAACCGCGGCCGGCGCAACCGGAAGCCAAACCGGCCGAAAAGCCGTCACCCAAGCCGCCTCCGCCGCCCGAGCGCGGCAAGGTCACGATGATCACCATCGATCAGATCTTCCCACTGCGGCTGGAGGACGAGGTGCTGATGGTCGACGTGCGGCGCAGCCTGTTCTATCAGCTCGGACACATCGACGGGGCGATCAACCTGCCGCTGGTCGATTTCGAGAGCGCCTACCCGAAGATCAAGCCGCAGCTCGACGCCGCGGCCCGGTCCGGCAAGGTGATCGTGACGTATTGCCAGGGCGAGACCTGCCCCGACTCCACCACCACGGCGAAGGCGCTCGCCGCGCGCGGCTACGATGTCTCGATCTACCGCGGCGGCCTCGACGAATGGAAGTCGGTCGGTGTGGAGTGACGTGATCGTGGCATGATCGTCCCGATCATGGATCGAAAACGGTCGCAAAGCCGACGGCCGCACTTCGATGGAGAGGGGCCGGAAACCGGCGAGCATCATCACCCTTCCATGACCGGGATCCCGCGGACGCGGGACCACCGGCAGGCGGATCATGCCGCAAACACGATTCACACGTAAGGCAGCGCCTCGGCGGTGGCGTCGATCTTGTCGCTGTGGTCGAGCAGTTCCTGGATCGGATCCCAGCGGCCGGCGACCAGCGCCGAGCGGGCCGACTCGGGGATCTCGCAGGGGAAGGCGTGACCCGCGGAGGACCGCACCTCCTTCTTCTCGAGATCGATGGTGACCTCCACGGCCGGATCGCCCTGCACCGCCGCCTTCAACTCGGCGATGGCCGTGCCCGGGACGGTCACGCAGGGCATGCCCAGCGTGGTCGAGTTGCCGAAGAAGATCTCGGCGAAGGACTCGGCGACGACCGCCTTGAAGCCATACTTGCTCAGCGACTGCGGCGCGTGCTCGCGCGAGGAACCACAGCCGAAGTTGACGCCGGCGAGCAGGATCGTCGCGCCGTCGAAACGCGGGTCGTTCAACGGATGGTCGGTCTTTTCGCCGGTGTCGGGATCGAAGCGGACGTCGTAGAACGCGTACTCGCCGAGACCGTCGAAGGTGACGCATTTCATGAAGCGCGCCGGGATGATGCGGTCGGTGTCGATGTCGGCGCCGGGCACATGCACGGCGCGGCCGGTGACGGAGGTGATCTTGTCGAGTGCCATGGGATCAGGGAGTGACGAGGGTGACGGTGTAGCCCTTCTTGCGGAGTTGCTCGCCGATGTTGTCGTCGCCGACGTAGTGCGCGGCGCCGACGGCGAAGAAGTGGGATTTCGCGGGCTCGGACTCGAGGCGTGACGCCATGGTCCTGGCCATGGCGGTGTCGCGGTCGTCGAGCAGTCGCTTGAGCAGCTTCTCGCCGAGTTCCTTGTGCTCGCCCTCGGCCATCTCCTTGAACTGCCGCTCGACCTCGGCCTCGACCTTCTCCGGGTCGCCCGAGACGTAGGCCTCGACCAGCTTGTCGATCGGGTCGTCGCCCCCGGCCCGGGCCTCGCGCTGCAGGCGCAGGCTTTCGGAGAGCAAAATGATCTGCTCCTCCTCGGTCAGCGCGTCGAAGATCCCGAACTGGTCGGCCGCCTTTTCCAGCGCCCCGGTCGTCTTGCCGGCGTCCCTGGCCTTCTGCCACACGACGCCATCGAGCGGGGTCGCACCCGAAAGCTGTGCCTCCAGCATCGGCACCGTCACCGCCGCGGCCCAGGTCTTGAAGGACTCGAAGACCCCGGGCGTCAGCGCCGCATTGACCGCCGCGAGCTCGGCGCTGAACTGCTTGTGCAACTCGTCGCCGATCGACTCGGAGAGCTTCTTGCCATCGGCCCGGAGGAAATGCCGGGCCAGGCCGAGCTGGGTGGCCGGATCCATCGAGACCTCGGTGTAGACCGCGTCGCTCGAGTCGAGCGCCCTGGCGGCGGTCGGGTGCAGTTTCCCGACCGGGCCGTCGCCGAGGTGGATGGTGCCGAAGAGCCACGAGGGCTTCTCGAGGTCCTTGCCCTCGACCTTCCACAGCAGCGGCCGGACCGGATGCTCCGGCGCGGCGATCGCGGGGAAAATCGCCACCAGCAGGACGGTGAGCGGAGCGAGAAATCGGCGGATCATGGTCAGGCGGCGGCGTGGGCGATGTCGAAGACCTCGCGGGCGTCGGCCACGGCGCCCTCGACGGCGGCCGCGGCGACCATCACCGGCGACATCAGGATGGTGCGGCCGGTCGGCGAGCCCTGGCGGCCCTTGAAGTTGCGGTTCGACGACGAGGCGCAGATCTGGTCGCCGACGAGCTTGTCGGGGTTCATCGCCAGGCACATCGAGCATCCGGCGCCGCGCCATTCGAAGCCGGCTTCCTCGAAGATCTTGTCGATCCCTTCCTGCTCGCACTGGATCGCGACGATCTGCGAGCCGGGCACGGCGATCGCCTGCACCCCCGCGGCGACCTTGCGGCCCTTGAGGTAGCGGGCGGCCTCGCGGAAATCCGAGAGGCGGCCGTTGGTGCACGAGCCGAGGAAGGCGACGTCGATCTTCACGCCCTTGATCGGGGTGCCGGCGGGGAGCGTCATGTAGGCGAGAGCCTCCTCGATGGTCGCCTTCTCGTCCTCGGAGGTCGCGGTGGCGGGGTCGGGGATGCTTTCGGAAACGGCGATCCCGTGGTCCGGCGAGATGCCCCAGGTCACGGTCGGCTCGATGTCGGCGGCGTCGATCTTCACCACGTCGTCGTAGGCGGCGTCGGCGTCGGAGGCGTAGGAAAGCCAGCGCTCGACCGTGGCGTCCCAGTCGTCCATGTCGACGTACGGGCGGCCCTTCAAATACTCGACCGTCTTGTGATCGGGATTGACGTAGCCGCAGCGGGCGCCGCCCTCGATGGCCATGTTGCAGACGGTCATCCGCTCCTCCATGCTCATCGCGTCGAAGACCTCGCCGGCGTACTCGTAGGCGTAGCCGATGCCGCCCTTGGCGCCGAGCTTGCGGATGATGTGGAGGGTCACGTCCTTGGCATAGACGCCGGGGCGGAGCGTGCCGTTGACCTCGATGCGGCGGACTTTGAGCGGCATCATCGCCATCGTCTGGGTGGCGAGCACGTCGCGCACCTGGGTGGTGCCGATGCCGAAGGCGATCGCGCCGAAAGCCCCGTGCGTCGCGGTGTGCGAGTCGCCGCAGGCGATGGTCGTGCCCGGCTGGGTGATCCCCTGCTCGGGGCCGACGACGTGGACGATGCCCTGCTTGCCCGAGGCGAGGTCGAAGTAGGTGATGCCGAAGTCGTCGGCGTTCTGCCGCAGCGCCTGCATCATTTCGGCGGCCAGCGGGTCGGCCGGCGCGTCCTGGTTGATGGTCGGGACGATGTGGTCGATCGTGGCGAAGGTGCGGTCGGGGAACTTCACGCCCAGCCCGAGGTCGCGGAGCATCCCGAAGGCCTGCGGCGAGGTCACCTCATGGATCAGGTGGGTGCCGATGAAAAGTTGCGTGCGGCCATCGGCCAGGGTGCCGACGGCGTGTTCGTCCCAGACTTTTTGGTAGAGGCTCTTGCCCATGTTCTCGGTGGGTGGATGGAGGCGGCTGTCGGCTGGAGCCGGATCGCGGCCTGCCCGCCATAGCCCGGCAGGGCGACGGCGGGGGGCGGAAAGCTGAGTCAGCCGCCGGGGAATGTCAAAGCGGGATCCCGCCGGACCGGACCGCACAAAAACACCGGCACTCCCGCGAGCGGGAGGCCGGTGTTGGAAAATCGGTTTCGAAAGGCCCGGAGAGCCTTACTTGGTGTACTCCACCTCGGGCGCCGCCGGCATCGGCTGGAACTGCGGAAGCGGGCGAAGACCGGGCGCCACGGGTTCGCTGGTGCAGCTGCACGAGGCGCTGAGCAGAACGAATGCGGAGGCGCAGATTGCGGCGAGAATGCGGATCATCATTGGCTTTTGGTGGCTTTGTCGGCACCTGCTGTCGGCAAAACGGGGCGGACTGTCAAGCAGTCCGCCCCGCTTTCGAGTCATGGGCGGACCACCGGAATCCGGCGGCCCGACCATCAAGGCGTTACTTGGTGGCCGGGGCCATGTAGGTCGGCTCGGCAGGAGCCGGAGCGCTCTCGCAGCACGAGGTGGCGAGGAAAGTACCGGCGGCGGCGGCGGCAAGCAGGACGATTTTCACGATTTTCATGATATTGGGATGTTGGTTGTTCAGGACTCCGTTTCCACAACGAAGACGTTAGGCCGAGACTAGGATACCTCCTCCACGGCGCAAGAATTTAAAAGCCGGGGCCGGGCCCCCTCACGATTCGATTGCCAGACGGGTCTCCGGCCCTAGAATCCCCGCCCCTTTCCCATGAGCGAAGCCAAGCACGTAGCCATCGTCGGCGCCACCGGTGCGGTGGGCCAGGAAATGCTCCTCTGTCTCGAGCAGCGCAACTTCCCCGTGAAGTCGCTCACGCTGCTCGCCTCGGCCCGTTCCGTCGGCAAGCGCTTCGCCTTCCGCGGCGGGGAGATCGAGGTGAAGGAGCTGACCCACGACTCCTTCGCCGGGATCGACATCGCCCTCTTCTCCGCCGGCGGCGGGATCTCGAAGGAGTTCGCGCCCTCCGCCGCGGCCGCCGGCTGCGTGGTCATCGACAACTCGTCGGCCTTCCGCATGGACGACGACGTGCCGCTGGTCGTGCCGGAGATCAACCCCGACGCCGCCCGCGAGGCGCCGCGCGGCATCATCGCCAACCCGAACTGCTCGACCATCATCGCGCTCATGGGCCTGGCGCCGCTGCACCGCGCCTTCGGCCTCAAGGCGGTCGTCGCCTCGACCTACCAGGCCGTCTCCGGATCGGGTGCGCAGGGCATCGTCGAGCTGGAAGAGCAGGTCCGCGCGATCGCCACCGGCGGCACCTTCGAGCCGAAGGTCTATCCGCGCCAGATCGCCTTCAACGTGATCCCGCAGGTCGATGTCTTCCTCGACAACGGATACACCAAGGAAGAGCTGAAGATGCTCCACGAGGGCCGCAAGATCATGGGCCTGCCCGACCTCAAGGTCTCCTGCACCTGCGTGCGGGTGCCGGTCTATCGCTCGCACTCGATCTCGATCACCGCGCAGTTCGAGCGGCCGGTCGATGTCGACGTCGCCCGTGCCGCCTACGGCAAAAGCCCCGGCGTCGCGCTCAAGGACGACCCGGCGAACCGGGAGTTCCCGGTGCCGCTCGACACCACCGGCAAGGACGACTGCCTGGTCGGCCGCATCCGCAGGAACCTCGTCCTCGACAACGCCCTGGACCTCTGGGTCGTCGGCGACCAGGTCCGCAAGGGCGCCGCGCTCAACGCGGTGCAGATCGCGGAGATTCTCTGAGATGGTGAATGGTGGATGGCTTCGCGCGCTCCAAGCGCTCTTCGCCGGCTGGGTGATGCTTTCCGCCACGATGGCGGCGGAGTTGGAGGAGAAGGTCATCGATGGCGTCGCCTACCGGATCCTCCGCGCCGCGCCGTCGGAGGTCCGCATCCTGTGGAAGGGCGATGACGACCAGCCGCTGCGGACCTTTCCGGCCGCGGCGGCCTATCTTGAAGAGCGCGACCTCAAGCCCGCCTTCCTGATGAACGGCGGCATCTTCGAGCCCGGCGGGGTGCCGAGCGGCCTGCTCGTGCAGGACGGGAAAACCGCCCACCCGGTGAACCGGCGCGACGGACGCGGCAACTTCTTCCTCAAGCCCAACGGGATCCTCCTCATCGGAAAGACCCAGGCACGGGTGATCCGCACCGACGAATACCCGGTCGCCGACTTCGAGGTCCGCGACGCCGTGCAATCCGGACCGCTGCTGCTGCGAAACGGCAAGCCACACCCCGCCTTCAACGCCGACTCGAACAACCGTCTCCACCGCAACGGCGTGGGCGTCGATGCCGAGGGCCGGCTGGTCTTCGTCATCACCGAGTTCCGTTCGCCGAAGATGCCCAACCTTCACGGCTTCGCGATGCTCTTCAAATCGCTCGACTGCGACGACGCCCTCTTCCTCGACGGCGACATCAGCCAGCTCCGCCCGGCCGAGCAGCTCGACCGCCCAAGCAACCGCTTCGGCACCATCATCGCGGTCGTTCCGGCAGAAGAGTGAGCCGTCTCCAGACTTGCTCGATGATAGCATATACGCTATCATCGTCCCGATGCTTCCCCGAGTCGTCGTGGACACCAACGTCTTCATCGCTGCGATTTTGAGTCCTCCCGGGTCCAATCGGGAGGTCATCCGGGCGTGTCTCCAGGGTCGGGCGCATCCGATCATGGGACCGGCCCTGTTCCATGAGTATGAGGATCTCCTGTCCCGCGGCGACCTCATGGCAAACAGCCCGATTGATTCCAGTGACCGCCAAACGCTCTTCGCCGCCTTCCTCTCGGTCACCGAATGGATCAAAGTCTATTTCCTGTGGCGTCCGAATCTCCCGGATGAGGCCGACAACCACCTGATCGAACTCGCCCTGGCCGGGAGCGCGGACACCATCATCACCAGCAACACGAAAGATCTAAGCCATGGCGAACTCCGATTCCCCGACCTGAAGATCCAAACCCCCGCCCAATTTCTCAAGAACCTGCCATGAGCACGCTCACCATTCGCATTCCCGACGACAAACACACGCGCCTCCGCCAGCTCGCCAAGCATCGCGGAATCAGCGTCAACAAGCTCATCGAGGAACTCGCCACCATCAGCATCGCCGAATTCGATGCCGAGACCCGATTCCGCGCCCTCGCCGCCAAGGGCTCCGCCAAGGCGGGGCTCGAGGTGCTCGATCAGCTCGACGAGCACTACCCATCGCCATCCTGAGGTCTCTCTGAGCTGCCCTTTCAACGACGCTTGCCCTCCGGTAGCGTTTCGCTACTTTAGGCTCGTGAGCCAGCCGGTGAAACTATCCGACCCGCTGGTCCTCAATGCCCGCCTGACCGCACAGGTTTCAGAGCGGTCCATCGCGGGCCAGATCGAGTACTGGGCGAAACTCGGGCGGGCGATCGAACCCCTCCTCCAGGGACTTCAGGCGACCGCCCTGTCCCGCTCCGGGTCGGCAAGACCGGTTTCGGAATGCCTGGGATCGGTCGATTCGGACGAGGGCCGCCGCCGCGTGGCCGAGCATCTCGAATCCCTGCCGTATCCGCACTACGCGCCGGCCGACAAGCCGGGCCTGCTGGTGCGCACCGAGGCGGACGGCACAAGAACCCTCGGCCGCTTCGTCAACCGGCGGTTCAAGGCGGTCAAGAGCGGCGCCCCATGATCTCCCCGCTCGACCGGCGCCCGCTGATCGTGGCCGTGGCCGGTCCGAACGGCGCCGGCAAAAGCACGTTTTACCACGCGCACCTCAAACCGGCGGGATTGCGTTTCGTCAATGCCGACGTCCTGGCTCTCGAACTCGACATGGACGCCTACACCGCGGCGCGGGTGGCGGGGGCGCTCCGGGCCGCCCTGGTCGAGCAGGGGGAGAGCTTCGTGTTCGAAACCGTCTTCTCCGACCCCGTGGGCGACAAACTCGGGTTTCTCAAGGACGCGGCGACCGGCGGCTACACGGTGATCCTGTGCTTCATCGGAATCTCCGGGCCGAAGGTATCCGAGGAGCGGGTCGCGATGCGCGTCTCCCAGGGCGGGCACGACGTGCCGGCGGAGAAACTCATCGACCGTTATCCGCGAACCCTGGCCAACCTCAAGGATGCGATCTGCGAACTTCCGCACGTCTGGATCTTCGACAACGACGACCTGCGCCAACCCTTCCGCAAGGTCGTGGTCTGCGAACACGGCCGCCCCACCGTCACAGCCACGCCCGTGCCTCGCTGGCTGCGGACGGTTCTGAAGAAGGCGTCGGGCTCCTGAGAACCCAATTTGAAAGGCGGTCACGCACTGTTCGCCTGGCATTCTGTCCTTTCCGTCTGGAAGAGGAACCGGAGGTGAGGCGATGGATGCGGGGTGTGGCGCGAGGCGATGCCTCGCTAGATGGCGGATGCGGCGATGCCGCGTCCCGATCCGGTCGAGCCGCCGGCGAAGCATCGCTTCGCCCACCTCTCGCGAGGCATCGCCTCGCGCCACATCACTCACCCAGCTCCAGCCCGTTGCTGAAGCGCTCGAACTTCCGCCGGGTCGCGCCGTCGAAGCGGTTGGACCCGGTGGCCGCCTCCTTCCAGCGGGTCGCCGCCCGGCGGCATTGCTCGAGCAGGCGCCCGGCACCGGGCTGGTCCTTCCACAGGATCGGCGGATAGCGTTCCATGAAATCCACCAGCCTTGCGTCGGAAATCTCCTCCGCGTCGGCCTTGGCAAAGGCGGCCTTGGTGACCTGCGCGAGCTTGGCGGGATCGACGTAAGGAACCGCCGCGTCCGGTGCGTCATCGACCACCTCGCGCTCCGGCAGCTTGTCGAGGTTCTTCCAGCCGTCGCTGATCGCGACCTTCTCGGTGGCGGATTTCCCCGGGAGTCCGGTGGCCAACTGGAAACACTGCCGCATCAGGTCCCAGACGCCGGGTGAAACGCGATGACCCACATCGGGCCAGATGCCGCCGATGTAACAGATCCCCTTGCCATCGCTCTCGCCACGGAACCGCGTGTACCAGTCCCGCCGGGTGCACTTCGCCCCTTGGAGCGACATCGCGGTGCCCTTCTCGCCGCACGAGATGGCGAAGGGGATCTTCTTCGCCTTGGTGCTGATCTCACCGAATCCATCCGTCGCCCACGACCCGCCGGAGTGCGCGGAGACCCCGCAGACGTACTTCGGGTGATTCATCGCGAAGCGGTGGGCGAACTGGCTGCCACCGGAAAAGCCATGGATGAACATCTGCTCCCGCAGTCGGTATTTCTCCCCGAGCTGCTCGAACAACTTGATCAGCTTCTCGGCGTGCGGCCCGTCGCCGTTCTGGTAGGGCCGCTCGCCCTTGGTCTGGAAGGACGGCCCGATGACGATCACGTCGCCGCGCTCCGCCCAGCCCTTGAGTCCGGCGGCGCCGTTGCCCTTGCCGCCGGCGCCGTGGACGCCCACCAGGAGCTGGTAGGTCCGGCCGGGATCGATCTCGGCCGGCGTGTAGACGTGGCATTCCATCCCCTCGTCATCGACGATCACCTCCTCGCCGCCCGGGCAGACGGCGGCGGCGAGCAGGAGGATGATGGAAACCAGGCCGGACTTCATGGGACGGCATTCGGATAGCAGCGGGGAGCCTCGCTTGGAATCCCATTTCCGCCTTGGCGTCGTCGTTGTCTTGACGGTGAATCCTCGCGCACCGCCATGGACGACCTGAAGGAATACCTCGAAGCCCGCGCCGCGGAAGTCGATGCCGAGCTCGACCGCCTGCTTCCGACGAAGCGCCAGCGCCCGTCGTCGATCCACGAGGCGATGCGCTACAGTCTTTTCGCCGGCGGCAAGCGGCTGCGGCCGGTGCTGTGCCTCGCCGCCGCCGAGGCCTGCGGCGGGGAAAACGAGGCCGCGCTGCCATCGGCTTGCGCGGTCGAGCTGATGCACACCTACTCGCTGGTCCACGACGACCTGCCGTGCATGGACGACGACGACCTGCGCCGCGGTCGCCCGACCTGCCACAAGGTCTATGGCGAGGGCATGGCGGTGCTCACCGGCGACGCCCTTCTAACCGAAGCCTTCCTGGTCCTTTCCGAGACCGTGCCGACGCCGCGCTACCCGACCGCCGCCTTCATCGCCGAGCTGGCCGTGACCGGCGGTTCGACCAGGCTGATCGGCGGCCAGGTGCTCGACCTTGAGGGCGAAGGCAGGGACCTGACCAAGGCGCAGCTCGTCAAGATCCACGAGGCCAAGACCGCGGCGCTGCTGACCACCTCGATCCGCCTCGGCGCGATGACCGCCAACGCGACCCCCGCGAAGCTGGAATCGCTCACCATCTTCGGCCACGCGCTCGGGCTGGCGTTCCAGGTGATCGACGACATCCTCGACGTCACCCAGAGCACCGAGAAGCTCGGCAAGACCGCCGGCAAGGACGTCGCCGTCGCCAAGGCGACCTACCCGGCGATCCTCGGCCTCGACAAGGCGCGCCGGGAGGCGGCACGACTGACGAAGCAGGCGATGACCGCGCTCGATCCCTTCGGCAAGAAGGCCCACCGCCTCCACCAGATCGCGGCGTATCTGTTGGAGAGGGATTATTGAGGGGTGGCGCTTGGAAAGCGCCACTCCTCCGCTTGCCAACGCTCCGGGGACCAGCCATATGCCTCGGTGTTCCCAACACCCATGAGCCTGCCCGGCCCCGGCGACATCGCCGTCCATCCTTCCGCGATCGCGTCGAATCCCTGCCTGGCCTGCGGGGCCTGCTGCGCGTTCTTCCGCGCGTCGTTTCACTGGATGGAAACCGACGCCGGCGGCGGCACGGTGCCGGCCGATCTGACGCTGGCCCTCAACCATCATCGCGTGGTGATGCGGGGAACGACAGGATCGAAGCCGCGATGCGCCGCGCTGGTGGGTGAGATCGGCACGGCGGTGAGCTGCGGCATTCATCCGCTGCGTTCGTCGGTGTGCCGCGCCTTCAAGGCATCGTGGGAGGACGGCGAGCCGAACCCCGACTGCGACCGGGCGCGGGCGAAGTACGGCCTGCCGCCACTGCAGCCGGGCTGGCACCAACCGGGTGACGATTCGCCGCCGGAAGCTCCCGCCCCGGAGCCAGCTCCCGATCGGCGCGCGGCGTAGGGAGTGGCGCTTTCCAAGCGCCATGATGGTGGGGTGGGCGATCTCCCGGTCGCCCGTCACTTCGAGCGGCGTGAAAGCCGCCGTCCCGCCCATGATGGCCCCTTCAAGGAGGCCGCTCCTCAGATCCCGACCACTTCGCGCCAAGCCTGGAGCATGAGCGCGTGGCCGGAGGACGTCGGGTGGATGCCGTCCCACAGCCAGAACTCGGCCGGCGCCGCCGCGATCGCCGCATCGAAAACCGACTGGAACGGGACGAAGGTCAGCTCCATCTCCCCGGCCAGCTTCTTCGCCACCGCGCGATACTCGGCCAGCACCTTGAAGTCGTCGCTCGTCCGCGTGGTGAACGGCTCGCAGATGATGATGCGCACGCCGGGGATCTCCTTCCGGGTGCGCTCGAGCAGCTCGCGGTAGCCGGTCTCGTAGGTCTCGACCGTGCCCTTGTACTTCCTGCCGAAGGCCAGCGTGTGCCAGAGGTCGTTGACGCCGATGAGGATGCTCAGGAGGTCGGGCTTGAGGTCGATCGCATCCTCCTGCCAGCGGGCGGCGAGGTCGGGGATCTTGTTGCCGCTGATGCCGCGGTTGTGGATCTTCAACTCAAGATCCGGATAGTCGCCAAGCAACTCACCGGCTGCCAGTGCCGGGTAGCCCCTGCCAAGGGACTTCGAGTTGTTGGCTTGCTGGATCTTCTTGTCGCGGCCGTCATCGGTGATCGAGTCGCCCTGGAAAAGAATCACGCTTCCTTTCTTCGGGGCGGACTTGGTCGCGGCGCGGGCGGTGGTGGTCGAGAGACCGAGCGTGCCCAGCACGCCGAGCGAGGCCGCACCCTGGAGCAGCGAGCGACGGGAAAGGGAATGCGGAGTGTTCATAAAGTTGCTACCGATCTTCGCGGGGTCATCGATGCGATCAATGCAAATCCTCCGGGCGTGGCGGGCATGATCCGGCCGGTCGCTCCGCTTCCGCCGGGTTTTTGCTGGAGTTCGAGCGGAGCCTGTTTCACCAAACGGGTCCCAATCCGACGATTCCATGAAAGTCATCACTGCCGACCAAGTCCACGCCGCGCTCAGTTATCCCGCCCTCATCGACGCCCTCGGTGAAGCCTACGCGGGCGAGTTCAAGATGCCGCCGCGCCAGGTCTTCCTGCTCGATGATGAGGATGCAAATCACGACGCCTTCGCGGTGCTGCCGTCGTGGGGGCAGGAATTCATCGGGGTGAAGGCCTTCACCTACTTCCCGGACAACCAGGCCCCCCACAAGTCGATCTACGCCCAGATCCTCCTCTTCAAGCGCGACCACGGTGAGCCGCTGGCGCTGGTCGATGGCACCACGGTGACCCTGTGGCGCACCGCCGGCATCTCCGGCCTCGCGACCCGCCTGCTGTCGCGGGAGAACTCGGAGACGATGCTGCTGCTCGGCACCGGCAACCTCGCGCCCTACCTCATCCGCGCCAACGCCAGCGTGCGGCCGCTGAAGAAGGTCATGGTCTGGGGCCGCAACGCCGAAAAGGCCGCAGCGGTCTGCGAGGCGGCGAAGAGCGAGCATCCGGCGATCGAGTTCGTGGCGGTCGAGGATCGCCAGGCCGCCTGCGGCGAGGCCGACATCATCGTCGCGGCCACCGGCTCGCACGAACCGCTGGTGCTCGGCGACTGGGTCCGGCCGGGGACGCACACCGATTTCATCGGCAACCACCACGCGACCAAGCGCGAGTGCGACACCGCACTGATCACCAAGTCGCGCGTCTACTGCGACACCTACGTCAACGCGATGAAGGAGGCGGGCGAGATCCTGGTGCCGATCAGCGAGGGAGTCTTCACCAAGGAGGAGATCGTTTCCGACCTCGTCGGCATGTGCAACGGCAGCGCCCCGCTGCGATCGGGCGACGAGGAGATCACCCTCTTCAAGTCGATCGGCATGGCACTGAGCGACCTCGTCGGCGCCGGGCTGGCCTACAAGGCGTCGGAGTGACGGGAACGCTTCGTGGCATGACCGTCCCGGTCATGGATCCTGGATGCCAGAGCCTGATGGCCGCATCGCGACAGGCGAAACCTGTGGGTGTTCCGTGCGGCGACGATTCATGACCGGGACGGTCATGCCACTGGCAGGCTGGACCCCGACCGCAGATCACTCCGGCCGCGTCGCCACGCAGTCGCGGATGATCTTCAGCGCGGCCTCGCGCTGCTCTCCGACCAGCGGCAGGCGCGGCGCCCGCACGGTTTCCGTGCCGTAGCCCATCTCGGCGCAGGCGAGCTTCACGTACTGGACCAGCTTCGGATGCGAGTCGAAGCGCAGCATCGGCATGTACCACCGGTAGATCTCCAGCGCGCGGTTCCAGTCGCGCTCGACGGCGGCGTCCCACATCAGACGGTTCTCACGCGGGAAGGCATCGACCAGGCCCGAGATCCAGCCGGTGCAGCCGAGCATGATGCTCTCGAGCGCCACATCGTCGAGGCCGGAGAAGATCACGAAGCGGTCGCCGAAGCGGTTGAACAGATCGGTGATCCGCCTGGTGTCGCCGCCGGCTTCCTTGATGCACACGATGTTCTCCACCTCCGCGAGATCCTCGAACATCTCGGGCGTGAGATCGACGCGATAGACCGGCGGATTGTTGTAGCACATCACCGGCAGGTCCGTCGCGGCGGCCACGGTGCGGAAATGGTTCACCGTCTCGCGGTGGTCGGAGTTGTAAACCATGCCGGGCATCACCATGAAACCATCGACTCCGGCGGCGGCGGCGGCCCTCGCGGTCTCGCACGCATTGGCGGTGGTGAATTCGGCGATGCCCGTCAGCAGCGGCACCCGTCCGTTGCAGACCTCGCGGGTCGCCTCGAGGACCCGGACCTTCTCGTCGAGCGAGAGCGAGCAGTTCTCGCCGATGGTGCCGAGCATGACCAGGCCGTGGATGCCCTCGTCGAGGAGGGCGGCGACGTGCTTCTGCGTGGATGGCAGGTCCAGCGAGAAGTCTTCGTGGAACTGCGTGGGGACGGCCGGAAAGACGCCGTGCCAATCGACGGACTTTGACATGGGGCGGGGAGTCTGGGGCAGTCCACGCCGATTTGGCAACCACGAGTTTTCCCCGCCCACGGAAGCACGTTAGGCAAGGGGTCGTGGATGTGGACCGCTCCGGGGCCTGCCTCGACGCCCCCTCACTTGCGTGGGTTGACCACGATCTCATCGACAAAAGCCCATTGCCCTCCGGTCTTGATCTCCACCTTCACCTTGCGCGCCCTCACCGGTCCCTCGCGGTCCCACTGGCGGGTGAGCAGCAGCACCGAAACCGGCTCGATGCCATCGGCCCTCATTCTGGCGAGTTCCTTCGCGTCGTAATAGCGGATCGTGTTGTAGCGGCTTCCGTTCACCCGGAACTCCTGGCCGTCCGCCGAGGTGCTGTAGACCAACTGCTCCGGGAACTCGGACTTCGCAGCGGAGCTTAGCAGCAGATTCACCGCCATCGAATCCACCTCGGTCTCCGCAGCCAGATCGAGAACCAACTCGATCGGTTCGTCCGACGGCGGAAAACCGATCCACGCGCTGTCCTCATGGTCCGCGGTGCCGAACTTTCCATCGCTCAGCAGGGAAAGATCCTTCGCTCCGGGCGGCACGCTGCCGCTCACCTCCTTGCCGATCCCGTCGTGGGTTCTGATCTGCCGATGCGAGTCGATGAAGTGCTCCTCGAAGATCACGGGATCCCGTTCGATGTCCGGAGCGATGAGCCGACAGGCTTCCCGCGCGAATCGCTGCCCCATCACCACATAGCCCGAAGGCGGATAGTGCCCGTCCTCGAAACTGAAACCTCCCCACGGATTCACGCCCCGGTTCAGGTCGTCGGTGTCGATCCAGGCGCCGTTGGCGTGTTCGTCGCCCAGCCTGGCAAGGATCTCCCGCATCGCCTCGCCGTCGGGTTCGCGGAGCCAGTGGTCGTTGATCCGCCCCACCACGAAGTGGATCTTCTCGATCCCCAGGTCCGCCCTGAGCCGGTCCAGAAGGCCGAGGAAACTCTTCTCGTAGACACTCGCCCAACCGTTGGAGGCGTCGGCTTCGCCCTGCATCCAGACAAAGGTCACCGACGCCGGAATCTCATCCTTCCGCACTCTCTCGACCGCCGTGATCAGCACATCGTACAAATGCCCGTTTTTCTCGGACCCCGGATCCTCCATGCCCTCAGGGGGGTGCCAGTCGCGATACCAGTTCTTGATCGGCTGGCCCGGATGGCCGGTCCTCGCGACGAGGACCCTGTCCTTGCCGAGAACCGCTCCAGCGCATTCGTAAAACGAACGCCCGAGCGTCGGCGTCATGTTCGACTGACCCGAAAGCACGAAAAGGTGACGCCCCGCGGCCTCTTCGCCGGAGACACCCGCAGTGAGGCAGAGAACCAGAATTCTTATCATGCCGATCGCATACACGAAGATCCGTCGGGAGGGCAGCGGGAAAGAACCGACGGTTCGCCCAACCACCGGGGCAAGGCGACAGGTTGCCGCTACATCAAAAGCCGGGCCCGCTCAAGACCACGACCACTCCGGCCCGTTTGCCTTCCACGGGCAACTCCAGCATCTATCGACGCCGACGATGGAGCAGGCACAGGCCACCGAGAGCCCCAAGCAGGGCGGTGCTTGGTTCGGGAATGGCAGTAAATTCTGCCGCAATGGTCACAGGCCTGCTCAACCCTCCAACGTGACTGAAACTAAAGTTGTTTGTTCCAATAGTCGCTATTTCCTGGTATCCGGAGGCACCTCCCGCAGAACCAACATCCAATCCACCCAGGACCTGAGTCATGGGCGCGTCAGCAGTGGCGTTGCCACTGTTATCTGCATAAGCAGCAATGACCCAGCTGTTCGCTGCGGTCGTCGTCAGACTAACGCTTGTGGCATTATCGTCGACAGCAGTTGCGGCAAAACCATCGGCTGTGCCGTTTAAAAAGAAATATGAACCACCAAAGTCGTTGTCCTCACCACTACCATTGGGACCCGTAATGACGAGATCACCCGTTCCAAAGACGCCGCCTGAAACCGAAGAGGCATCGAGGTAATACATGTAAACGTTTTGAAAACCGCCGGGATTAGTAGCGCTCACGATCGGATTCAAAGAAACGCCTCCGAATGTTATACCTGTGATTGCATCGTCTCCTGAGCCCAGTTCATCCGAGACGGTAACGACAAGTTTGGAAGCTGCAGATGCATCGAAACTTGAAAGTGCAGTATAGTCGTAAGTAACAGGGCTGGCTTCGATGAAAGTTCCGCTACCGCCTGGGATAATAGAAATGGTCGCGCTCAGCTGCGATGCCGCTGCCAACGAAAACGCGGCAGTAATCAAGGTGGAGTGCAGGTTATTATTCATAAAAGTTGTTAGGGGTGGGATCTGAAATGCGCGGGCTATTTAGGATGCCCGCCGGAAGAACAGCACCCGGTCATGGCTCTGTCACCTCTATTGGGAATTGCTTTCTAGGCAAAAGTTTTTCTAGATATCCGCGTGAGTCTGAAGATCCTTTCACCTGCGGAACAAGTGGCGGAGCACCTCCGCAGCGAGATCGCCAGCGGACGATGGAAGGACCAGATGCCCGGGATCGCCCACCTGAAGTCCGTCCTCGGCGTCAATCACGTGACCATCAATGCCGCGCTTCGTCAGCTTGAGCAGGAAGGGTGGCTCGCGTCGCAGGGTCGTCGCCGCTGTCGTCGCATCGTTCGCACTCCGTCCCGACAGGACACCCGGCCGATGCGATTCCGCCTGATCCCCTACGACAAGGAGAGCCGCACGGAGCCGGACTGCCTCGCCATCCTGGACAGGCTTCACGAGCAGGGTCATCTCGCCGCCTTTGCCCGCAAGAGCCTGCATGAACTGGGCATGAACCCCGAGCGGGTGGCGCGGTTTGTCGCGGGTGTCGAAGCGGATGCCTGGATCGTTTCGGGCGCGTCGAGGGAGGTCTTCGAGTGGTTCGCGCGGCAGGATTGTCCCACGATCGGTCTCTTCGGTCGCTTCTCCGACGTTCCGATTGCCGGGGTGGGAGTACGAAAAAGCCCGGTTCTCGTCGGTCTGGTGCGGCGATTGGCATCGCTCGGCCACCGTCGGATCGTCCTGGTCTCCCATCGCGAGCGGATCGTGCCGAGTGTCGCGTTGCTGGAGCGGAATTTCCTAGCCGCGATGGCCGAATGCGGAATTCCGACAAGCTCCTTCAACCTTCCCGAGTGGGAGCCATCGAACGTCGGTTTGCGCCAATGCATTGACGGGTTGTTCGAGCTTACCCCGCCCACCGCCCTGATTGTCGATGAACCGAAGCATTTCATTGCCATTCAGAACCACCTTGCTTCGAAAGGACTTCAGGTCGGCCGCGATGTTTCCATGGTCTGTTGTGACGCGGATCCAAGTTTCACCTGGTGCCATCCCACGGTGACGCACATTCGATGGGATGTGGGCAAGGTGGTCAACCATGTGGTGCGTTGGAGCAATCAAGTGGCGCTCGGGAAACACAGCCTCCGACAGAAGCTCTATGATGCCGTTCTCGTGGAGGGTGAGAGCATAGGCCCTGCGCCGAAGTGATCGACAACGCCTGTATCCGGGCATCCTGCGGTGACGGGTGGACCAGCCGAAGGCGACACATCGACCATTGGCGGTTCGTTCGGCTTCTCCAGCGGCAAAAGGCCGGGCCCGTTCAGGCCAAGAGATCCTTCACCACATGCCCGTGCACGTCGGTGAGGCGGAAGCGGCGGCCCTGATAGGTGTGGGTCAGGGCGGTGTGGTCGATGCCGAGCTGGTGGAGGATGGTGGCGTGGAGGTCGTGGACGTGGACCGCGCCGGGGGTGAAGTGGTGCTTCGACGGCTCGATCGGGGCACCGTCGGGCCCGGCGATGTTGTAGCCGTAGTCGTCGGTCGCGCCGTAGCTGAAGCCGGGCTTCACCCCGCCGCCGGCCATCCAGCCCGTGAAGCAGCGCGGGTGGTGGTCGCGCCCGTAGTTCGTCCTGGTGAGCTTGCCCTGCGAATAGGAAGTGCGGCCGAACTCGCCCGACCAGATCACGAGCGTGTCCTCGAGCATGCCGCGCTGCTTGAGATCACGGATCAGTCCGGCGCAGCCGTGGTCGGTTTCCCGGCACTGGGTCCGGAGCTTCCCGGGCAGGTTGTTGTGCTGATCCCAGCCGGGGTGATAGAGCTGGATGAAGGGGACGCCGCGCTCGGCGAGGCGGCGGGCCATCAGGCAATTCGCGGCGAAAGTGCCGGGTTTCTCGACGTCGGGGCCGTAGAGCTGCTTCACCGACTCCGGCTCGCCGGAAAGGTCGGTCACCTCCGGCACCGAGGTCTGCATGCGGTAGGCCATCTCGTACTGCGCGATGCGCGTCTCGATCTCGGGGTCGATCTCGTTTTCGAAGTCGAGCCGGTTGAGGGTCGAGAGCTTGTCGAGCAGCGCGCGGCGCCCGGAGCGGCAGACGCCATCGGGATTGGACAGGTAGAACACTGCGTCCTCGCCGGAGGAGAACCGCACGCCCTGATAGCGCGAGTCGAGGAAACCGGTGCCCCACAGGCGGGCGTAGAGCGGCTGGTCGGTCGGCTTGCGGGTCACCAGCACGACGAAGCCCGGCAGGTTGTCGTTCGGCGAGCCGAGGCCGTAGGTGACCCATGAGCCCATCGACGGCCTCCCGGCGATCTGCGAGCCGGTGGCGAAGAAGGTCATCGCCGGGTCGTGGTTGATCGCCTCGGTCCACAGCGACTTCACGAAGCACAGGTCATCGACCACGCCCGCGGTGTGCGGGAGCAGTTCGCTGACCCACGCGCCCGACTTGCCGTGGCGGGCGAACTCGAACTGCGAGCCGGCCAGCGGCAGGATCGCCTGGTTGGCCGACATCCCGGTGAGGCGCTGGCCGCGGCGGACCTCGTCGGGCAACGCCTGGCCGTTCATTTCGCGCAACAGCGGCTTGTGGTCGAACAGGTCATGTTGCGCCGGCCCGCCGGACATGAAGAGGTAGATCACCCGCTTCGCCTTCGGTGCAAAGTGGGCGGCGGGCAGGGTGCGGCCCTGGACAAGCGAGTGCAGGGCCGTGGCTCCGATTCCCTGGAGCAGCCGCCGGCGGGTGATGGAAAGCGGGTTCATCGCAGGGTCAGGTGGGCGTCGAGGTTGAGCAGCGCCTGCGCCAGCGCGGCATGCGCGGCCAGTTCGACGGGATCGAGCGCCGGATCGGCGGGCGATTCGCCCACCTTGAGAAGCTTCGCGGCCTCGGACGAGCCGCCACGGAAGAACTCACGCTGTTCTTCTAACAGATCGCTCAGGATTTCCACGCGCTGCGGGTCGGCGGACCTCGAGGTGACCTCCCGCCACGCCCACGCCACGCGCTCGGCGTCGTTGGCGCCGCCTTCGCGGAGGATGCGCTCGGCGAACTTGCGCGCGGCCTCGACATGCTGCGGGTCGTTGAGCGTGACGAGCGGCTGGAGCGGTGTGTTGGTGGGCATGCGCCGGGTGGTGCAGACGTCGCGGCTCGGCGTGTCGAAAACCATCATGTTCGGCGGCGTGGTGGTGCGCCGCCAGAAGGTGTAAAGCGAGCGACGATACAGGCCCTCGCCCTTGTCCGGCACGTACTGCGGCAGGAAGTTATTGAGCGTCTTCCACATCGAGCCGGGTGCCTGGTAGGGCTTCACCGGCGGACCACCGATTTTCTCGACGAGCAAGCCGGAGAGCTCAAGCGCCGAGTCGCGGATCATTTCGGCGGTGAGCCTCCGGGCCGGGCCGCGGGCGAGCAGCTCGTTCTCCGGGTCGCGCTCGGCCAGCTCCGGCCGCAGCCGCGAGTCCTGCCGGTAGGTCGCGCTGAGCACCATCTGGCGGATCGCGCGTTTCTGGTCCCACCCATGGCGGATGAAGTCACGCGCCAGCCAGTCGAGCAGTTGCGGATGCGTCGGCAGCGCGCCCTGCAGGCCGAAGTTGTCGGAGGTCACCACGATGCCGCGGCCGAAGATTTCCTGCCACAGGCGGTTGATGGTGACCCGCGCGGTGAGCGGGTGGTCGGGCATGGTCAGCCAGCGCGCGAAGCCGAGGCGATTGCGCGGCTGGTCGGCGGGGAACGGAGGCAGCCAGTCCGGCGTCTCGCGATCCACGCGCTCGCCGGGCATAGTGTAGTCACCCCGCTCCAGGATGAAGTGCGGCACGGGCTCGATTTCGCGCATGGTGACGATCTCGCCCACCTGGTCATCGGCGGAACGCAGGGCGGTGCGCGCGGCGTCGAGCGCCGCAGCCAGCTCGCGGGCGCGGGGATCGACCGCCGAGAGGAAATACTCGCGTCGCTCCGGGTCGGTGGCATCAACCTCCCCGAGCTCCGACCCGGCATGCAGCGCCCGGATCTCGAGCGCGGTCAGGGCCCGGCGATGGACGGTGATCTCATCCACGGCGCCGCCGCGAAGTCCGAAGTCGCGTCCGCGCGCGGCGAAGTTCAGCCCGCCGCCGATATGGTAGTCGCGGGTCAGGGTGTCCTTGACGACCGTCGTTTCGGCGGGTCGGCCGTTGACGAAGATCTTCAATCCGGCGGCCTTCTGCGAGCCGTCGTTGGTCACCGTCACGTGCGTCCACTCGCCGGTCGGCACAGTGCCGGTGGTCGCCACCGATGCCGCGCAGCCCGGAAACTCGCGCATCAGGCTCCAGCGCAGCCGTCCCTCTTCCAACAACAGCTCGTAACCCGAGTAGTTGGCGTCGAAGGACGAGGTGTTGGCGAAGACGACCGCCCGCGGGTAGTCCTCGCCCGGCTTGAGCCACAGCGAGATGGTGAGCGGTTGCTCGGAGTGGGCGATGCCGAATGGCGGGACCGAAACCGCGTCGTCACCGTTGGTCGTCACGCCCTGGCCCGCGGCACCCGGCCCGCGGGTGTTGCCGCCGATCTTCGCGTCCTTGCCGGGGTCCCGGGAATTGCCACCGACCGCATCGCCATCGAAGGAGAAGTGGCCGACGAACCCGGGACGCGGATACTCCGCGCGATCCCATGCCTCGAAGGCCGACTCCGCCTCGGTCGAGGCGAGATATCCGTCGTAGGCGGCGCGCGCCTTTTCCACCTCGCCGCGCAGGCGGGCGAGCTGCTCCTCCTGCTCGGGAGTCGGCAGGCGCAGCGCCGGCTGGGGCAGGACGATCCCCTTGTTGCTCCCGCCCTGGACGAGGCCGAACTCGTCGATGCTGTTGAAGAACGCCCCCAGCGAATAGTAGTCGCGCATCGACACCGGGTCGTACTTGTGGTCGTGGCAGCGGGCACACTCCATGGTCAGCCCGAGAAAGGCGGTGCCGACGGTGTGGACGCGGTCGGAGATCCCGTCCTGGCGGAACTCCTCGGGCACCGAGCCGCCCTCGTTGGTCTTGCGGTGGATGCGGTTGAAGGCGGTCGCCAGCTTCTGGTCGCGGGTGGCGCCGGGCAGCAGGTCGCCGGCGAGCTGCTCGATGATGAACTCGTCGATCGGCAGGTTGCGGTTGAAGGCGTCGATCACCCAGTCGCGGTACGGCCATGCGTCGGTCTTCACGTCGGCCTGGTAGCCGAAGGAATCGGCGTAGCGGGCGAGGTCGAGCCACGGCACCGCCATCCGCTCGCCGTAGCGCGGCGATGCGAGCAGCCGGTCGACCACCCGCTCGAAGGCGTCCTCCGACTCGTCGGCGAGGAACTCGTCGAACTCGGCGTGGGTCGGCGGTAGTCCTGTCAGGTCGTAGGTGACCCGCCGCAGCCAGCGCTCGCGGGGCGCCGGCGGCGAGGGCTGCAGGCCCTCGGCCTCGAGCCGGGCGAGGATGAACCGGTCGATCGGGCTGCGCGGCCATTCGGCGTCGCGGACCGCCGGCACCGGAACCTCGGCCGGAACCGGGACGAAGGCCCAGTGCGGCTCGTATTCCGCGCCCGCCTCGATCCACCTCCGCAGGATGTCCTTTTCCCCGGCGGTCAGAGAAAGGTGCGACTCGGGCGGCGGCATGATCTCGTCGGGATCATCGGAGAGAATCCGGTGCCACATTTCCGACGTCTCCGCGTCGCCCGGCACCAGGACCCGCCGACCCGATTCGGCGACGGCGCCGTGGGAGTGTTCCGCGGCATCCAGCCTCAGGTCCGCCTTGTTGCCGGCCTTGTCGGGGCCGTGGCAGAGGAAACAGTTGTCCGAGAGGATCGGACGCACGTCGCGGTTGTACGACGGAGGCTCCGCGGCAACCACCGCGGTCACCAGCCCGACTGCCAGCCACCAACGCATGGCGGATACTACGATACGGAACGGGAGACATTGCAAACGGTCCTTTGCACTTGCCGCAGGAACGTCGGGATGGCGGGCTTGCAGTCATGAAGTGCGGCCACTGCGGCGGAAGGCTCGAGGGCAACCTGACGGTCTGTCCGTTCTGCGGGACGCGGCAGGACGTCGACCTCCAGCAGATCCACCATCGCGACCTCGGCAATGACGGATCGATGCCCTGTCCGGGCTGCGAGGCCACGCTCGGCGTGATCGAGTTCGACACCGACCCGCCCATCCGCATCGAGCGCTGCGACCATTGCCTCGGGCTGTTCTTCAACCCCGGCGAACTGGTCGCCCTGCTCGAGCAGAAGACCAATCCGCTGGTGTGGCTCGACCGCCAGCGCCTCGGCGAGATCGCCGAGAATTTCGGCTACAACCACGAGGTGGTCTACCTGAAATGCCCGATGTGCCACGAACGGATGAGCCACCTGAATTTCGGCGGCGAGAGCGGCGTGATCCTCGACCGCTGCGGCACCCACGGCGTGTGGGTCCAGGGCGGCGAGCTGAGGCGCCTGCTCGAGTGGTGGCGGGCCGGGGGAAAGCACATCCATCAGGCGAACGAGCAGGAGAAGGTCGCGCGGCTGAAGTCCCGACACCTGCCTCCGATGGGCTCCGACATGGGGCGGTCGCGGACCGGAGGAGTCGACTGGAGCCAGCTCGACACGCCGGCGGACGACTACCTCAGCGGCGGCGAGGCGGTGGTCAGCGCGGTGAAAGCCCTGCTCTCGGCGTTCTTCCGCTGATCACCGGGAGAGCGGCGCGCTCATGACCGCACGTCCCTTGCTCATGGCGCTGCGATGGACTGGGCGCGCTCGGTATCCGACAGGCAGGGGCCGGACTCATCGACCGGCCTTTTTTGAGAACCTCAGATCCCGGCCAGCCGACGAGCCTCGGCGAGCGCCTCGGTCGCCCCGAGCTCGGCGCACCATTTCTCGACGTAGGGCCAGTCGAGGGTGTCGGACTCGGACTGGATCGGCATCCTTCGTGGACCGCGGTATGCTGTAGAGGTTTGTGGCGAAGGATCCGGTGACCATGTAGGGGACCTGGAGACGTTCCAGCTCCGCCAGCACGGCAGCGAGGGCATCGTTGGATCTCATGGGGCGATCTTCTGCTCAGTCCGCCTTCCAATTTCGATGCGACGGCGAAGCTCGGCCTCCACCTGATCCTGAGTGAAATCGGGATGGCGGTGGCGAATGCCGGAGCGGCTGATCTCGCAGGCCTCGTCAAAAAGCTCACCACCCGCCAGAAAGCGCTCCGCGCGGGTCATCCGCTTCGCCCGCTCCAGCTTCTCCCGGTCGATCGCCGCCGCCAGCTCCGCGATGTCGTCCATGCGTGGAATCTACCCGCCGCGCCCGGTTTTGAAAACTCGCAATCACCCGCCGGCGCGGTCACGCTCGCAGCGCGATGGCCATGATTTCCCGCCGCAAGCAGCGCTACCCGGGCTCGCCGGCCCTGGTCCAGTACCTGTTCCGCTTCGACCGCCTGCGCGACATCCCATCGGTCTACGAGGACCTCACCCGTTTCGCCGGGTCGATGCCCTACGAGAATCCCAAGGGCGAGGAAACGCTCTGGCTCACGGTCTACTACGACCCCGAGCACATGCGCGAGCTGCGGCCGAAGCTCACGAAGATCTACTCCGAACTGAAAGTCGGCGGCGATGCCGACCACCACGAGCACCTGATGGTCGACCGCATCGACTTCGGCGAGTTCGGCAACTCGCGGCCCTTCCGCATCCGCATCACCAACGTCTACAACGACAACTCCGACTACTTCTACGTCAAGCACGTCGACGCCTCGCGGATCTACGGCCTCGAGCTCGAGCACATCCTTTCCCCCAACCGCATCAACTACCTCATCCAGGGCAACACGCTCATCGAGGAACACATCGCCGGCGTGCCGGGCGACGTCTTCCTGCGCGACTACCTGCCCGACCCGGCCCTCAACCGGGTCCGCATCGCCAAGGAGTTCACCAAGTTCACCGAGCGCTGCTTCATCCGCCTGCTCGGCGACATGCGCAGCGTGAACTACGTCGTCGACATCACCCCGGACTTCGAGGAAGTGCAGTACCGGGTGCGCCCGATCGACTTCGACCAGCAGAGCTACGAGGGTCGGGGAAAGACCTACCTCGCCTACCGCTTCGACTCGAACCGGTCGGTCACCCGTCTCGCCTTCAAGTCGCTCGACCGCAAGTCGATCGACCAGTACGTCGCCGAGGAACACGCGCAGATGACCCAGCGGGCGAAGGTCGAGGCCGCGCGGCTGAAGGCGCTGCTGGGCGTCATGCGGCGCGATGACATCGCCCCGCGCGAGCACGTCCGCCGGCTCGCACGCGACCTGGCGAAATACCACCACACCGACATCTTCCGCGACTGCGAGACCATGGGCGAACTCACCGCCGCCCACATCTCGCACATGCTGGAGCTGTAGGACGCAACGGACGGCTGCGGCACCATCAGGCCGGTGGCCGGGTGGCGGCCTTGCCTCCCATGAAGGCGGCGCCGACGATCAGAACCTGCAGGTGGTCACCGTCGTCCACAGGGCGTCATCGGGTGTTGACGGGAGTATCAAAAATGATACGCTCCGCTGTGGCTCCACCCGCACCACGCCCACTACGAACGATCTTCTTCCAGACCGAGGCCGGGAACGAACCGGTTCGGGACTGGTTGAGGGAGCAGCCGAAAGCCGATCAGAAAGTGATCGGAGCCGACATCCTCGCCGTTCAGTGGAAGTGGCCGGTTGGCAAGCCGCTGGTCGATTCTCTCGGCGGAGGGCTTTGGGAAGTCCGCTCTTCGCTGGGAGGTCGCATCGCCCGGGTATTCTTCGTGGTCGTGAACGAGGAAATCGTCCTGCTTCACGGCTTCATCAAGAAATCCCGGACGCCACCGAAAAAGGACTTGGATTTGGCCCGAAGCCGCCAGTCCGCCTACATGAAAGGAGAAACGAACGATGAAAGAGAAGGCACGCACAAACGCCCACCGCGGAAGTGATTTCAGCGACTTCCTGGCGGAGGAGGGGCTCGTGCCCGAAGTCGAGGGGCTCGCACTGAAGCGGGTGGTTGCCCTCCAGATGCAGGAAGCTCTCGATCATGAGAAGCTGTCCAAGACGGAGCTGGCCAAGAGGATGAAGACCAGTCGGGCGGCATTGGACCGCATCCTGGACCCGACGAATCCGTCGTTGACCGTTGCCAGCCTCGGGAAGGCGGCGGCTGCGCTTGGGCGGAAGGTGGACCTCAAGCTGGTTCCCGCCTGAGCCAGACGGCCGCGCCCGATCCATGCCCGTGATGTTGCGGCGGACCGACCGGCGAGTCGGGGAGCCTCCACGGGCTGTCCCGACTTTCCCGTCTCGACGCCCCGCCTCGTCCTTTCCATCCTCCACCCCATGGAATTCGTCACCGTGGCCGCGCTCAAGCAGCAGGCCGGCGAGCAGCCGCAGCGGCTCGCCGTCGATGCCGAACTGCAGAGCCGCAGCGAGCGCCACACCAAGCCCGGCAAGCCCTACCTCGTGCTCACCTCCGCCGACGCCACCGGCAGCTTCGGGCTCAACGCCTGGTCCGACGCCCCGCTCTTCGAGGCGGCGCAGGGCTTCGCCGACGGCACCGTGCTGCGCCTCGATGCCGAGTGGACGCAGAACCAGTTCGGCCTGAACGCCGCCACCCTCTCCTGGGAGAAGCTCGGCGGCGACGCGCTCGAGGCCTTCTACGCCGGCGATGCCGAGACCGCGGAGAAGCAGCGGGAGGCCTGGAACACAATCACCGCCTTCTGCGAAGCGATCACCGACCCGCGGCTGTCGGCGCTCGTGGACCGCTTGCTCGGTGAGTTCGAGGACCGTTTCCGGCGGGCCGCCGCGGCGCGGAGGAACCACCCCGCCCGGCGCGGCGGGTTGTGCGAACACGTCGCGCAGATGATGCGCTCGGCGGACGCGGTGTGCGGCGTCTACCCGCAGCTCAACCGCGACCTGATGCTCGCCGGCGTGCTTTTCCACGACTGCGGCAAGCTGTGGGAGAACCAGTACCCCGAACGCGGCTTCGCGCAGAACCAGTCGCTCTACGGCGAAATGCTCGGCCACATCCCGATGGGCATCGAACTGGTCAACAAGCTGTGGCACGAGGTCGCCGACTCGCCCGCGGGCAAGGACTGGCTCGCGCTCGATCCTCCCAGCGAAACGGTGCGCCTGCATCTGCTGCACCTCATCGCCGCCCACCACGGCGAGTACGAGTTCGGCTCGCCCACCCTGCCGCGCACGCCCGAGGCCTTCGCGCTGCACTACATCGACAACCTCGACGCCAAGCTCGAGATGGTGAAGGACGCCTATGCCGAGTCGAACGAGATCGCGGCCGACATCTTCGAGAAGCGCTTCCCGCTGCCCGCGAACCTCGTCGCGCCGCTGGCCGCTTTCGAGGGCGAACCACCGGCTTCTCCGGCACCACCCGGCCAACTTCTCTAACCGGAGACGGACGATGGAACACTCCGACGGCATCCTCGTCCGGCTGACCAAGCTCACCGACACCAGCCTGATCGTCCACTGGTTCACCGCGGACGCCGGACTGATCAAGACGGTGGCCAAGGGCGCGCGACGGCCGAAGAGCCCCTTCGCCGGCAAGCTCGACCTGTTCTTCTCGTCGGAGGTCCACTGGAGCCGGGCGCGGCGCGGCGAGCTCCACGCCCTGCGCGAAGCCGAGCCGCACGACTGCCGCGAGCGCATCCGCCGCGACTACCGCTCGACGCTGCTCGCCAGCTACTTCTGCCGTCTGCTGGAGACCGCCGTGGAACGCGAGCACCCCGAACCCTCGCTGCACGACCTGCTGCGCCGGGCGCTCGACCACATCGACGGCTCGGGTGCCTCGGCGCGGGCCCTGGGACACTTCGAAACCGAGCTCGCCCGGCTCCTCGGCCTCGGCCACGAACGTCGCCGGGCGGCCCAGGCCCTGCGGGAAGCCCTCGGCGGCCTCCCGGGCCAGCGGGATCAAGCCCTCCAGGCCCTCGCGGATTCCGCGAAAAACCCCTTTCCTGATCGTTCATCAGGCCTTTAACTGTATTTACAACGTCATGGACTCTCCCACCGCCACCCTCATCCAGATCCTGCGGGAACGCGTCGATTCGCTCGTTGCCAAGGGCGACTACGACGAGGCCGTGCACGCGGCCACCGCGGCGGTGGAGAAAGCCCAGCAGGCGCTCAGCTCCGACCTCGAGAGCGTCGATGAATTCGTCTCCACCCTGGAGGTCCGGGGCGAGCTGTTTCGACGTCTCCAGCGCTTCGACGAGGCACGGGACGATTTCAAGCACGCGCTCGATCAGCTCGAGAACCGCCCGGACCGCCAGCTCCAGGTGGCGCGCATCACCGCGTCGTATGGCGCGGCGCACGACGCGCTCGGCAACAGCGAACGCGCCGCCCGGTTGTGGGAAAGGGCGCTGCAGCTCTTCGAGGAAAACGACCCGCCGGCCCTCATCGACGTCGCGGTGATGGCGAACAACCTCGCCTACCTGAAGAAGGCCGACGGCGACGTGGACGGCGCCGAGACCTACTTCCTGCGCTCGCTTGAAATCCTGCACCGCGAACTGGGTCCCGAGCACGAGGAGACCGCCACCCTTTCCAACAATCTCGGAGCCCTCTACCAGAGCGCCGGCTACTACGAGCAGGCGCGCGAGATGCACATGATGGCGCTCGAGGCGCGCCGCAAGCTCTTCGGCGACGAGCATCCGGACACCGCGCAGTCGCACAACAACCTGGCGCTCGCCCTGCTCGAGACCGGCGACCGCTCGTGGGCCCGCCGCCACTTCGAGAAGGCCCTCAACGCCTTCGAGCAGCTCGGTGACGAATACCGCGACGACCTCGAGGCGGTGGCGTCGAACTACTGCGACTTCCTCCGCAACGAGGGCGAGAACTCAGAGGCCGACCGCATCGAGGAACGCGTCGGCGCGGTGGGCGCGTGAGGCGATCCGCCTACCTCACCACCTCGAAGGTCTCGCCGAGCAGCCATTTTCGGACCACCTCGCGGTTGGCCGTGAGGTTGCCCTGCACCCGGTAGTTCGAGCGACGTAGTACTTCGGCCTCGGCCTCGGCCTCGTCGACCACGCACCACGGCGAGGAACCCGACGAGTGGACGAAGCGGAACCCGCCGGGACGGCTGACGATGAAGCCGACATGCGTGTCGAGTCCGACGATCCGCACGCCGGCCGGCAGCTCGCGAAGCTCGGCGGCGTACTGCTCGTAGGGCACGCCGACCCGCAGCGACATCTCGCGCTTCGGCAGGAAGGTGCGGAGGATGTTTTGCGACGGCTGGCGGGCGAGCCGGTAGCGGTCGACCCGGAAACCGGCGTCGCGCAGCACCGTCGCGACGAAGTAGCCGCAGGCGATCTTGCCGCCACCGGGCGTCTCGCAATGGCCGTTGAAGTCCCATGGCGTGCCGAGCCAGCAGCCCATCAGGTCGGGCAGCGCCGTTTCGAGGAACACGGCCGCCTCCTCGATCACCGCGTCGCGCCCGCCTTCGTCGACCGCCTCCCGGTAGCGTCCTTCCAGGTCCTTCCGCCACCGCTCGGTCTCCTCCTTGAGCACCTCGTAGCGATCCGGATCGGGCTGTGGCGGCTGCCTGCCGATCACCAGCACGGGCTCGCCATGGCGCTTCCAGAGCTCGCCAAGCTCCGCCCGGAACCACCATGCCGCCCCGCCGGCGATCAGCGCCAGCAGCAGCACGGTCCCGAGGCAGGAACGCTTCATCGTTCAGATCTCCGGGCGCACCGGAATGCCGCGCTCGGCGAAGTATCGCTTGGCCTCGCCCACGGTGTGGGTGCCGAAGTGAAAGATGCTCGCCGCCAGCACCGCGTCGGCCTTGCCCCGGTCCAGCACCTCGACCATGTGCTCGAGGTTGCCCGCGCCGCCGCTGGCGATCACCGGGATGCCGACCGCCTCGGAAACGGTCGCCGTCAACTCGCAATCGTAGCCGGCCTGGGTGCCATCGGCATCCATGCTGGTCAGCAGGATCTCACCCGCGCCACGCCGCCAGACCTCCTTGGCCCATTCGACGGCGTCGAGCCCCACCGGCGTGCGTCCGCCGTGGGTGTACACGCCCCACTTCCCGGGAGCCTCGCGCTTGGCGTCGATCGCCACCACGATGCACTGCGCCCCGAAGGCCTTCGCTCCCGCATCGACGAGGCCCGGGTTGTTCACCGCCGCCGTGTTCACGCCGACCTTGTCGGCCCCGGCGAGCAGCATCTCGCGCATGTTCTCCACCGTGCGGATGCCGCCGCCCACGGTCAGCGGGATGAAGCAATGCTCCGCGGTGCGCCGCACCACATCGACCATCGTCGCGCGGTTGTCCGACGAGGCGGTGATGTCGAGAAAGACGAGTTCGTCGGCCTGCTGTTCGTTGTAGGCCATGGCGCACTCGACCGGATCGCCGGCGTCGATGAGATCGACGAAATTGACGCCCTTGACCACGCGACCGTCGGTCACGTCAAGACACGGAATGATGCGTTTCGCGAGCACCGCGCGAGCAAAGCCCGCGGAAGCCCGCTTGTCCATCCCGCGGGGACGGCCCGGCGTTCCTCAGGCGATGCCTTCTTCCTCCGCGAGCTGCCGCTCGTGGCTCCAGAAGCCCCAGACGATCGCGCCGAGACCGCCGGTGAGGAGGGCCAGGTTGACGTTCTTCACGAGCGTCAGGAGAAGCGGGTCGAACTGATGCACGGTCAGCGGCGTGACCACCTGGCCGAAAAGAAGGATGCCGATGCGTCCGGCGATGATGGCCAGCGCGCCCCAGGTCATGAGGGCGGCGCTGCGGCCCGGCAGGCGCTGGGCCAAGCGCACGGCGGCGAACGCCACCAGCCCGAGGCCCAGCACACCGAACAGATCGAGCAGGAAGCCCTGCTGGATAACGATTTCAAACAAGAGGTTCATGAGAGGAGCGGCTTGGTCGCGCGGACCGGTTCGAAGAGACGGGCGTGGAGGGCAAGGCCGAGGCCGAACAGGAACCAGCCGCCGTTCATCGACAGCATCTTGACCAGATGCCACCCGAGCGCGACGGCCGGATCGGCATCCGGGCGGAACATCACAAGGCCCATGGGCACCAGGACCTTGGCGTCGTAGAGCGGCAGCACCACCGCGTAGCCGAAGGCCAGCAGCAGCGCCCCGGCGACCAGCACGCGGGCCGGCCAGCCGGATCGATGACGCGCCAGCCGCCAGGCGACCAACAGGAGGACCAGACCCATCAGGATCAGGAAAACGGGCCGCATGGCCTGACTAGGCTCGAGAGCGGCCAACAGCGTGGGGGGGAATGCAGTCGGCACCCTGATAGATAACCATCAACACAACTCGTTGAGCAAGAGTTGTTAACAACGGATTGTCGGACTACCAAGATGATATTATTTCTAATATATCCTTAGCGTCCGCCTGGGTAGAGTTGTTCTCAGCAAAGCCGCACCATGTCCTTGATGAACTGGCCCCAGAGGAAGAACAGGCCGCGGATCGAATACTCGAAGTGCCGGGAATCCGCTGCGGGCCGGATGATGCCGGCCTCCAGGTTGTGGCGGATCTGCTCCTTCATCTCGGCCTCGATCGAGGCCTCGATCATGTCGGGGTCCGGCACCCGGAGTGTGTCGCGCCCGACTCCGATGCGGTCGAGGAACTGGTGGTGGTCCTTCAGGATCTCGTGGAAGCAGTTGCGCTCGCAGGGCACGTGGTTCCAGCGGACCTTCGGCGAACATTTCAGCGTCGGCGAAAAGGGGAAGTTCGTCGTCCGCAGGATGCGGCCGTCGGCATCGCGCGACGTGACGGCCATGAAGGCGAAGGCCACCTCGCCCTGCTCGCAGAGGCACACGCTGGCCTCGGCCCTTTCCTCCGGGTGCCAGTAGATCTGGAAGAACTGCTGCATGCCGGCCCATTCCCAGCCGCAGTCATCGACGTGCTCGAAGCCCGCCTCCTCCATTCCCATCGCCGCCTCCGGGGCATTCGGGAAAAAGGCCGGGTCCGGCACGTGGCGGTGCCGCAGCCGGTTCTCCATCGGCAGACGCATGCGGCGGATGCGGGTGAGCAGCTCGATCCAGGGCAGGAGAAACCAGGGGATCACGCCGAGGAAACCGAGCCACCACTTGCCGGTGAGGAAATAGAAGGCGGCGAAGCCGGCGACGAGGAACGTGAAGGCCCCAAGCTTGCGCGGCAGCGCGATCCTGGACGAGCGCAGGCCGATGGCCAGCGCCACCAAACCGATGACGACCAGAGGCTCACGCATGCTGACTCAACCGTTCCATTCCGCCGAAGCGCCGCAGGCAAGGTCCGGAACATCCAGCCGTCAAGCAGCCGTTTTCCTTTCCCTGCCGAAAGTACTTGTCGTCGTCACGCCCGTTCCTGTCCAGCGATACCTGATCTGGCGGCGACCTCCGGTCCGTGCCACAGTCCCGGCGATGGCCATCGAATCCTACGAGTCCTTCCGCCCGGAGATCGACCCCAGCGCCTTCGTCGCGGGCAGCGCCGACGTGATTGGCCGCGTGACCCTGCACGAGGAATCCAGCGTGTGGTACAACACGACGCTGCGCGGCGACATCAACGAGATCGTCATCGGCCCGCGCTCGAACATCCAGGACAACGCCGTGGTCCACCTGGCCGACGACTACGGCTGCTACGTCGGGGAGCTGTGCACGGTCGGCCACTCGGCGGTGATCCACGCCTGCACGATCAAGGACGAGGTGCTGGTCGGCATGGGCGCCATCGTCCTCGACGGCGCGGTGATCGGGGAGCGGAGCATCATCGGCGCCGGAGCGCTGGTCACCGGCGGCACCGAGATTCCACCCGGGTCACTCGTGCTTGGCTCGCCCGCCAAGGTCGTGCGAACGCTTTCTCAGGAAGAGCAGCAGGGCGTGAAACACTGGGCCGAAAAGTACGTCGTCCAGTCCCGCAAGTTCATGGCGCGGTGAGGTGCGCCGGTTATGAAACCGGCACCCGGGAAGATCCGGCGAGAGAAGGAACCCGCCGCGTGGCTCCCGCCGCGCAACGCAACGTCCTTCGTTGAAGGCCGATCCGCCGCCCTCCGGTGACGTGATGCTCAATAGTTCGTCATCACGTTTCCATTCTCCCCTTCCACCACCCAACGCTGGTCCAACCTCCCAACCCGATAGGTCGCTGAGAATGCGCCACTGTCGATCCACGGCGTCGCCGCGACACGCAGTCCGCCGCGTTCCCGATCAAGGCCGCCCCATACACCGTGAGCGCCCCTGCGCCATGGCGTGAAGAAATGCTCGCGGTAAACCTCCCGGTTCGCCTCGCGATCAGGGCGCGTCTCCGGTCTTCCGTCTTCAAGTCTTCCGTCTCCCGTCTCCCGCGCGGCGGGCCTACTTCCCCGCCTCCTCGAGGTGCTTCTCGACACAGGCGAGGATGGTCTCGAAGTCGGAGGTCTTGCTGACGAAGGGCAGGCCGCCGGTGACGGTCTCGCCGTCGATGCTGTCGGGGTTCTCCTCGACCAGGGCGGTGAGCATCATCACCGGCATCTGCGAAAGCACGGGGTCATCGCGGAACTTCGCGACGATGTCGCCGCCGTCCATTCCCGGCATCACCACGTCCACGATGCACAGGTGCGGCCGGAACTCGCGAGCGGCCTGCACCGCGTGGTCCGAGTCGTTGACGGTGCGGACCAGGAAATCGCCCGCCTCCACGAGGTTCGCCTTCAGCAGCTCGGTGAAGTCCGGCTCGTCGTCGATGATCAGGATGCGGGTCGATCTCATGGCATATCGTTCTAGCTCCAATCGCCACCGAGGGACAAGGCAAAGGAACGGACTTCGACCAGGACGCAAACGGCGGGCGATGATTGAGCAATTTCGCGGAACCCGCGGCCGCCTTCCCGGAGTAGAAGATCGGGTGGCGGCAGGATAAGCCCCGCACCTTCCTCATGGCCTCCGCCCTTTCCTCCATCGCGCTCGCCGGAACGGTCTCGCTGGCCCCTCTCGTGGCGGCCGAGACCGGGGCTCCGGCCGACGCTCCCTTCCCGCTCGTCGAAAGTGGCGAGGCCGCCGGGATCTGGGTGGCCGACGACGACTGGGAGGTCGCCCGCATCGCCGCGCGGGATCTGGCCGACGACATTCGACGGGTCAGCGGAGTCGAGGCCGGGCTCTCCAGCGCCGCCGGCGATCTCGGTCCGAACGCGGTGATCATCGGCACGCTGGGGCGCAGCCCGCTGGTCGATCGCCTGGTCGAAGAGGAACGGATCGATGTTTCGGATCTCACCGGGAAATGGGAGACCTTCGTCATCCAAGGTGTCTCCGATCCGCTTCCCGGCATCGACCGCGCGCTGGTGGTCGCCGGCAGCGACCGTCGCGGCACGGCCTACGGTGTCTACGAAATCTCCCGCCGGATCGGCGTCTCGCCCTGGTACTGGTGGGCCGACGTGACACCGTCGCACCGGGACACGCTCCACGTTTCGACCGTCCGGACGAAAGTCGGACCGCCGGCCGTGAAATACCGCGGCATCTTCATCAACGACGAGATGTGGGGCATCCGGCCGTGGGCCGAGGGAACCTTCGCGCCCGAGGAGGGCAAGGGGCTCGGGCCGAAGACCCATGCGAGGATCTTCGAGCTGCTGCTGCGGCTGCGCGCCAACCACCTGTGGCCCGCGATGCACCTGCACACGATTCCCTTCAACACCTACGAGGAGAACAGGAGGGTCGCCGACGACTACGCGATCGTCATGGGATCGAGCCACATCGAGCCGATGCTGCGCAACAGCTTCCCCCACGCGGAATGGGACCGCGAGGGCGGCGGCGAGTGGAACTACCTGACCAACCGCGACGAGATCCGCAACTACTGGGAACGTCGTATCAAAACCAACGGCCGCTACGAGAACGTCTACACGCTCGGCATGCGAGGTCAGGACGACGAGCCGATGCTCGGCGGAAGCACCCGGGAAGAGAAGATCGCCACGCTCGAGCGGATCTTCCGCGACCAGCGCGAGATCCTCACCCGCCACATCGATCCCGATCCGGCGAAGATTCCGCAGGTCTTCATCCCCTACACCGAGGTCCTGGGACTCTACGACGCCGGCATGGAGGTGCCGGAGGACGTCACGATCTGCTGGCCCGACGACAACTTCGGCTACCTCCGCCGCCTGCCCACCGAGGCCGAGCGCGCCCGCCCCGGCGGCTCCGGCATCTACTACCACCTCCAGTGGCTCAACGGCGCGACCACCGCCTACACCTGGCTGAACACCATGCCGCCGCCGCTGATCGCCACCGAGCTGCGCAAGGCCTGGGAGCATGGGGCCGACCGCCTGTGGATGCTCAACGTCGGCGACATCAAGCCGGGCGAGATCGGCACCGAGTTCATTCTCGAGATGGCCTGGGATCCCGGCCGTCTCGGGCCTCGCGACGTCCGTCGCTGGCTCGCCGAATGGGCCGGTCGCGACCTCGACGAACGCTTCGCGGACGAGATCGCCGACATCATGATGGACTACTACCAACTCGGCTTCATCCGCCGACCCGAGCACCTCCTGCAATGCGCCCCCGACGGACCGCTCCGCATCTCCTGGTTCAACGACGTCGAGGCTTCGCAACGGCTCGAACATTACGCCGACCTCACCCGCCGGGCCGAGCGCATCCACCGACAACTCCCCGACCCGCGGAAGGCGGCCTTCTTCCAACTCGTGCTCTACCCGGTGAAGGCCGCATCGTTGATGAACCACAAGATCCTCCACGCCGACCGGAGTCTCCGCGACGGCGCCGCCGGCCGCGCCACCGCCCTGCGCCACGCCGAAGCCGCCCGCCATGCGGCCGCGGGCATCCGCGAGCTCGACGAGCACTACAACCACCACCTCACCGGCGTCGGCGACAAGTGGCGCCACATGATGACCAGCACGCCGGGGCCGTGGGGCAACCAACGCCGCCAGTTCGAGATGCCGCCGCTCAGCGAGTTCCGCGGCGGCGGGCCAGCAGCCCTGGAAGTCCTGCCGGAGGGAGGAAAACCGGACGTCCTTGCCGACTTCAGCATCCACACCCGCAACCGGCGCTCCCTCAGCCTCTTCAACCAGGGCCGCGGCGAGATCGAATGGGCCGCAAGCCCCTCGCAATCGTGGCTGAAGGTCGAGCCGAAGAGCGGACGCTTCGAAGAGGAGCAAACGCTGGCGGTCTCCATCGACTGGGACGCGCTCCCCGCCGATCCGCCGCCTGCGTCGATCACGATCTCCAGCAATGCGGGGCGAGCCACCGTCGAAGTCCCGGTCTTCGCCCCCGCCTCGCCCGAGCGCGACGAACTGAGCGGTTTCATCGAAAGCCACGGCTGCGTGAGCATGGAGGCCGAGCATTTCACCCGCCGCCACGATCGCGGAGGAGCGGGCTGGAAGGTGGTCGAGGGACTGGGTCGCCGTGGCGACTCAATGATCGTCTTCCCGACGACCGTTCCGACCTGGACCGCCGACATCCGTTCTAACAGCCCCGCGCTCGAGTTCGACATGCATCTCTTCAGCACCGGCGGGTTCGAGCTGCACCTCGACTGCCTGCCGACCCATCCGGTGTCACCGGCACAAGGCACCCGGCTGGCCGTGAGCCTCGACGGCGGCGAGCCGTGGATCCCGACGGCATACGAGCCGCATGGCTGGGAGGAACGCCTCTCCAACCTGCGGCGCTGGAAAACCGTCGTCACCATCGACCGCCCCGGCCCGCACACGCTCACCGTGTGGATGGTCGATCCCGGCGTCATCCTCGACCGTGTGGTCCTCCACACGAGGAAGCCCGAGCCCTCCTACCTCGGCCCGCCGGAGTCGGTTTGGAGGTGAGCGGGTGGTGACCAAGATTGCCCGAGTCCGACGCTTCCGGGCTGCCAAAGGCATCCTGCAGAAGGTTCTTGATCTCCAATTTAAAAGTGTTCAAATGAGCATTATGGAACAAGCCCATCAGGAGCTTCTGGCGACCATCTTCAGGAGAGGTTATCGAAAGGAATCGAGAACCGTGCGCTTCAGTCACGCGGAGCTGGTGAATCTCGCACGGCACTTCGGCATCCCGACTCCAGACACGCCGAGGGAGCTGCTCTTCTCGATCCTCAACCGTGATCCGCTTCCAAAAGCCATATTGGATACCGAGACCGAAGGTGAGGAGTGGATCATCCGCTCGGCGGGCCGGGATGCGGCTGAATTCGCACTGGTTCCCTTGCACCGTCTCCTCCCGAATCCGAAACGCTACAACATCACGATCATCGAAACCACACAAGCATCCTCGCCACGCCACACCCTGACGAGCAGGGCCTTGCTGTCGAAGATCCGCCGCCACCAACTGATCAATACTTTCCTCGGCGTCTCGGCATGCCCACTTCACGGAATCCTGGAGAAACCGGACAATCACCCAGGATCGAAATCGACCGGACAGCTTTACCTCGGCCAGAGTCGGTGGGGCGACCGCTGCCTGATCCCGGTCCAGGCAACTCCCATTCTCGATCCCATTCCGACAGCCATCACCAAGAGCCACATCGCTCGATGCAGAGAGAAGTTTCCACATCTCTCCTGCCGCCCGGTCGCGGCCCAGTTCACGGACACTTCACGGATCGCCATGTTCGAGCTGTGTCTCGATGGCACTGGCGCGGTGAAGCTCGCCGACGAGCGTCACTACGAAATCGTCCCGAGCTGCGAGATTCTCTTCCGGAGCCCTGCCGCGTGCGATTCTTGACAGCCAGTCCAAAACCACGTCGTTTCGTCGTGGATCGGGATTTCGAGTTCCGCAACAGGAGTTCATCGGGTCATGTGACATTGCCGAATATCGAGGTCATGAAGATCCAAAATCATCGAGGATCCCCGCTCTCCAGTGGAACACAAGAAGCTCGCCCCAGGACTCTACGAACGCCTTCTCGACGAAGAGCTCGCCGAATTGCTGCGGGACCATCCCGAGCTCAGCTACACCCTTGAGAAGCTCGACGCCGAGAGCGAGCCATCCGCCTACAGTCGGTTTATCCAACAACTCCTCCTCCAAGCCCTGCCCGGAACGAAGCCCGGCACCCGTCTCGAACTGATCAACCGGTTGGTCGTGCTTCTGGCCGCAAGGGACGGACTCGAATACACCAAGTGTCGGCGTCTGCTCTCGGAGCCCAAAACGCTCCTGACCCAGCTCCGTCCGGCTGGGCAGTCGTCACCCTGGCCGCAACCGGAAACGCCCATCTCCATCAGCAGCCTGCTGACCGGGAGCGCGGACGACCCGCCGTTGGAGCGGGAGATCCGGACCGAACTCCTGAGCTGCGACCGGGTCGATATCCTGGTCTCGTTCGTAAAATGGTCAGGACTTTCGCTGCTGATGTCGGCGTTCGAGGAGATCGAGATGCGAAGCGTGCCGGTCCGCATCATCACCACCTCCTACATGGGCGCCTCCGATCCGCATGCGATCGAGTGGCTCGCCAAGAGGCGCAACGTGAGCATCCGGATCTCGTACGACACCGAGCGCACCCGCCTTCATGCCAAGGCCTATCATTTCCATCGGGCCAGCGGGTATACGACCGCTTACATCGGCTCCGCCAACATGAGCCGCCCGGCCATGACCAGCGGACTGGAATGGACGGTGAAGGTGACCGCCCAGGACATGCCCCACGTGCTCGAGCGCTTCACCGCGGAGTTCGAGACCTACTGGAACCACGAAAGCTTCGTTCCCTACGACACAACCCAGGCCATCCGGTTCCGGGAAGCCATCGACAGTGTTAGAAGCCCGGCCGACGGCGGAGGAACGCGCTTCTTCGCGGACCTTAAACCTCACCCATTCCAAGAGCGGGTGCTCGAAGCCCTCGACGCCGCGAGGCTCGACGGCTCGCGTAGAAACCTCGTGGTCGCCGCCACCGGAACAGGCAAGACGGTCATGGCGGCCTTCGACTATGCCCGTTTCCGGCGACAGAGATCTGAGGAAACGCGCCTCCTCTTCGTCGTCCACCGCAAGGAGATTCTCCAGCAGGCCCGCGACTGCTTCCGCGCCGTCCTTCGGGATTTCAACTTCGGCGACCTGCTCGTGGACGGTCACCGCCCCACGCGGTGGGACGCCGTGTTCGCCTCGGTGCCCAGTCTCAACCGCCAGCGCCCTTGGGAGCGGTTCGGCGACGATCATTTCGACTTCGTGATCGTGGACGAAGCCCATCACGGGGTGTCCGGGAGTTATCGTCCGCTCTTCGAGCACCTGAAGCCCCGGATCCTGCTGGGCCTCACCGCCACGCCCGAACGGATGGACGGCAGTTCGATCCTGCCGGACTTCAACGATCGCTTCGCCGCCGAGATCCGGCTGCCGGAGGCGCTCGAAGAAAAGCTGCTTTGCCCGTTCCACTACTTCGGCGTCACAGATCCGGTCTCCACTTCCGAGGAACGTTTCTGGCACAACGGCAAGTACGATGCGGCGGCACTCGAAGCCGTTTATACCGGCGACGACCTGAGGGCGCTCCAACGGCTCGACGCCATCCACCAGGCCATCCGGCGCTACCGTCCCGATCTCACCAGCACCCGTGCGGTGGGCTTCTGCGCTGGCATCCGTCATGCCGAGTTCATGGCCCGCAAGTTCCGGGAGATGGATTACTCCGCCGAAACCATCGTCGGCGAAACACCCCGCGAAACCCGCGAGGTGCGGTTGAGGGACTTCCGGGATGGCCGGCTGCAGTTCCTCTTCGTCGTGGACGTCCTGAGCGAGGGGATCGACGTGCCCGAGATCAACCTCGTGCTGTTCTTGCGACCGACGGAGAGTCTCACCGTGTTCCTCCAGCAGCTCGGCCGCGGGCTGCGCCACGCTCCGGAAAAGGACTGCCTCACCGTGCTCGACTTCGTCGGCCAAACCCACCGCCGGTACCGGATCGACCGCAAGTTTGGCGCCCTGCTGCGTCATGGTCGTCGGCGCATCGACCGGGAAATCGAGCGAGATTTTCCCAACCTGCCGCCGGGATGCAGCATCCAGTTCGAGCGGGTCGCTCGGGAGCACGTGATCGAAAACATCCGCCGTTCGCTCGGCGACCTGAACCATTTCGTCCCCGAGGTCATCCGCACCTTCACCGCCGAGACGGGACTCCCGCTGACCTTCGAGAATTTCATCGAAGCGACCGACCTCCCGCCGGTCGAACTGCTCAAGCGGAAGACCTGGTCGGAGTGGAAGGACATGGCCGCGGGGACCGGGACGGTCGCCGATCCGGACTGCTTGGAGACGCGCCGCGCCCTCCGGCGCTTCACGTTGCGCACGGATCGCGAGTTTCTCGATCAAGCGCTGCGAATCACGAACTCGCGGATCGCGGAGCATCCGGCCGGATATCGGATTTCGGACGAGCAAGCCGCGATGCTTCACTACGCGCTCTGGGGCAAGGATGGAAATGGCGCTGGTGTCGGCAGCTACCAGGAATCGTTCCAGCGCTGGCTCGGCAACCCGAGCGCGGCGCGAGACCTCGCCGAGATCATCGACTGGCGCAGGGCCAGGCAGCCTTACCCCACCCTCGCCAACGGGCTGCCCTTCGCCTGCCCGCTGCGGATCCACGCGGCCTACGGCATGCGCGAGATCACCGCCGCCTTCGGACTGGCGACCCTGGAGACTAGCGGCCCGGCGGGCGTCGGGGTGATCCGCCTAACATCCCCGAATATCTATCTCCATCTCATCACCTTCAGGAAGGAGGAGAAGAATTTCGCGCCCACCACCCGGTACAAAGACTACCCGATCAGCCCGACGCTGCTGCACTGGGAGTCGAGGAGCACCACGGCGCGCGCCCACCCGACGGGACAGGACTACATTCATTTCAAGGAGCGTAATGTCACTATCCTCTTCTTCGCGCGGATCGAGCGGACGATTGGCGGTGAAACGGCGCCCTACATCTTTCTTGGGCCTGCCGGTGATCTGCTCTCGCACGATGGCGACCGCCCGATCCGGATGGTCTGGGAACTGGTCCATGCGATGCCCGCCGAACTGTTCGAGGCGGCGCGGGCGGTGTAGGAGCTTCGGCGCTGCGGGCAGGGATTTCACCCGCCGCCCGGGCACCTCAGCGTGATCCTCGCCCTCGCCCCGCCTTCGGGGCGGTTGTAGAGTTCGAGCGTGCCTCCGTGCAGGGCGATGATCTTGCTCGAAACCGACAGGCCGAGGCCCGTGCCCATGCCGGTCGGCTTGGTGGTGAAGAAGGGATCGAAGAGCTTCTTCTCGACCTCGGACGGGATGCCCGGGCCGGTGTCGTCGATCTCGATCCGGATCACCGGGTCGCCGGTCCTCAGGTGGCCCGCGGTGCGGGCACCCTCGTCGCGCTTCACCTCGCCGAGCGTCGTCCGGTAGGTGCGCACGGTCAGCGACCCGCCGCCCTCGCCCATCGCCTGCATCGCGTTGATCATCAGGTTCACCAGCACCTGCTCGATTTTCGTGGCATCCATCTCGACGTCCGGCAGTCCGTCGGCCAGTTCGCTCTTCAGCTCGATGCCGGACTTCCGGAGTTCGTAGTCGACCAGCGCGATCGCCTCGGTGACGACCCGGTTGACCGGGGCCGGCTCGAGCGAGAGCTGCCGGGCCGAGGAGAAATCGACCAGCCCCTTGACGATCCGCTTGGCGCGCTCGATGCCGCGGCCCATCCGGTCGAGCGCCTCGCGGCCCTGCCTGTCGTCCTCGGGGATCCGCCGGGCCAACAGCTCGAGTCCCATCCCGATCATCGCCAGCGGGTTCTTCACCTCGTGGGCGACGCCCGAGGCAAGCCTTCCGATCGATTCCATCTTCTCGGCCTGGATCAATTGCTCGTGGGCGCGCTGGAGGTCCTCGTTCGCCTGCCGCAGGTCCTCGTTGAGCTGGCGCATCGCGTCCTCCGCCTCCTTGCGGTCGGTGATGTCGGTGGAAATACCGGCCAGCGCGGTGATCTCGCCGTTCGCATCCCGCAGCGGGAACTTCACCGAAACGTACCAGCGCGGCTCGCCATCGACGAATAGCCGCTGGTCGAGCTGGATCGGTCCGCCCGTTTCCAGCACCCGCTCGTCGTGTTCGCTGAACTCCGCCGCCGCCTCCTTGTCGGCGATGAACTCGACGTCCCGCCGCCCCAGCACGTCCTCGCGCCCCAGGCCGAACAACTCCTCGAAGCCGCGGTTGACCATCCGGTAGCGGCCGGCGCGGTCCTTGAGGTAGATCACCGCCGGGCTGTTGTCCATCAGCTCCTGGAGCTGCTGTTCCGCCTGCTCGAGCTTTTCCCGCGCCCGGCGCTGCTCGGTCACGTCGCGGTCCATGCCGACGATGCCCCAGCAGCGCCCGTCGGGATCGACCAGCGGAACCTTGGTGGTGACGAGGTGCCGCACGTCGCCGCCGCCGCGGTCGATCGTCCACTCGCGGTTGAGCACCGGCTTTCCGCTGGCGAGCAGGTTGAGGTCCTCGCGGGCGCCGTTGCGGGCGATGGTCTCGGGGTAATAGTCGTCCGGCGTCCTGCCGAGCATCTCCTCGGGCGACTCGGCGCCGACCCAATCCGCCATCGCCTTGTTGACGACGAGATAGTGCCGCCCGGGATCGCGGACGAAGATCTTGTCCGGGAAACTGTCGATGAGTGACCGCAGCATGTTGCGCTCGCGTTCGAGCGTGTTGCGGGTGCTCATGAGCTCGGTCACGTCGCTGGAGATGCCGAAGGTGCCGATGATCCGGCCCTCGCGGTCGCGGAAGGGCATCTTGGTCGTGAGCGCCCAGCTTTCCTTGCCGGCGGAAAAGGTCTCGTGCTCGATCTTGCCGCTGATCCCCCGTCCCGATTCCATGATTTCCCGCTCGTCGGCCAGCGCCTGGTCGGCGTGCTCCGCCTCGAAAAAGTCGTGGTCGGTCTTGCCCAGCATGTCGGCCGGGTGGCCGCAGCCGAACTTCTCCGCCATGCTCTGGTTGACCTTGAGGAAATGGGAGTGCTCGTCCTTGAAGTAGATGTTCGCCGGCACGTGCTCCATGAGCGTCTCGAAGTAGTGCTCCAGCGACCGGTGCCGTTCCTCCGCCTGCTGGAGCTGGCCGTCGAGTTCCACGTTTTCCTCGACCAGGCGCTTCGCCAGCAGCTCGGCCTCGCGGCTGCTTTCGCCCGCCCGGCGCCGCTGGATCCACGCCAGCGTGATGATGCAAAGCACGCCGATCCCGCCGGCGGCGGCCCGCGAAACCGGCGGCCCGACGCCGCAGGCGAGCCAGAGCACCGCCAGCAGCCCGCAGAAGGCGAGCGCCATCCGCGGCGCGCGGTAATCCGGGCTCGACGGGATGCCGCCCTCTGCCTGCTCTTTTTCCATCCGACCGTGCTCTACCAGAGAAGCACGGTCGCGCAGCCCCTGTAAAGCCGCGGCGGCGGCAGCGTCACTCCACCGTCACCGGCGTGCCGATCTTCACCTTGCGGTAGATCGTCGGGACCACCGAGCGGGGGCCGCGGATGCAGCCGTGCGAGGCCGGGTAGCGGGGCACCTTCCCGATGTGGTGGCCCACGCCGTCATTGGTCAGCCGCATCCAGTAGGGCATCGGCGCGCCGACGAACCTGCCGCCTTCCGGCACGTCGCCGGGCTCCTCCTTGCCCCAGATGCGGTTGCCTTCGGCGTCGTACACATTGCCGTAGGCGTTCGAGGCCTTGTCGACCTTCTTTTCGAGGATCGTGTAGCTGCCGGCCGGCGTGCGGAAGCCGCCCTTGCCGCTGGAAATCGGGTAGTCCATCGCCACCTCGTCGCCGTTCATCAGGAAACCGCGCTGCTTCTCCAGCGAAATCACGAGCCGCGAGTTCGCCGCGGTGGTCTTCGAGAGCAGTTCCTCGTTCTTCCAGACGCTCGAGGTCTTCGGATAGCCCTTGTCCGCCTTGAAGTGCTCGTAGGTGCCCGGCTCGAAGGGGTTCACCGGGTTCCCGTCGTTGTCGTAATACTTCCCGTCCTCGGCCAGGTTGTATCCGGGGCCGGTGGCACAACTGGCGAGGAACAGGGCGATACCGCCTGTCGCCAGGCTTCCGATTAGGGCTTTCATGGTCGTCGGTGGGATATGGGGGCGCGGGTCGATAGCCTAAAAGCACGATCCGTGCAACCCCCCGCGAATCAGTCACCTTTCGGGTCCAAGGCCTCCGCACGCTTGAGCAGTGACCGCGCCGCCGACTCGTTGCGGCCCTCCGCCTGCCAGATCCCGGCCAACTTCCGCAGCGCGCGGGCGAGCTGCGGGGCGTCCTCGGTGGTGTGGGCCACCGATTGCAGCCGCTTCTCGGCCGCCGCGGTGTTTCCGCTCTCCAGCAGGCACTCGGCGAACTCGAACTGGAAATCCGGCTTGGTCGCCGGGCCGTCGGTGCCCGACAGCGCCTCGGCCTCGCGGAACCGCCAGGCGGCCTCGCCCCGGGTCGAGGGGTCGCGGCGGGTCGCGATCGCCAGGTCCACCGCGATCGCCGGATCCTCGGGATGATGGAAAAGCCCCTTCTCCAGCAGCAGGCGCGCCTCCCGAGGACGGTCACCATCGAGCAGTTCGTCGGCGAGCTGGACGAACTCGTCCGCATCACCACCCCGCAGCTTCAGCACTTCCACGGCATGCGGACGCGCCCGGTCCGGGTCGTCCAGCTTGCGGTAGTACTTCGCCAGCGCCTGGTGCGCCAAGGCCTGCCGCGGGTCGATTTCCAGCACCTCCTTGAGCACCCGCTCGCCCTCGTCCCCCCGCTCGGCGGCGAAAAGCAACACCCCGAGCCGCACCCGCAGGGCGAGCGAGGTCGGGTCGGCCGCCACGTGCGCCTCCAGCATCTCGACGGCCTTCGGCAGCCGCGCCGTTTTCCGGAAATGCTCGCTCGCCTCGCGCGCCAGCACCGGGTCGCCGGGCGTCCGGGCCATCGCCTTCTCGAAGACCTCGTCGACCTTGGCACGGGCCTCCGCGTCGTCGCCAGGGAAAAGCGTGCGCGCCATCTCCGCCGCCGCCAGCGCCGCACCCGCCCCGGGTCGCGCGGCCACTTCATCGAATAGCCCCAGCGATTTCTCCCTCATCTCCCGCTCCTCGTAGCTGCGGAAGAGCCGACGGATCACCGCCAGTTCGCCGGGGTGATGCTCCAGCGTTTTCTCCAGCGCCTCACCGGCCAGCTTCGCCGCGAGGTCGTCGCCGGGCGAGCTTTCGCGCAGGAAATCCGCATACGCCAACTGCGCCCCAAGCCGCTCCGGATGGGCCAGGGAATACTCGCGCAGCAGTCCCGAGGCCCCGGCGATCTCGCCCTCCGCGCGACGCAGCCCGGCGACCTCCGACACCAGCGGCCAGGCGTCGCCATCCGCCTCCAGCGCCCGCTCGAACCACTCGGTCGGGTCGTTTCCCCGCATCCGCTCCAACACCCCGCGGGCGTAGTCCTGCTTCGGGTCGGCCGCCAGACCGAGCGACACCAACACCGGAAACAGACAGAGCCTCATCCCGGGTATTCTCCCCGCGGTCGCCGACGAATCAAGCATGCGGAAACCTCCGGCCGCCGCGGCAGGCGGACAGGAGTGTCCGCCCTCCGTACGCCAAACGAGGGACCCGGTCGCCCGGATCCCTGCCTGGATTGGTTCAGGTCAAGCCGTCGCCGACGCGCGGGGCGTCAGGACTTGTAGCGGAGCCGCTTCTTGTGGCGGTTCTGCTTCATGCGCTTCTTGCGCTTGTGCTTGCTGATCTTGGCCTTTCGGCGCTTTTTGAGCGAGCCCATGGTGGTTTCGGTTTCGGGGTTCGGTTTCCTGGAAATCTTCTTTTGTCCCTCAACTCACCAGCTTGTTGAGCGGGAACTCGATGATGCCTTCGGCACCGAGTTGCTTGAGTTCGGGGATGATGTCGCGCACGACCGACTCGCCGACCACGGCCTCGACAGCCACCCAGCCGCCGTCGGCGAGCTGGGCGATGGTCGGACGCCGCAGCGAGGGCAGTCGTTCGAGCAGGGCGGACAACTTGTCCTCGGGAAGGTTCATTTTCAAGCCCACCTTGTCGCGGGCGTCGAGAGCGGCCTTCAAAAGCAGGCAGATCCGCTCCATTTTCTCCCGCTTCCACGGGTCCGCTGCAGCTTCGGCACCGGCGTAGAAGTGCGGAAACGAGGTCAGCAGGGTGTCGACGATGCGCAGCTTGTTGGCGCGGATCGATGAGCCGGTCTCGGTGACGTCGACGATGGCGTCCACGAGATCGGGCACCTTCACCTCGGTGGCGCCCCACGAGAATTCGACCTCGGCGTTGATGCCCTTTTCCGCGAGGTAGCGCTGGGTGATGCCGACGCCCTCGGTGGCGATCCGCTTGCCCTGGAGATCCTCGGGCTTCTGGATCGGCGAGTCCTCGGGGACGACCAGCACCCATTTTGTCGGGCGCACCGTGGCGCGGGAGTAGGGAAGCTCGGCGAGATCGACGAGTTCGCTGCGGGCCTCAGTGGCCCAGTCGAGCCCGGTGATGCCGCAGTCGATGAAACCCTGCCCGATGTAGCGGCCGATCTCCTGGGCCCGGATCAGGAACAGGTCGAGCTCGGCGTCGTCGGAGGCGGGCCGGTAGCCGCGGGACGAGACATAGATGTTGTAGCCGGCCTTCTCGAACAGTTCGAGGGTCGGTTCCTGCAGGCTGCCTTTCGGCAGGGCCAGCTTGAGGGATCTGTCGGAGGTTTCCGGCATGGGAGGGCGGCGGGGGTCGCCTTGAGCGGGCGGCGGGAATAGCCGCGGAACCAAGGGAACGCAAGGGAAGTTTCGCGGCGAATCGATAGCGCTTCAGTGGCATGACCGTCCCGGTCATGAACGGACGTTTCCCGCGGGCCCTTCATCCGCCTTCCGCCCCGGCGTGGCCCGTGAACGAAGCAACCGCCGGAGCTGAGCGCCATCCAGGGTCCATGACCGGGACGGTCATGCCACTGGCAGATCACTCCGCCTCGCGCTCGAGCAGGGTGCGCACCCGAAGTCGCACCGGTCCGTCGGTCACATCCGTGGCCGCCCGGCGCAGGGCCTGCACGAAGTCGTCGCCCGGCGCTTCGGCACCCGCGAGTTCGATCTCGATTCGACGATTGCCTTCTTCGTGGAAGCGGCGGAGTTTCAGCAGCCGGTAGCCCTCCTTTTCCGCCACGGCCGCCAGCCGCTGCTCGAGCGCGCGCGGCTCGGTGACCTTGCCGACCAGCACCGAGGTCAGCGGCACCGCCAGTCCCGCGCAGGCCAGCGCCAGCACGATCACCAGCCGCCTCGCCCACGCCCCGGACGACCCTTGGCCGCGGATGCCGGCGAGGAAGAAATTCGTCGCCGAGCCGAGCACGATGGCGACGACGTTGGTGCCGAAGAGCAGCGCCGCACCGCGCGAAGTGGCGGTTTCGCCCAGCGACAGGCAGATCCCCACCGTGGCGATCGGCGGCACCAGCGCGGCTGCGATCGCGACCCCGGCCAGCGCGCCGCTCAGTGCCGGGCGTGCCAGGCAGTAGGAGGCCGCCACACCGGAAATGAAGGCGACACCGAGATCCAGAAGCGTCGGCTCGCCGCGGGCCGCCAGCTCGCCGGTGAGTCCGAAACCGAGCGCCCGCGCCGCCACCCCGGCCAGCAGGCCGACACCCAGCGCCGCGAAGAATCCCATCAACACCGCCCGCTGGCTGCGGCGCCACAGCGGCCAGTTGCCCTGGACCAGCGCCAGACCGCCGCCGATGAGCGGCGTCATGAGTGGCGCGACCAGCATCGCCCCGATCACCACCGCCGCCGAGTCGGCCAGCAGTCCGAGCGCCGCGATCGCCGTCGCCAGCAGCATCAGCGCGGCGAAGTCGAAGGTCCACCGCGCCCGGCCCTCGACCTCGTCGACCAGCGCCACGCGCTCGCCGCGCTCGAGCTGCGGGACCTTGAGCCGCAGGAAGGTCCCGAGCGCGGTGCGCAGCCGTTCGCCGGTCGGCCTCGCCGCCCGCACCACCGCGATCGCCAGCCCGCCCCGTCCGCGCAGCAGCCGGTCGGGCACGGTGCCGAAAAGCTTCGCCCGCAGCGTGCCGGTGTTGCTCGCCCCGATGATGAGCAGCTCGTAGTCGCCCTGCTCCGCCTCACGCCGGATCTCGTCGGAAACATTCGTCCCGAGCGCCACCTTGCGGGTCACCGCCGCCGGATCGACGTCGGCACGCAGCACCGCCTTCTCCAACAGCTTCTCGCCGACTTCCCGCGACACCTCGTCGACATCCGGCTCGACGAAGAAGGCGGTCGCCCCCTCGCCGGCGAGCTTTTCCGCCAGGCGCAGGGCGGTGCGCGAGTGGGGTCCGCCTGCGCACGGGACCAGCACGCGTCCGGCCCACTCCCGGCCTTCCTCCGGCAACCGCAGCACTCCGACCGCGCACCGCGCCTGGTCGAAGATCGCCCGCGACAACTGCCGCTCCGGGGAATCCCGGTCGCCGCGACCCGAGTTGTGCTTGCCGATGAGGAGGAACTTCACCCGCGCCGACTCGGTCACCAGCGCCCCCGCCGCCCGGCCGAGCCGCACCCGCCCCCAGCGTTCCTCCGCGCCGAGAATCTCGAGATAACCCGGCCGCGGCGTGTCCTCCTCGACCCAGCCGATCCCGAGGGCCGGCCCCGCCTCGTCGCACACGACCACCTCCAGCGGCTGCTTGAGCGCATCCGCCGCCCGCCTTCCCCAGGCCATGAGCCCCGGACCTTCCTCGGGATAGCGAACGACCAGCAGCAGTGCCATGCGGCGGAGGATGAGCGGTCAATGATCCGCCGCCAAGTCCGCCATCGGCCGAAGGCACATCGCCCGAAAGTTCGGCACCTTCCCGGGAGTTATGTTCGGCATGAAAGGATCTCTCCTCCTGCCCCTCGCGGCGTGGGGCCTGATGGCGGGATTTTCCCCGGCGGCGGAGCCGGCCGACCCGCTCGCCTCGCTGAAGCCCTCACACCCCCGGTTGCTGATCGGCGACGACGGCTGGGCCGGACTGCGGCAGCGGGCGGAGGCGGATCCGATGCTCGGAAAGATCACCGCAAGGATCGTCGCCGACGCCGACTGGCTGATGGAACAGCCGCCGCTCGAATACCACAAGACCGGCCGGCGTCTGCTCTCCGTTTCCCGCGAGGGCCTGCAGCGGGTGATGCTGTGGTCGATGGCCCGCCACCTGGAAAACGACCCGCGCTACGCCGAACGCGCCGAGCGCGAGATGCTGCAGCTCGCCGCCTTTCACGACTGGAACCCCTCGCATTTCCTCGACGTCGCCGAAATGACCGCCGCCCTGGGGCTCGGCTACGACTGGCTGTTCGACGACCTCGGCCCGGAGTCGCGGGAAACGATCCGCCAGGCCATCGTCGAGCTGGGCCTGAATCCCGGTCGTGATGAAGGTTGGTGGTGGAAGCGACGCGACATCAACTGGAACCAGGTCTGCTTCGGCGGCCTGACCCTCGGCGCGCTCGCCTGGGGCGACGTGTGGTGCAGCGGGCGCACGCGC